>Ga0335074_10000603_pt1 | contig 50251 bp, 32 predicted proteins | sample Lox_Sample_23_FD_206715 | JGI IMG/M metagenome (GOLD analysis project Ga0335074, IMG submission 206715) | Soil microbial communities from Loxahatchee National Wildlife Refuge, Florida, United States - Lox_Sample_2.3 | ecosystem: Environmental > Terrestrial > Soil > Wetlands | place: USA...
CCGCCAACGGATCGTCGAACGAGTCGAATGTGTCGGATAAAGAGCCATAAATGGTATCCGACTGCAGGCCCGGCGATTCCTGGAATCCATTCTGCTCCCAGATGCCATTCAACATGCGGTCGTAGAAGATACCAAACCCGCCGCGTAGAGAGGTTTTTCCATTTCCGAACACATCGTAAGCAAAGCCGAACCTGGGGCCGAAGTTGTCGTGTGGGTCTGGATTGATATGAGATCCGTAGGGCGAACAGGTAGCCTGGGCAGAATTTACCTGCTGCGCGAGACTACAGTCTGCTCCGTTCGGATAAATCAGGCCGTTCTCGTAGGTCCCTGGTGTTTGCGTGCCGGTAAAGTTTCCCGAGGCCGGGTCGATGACGGGAGCGCTGGTGTTGAGAAAGAACTTGGGATCGAAGTTTACCAGCGTATTGAGAAGATCGGCGGGAGACGGGAAATAGCTCCAGCGCACTCCGAGGTTCAGCGTGAGCCGGTTCGTCGCCCTCCAATCGTCCTGGATGTACGCCTCGAAGTTGGTGTAATGCAAATCAGGGACGGTGTCGCGGCTGAGTTGCGAGTAGTTATAGTCGTTGCCGAGCAGGAAGTCCTGGAAGGTGCTAAATGTGAACGCCGCAGCGCCGCTGTCGCCGTTCTCTGTTTTGATCATCCCGGACCCGGTAGCGCCGGCGCGCAGTGTATGACGACCCAGAGTTACTGAGAAGTTGTCAAAAAATGTGTTGTCGAGGTTGCGCTCGAAGTAGGGAGTGCTTCCGTTGCCGTACCCGGTAAGACCGTTTTGGAACAAGACACTGGGGATGCGGCCGTACGGGTCCTTATATTCCGTGTTGTTGGTAAGCGCTCCGGAAACGGCGGGGTTGAGGGTGATGGAACCCGGCGTGAAGGTGGAGGAGATTGTGCCCTCGGTGTATGCGTATTCCGCCTCATTCACCATGTGCGGAGAAATGGTCCAGGTGAGGTTGCCTACGATGTTGTCCCCTGGGGCGTTGACGGCGGAGCCGGCAGCGCCCGGAAAGTCGCCTCCCTCAAAAAGTTGAAGGGGATAGTTCTCCGGCGTTTCGTCGCGCATGGCGCGGGCGAAGAAGTGCAGTTTGTCGCTGAGCTGGGCGTCGCCGCGGATGACGTCTTCGCGGGTATTTGCCAAAGCCGAATAGCTCTGGGTGTATTCGTCCGTAAGCCCGTCGCTAGGGTCATAGGTGTTTGCGGGGAACTTTTCGTAGTAATTGGCCAGGTACACGTTCGCGTTCTGGCTAAAGCAACTCGGATTGACCGTGCTTGTACCCGCGGCTGCGTTGTAGGTGACGCAACCGTTCGCGGTTTGCGTCACGTTCTCGTCCGATACTGTGTCTCCGGTAAACACGCCCCCCAATTGGGCAGCGGTGGGCACAGGATTAAATACGGCCGTTGCAGGAGCGCTGACCTTGCGCCACTCTTCCGACCAGAAGAAGAAGAGCTTGTCTTTATCCTTGGCCGGTTGATAAAGCTTGGGAAAGAGGATGGGGCCGCCGATGGTGAAGCCGAAGTCGTTATAGTGCTCGATGGATCGCGGTTCGATGGGGGTGGACTGCTTGTTGAAGTAATTGTTGGCGTTGAAGTCCGTGTTGCGGTCGAACTCGTATGCGTCGCCATGAAATTGGTTGGTTCCGGATTTTGTCTGGACAAGAATCTGGCCGCCGCCGCTGCGTCCAAACCCGGCATCGTAAGTGCTCCTCTCCAGCGTGAACTCCTGTATGGCGTCGACGCTCTCTATGTTCAACAGCGTGGCGTTCGAACCGCTATCGTTGACGTCGGCGCCATCGATCGTCCAGTTGTTGGCGGTCTCACGGTCGCCGTTTACGGAAAGGCCGGAGACACTGCTCAAGCCGAAACCAGGCTCGTCTCCTAAGGAACTGACCACGCCTGGCTGCAAGGTAACGAGTTGCTCGTAATTACGATTGTTTAGTTGCAACTCCTCTACCTGGGTCCCGGAGATCGTGCCCTCCACGGCGGCGCTGGTTGTATCCACCGTTTCGGCGTTTTCTGCGACTGTGACGGTCGTCTTCACCTGACCGGGATGGAGCGCGACGTCGATAGACCGGGACTGCGCGACGAACAGGGTTACATTGTCCGCCTCGTAGGTTTCAAACCCCGTGGCTGCGACGGTAATTGTGTAAGTGCCGGCCGCAAGGTTGGTCGCTGTGAAGCTGCCATGCGCGTCGGTCTTGACGACTCGAGCCGCGGTTGTGCCGCCCTGTTCCACAATGGTCACGGTGGCGTTGGGCAGGAGGGCGCCCGTAGGGTCTTTGACAGTGCCACTGATTGTGCCCTGCAGTTCCTGGCTACGCACTGCCCAGGGAAGGCCGATCAGAAGAAGCGCAAGTGCGGCTGCGAAAACACGTATCCTTTGCATACTGGGTCTCCTCACACATGGTCTGTACGTTGCGTTCTGATTTCTTGATTTCGTTGATTACGCCAGCATCAGACCTCCTCATTGAGGAGGACAGGTCAGATCAAGAACGGAATAGGGGGCGCGTCATCGCAGGCCGCGCGTGCACAGCAACCACGTAGACCGCCGACAAAACAATGGAATCCGCGCTGAAGACGTCGCGCCACTCGGTGTTCATGAACTCCAAGGGAAGGGGCAAGCCACGCAAACGTTTGCGCCTATAGGACAGGAATCTAACATACCCTCGACCCGTTGTCAACTAGTCGTCTAGATGAGTTATCCGCCATAAACTGAATGAGATGTTACGTCCTCCTCGAACCGCAGGCTCGCTGCCGTTGTGTTGCGGCTATATGATTGTTCGAGAGCCGACCGCGGAGATCGGTTGCTGAGATGTGATGACTGGGCGCCTTCAACCTGCGAAGCGGCACGATGCGATCCGTATTGCGGATTTGTTTCGCGTGTGCGGGGCGCTCGTCCTGAGCCTGGCAGTCTGCGGCCTGGCCCGCGGGCAGCAGGCGAGCGGGGATTCCTCGAACGTTCGTCAGGAGTTTTCGCAGTGGGTCGCACAGGGATCGCGCGCGCTGCAAGAAGGTGATAATCGCGCGGCCGAGGAATCGTATCGGCGGGCGCTCGAGTTGGACCCGCAGTCGGTGGAACTGCTCAACAATCTTGCCATCTCGATTGCGCGGCAGGGACGAGATGACGAAGCCATCTCGCTTTACCTTCAGGCGCTGAAACTGAAGAAAGACGACCCCATAACACGGCGAAATCTCGGCGTGGCATACTTTCGGGCGCATCGCTATCGGGAAGCGCTGCCATTGCTTCGTTCGTTCGCAGCAGCCACTCCGACGTTTCAGTCGCTTGACCTGGCCGGGCTTGACCTTTTTGCTCTTGACCAATTCAGCGTAGCGGCAAACTACCTGGAGCGGGCGAGCCGCTTGCAACCCGACGACCTTCCCACTCTCGATATCCTCGGGAAAGCCTATTGGCGGACGAAGAACTATGCGGGAGTCAATCAGGTTTTCAAAAGGATCATGACCATCGATCCGAATTCGCCAGAGGCGCATTTCATGCTGGGGATGGCCTATGACATCGAGTACGAGGAGCCGAAGGCGCTCAAGGAGTTTCAAGCGACCCTGGCGGCAGACCCGAATTTTCCGGCCGTTCATTCCAGCCTCGGCCTAATCAATTACCGGGAGCACAAAGTGCCGGAAGCGGAGGCAGAATTCAAACAGGAACTCAGTCGAAACCCCCAAGATCCGATTTCCAATTACATGATGGGCCGAATACTGCGCGAACAGGTGAAGCCGGATCAGGCAGTTCCTTATCTCACCACTGCCGTTGAAGTGAATCCGTCTTATCGCGACGCTCTCTTTGAGTTAGGCCAGTGCTACCTGGCGTTGAACAAGCCGCAGGAAGCGGTGGGCCCACTCGAGAAAGCTGCACAAGCCGATCCTGATTTCGATGAGGCACATTTTGTACTGGGAAAGGCCTTCAGGATGCTTGGGCGTACTCACGACGCGGAACGGGAGTGGAACATCTGCAAGCAGATCAAGGCTCGAAAAAATCAGCAGCCTGCCCCGACGGGTTAGTGATTCCGACTCGGGCGGCGCAAGTTAAAAAGTGGGCATCAAGCAGCCTTCCGGCGCGCGGACCCACGTTTCTCCGACGTCAATCGGCTCCGTTCCCGGCCGTCTTTTGCAGAGTTAGCGAAGCCGCCAGCAGGTCACGCTTCCCACGCATCAATCGGTTGACCACTTTATAGCGCTCGCCAGGATAGACCGATTTCACATGTTCGGCGGGGGTCCCATTCTCAAGATAGGACAGCCGGGTAAACAGGAACACGGGACTGTGCGGAGCGATTTCCAGTAACCGTGCGTCTTCACCGGTTGCCTTTCCTACTTCGACCACTTCATCGGTCACCATCAGTTGTACCCCGTAATGCTCCGCGAGTGTCGCGTAAAGCGATGTCGCGGGGTCGAACGTCTTGAGCAAATTCGGATAGAGGCGAACCGGCAAACAGCTCCACTCAATCCCCATCGGAACCGAATCGCCGTACCTTACCCGGCGAAGGCTGTAGACTTTTTCCGCGTTCTTCAGGCGGAGGGCGTCCCTCACCTCCTGGCTCGGCGTCTGGATTTGAAAGAACAGGACCTTGGAACTCGGTTCCGATCCGCGCGCCAGGGTCTCTTCAGTGAACGAAAGCACCTGGCGAAAGTCCCTCTCCAGCTTGATACCGGAGATGAACGTGCCTTTGCCTTGGCGGCTGTAAATCACTCCCAGTTCGATGAGCGCTCGCACTGCCTGGCGCACCGTCATCTGGCTTACGCCCATCCGCGCCGCAATTTGTTGAATTGAAGGCAACGGCTTGCCGGGCTTCAGTTCTCCCGATTGAATCTGATCCAAGAGCCGCTGTTGTATCTGATGGTAAAGCGGTATCCCGCTTTGTCGATCCAGTGGAGACGCATGGTTCTTCCTTTTCCCGCTCGCCAGCATTTCCGTTCCACCTTCGGTGGTCAACCTCAAGATCAAGCGCCATGAGCTTAGCTTCCGGGGACCGGAGTTACTAAGCGCTGCCCAATAGCTTATCCATCGCCGGGCAACAGCGTCTATCACGGATTCGTCAAAGCCATGGTACTTCTGTGTCTCTTACGCCGGCGTTAGACCCAGCCCGGCGCCGGCAGGGAGCAGCAACTTTCCTTTCTCGACGCGAACCCCACGCCACGGATCATTGGCTGCTTCATCGCTGTTCAATCCGACTTTGATCTTCAGCACAGGAAAATCCGCAGCCTCGCGGGTTTTCTGGCGCGTGATTTCGGGCGTGTCAATGGCGATCGAAAAATCGGTGATCGGCGCGTCCGCCGCATCGAGCCCGAGAAACTTATGGGATGATTCATTTGATTCTCCGAATCGCCACCAACAGTTTTGTCCAGGGCATATCGTCCAGGCGGCTAATTTGAACACCCGGATGATCGTGTGTCGTGTCATGAATAAACTCTCCGCCGCCCAAATACATTCCGGTGTGCGTGATCCTGGCTGCGCTGGAGCCGAAGAAAAGCAGGTCGCCGGGCTGAACGTCCTTGCGGTCCACTGCAACCACGCCGGTCCACGCCGCTTGCAGGTCTGCATCGCGCGGCATTTCGATTCCGCGCTGCCGCTCAAGCATCTGCGTGAACCCCGAGCAATCGAAGCCAAAGCTGCTCACTCCGCCCCAGGTGTATGTGACCCCAAGAAACCGGTGCGCAAGGCGCAGCATCTCGGGAATACTCAATGGGGCGGATTCTCCGCTCACGTCGCCGCGTTGCACCCAGGCCGTTTGCCCATCCACCAGCTTGACCTGGAGCCAGCGTCCCGTGTTGTTTGCCTGGCCGGGAGCCAGCTCCAACCGCGATTCCCACGGCAGCTGCAGGACCGGAGCGTGGCGCGTCACATCGGGGTCGCTGTAGAGATTCGCGCTCAATCCAACCACGCGCACGGCATCCTCTCCGCCTGCATATGCTGCCCCGTTGAGCAACTTCATGCCGGAGGTTTCCACCCAGCCCGTGTATCCATCTGCCGTCTTGATGTTCAGCCATCCCTGCCTGTTTTCGAGAATGGTCACTCCGGTTCCATACAACGCCTGTGAAACAACATCGCTCGCAGCCGACGCGCTGTGGTACATATTTTCCACTGGTATTGCCACCACGGCATCGGGATGTGCGACAGATTGCTGCGCCCCGGCTGCAGCCGCCAGGAGCGGAACCGCAACCGCCAAGGCCAACCGGCGAACGGCAGCGAACGAACCGTGCGCGATCCAGCTGAATCGGTCCCAGCCGATCAGTGGCCGATCATTTCGTAACTGTTCCCCGCAGGCCACCAAAGACTCCTTTCGTTCATGGGCCGGCAAGACGCGCGCCGGCATCTGATAGCCGGCGGCCACGCCTTCTACGGTTCGGCTCGAGCCGATACTGCCTGGCGGTCAAGTCCAGTTCCCCGTTGCGCCAGACCGGGAATCGAAACCGGCAGGCGGCCGTGAATCGGCGATTCGCCAAACAGCGCCGCAACCAGACTCGACGCCGATACCGTGGTATTTGAAAACGTGCAAACGTACGTCTGAACACCGGGCAGCGAACCGCCCGTGTAAGGGTTGCCAAATGCGACGACAATCGTCTTTGCCGCCGCAGACTTTACGATCGCCGACAAGAGCTGCAAGGGCCCAGTATCGAGACCGGACGATCCGTTGCCGAGCCCTTGCGTGGTTCGCCTGGGATTGGGCACAGCCTCCGCAACCGCAATCACCCGTTTTGCGTCGCTCACCGCCGCCAGTACACGATCTGACAAGTAACCGGAATCTGACGGATCGACAAGAAGAACCTTCGCTTCCGGCTCTCTCTTTTGTAATTCCGACACAAACACGCGATCCCCGTCGCTGCCGCGCGGCCGGTCAGAGAACACGACCGCAACCACTCGCCCCGCGCCGCCCGCCTGCGCCTGGATCGGAACCAGATGATCTGTATCGCGGACCACGGTTACCGCGCGGCTGGCTATGCTCTGCGCCAGCGCGACATTCTCCGGACGCGCAACTTCCCTTTCGGTATCCGCGAGATCGACGAAGCGGTTGCGGTTCAAGCCAACCGAGGCTTTCATGCGCAGAATCTTCAACACGCTGCCGTTAATGCGAGCCTCAGAGATCTCTCCCCTTTTGACCGCATCCAGCAGCCCATTGTATGCGCCATTCAAGTCGCCTGGAATGATGATCATGTCATTGCCGGCCTTGACGGCGGCGATGGCGGCGGCGCGCGAAACATCCGCTTCGGAACCGGAAAAGACGCTGGTCAACCCCGCCATATCCAGCGCATCGGTCACCACCAGTCCATGAAAGCCGAGCTGCCCTTTCAGCAGGTCAGTGATCACCCGGGAAGAGATGCTGGCGGGACGATTCGGGTCGGGCTCGAGGGCGGGGACAATCAGATGGCCCACCATGACCGAGTCGACGCCCGCTTGAATTGCTGCGCGAAACGGGACCAGCTCCAGGTTGTTCAACCGGTCAAGGCTGGCGGTGACACGCGCCAGAGCGAGATGCGAATCCGTATCCGTGTCACCGTGCCCGGGGAAGTGCTTCACGGTAGTCAGCAAGCCGCCTTGATGCGCGCCTTCGATGTAGGACGTCACCATTTCGCTCACCAGTTGCGGGTCTTCGCCAAAAGAGCGCGTGTCAATGATCGGATTTGCGGGGTTCGAGTTGACATCGGCAACAGGAAACCAGTTCCACTGCACTCCGATGGCGCGCGACTCGATGGCGCTGATCCGTCCAAACTCTCGCGCCAGATTTTTGTCGCCTGCCGCGCCAAACGCCATCGCCGCAGGAAACGCCGTGGCCCCCTCCAGGCGCATGGAAATGCCACGCTCAAAATCCGCGGCAAACAGCAGCGGGTATTTCGAGTCCTTCTGCAGCCGGTTTGTCAAAGAGGCAGCCTCCAGAGGCTCGCTCTTCATCAATAGCCCGTCGTCGGTTGCCACCGTCAGGCCGAATCCGCCTATGTGATACTTCGCAATTTCGTCGCGCAGCTCGAGATAATCCGGGCTCGAAGCATTCATAAACTCAACCTTGGCCCAGACCATGATCATCTGCCCGACTTTTTCGTCAAGAGTCATCTTGCGCAGGGTCTTTTCTGCCCATCGCTCACCGCCGCGGCCGAGATGGACCGGGGCTGATTGCGCGGCAGAGATGACCGGCAACGACGCGGCCAGCAATATCGATCCGAACGCGAATCCAAATTTCACTCGACTTTTCCTCATGACCCGTACCACTCGTCCCTCGACGCGAGACACCGCTGCCCTCCCGGCTAGTAAAGGAGGTATTTGGTGCGCATGGACTCGAAAGCGCTTAGAGAATCCTGCCAGTTCTCTGCGATCCGCCGCGGATCTTCCCCGGCAAGAAGCGCATCCAGCGCCGCCTTGTTGCGCATCAATCCGTCCACCGCCGCAATTTTGTAGTCGTTGGGATAAAGCCGGAAAAGAGCGGCCGCGATCTCAAGGCCCAGCTCGGGAGCGTCGAGCGCATCGCGTTCCGTGACGATGACGTTCACGCCTCCGCATTTCCGGTTTGCGTAGGTCGAGTCTGTTGGAGTGAAGTTCACCGGAACAAACCGCACGCCGTCAATTTCCCTCGCGTTCAAATCGCTTGCCAACGTCGAAGCATCAACCCACGGCGCGCCCACCAGCTCGAACGGGGTGCCGGTGCCGCGCCCCACAGAAATGTTCGTCCCCTCAATCATCCCCAGCCCCGGATAAAGCATCGCCTCGGTCAGGTCCCGCATGTTTGGGGAAGGGTTGACCCAAAATTCGCCAGTGGAATCAAACCAGTCGCCGCGTTTCCATCCCTCCATGGGAACGACGGTGAGTTTTGCTCCAAGCTCCCGCTCGCCGTTGAACATGCGTGCCAGTTCGCCCACCGTCATGCCATGGCGCACCGGGGTTTGCCAGTAGCTTACAAAGGACTCGCGCCCAGCATCGGCGATCGGTCCCTGAACGTACTCGCCGCCAAGGGGATTCGGGCGGTCGAGCACGATCAGCTCTTTTCGCGCCTTCGCAGCCGCCTCAAGGAAATATCCGAGAGTGCTTTCGTAGGTATAAAAACGCACTCCGACATCCTGAATGTCATAGACGATGACATCAAGGCCTGAAAGCTCGTCGTCTGTGGGCCGCCGACTGGCATCGCTGTCTCCGTACACGCTGTAGATGGGAACTCCGGTAGCCTCGTCGCGCGAGTTTCCAATGGCCGTCGTGTCCAGTGTGCCGGCAATTCCGTGTTCAGGGCTGAAAATCGCAACCAGCCGGATTCCCGGAGCGTGCGCCAGTATATCCACCGTGCGCTTACCCTGCGCGTCGACGCCGGTCTGGTTCGTCACCAGGCCCACTTTCACCGGATGATCGGGATCGGCATGAAGTTCGCGGAAGTCATGCTCTTCGAGGACATCGATTCCCGCCTTTACATTTCCGTTTCGCGCCGTCAAGCGACGATCCGCCGTGATCGAATCGTTGTATCCGGTGATGCGCGCCAGGCGCAGCTGCTCCTTTTGGCTGACCGAGAGATGCAAATCTCGCACCACAGCGGTTGCCACGCGCGAGCGTAGCGAGACCGTCGATTTGCCGCCGCGCGGATGCACCGCGTTGGTGAGAAGGACGATGTAGGTGTTGGTCACGGGATCGATCCACAGTGACGTGCCGGTAAACCCGGTATGGCCGAACGATCCAACCGGAAGCAATTCTCCGCGATTGCTGGAAAACGGCGAATCGATGTCCCACCCCAGCCCGCGCACACTCGGAGCGTTCGCGGGCGTTTGCGGCGTCGACATCTTTTCCACCATCATCCGGCTCAGGATGCGATCTCCGCTCAGCATTTGCTGCGCAAATTTCGCCAGATCGTCTGCCGTAGAGAACAATCCCGCATGCCCGGCGACTCCGCCCATCCGCCGCGCTGTCGGGTCGTGAACCACGCCGCGCAGCATGGTTCCGTGCTCGTCATATTGCGTGGGGGCAATCCGGTTTCTCCACGCCGGCGGCGGAAGAAACGCCGTTTCTTTCATGCCCAATACAGCAAAGATTTTCTCCGCTGCGTATTCATTCAGAGGCATCCCCGTTACTTTTTCCACCAGAAAGCCGAGCGTGATGAAATTGAGGTCGCTGTAAAGGAATTCCGCGCCGGGCGAGTGGATCGGCTTCACCTCCATCACCATCGTGAACGCTGTATCGCGGCCCTCCCAGGCTGTCTTCAGATCCAGGTCGGGGGGAAGGCCGGAATAATGGGTCAGCAATTCGCGAACGGTGATCTGTGCTTTCCCGTTCTGCGCAAACTGCGGCAGGTAAACGGCAACGGGATCGTTCAGCCTGACGCGGCCCTGTTCGACCAGTTGCATGACCGCTGTGGTCGTGGCAATGCATTTGGTCAGCGAGGCGAGATCGAAGATTGTGTCTTCAGTCATCGGCTCGCGCGCGGGCTCGAGAGATCGTGATCCAAACGCCTTGCGGTAGACCACCTTCCCGTCGTGCCCGATCAGCAGAACTCCCCCCGGGATGTTTCCGCTGGTTACGGCTTGTTGCATGATCAGATCGAGATCTGTGAACTCCGAACGGTGGCGGCCGAAGAGAAACGGCGAGGCTGACGTCCCTTGCGCAAGCGCGAGATTCGCGCCTGCCGCGACGAGAAACAAGGCAACGAGGCAAGGCAGGTTCGCTGCAGGCCGGCTTGGATTCAGCGTTCGTCGCACGTCATCCCTCAATCGCTTTGCGCACATTTCCCCGGGCATTGCGCAGGCGCCGCGCGGCTTCAGTTTTGCTTACGCGCGATTGAATCATGATGAGCGCTACCGGTACGCTCATCCCCGCTTGTTGCAACGTTTCCATCGCCGTTTTCGCGTCCACTCCGGTTAACGATTCCAGGATCAGAACGCCGCGCTGCAGCAGCTTGTTGTTTTTCAAATGCAGATTGACCATCAGGTTGCTATAGACGTAGCCGGTGCGCGCCATCGCGGCCGTAGTCAGCATATTGCAGATCAGCTTTTGCGCGGTGCCGGCTTTGAGCCGGGACGATCCTGTCAGCACCTCCGGCCCAACCTCAACTTCGATGCGGACATCGGCGGCATCACCCAGCGGAGAACTGCGATTGCACGCGATGGCGATGGTTCCCGCGCCTTTGCTTCGCGCGTATTTCAGGGCGCTGATGGTATAAGGCGTGATCCCGCTCGCTGCGATGCCCACAACGACATCACGCTTGCCCGGCTTCTTTCGCGCCATGTCGGCGCGGCCCAATTCCACAGAGTCCTCACTGGCTTCCGTCGCCCTGGTCAGCGCTTTTTCGCCACCGGCAATGAGAAACTGCACCATGCCGGGGCCAGTACCGAAGGTCGGAAGCGCTTCTGAGGCATCCAGCGCGCCGATGCGGCCGCTGGTGCCGCTTCCCACGTAGATGAGCCGCCCGCCTTTGGCAAAGCTTTCCGCCACTCGATCCACCGCTTGCGCAATCGCCGGCAGCACCCGTCGAATGGCGCGCGGAACGGTCATATCTTCCTGGTTCATTACGGTGACGATTTCGAGCGTACTCATCCGGTCAAGATCCCGTGTCGCTCGATTGCGGCGCTCCGTCGTTAATTCCTTCAATTGCATCCAAAGTTCCTCAAGGTTACGGTTGCACAACGCCGGGGCGCGCGGGACGGCTTGCCGCGTAGCCAATGGCAAATGTGGCCAGGCTGCCGAGAGCCACGTACCAGGTAAACGCCACTCCGGTGCGCAACCAGAGATAAAGATTCAGGACGAAGCCGCAGACCATCCCCGTCATGGCGCCTGCCTCGGTGGCACGGCGCGTAAGCACTCCCAGCAGAAACACCCCCAGCAGCGCGCCATAGGCGACGGAAGCAATCGTCAGGCCCATCTCGATAACCCGGCCACCGTGCCGTGAAACCAGGGCGAGCGCGAACAGAACCAGGGCCCAAGCCGCCATGGCAAGCCGGGACAGATGAAGGCGGCGTTCCTCGCTCGACTGTGGCCGAAAACGAGCGTAGAAATCAACGATCGAAGTTGAGGAAAGCGAATTCAGGGCCGCGCTCAGGTTGGACATCGCCGCGGCGAGAATTGCCGCAATCAAAAGGCCGGCGGCGCCGTGCGGCATGTGGCTGACAATAAAAACAGGATAGACCGTATCGGTGCGGGCGAATGCAAACTGCGGCGGAAAAGCTCGATAGAAGGCGAAAAGCATCGCGCCGATGAGAAGGAAAAGCGAGAACTGGAAGAAGATGATGACGCCGCTGACCAGCAGTGCGGCCTTCGCCTGGCCCTCGCTGCGTGCTGACAGAAGCCTCTGCACGATCAACTGGTCGGTCCCGTGGCTGGCGGTGGTCAGGAAAGCCCCGCCGATCACGCCGGACCAGAACGTGTAGGTGGTGGTCAGATTCCACGAGAAATCGAAGACGCGGAATTTTCCCGCACTGCCCGCAACCTGGTGAACTGTAACCCAGCCGCCGGGCGTGAGTTGCAGAATGGTGAACACGCCCAGCAAGGTTCCCGCCACGTAGACCGTTTGCTGCATGACATCAGTCCAGATTGCTGCCTTCAGGCCGCCGCGCAAGGTATATGTAAGTGTCAGTGCCGTCACCACGGCAATGGCCGCTAGATCGCGTCCAAAGTCGCTCATCCCGGCCAGCAGGTTGCCGAGGGCTACGCGCACCACAATCGCCACCGCGAAAACGCGAACCCCCTCGGCCGCGGCCCGCGTAAGCAGGAAAATTCCCGCGGTCAATGTCCGGAGCCGGCTGCCGAAACGCCGCTCCATCAATTGATATGCGGTCACCAGCTCGCCGCGAAAATATTGAGGAACGAGCACAAAACTTACCACAATGCGGCCAACGAGATAACCAATGACCAGTTGCAGAAAGCCGAAGTTCTTGTCGTACGCCAGGCCCGGCACGCTGATCACAGTGAGCGTACTCGTCTCAGCCGCGACAATGGAAAGCGAAATGGCCCACCAGGGAACGGCATTGTCCGCAAGAAAATACCCCTTTACGGTTCCTTGACCGCTGTGGAATCGCAGGCCGAAAACAGTCACGCCTGCCAGATAAACGAAGAGAACGAGCAGGTCAAGCGTGTTGAGTCCCATTCCGTGCGTCCCGCGACAGAGGCAATCTCAAGATTCAAAAAACAACCGGCGTGCCGATGCATCGTGCCTTGCAAAGTGTGACTACTTTACCGTTCGTCGTATTCATTGCCGCTTCGTTCCGGTACCAGCACGGACTCCTGACGGACTGACGGAATGAGAGGGAAGGGCTCAACGGTCGAAACGGCGCTTTGCGAATGCGCCCGCGCCGGCCCTTTTTCCTGACTCTTTCGGCATTGGTCCAAGTCATATAGATGACTGGATGAATCAAACCGTAAACCCACTCTTGTCGAAAGTCAACGCCAAACGACTGCGGGGAATCGCGTTCGCAGTCCTTATGCCATCGCCCTCAAGGTTAGTTTCGATGCAGAAAACGATCTACGCATTTCGCAGCCCGGCGCTGTCGGGCGGCGTCTTTGGCAGTACCCTGCGCACGAGAAGCATTACCGGCAAGCCGGCCAGAATGAGCGCGGTGCCAATCATCGAGCTTTTCAGGTTTCCTGCGTAGCTCGACACCAGCAGCACAGCCGCACACAGCACGAACACCGCGGGAAGCACCGGATAGCCCAAGGCCCTGTACGGCCGATCCGCGGCCGGGTTTCTGCGGCGATAGACAAAGATGGTCGTCGCAGCAAGCATGTAAAACAGCCACTCCGCGAAGATTGTCAGATCGAACAACTGTTCGAAGCGTCCCAGGAACAGCAGCAGGATGCTCGAAAGCAAGCCCTGCACGACAAGCGAGGTCGACGGCGACTGAAACCGCGGATGAATATGCGCGAACTGGCGAAAGAATAAGCCGTCGCGCGCAGCGGCAAACGGCACGCGCGCCCCCGACATGATGGTGCCGTTTAGCGCGACAAAGATGCTGAGCGCCATGGCGGCGGCAACCAGCCCCGCGCCGTGTGCTCCGGCCGCCACAGTAAGCGCCGAGACCGCCGGCCGTTCAGAGGCAGCAATTTGCGCAGCGGGCAGAACATATTGGATGGCTGCATTCGTCGCCATGTAGAGCGCGCCGACAAACAGTAGCCCGCCGATCAGCGCAATCGGCAGGTTACGTCCCGGGTTGCGCATTTCGCCGGCCACCATGCTCAAGTCGCTCCATCCGTCATAGGCCCAAAGCGTCGCAATCAGCGCCAGCATAAAGCCGTTCCAGCCGCCTGTTGCGTGGGGCAGCGTGGTTGAGAAGTTACCCCAGGAACCCGCGCCTGCCGCAAAACAGAAACCCACGACGACGAGAATCAGAACGCCCTTCAGCGCCGTGAAGAACAACTGAAACTCGCCGGCCTTCTTGACGCCGAAGACATTCAACCCGGTAATCAACCAGGTGACCGCAATAGCCAGCACCTGCGACCAATGCAACGAAATCGGCAGGCCGCGAACCGGCTCGCCCAACGCGCGAAACATGGGGAAAAATTCAAGTGTGCGGGCAAGTCCGATGGTCATGGCCGCAATCGACCCTGGCTTGGCCACGGCGAACCACGTCCACATATAGAGAAAGGCTGTCGAATTCCCATAGGCGCCCCGCAGGTAGACGTATTCGCCGCCCGCGTATGGCAACATCGCGCCCAATTCGGCATAGGTCATGGCTCCAAACAGTGAAAGCAGGCCGCCCGTGACCCACGCCAGGTACACCAGCCACGCGGAGCCCGCATCGCGAACCATCTCGCTCGGGATCAGAAACACTCCGCTGCCGATTACGGTTCCCACCACAATCGCCATGGCCTCGCCAGCGTTGAGGACGCGAGGCAGATCAGACAAAGACCGAGTGTTTGTAGGGGTCGCTGTACGATTCATCTGCAGGTGCGAGCATAACAGGAGAACTCGCTTTCGAAGTCACCGATTGCACAAATCACGCCTGGCTACCAACCGCGACGGATGAAGATCGGGTATTCTCTGGCAATGAGATCCGAGGCTGAACAAGAGCCGCGCATTGACTGGATAAAGCCGTGATGGCGGAGGATGCTTTTGAATGAAAGACCGGGACGTTTGCAGACAGACGATGAATCGCCGCAATGAAGCGATGGCGCGCGTGGGCATCGCCGCCGCTCTCCTGTTTGTTGCTTGTGCTGCACTGCTTCACGCGCAGGACAGCAGCGCCTCGCCGCCTGCAGAACCCTTTGACATCGTCGTCACTCACGGCCACATCATCGACGGCACCGGCTCTCCCTGGTACTCGGGCGATATCGGCATTCGCGGGGGCCATATTGCGGCCATAGGCGTGCTCGACCGCGCCCCCCGCCGCGAAACCATCGACGCGCACGGCATGGTCGTTGCGCCAGGCTTCATCGACATGCTCGGACAGTCTGACCTCAGCATTCTGGTCGATCCCCGCCTTCCTTCGAAAATCTACCAGGGAATCACCACCGAGATTACCGGCGAGGGCGAGTCGGTGGCGCCTCTCGATGCGCGAATCATTGCGGCCGACAGCGCCGAGTACGAGCACTACAAGATCACGCCGGACTGGACAACCTTCCGCCAGTACTTCGCCCGTCTCGAACACCAGGGGATGGGAATCAACCTTGCCAGCTACGTGGGTGCGACGAGCGTGCGCCGCGTCGTGCTGGGCGACGGCGATGTACAGCCCACGTCCGTGCAGCTCGGCCAGATGGAGTCTCTGGTTCGCCAGGCCATGCAGGATGGCGCGGTTGGTCTTTCCACCGCCCTCCAGTATGCGCCGGCGCCTTACGCCAAGACTGACGAGCTGATCGCTCTGGCCGGCGTGGCCGCGCAATACGGCGGAATCTACGCCACACACATGCGCAGCGAAGGTGACGCCGAGCCGCAAGCCATCGACGAGGCCATACGCATCAGCCGCGAAGCGCACATCCCCGTCGAAATCTGGCACCTGAAAACCGCCGGCAAGCGCAACTGGGGCAAGATGCCGCAGGTCATCGCGCAGATTGAGGCGGCGCGCGAATCCGGCATCGACATCAGCGCCAACACCTACGCCTACACCGGATGGTTCAACACATTTTCCGCGTTCATACCACCCTGGGCGCATGATGGCGGCGACGCTGCGCTGATCCAGCGCCTGAAAGATCCCGCTATTCGCGCCCGCATTCGGGCCGACATGCTGAACTCCAGCGGCGAATGGGACAACGAATGGCAGGAGATCCCCGGCCCCGACGCCGTCGAAATCGCCGTCGTGCAAAATCCGGCCTTGCGGCAGTATCAAGGCAAGCGCCTCTCAGAGATCGCCGCGGAGTGGCACGAAAACCCCATCGACGCGCTCTGCGATTTCCTGATCAAGGACGACGCCTTTACGTCTGTGGCGGTGTTTGCCATGAGCGAGCCGGATGTGGAACTCGCGCTCAAGCAGCCCTGGGTTTCCATCGACAACGACTCGCAGGGCACCTCGCCCTCGGGCCTGCTCGGCGAAGAACACCCGCACCCTCGTGCCTACGGCACTTTTCCGCGCATCCTGCGCAAGTATGTTCGCGAGGAGCACCTGCTCACGCTCCCTGACGCCATCCGCAAATTCTCCGCATTGCCCGCGCAGCGCATGCGCCTCACGGATCGTGGCGTCCTGAAAAAAGGAATGTGGGCCGATCTCGTCGTCTTCGATCCCGCCACCATCCGCGACGTTGCCACCTACGAGCAGCCGAACCAGCTTTCCCAGGGGATGGAATATGTCCTCGTCAATGGTGTCCCGGTAGTCGCCAACGGCAAAATGACCGGAGCGCTTCCCGGCAAAGTACTTCGCGGCGCCGGCTACCTTCCTTAAAGAAGCCGCCGCATCATTCGCATTCCCCAATTCTGCGCGCGTCGTCGCGGCAATGATTGGCGGCGCTCAGATGAAGCGCGCAGCCGCCAGCGTCAAGACCAGCCCGGTGACAGAAATGATGGTCTCGCACACCGACCACGTCTTTAGAGTCTGCACAACAGTCAGGTTGAAATACTCTTTCACCAGCCAGAAACCGCCGTCGTTTACGTGGGAAAAGATGAGCGAGCCCGCGCCCGTGGCGAGCACCAGCAGTTCAGGCCGCACGGCGCCTGCATGGGCTGCAATCGGCGCCACGATGGCCGCAGCCGTGGTTGTCGCCACGGTGGCCGAACCCGTGGCCAGGCGTAGTGCCGCCGCCATGAGCCACGCAAGCAACAGCAGGGAGAAGTGGCTCTGGGTGACGGCTCCGACGATTGCCTGCGAAACGCCGCTATCCTGAAGGATCCGTCCGAAGCCGCCGCCGCAGCCCACGAGCAACGTGATCGTCGCAGTTGGAGCGAGACATTCGTTCGTGAATCGCAGGATAGTGGAGCGCGCAATTCCTTGCGCCCGGCCCAGAGTAAGGAAACTGACCAGGACCCCGATCAGCAGGGCAATATCGTCGTTGCCGATGAAATGGAGCATTGCGTTCGGACCCGAACCAGCGGCAACCAGAGCGTCAGCGCAGCTACCCAGGATCATCAGCAACACCGGCAGCAGGATCGTGAACAGCGAAAGCCAGAATCCGGGCAAGGCGCGCGGCAGATGGTGCTCGGAGATCTGTTCCGCCATGCCGCCTTCGCCGGAGACCTGAATGCGGCGCGCCGCAAATTGGGCAAAGAGCGGTCCCGCAAGGGCCGCGGCGACCATGCCGATCGCCAGCCCGAGAAAGATGGTGCGCCCCATGTCCGCCCGGAAAATCGTCACCGCCATGGTCGCAGCCGGATGCGGCGGGACGAGGCCATGCGCCACGGAAAGGCCGGCGAGCATGGGCAGACCCACCAGCAGGATCGATTTCCCCGTTCTGCGCGCCACAGTAAACGCAACCGGAACCAGCAGCACAAAACCAACTTCGAAAAAAGCAGGAAGGCCTACGATGATCCCGATCAGGGCCATGGCCCAGGGAACACGTTTTTCTCCAAAGAACGCGACGAGATCGTGAGCGATACGCTCCGCGGCGCCGGACTCTGCCATCATCTTCCCCAGCATCGTTCCCAGGGCCACAATCAGCGCGATGTGCCCCAGGGTCGCGCCAACTCCGGTTTCGAACGATTGCATAGCCTTGACAAACGGCATTCCGGCGGCGATGCCGAGAGCCACCGAGACGACAATCAGGCCCAGGATGGGATTCAATTTGGCCGCCGTAATCAGCACGACGAGTCCGATGACGGCGACGAGTGCAGAGGAGATCAGAAAGACGTTATGTGGGTCGCTCATTTGCAGTTTTCGTTACGTCAGCGCTTGGTTCGGCCGCAATTCACTGGAGCCATGCCGTTCTGGTTCGCGCCAGGAATCGGCCGCGTTGGGCGCCCTGAACCTGTCCGTTGTAAGAGTGTGCTCCGTTCACCCAAACCCCCACAACTCCATCAGCCGGTCGCCTGGGTTCGGTGAACGTCGCAGTATCGATGATATTTTCCGGATCGAAGAGCGTGAGGTCGGCGAAATACCCCTGGCGAATGATTCCCCGCTTGGCAAGGCCGAAACGCTGCGCCGGCATTCCAGTCATCTTGTGGATCGCCTGGGCTACCGAAAAGAGCTTTTCTTCGCGGCAATACTTGCCCAGCACCCGCGGAAATGTTCCCCATAGGCGCGGATGCGGTCGCGGATCGTTAGGCAGGCCATCCGACCCGATCATCGTTGCAGGATGGCGCAGAATTGCCCGCATATCGTCTTCGCACATGTTGTGATAGATGGCGCCGGCCGGTTGTAATCGCTTTGCGGCGTCAGGTTGGGAAACCTGCCACGCGGCGGCAATCTGCGCCAGCGATTGCCCGGCCACTTCGGGGTGCGGCGTGCTCCACGTAATGATGATCTCCACTCGCTCGTCAAGCTGGCGCAAATCGAGAGTTGACGAACTGGCCGCGTAGGGATAGCAGTCACAACCCGCACGCTGTGAAGCGCGCGCATCCTCAAAGACACGCAAAACCTCGCCGCTGCGCCCCCAATTCGCGATGCCCGCGCATTTCAGGTGGGAAACAATCACCGGCACCCGTGATTGTCTTGCGATGACGAATGCTTCATGCATTGCGTCAAGAATCGCATTGCTCTCTGTCCTCATGTGTGTCGCGTATATCGCGCCCGCCGCTGCCAGAGGTTGAGCAAGCTCGATCACCTCTTCGGTGGTAGACGCATAAGCCGACGGATAAGCCAGCCCGGTGCTGAGCCCAAGAGCGCCGCAATCAAGCGCTTCCTGCAATTGCGCCCGCATGCCCTTAACTTCGGCCCCTGTTGCGGCGCGATCCAGCCGATCCATCTGGTTATTGCGCAACGCAGTGTGTCCCACCAGTGCGGCCACGTTGACCGCGGGTCGCGCCGCGCGAACCGCGTCAGCGTATTGAGAAAACGTCGGGTACTTGAAATCCTCTGCCCTGCCCAGCAGGTTCATCGGGTCCGGCAACCCGCCGCGCGGCGTCACGGGAGAGGCGCTGATGCCGCAATTGCCAACCACGACCGTGGTTACGCCCTGCGAGATCTTGGGCAGCATCGCAGGATCGTTGATGACAGCCAGGTCATCGTGCGTGTGCGCATCAATAAAGCCGGGAGCCAGCGCCAGGCTCTCGGCATCGATCTCTTTCTCTGCGCGATACTCAAGTGACGGCTCCACAGCCAAAATGCGGTCGCCTCCCAGCGCAACGTCTGCTCTTTGCGCGTCGGCGCCTGTGCCGTCAAATACGCGCGCGTTGCGGATCACGGTTTCACAAGAACGCATCCATGTTCCTTTGCGGTGCCCTGACATGTAGGCTAGATACATCGGCAGCTTAGAGCAACGGAAATCTGCCGCAGGCGACGATGGAGATCACTCCTTTCAAGGCAATCGAAACGCGCTCGGTTGGCGATTCAGGCGCAATTGGCGTGCTCAATAAGGGTATCGGCTTGCTGGAAGAACCGATTCGGCATGATCAGGTGGCGCAGCGCGGCTGGAACCTGCTTCGCGAAGACCTCACGCTGCCCGCCGCTGTGCTCCGCCAGGATCTTCTCGAGCACAACCTCGAATGGATGCGGCAGTTTGCCGCGGCTTACCATGCCCGGCTTGCGCCGCACGGAAAAACCACTATGGCACCACGCCTGTTCTCCATGCAACTTGCCGCCGGGGCATGGGGCATCACGCTGGCTACAGCGCATCAGACGCATGTGGCTTACGCGCACGGCGTGCGCCGCGTGCTCATGGCCAATCAACTCATCGGCAAACCAAATATGGCGCTGATTGCAACTCTTCTGCGCGATCCCGGCTTTGAATTCTATTGTCTGATCGACTCTGCCGTGCAGGTCAATCAAATTGGAGAGTATTTTTCGCGTTGCGGACTGCGACTGAATGTTCTGCTTGAAGTGGGAGCGGATGGGGGCCGGGCAGGGGTACGCACCGACGAGCAGCTTCAATCGGTGCTCGGCGCTCTCGCCAGATGGAGCGGTACCCTGGCACTGTGCGGAGTTGAGGTCTACGAAGGAGCCGTCGATGGCGAGGCAGCCATCCGCAGCCTTCTCGAGCGCACTGTCGAGGTAACCAGGCAAATTGCCGCGAAGAGTCTTTTTGAACGATCGCCAATTCTGCTGTCCGGCGCGGGATCGGCCTGGTACGACGTGGTCGCCGAGGTTTTTTCTGCCGGAGACCTTGCCTCTCCCGTCGAGACCGTCTTGCGGCCGGGATGCTACCTGACCCACGATATCGGCGCCTATCGCGCGGCGCAGGCGAGGATTCTCAAGAACAATCCGGTGGCCCGTCAATTAGGTGAGGGACTTGAGCCGGCTCTTCAGGTCTGGGCATACGTGCAATCGATTCCCGAGCCGGAGAAAGCCATCATCGGTCTCGGCAGACGTGACGCTGCCTTCGATTCGGGCCTGCCCGTGCCGGCATTGCATTTCAGGCCGGGACAGACTGCACCGAGTCCCGTGCCCGGCCACTGGGCTCTTACCCGCATCATGGATCAACACGCCTATCTACAGGTTGCGGGAAGAGACGATATTCAACCCGGCGACATGATCGCTTTCAATATCGCGCATCCCTGTCTGACCTTTGACAAATGGCGCGTGCTGGCTCTCGTGAATCGCTCGTACGATGTCCTCGACCTCATCGAGACATTCTTTTAGACCTGTCCGTCGCTGCGTGGCTGATCGCAAGATCAATCATCATGCTGCCTTCGAGGTGTGAATCGGCGCTGCAGGCACGACCACCTCGACAAGTCCGGTCGCGACGTCATAAACGAGCCCGGAGACGAGCCACTCGCCCGGCAATGCCGGAATCGCCCTGAGTACAGCAACGTCGACAGCCACCGCCTTGCGCGGATCGGGGACCGACTTGGCCGCAACTTCCTTTTCCGGAATCTGAAAATAGTTCGCCAGCATGGCTGGGTCTCCCACGAGGCGGGTGCTACCGCAATCCGTATGGTGGAGCACGATCAGGTGAAACTCTGCGCCGCCTCCCGGAAGCGTTCCGGCAACCTCTCCGATTCGTCCGAGGAGGGCAAATTCTTCCAGCAGTCCCGGCGTGACTCGACCGCCGATGTTTCTCATAACGACGGCCTCACCCGGTTCGATTCCCAGCACATGCGCAGGATCCACGCGCATGTCGGCGCAACCGATGATCACCGCTTTCAAAGTTTGCAGAGACTGCGGAAGCAGTGGCATAGGGGCAGCGAGCTGTTTATTGCGTTTCAACATGAGGTCTAGGTTATTCATCATCATTCTCCTGAAGAAAGGTTTTTGGCGGTCATGCCGGTGCGATTCACTCCCGAGGAAGAAACCTGCGCGCTGCCGGTTATCCGGTATGGATTGTCGCCGATCTTGGGTCCAGATTCGCGCTGCCAGGCGTGCTCAGAGGCACAAAAAATCGGAAGCGTGTTGACGGGTCAACGTTGCCAGCCTCCACCGAGCGCGCTGTAAAGCTGGACGAGACTGAGGGCTTCGTTCTGCTGAGCGTTTACCAGGCTCAGTTCGGCCGTATAGAGATTCGAATCTGTCGTAAGCACCTCGAGATAAGCTGTCGAGCCGCCCTGATAGCGAATTCTTGCCAGCCGGGTTGCGTCTTGCGCGGCCGCCACGAGTTTCTCCTGCTGCTCGCGATTGGCGCGCTGCTTGTTCATGGCAATCAATGCATTGGAAACATCACGGAAAGCTCCTGCGATGGTTTTTTGATAGTTCAGGATCATTTCTTGCTTGGTAGCCTCAGAAAGCTCAAGCTGCCCCCGGAGTTTGCCGCCTTCGAAGATCGGCTGCGTCAGCGATCCGATCCCATAAATCGTCTTGCCTGCGGTATCAAAGATGCTCGACAGGCTGTCTCCTCCCACGCCCGCTGAACCGCTAATGGTCAAGTTGGGGAAGAACTGCGCGCGAGCGACCCCGATCTGAGCGTTGGCGGCGATCAGTTGGGCTTCGGACTCCTGAATGTCGGGCCGCCGCTCCAGAAGCTGCGAAGGTATACCGACCGGAAGATCCTGCGGCGGAGGTGCGAGCGCATTTGGGTCCTGGTGTGCTATTGGTCCCGGGTTTTCTCCAGTGAGAAATGCCAGCGCGTTTTCCTGCTGCTGAATTTGCTCTTCGAGTTGAGGAATCTGGGAAGCCGCAGTGTAGAGAAGCTGTTCCGACTCGCGAACGTCGGAGAGCGGAACCGAGCCGCCACTTTCAAGCCTTCTGGTCAGATCGACTGAGCTTTGCCTCACCGTCAGCGTTTCCCTGGTGATCTCGAGCTCCCGATCGAGCGCGCGAAGCTGGAGATAATCGGTTGCCACCTGCTCGACCAGCGTCATCTGCACGGCACGCCGCGCCCACTCCTGGGCGAGCAACTGCTCGCGCGCGGCCTCGGTCTGCCTGCGATAGAGTCCCCAGAAATCCGGCGTCCACGATGCGTTCACGCTGAACGTGCCAGCGGACAAGGGGTTGGGCAGTTGTATTCCGATATTGCTCGGGACGGTGGCGCCGATGCCGGTACCACCCACTGTCACGGCCGGGAACTCTTGCGAGCGCACGATGCGTACCTGCGCCTGTTGCTCCAGGATGCGTTGAGCGGCGATGCGCAGATCGTAGTTATTGGCGAGGGCCTTGCGAATCAGGTCCTGCAGCTCGGGCTCCTGATAGACCTTCGACCACTCTTGGTCACCCAGCGTAGCTTTGGCGTCCGACGAAACCGGCGCATTGTCCGCACCGCGAAAGGCGGGCGGCGCCGGGTAGTTGGGACGGGCATACTTCGGCCCTACGGCGCAACCGGCAAGGGCGCCCACCCCTGCCGCGAGAGCGAGAGCTGCGAATCGTGAAGAAAAAGTCGACCTATGGCGCGTCATGCCCTGCCTCCTTCGGACTGCGCGAACACAACTGCCTCCTTCGCGTCCGCCGGCGGGCCGCACAGACCGTGACTGGAATCCATCGTGGTAGCTTTGCCGCCACGGACGAAGCGATGAGACAGGTACTCGACGACGGCGAAGGTGACTGGGATAAAGATCAGGCCCAATGCAGTGGATAGCGTCATCCCACCGACGACCACGGTCCCTAGAATGCGCCGCGATGCGGCACCCGAGCCGGTGGCCACCCAAAGCGGCAGGCAACCAACGATGAAAGCCAGGGCAGTCATCACGATCGGCCGAAGCCGGAGCCGCGCAGCGCTCAACGCGGCATCGCAGATGCTTTGTCCGCCTTCGTAATTCAACTTGGCAAATTCGACGATAAGAATCGCGTTCTTTGCAGAAAGGCCGACGAGCATGACCAGACCGATCGTGGCAAAAATATCGTTCTCAAACGCGCGCGCATGTAGCGCAATGTACGCGCCCAGGATGGCAACGGGGGTGCTCAGCAAGACGCTGAACGGCAGGGTCCAACTTTCATAGAGAGCGGCCAGAATGAGGAAAACGAAGACAATCGAGAGACCGAATACGGCCCACGATGGAACGCCTTTCTCTGCCTGCTGCTCCTGATACGACATGCCCGAGTAATCGAAGCCTGCGCCCGGCGGCATGGTTTGATGAAAGACTTCTTCGAGCGCCTTTCTTACCTGCCCTGAACTGTAGCCGGGAGCGCCCGTGATGTTGATTTGCGCGGCGTTGAACTCGTTGAAGCGATAGATGAATTCGTGACCGGTGACCCTTTTGACAGTGACCAGCGAACTGAGCGGCACCTGGCTGCCGTTGGCGCTGCGCACATAGAACTGGTCAATGTTGGAGATGTTGGTTCGCGATGTGCCCTCGGCCTCGACGTAGGTTTGCCACTGGCGTCCAAAGCGATTGAAATAATTCACGAGGTATCCGCCCATAAAGGTCTGCATGGTTGTGTAGATGTCTGAAAGGCTGACCTGCTGCTCGAGTGCTCTTTCCTTGTCCACATCCACGAAAAGTTGCGGCACAGCCGGTTGGTACGAGGGAATGGCGGCGGCAATTTCCGGCCGTTTTGAAAGCGCGCCAAGGAATGTAAACACATTCTTGGTGAGAACGGCCGGATCATCACCGCCCGAGCGGTCCTCCAGAATCATGGTTACACCGCCTGACGTTCCAATTCCCGGAATCGAGGGCGGTGGAAAAGCAAATGCGATCCCGTCCGGGTCAGCGCCGAGCTGTTTTTGAATGCTGGTTTGCAGATATTGAAGCTGCTCGTCCTTCGCCTTGCGCGCCGCCCACGGTTTCAGGTTGACAAAGAAGAACCCGGCGTTTGTGCTTTGCACTTGAGTCAACAGCGAGAAATCCGTTACCGCAATTACGCCTTCAACTCCCGGAGTCTTGAGAAGCGCCTTGGTGATTTTCTGTTCGGCGGCATCCGTACGCTGCGCCGAGGCGCCATCGGGTAGTTGCAGCGCAAGAAACATGTAACCCTGATCCTCTGTGGGAAGAAATCCACCCGGCAGCGTGCTGCCGAGAAAGACCGCCAGAACGGTAACCAGAACGAGGGCCAACATGGCAAAGGCGGATTTATGAATCAAAACGCGCGAGGTGCCGATGAAATTGTCGGTCGCGCGTCGGAACAATTTGTTGAAGAGATTGAAGCCCAGGCTTAGTGGCCCCGGCTTGCGGCTTTCCTCCTTTGGCTTAAGCAGCAATGCGGAAAGCGCTGGAGAGAGCGTGAGCGCGTTGAATGCCGAGATCAGCACGGAGATCGCGATCGTGACGGCAAATTGCTGATAGAGCCGTCCGGTGATTCCGGGAATGGCCGCGGTTGGAATAAAGACAGCCGCGAGGATGAGCGCGATGGCTACCACGGGGCCGCCTACCTGTTCCATTGCCTTTTCAGTCGCGGCTTTTGGATCGAGGCCTTCCTCAATGTGATGTTCCACGGCCTCGACAACGATAATCGCGTCGTCGACCACAAGGCCGATGGCAAGCACCAGGCCGAACAACGACAAGGTATTGATCGAGAACCCAAGCGCGGGAAAAACGATGAAGGTTCCGATGAGAGAGACGGGGACGGCGAGCAACGGAATCAGCGTGGCGCGCCATCCCTGAAGAAAGATGAAGACAACCAGGACGACGAGCCCGAGCGCTTCGAGCAGCGTGTAGACGATCTCCCGGATTCCCGACGTGACCGCCTTCGTGGTATCGAGCGGAATGGAGTAGGAGATGTTCGACGGGAAGGTTGCCGACAGCTCCTTCATGCGCTCGGTAACCGCCCGCGCCGTCTCCACCGCGTTTGAGCCGGGTAGCTGATAGATTGCCATTACCCCGGAAGGGGCCTGGTTATAGCGTGCCGAGATGGTGTATGCCTGATCGCCCAGCTCGATTCTCGCCACGTCGCGAAGGTGCAGAATCGAGCCGTCAGGATTGGCGCGCAGAACAATGTTGCCAAACTCCTCGGGCGTCACCAGCCGGCCCTGCGTGCGCACCGTGTAGGTGAATTGCTGTCCGTGCGGAATCGGCTCACCGCCAATTTGCCCTGCCGGGTTCACGTTGTTTTGCGTTTGGATTGCCGCGATGACTTCAGGCGCGGTCACGCCAAGCTTCGCGAGCTTGTCAGGATCGACCCAAACGCGCATCGCATACTGACCGCCGAAGACCTGTACGCGCGAAACGCCTTTGACGCGGGCCAGTTGGTCCTGAAGGTTGATGACGGCGTAATTGGTGAGAAAATCCTGGCTCAACGAGTGGTCAGGCGAGTTGATGGCCACCAGCATAAGCGGAGAAGTGAGCGCTTTTTGCACGGTCAGGCCGGCGGTTTCAACCTCTGGCGGCAACTGCGACTGGGCCTGATCCACACGCAGTTGCGCAAGTACTTGATCGGTGTCCGGATTTGTCTTCGGGTCAAAGTCGACGAAGATTTGATCAACTCCGTTGTTTGCGCTCACGGAGTTCATGTAGATCATGTTGTCGACTCCGTTCATCTGCTGCTCAATGGGAGTGGCGACCGCCTGCGCAAGCGTCTTGGCGTCGGCGCCAGGATAGGTTGCGGTAACGAGAATCTCCGGTGGAACAATATCCGGAAACTGCGAAATGGGGAGCCGAATCAACGATACGGCCCCAATGATCACAGTAAGAATCGCGATGACAATGGCCACAATGGGCCTGCGAATAAAAAACTTTGACATGATTTACCGCTTTTACTGCCCGGCGGGCTGTGAGGTTTGAGGCGTGAGGGACGGCTGAAACTGCGTCAATTGGGGATTGACCCGCGCGCCTTCGCGAAGCTTTTGAAGATTGTTGGTGACGACAAGCGAACCGCCGGCGAGGCCGCTGTCGATCACGCAGCTATTGCCGTATTGCGGGCCCAGTTTCACATTGTTTACATGAACAGTATGATTGGCGGCCACCGTATACACCTGTTCCTGGCCTTGGAACTCTGAAACCGCAACTTGCGGTATCAGGATCGCGTCATGCAGGAGTTCCGTCTCTGCGCGCACCCGCGCAAACTCTCCGGGCCGCAGAATATTGCCCGGATTCGGAAAAGCCGCAGCAATCCTGATGGCTCCCGTCTGCGCGTTGAGTTCACGATCGACGAAATCGATGCGCCCCTTGTACGGATACACCTCACCGTTGGCCAGCGTCATCGTGAGAGGGATCCGGGAACTGCCTTCAAGCAAATCCCCGCCGCCATGGCGTGCGCGCTGTACAAGCGCAAGATATTCACTGTCGCTGATTGAGAAATACACTTTAACTGGATCCAACTGCGACACCGATGTGAGAACTGACTGCGTGTTGACCAGATTTCCCACCTGGGTTGTCGCCTGTCCGGCCACACCTCGAATCAGAGACCGGACCTGGGTAAAGCCGAGATTCAGCTTGGCCGTGTCCACCGCTGCCTGGGCGGATTCCACTGCGGCCTGAGCCTGCGCTTTTTGTTGCACCTCATTGTCAAGCTGACTCTCTGCGATCGCATGCGCCTCGGCAAGCGGGGTGTCGCGATTGACATTGATGATGGCCAGCGCAAGCTGCGCCTGCGCCTGCCCGAGCTGTCCTTCCGCCTGGTGCAAAGCCGCCTCAAACGGGCGTGGATCGATCTCGAAAAGAACCTGGCCCTTATCCACTTGGGTGCCTTCGCGATAATCCTGGCGAATCAAATACCCGTTGGCCTGCGGCTGGATTTGGGCATTTACGTACCCATCCAGCGTTCCTACCCACTCGCCGTTAACCGGTACATTGCTTTGCTCCGCTTTGACAACCGACACCGGCATTGCCGGCGGAGGACCGGATTTGGCGAGGACGTTTCTGCTGCCGCACCCGGAGACGAATGCACTTGCGCTCAGCAACAGCCCCGCTGCCACAGCGGACGGCGCGAATTTGCGAACGATCGTTCCGAGTTTCGATTTTGGGTACACGGCCATCTTGGACTCCTTGCCGCTGAGATCTCATTGACAATTGTGTTGTTGGCTTGTGGGGAAGCCGGACTATCTGCGTTCTATAGACTCTAAAGATGTCGTTCGCCCGAGTCCGGATTCAAGAAACGAGCTGTGCGGCCGTCTAATTACATTGATGCCATGACTCGCTGCATCTCGCCGCAACGCTGTCATGGGTCGTGATCCTTTGCGGGCGGCTGCTTATAACGCCGAACCTCGATTGCGTCTTTAACCATTTTCACTAGCAGCTCGATCTTTTCTTGGTACCTCTTCCTAAGCGAGACGCCAGACAACTGCTCCACGGCTTGAAGTAATTCAGCCGAAATTGAATCCACCGCAGGTGTGATTGCCATTCTTTTGGCAGCTTGCGGAACTCGTCTTCGGCGGCCGACAACATGAACCGGCGTTTGGCGCGTTTCACGTAGCGCTCCAGGACATGTATCGGGAAGGAGAAATTGAGCGATTGCAAAGCAAGGTCAAATGAGGCAGGACAAATGTCATATTGGAAGCTTTGTAGACGGCAGCCGGTGCTTCGGCGATCGGCAAAATGGAAGATAGAGCAGCGTAAATAAGAGAAGGGCCACTCCTTCAGACGCTCCAATGTACCAGGGCCATGGGCCCAAGAAGTTCAGCAGTGACGGATTCACCGGTCTGGCTCGAAGATACATGTAGTTTGTATTGAAAATGTAGTCAAAGGTGCCCAAGGCTGCGGCATAGACATTTATTCCTATCATCGCTCGCCAAATGGATCCATCTCGCGGACGCGCCTGTTTTGACCATACGAGATAGAGGACACAAACCACAACCAGACCGTGGGTAATAAAGAACTCGATTGTTGAAAACGAAAAGGATGGCTCCGGGAGATCAGGAGTCAGAAGCGCCATCGAAGTGCCGGCTAAAGCGCAATAATATACAAGGTCGAAGACCAATCGCGTGGGCTTGAGCAACTCAACGAAGGTCAAACAGAGCGTCGCGTCGCAAAGCTCGAGGGGAAGGCCATCGGGGAATCTGATCCAACCGCGCATCGCCATGTACCCGTACAAGAGAACCGAATTCAGGAGAAGGACGAGTGCGAGTCCGCGCCGCAAGAGCTTCGATCGTCCTGGGGCATATCGATCAATGCCTGCGAGGACCGCTGCCAGCGACGGGACCGAACCGAGAATCGCGAGGTGAATCGGGCCAAACATCCTGAAATTGGCCTGCATAAATCCATTGGATGTCGATTGCCAAGCGACAGGACTTGGGGCTTTGTCAGCATCGATTTAGGACGTTTCGCTGGACTGCAGCAATCTGCAAGTACCATTCGCCCATCTAACGTTTTGTAGGCAGGTGGTTCAATGTTCCGGCATGGCGTCCCAATCGGGCGTATCTTCGGTATTTCCGTCGATCTGGACTACTCGTGGTTCCTGATTGCCGGTTTAATCGCGTGGACACTGGCCGCGGGATATTTTCCCCTGGAATTTCCCGACTGGACGCGCAGCGAGTATTGGCTCGTGGGATTCGCAGCGGCAATCCTGCTTTTCGCCAGCGTTCTGATTCACGAACTCGGCCACTCGGTTGTTGCTCAAAGCGTCGGCATTCCGGTTCCGCGCATCACCCTGTTTCTGTTCGGCGGTGTTTCGCAGATCGCAACCGAAGCGCCTACAGCCGGAACAGAATTCTGGATCTCGGTGATCGGGCCGATCACGAGCCTGTTGCTTGCTGCGGCATTCTGGGAGATCGAACCACTTGTTGAGCGCGTGCAACCCTTGTTCGCGCTCGTCAAATACCTCGCGATGATCAATGCTGCGCTCGCCCTCTTTAACCTGATTCCCGGCTATCCCCTCGATGGAGGTCGCATCTTTCGTGCCTTTTTATGGCGAGTCACGGGAAATCATCACCGCGCTACCATCGCGGCCGGCGTCACGGGAAGATTCTTCGGCTTTCTCTTCATCATCTGGGGCATCTGGCAGGCCCTCACAGGGAATATCGGAAGCGGTATCTGGATCGCGCTGATCGGCTGGTTCCTGGAGAGCGCTGCTTCAAGCCAGATTCAACAGGAGGGCATCAAGAGTCTTCTCGACGGCCATCATGTGGCTGACGCCATGCAACGCAATCTTGCTCAGGTTCCTGACGACGCGACTGTTCAGGAACTGATGCGCGAGACGGCGCTCGCTGCCGGCTCTCGACCCGCAATTGTCTTCCATGCGGGAGTACCGGAAGGGGTGGTGACATCGGCCGAAGTTCGCGCCATGCCGAGAGAAGCGTGGACCACCACACGGGCGGATCAGATCATGATTCCCATACAAAGATTGATCACAACACGGCCCGACGTGGTTCTGTGGTCGGCGCTTGAAAAGATGGGTCGAGACGGTGCAAATCAACTCATTGTTCTCGACGGCGACCGGGTAGTCGGTGTGCTTTCGCGCGGGGACATCCTGCACTATCTTACTGGGCTGCGCCCATTGGCGGCTTAAGCAAGAGGGGCTCCGATCAACCGACGTTCGTGAAGGAGGAGGAAGAACAATGGTTCGACACAGGAGTTTTCTCTACTGGATTTCGGGCGTCGTGATTGTTCTGATTGTTGGCGGACTGCTTCGCATCGGAGTGATTCGGATTCCCGGCTACCTCGTTCATGCTGCTCCCGCCGTCGCTGTCAAAATTGCGCCGGAGAATTCGCCTATGACTCTGGCCGATTTCCGAAACGGCTTTTCTACGGTTATTGATCCGGCATTGCCGGCTGTAGTCAACATCTCTTCCACCAAAATCGTGAAACAACAGCCGATCCCCAACGTCTTCCAGGATCCGTTTTTCCGCCAGTTTTTCGGCGGACAGCTCGCACCGGAACAGCAGCAGCCACAGTCAGAGCGCGAGCACAGTCTGGGTTCGGGAGTCATCGTGAATCCCGACGGTTACATATTAACCAACAATCACGTGATCTCCGGCGCATCCGATATCGAAGTCTTTACACAATCGCGTAACAAATACCGGGCAAGGGTAGTTGGCGCCGATCCGCGTACCGATATTGCGTTGATCAAAATCGATGCATCCGGCCTTCCGAGTCTGTCGTTTGCCGACTCTTCGAAGTTGAAGGTCGGAGACATCGTATTTGCAATCGGCGATCCTTTTGGCATTGGAGAAACGGCGACAATGGGTATCGTCAGCGCAACTGGACGCGCGTTGGGCGGCGCCATCGAACACTACGAAGATTTTATCCAGACCGATGCGCCAATCAATCCCGGCAACTCCGGCGGTGCGCTGATCGATCTCAGAGGCAATCTCGTGGGTATCAATACTGCTATTCTCGCTAATGGAGGCGGAGGAAACGAGGGCGTGGGATTTGCGATTCCCGTGGATTTGGCGCACAACGTCATGGACCAGATCGTGGAGCACGGCAAGGTGATTCGTGGATATCTTGGCGTGACGATTCAGAATCTCGATCCCGATATGGCGAGGGCCTTCGGGCTGAGCCACGGTGGAGGAGCCTTGGTAGGCGATGTCACCCCCAACGGCCCGGGGGCCAAGGCTGGACTCGAACGGGGTGACATCATTCTGCAGCTGAACGGAAGTCCGGTCACGGGATCGGACGATCTGAGCTTGCGCATCTCCGAAATGGCGCCCGGCTCCCAAGTGCATCTTCAGGTGTACCGCAACGGCCAGAACCAGGACGTCACGGTAACTTTGGGCGAATACCCGGAACAGAACCAGCCAGGTCAACCTTCAGCAGCCTCCGGCGCGGCGCTTCAGGGGCTACACGTGCAGGATCTTTCAGCAGATCTCAAGCAGCAACTCGGATTGCCTGCCGGAGCTACTGGTGTTGTTGTCACCTCGGTCGACCCGGGCAGCGCGGCTGATGCAGCGGGGATTCAGCAGGGCGACGTGATTCAGGAGGTAGACCGTAAGCCGGTGCATTCGGTTGACGAGTATCAAAGAGCAATTGCCGGAACCGGAAATCAGCCGGTATTGCTTCTGATCAACAGCAAAGGAACAACGCATTATGTCGTTTTGCAGCCCCAGGGTTAGAAGCGAGCAACGAAAAAAAGCAAACCGCGGAGGGCATGTGTATCGTGTAAGTGTGGCTTGCACTCGATTACGACTGGTTTTGGCTACAACGGCTTTCACGTCCGCGTTTGTTGGCGCGCAGACGCCGCAGGTAGTCGGGCGGCATTCCATCCCCATAAGGCAGCCATACGGATCCGCGCCGCTGCGCGCAACCCTGCCCAACGGCATGAAGGTCGTTATCCTCCGCAACTCGCTGGCGCCGGTGGTCACGGTCGAGACCAATTACATCGTCGGCGGAAACGAAACTCCTGAGGGCTTTCCCGGGATGGCCCACGCTCAAGAGCATATGGCATTCCGCGGATGCCAGGGGATGAGCGCCGATCAGGCGGCAGCGATCTTTGCGCTGCTCGGCGGCGACTTCGACGCGGATACGCAGCAAAATATCACGCAATACTTCAACACTGTTCCAGCGGCCGATGTGGATGTTGCGCTGCACGCGCAGGCAGCCTGTATGCGGGGTATCGACGACTCCCCGAAGGCGTGGGATCAGGAGCGCGGCGCCATCGAACAGGAGGTCGCTCGCGATCTCTCGAATCCCACCTATAAATTCATCGATCGCCTCAATGGAGAGATGTTCACCGGAACCCCCTATGCGCACGATCCGCTGGGCACCCGGCCGTCCTTCGACAAAACCACAGGCACAATGCTCAAAGCTTTTCATGATAAGTGGTACACGCCGTCGAATGCGATCCTGGTCGTAGTCGGGGACGTAGACCCTCCGGCGACGCTTGCCGAAATTCGCAAACTCTACGCAGACATCCCCAGCCATCCCCTCCCCTCGCGGCCGGAAATTCGTCTGCAGCCGATGAAGTCCGACACCTTTACGCTCGAAAGTAATTTGCCCTACGAGCTCGGCTTCATCGCATGGCGCATGCCGGGCACCGACTCGCCCGATTGGGCAGCACTAAACATCCTCGGCGATGTCCTTGCAAGTCAGCGCGCAGATCTCTATGGCATGGTCCCCGCGGGCAAGGCGCTCGCGGCAGAATTCGGACTGACCGAGCCCCATCGCAAAGCTAGCGTCGGGTACGGCGTGGTGGCGCTGCCCGCGGGGCAGGACGCAAACTCGGCGATCAATGAAATGCGGCAGATCGTCAACAAATATGCCGCAATCGGCGTTCCCGTCGATCTGGTCGATGCCGCGAAGCGCCAGGAAATCGCACAGGCGGAGTTCCAGAGGAACTCCATTCCGGGTCTGGCGGATGCTTGGTCCGACGCGCTCGCCGCCGAAGGCCGCTACTCCCCGGAGCAAGACGTGGATGCCATTCGTAAAGTTACCGTGGCCGATGTAAACCGCGTCGCGAAACAGTACCTGCAGAACGCGCCGACGATCACGGCAACCCTCCAACCGGTTCCAAACGGCTCGCCTGTCTCCGCCAAGGGATTCGGCGGCGCCGAAGCCGTTACAGAAGCGCCCACTAAACCGGTTCAATTGCCGGAGTGGGCTGCGCAGCGGTTAAACGAACTCCAGGTACCGCGACAGTTTATTGAAGTCTCCGACACCACGCTGCCGAACGGCATCCGATTAATCGTCCGCACGGACCGCACGAGTCCCACGATCACAATCGTCGGTACGGTCAAGCACAATTCCGATCTGCAAACCCCTAAAGGCGAGGATGGCATCGCCGGCGTCCTGGATGGGCTTTATTCCTACGGAACGGCGAACTTGGACCGGCTCGCGTTTCAGAAAGCCCTAGACGACATCGCCGCCAACGAAAGCGCAGGATACGAGTTTTCGCTAGGCGTCCTCAAGGAGTACTTCTCGCGCGGAGTAGAGTTGCTCGCCCAGAACGAGCTGCATCCCGCGCTACCTGAGCCTGCTTTCAAGGTCACGCAGACGCAAACCGCCCGCTTCGTGGCCGGCAATCTCGAATCGCCGGGATATCGTACCTCGCGCGCGCTCGAAGTGGCGCTGTTGCCGCCGGGCGATCCCGTTTTGCGCCAAACCACACCGAAAACCGTCTCCAGCCTGACTCTCGACCAGGTGAAGCAGTATCACGACACAACCATCCGCCCCGACTTGACGACCATCGTCGTCATCGGAGACGTGACCGCAGACGAGGCCAAGGCTGTCATCGAGAAATGGTTTGGCGAGTGGAAGGCGGAAGGACCGAAACCTGAAACGGATCTGCCGCCTGTTCCTGAAAACAAGCCGTTCGCAGCCGATGTTCCCGATGCCCAGCGCGTGCAGGATGAAGTAACGCTCGCTGAGCAAGTCGAGATCAACCGCTTCAGCCCGGATTATTACCCGCTTCAGCTCGGCAATCACGTCCTCGGCGGCGGCTTCTACGCCACCAGGCTCTATCACGATCTCAGACAGGAGGCCGGGTTGGTGTATACGGTGCGTGTATCCCTCAACGCCTCGAAGACCCGGGCGGACTACTCGGTTGACTATGGTTGCGATCCCCCAAACGTCTCGAAAGCCAGAGCGCTGATCATTCGCGATCTCAATGCTATGCGAACGGCCGATGTCTCCGACGCCGAGCTGCACCAGGCAAAAGCGCTACTCTTGCGGTCCATCCCGCTGGCCGAGGCCAGCGAAAACGCAATTGCCAGTGGATTACTTGGCCGCGCGGAGATCGGCTTGCCCTTGGATGAACCGGTCCTTGCTGCGCGGAAATACGTCGCTCTCACCGCGGACGACGTGAAGGACGCCTTCGCCCGCGATGTCAACCCAGAGAACCTCGTGCAAATTGTTCGCGGGCCCGCACCTCAATAGAGAAGACCGCTCGGCCAGTTTACTCAACCCGGTGTACGCCGCCGGGCAGGGCTAATGTATCTGCAACTGGATGAGCTGTCGGCTGTGCGGCACACCGTACGAGGGGAAGTCTTAGCCGAGAGTCGGAAACATGAGGCTGCGAACGCGTCGGCGCCGGGCAGATTGACTCCATGCGCGTCCATTAGCTTTTGGGCAAGGAGAAGTAGCCCAGCGTTACCAGCCCATCTAAGATCGTTTTACTCACCTGGTAGAAGTCGCCCTGAGGTTCTTCGGGAAAATTCTTTTTCCGCCTCGACCACGCCACGTCCATGGCAAACCAGTCGATCGGTTTTGCCGGCTCGCCGCTTTCCAGCGTGGAATCCAGAGCGGAGAAGTACGCGGCCCATCGGTCGCGATAGTGCTCCAGCAGTCCATTCCATTCCCGATTGGCATAATCGTGGACGCCGGAGTCCCGCGAAGACTCCGGGCCCCACTCCAGGAGCAGGCTGCACGCGTCGAACTCAAGCTGGGCTTGTTCGTCCCCATGCGCGGCAGCAGCCCGTGCGGAGCCAATCCATTTGCCAATCAGAAGCGAGGGTTCAGTGGCCGCAAGGAGATTCAGCTGTTCGATTTTTTCGAGCCACTCCAGGGTCAGCGCGCGGAACCGCTCGAGGTCGCGCGCCTGGTAAGCTGCATCGATCCGTGGCAGCAGAATGCGGCTGGTGTTGGCGAGCGTTTGCCGGGCCACATCTACCAGATCGTACCGGTAAGCGGAGCTGTTGCGCAGCGAGTTAGAAACGCCTAGCAGAGGTTGAAGGGCCATGGAGTACGCAGCGAGATCGTACCGAGGCTCCTTGGGCGCCCATGAGCAGGCTGACTGCGCCGTCAGCTCCGGCCGGGCCGAGAACAGGTTGTCATGGGCCTCGCTCCACTTTCCGCTCTCCATGGCATAAGCAGTTGCGCCCAGAGTCTTCCAGGCTTGTTCTGCCTGAGCATCCTGACGGCCGTAGCGATACTTTGACCAATCCGCGAACCAGTTCGACAAATCGACCGGCTTACTGCGCCAGGGCAATTCAGTAAAGAACGCGAATGCAGCAGGATTATTACAACTGGCCTCCGGCATCACAGCAATGCCGTTCAGCTTGCTGTTCGGGTTGGTTAACTGGCGGAAGTAGCGTTCGTTCCAGACCCCGGCATTAGCCCCCATCGTGGTGCGCCCACCGAAGTTCCAGATGGTTCCAAACGCGTATGGAGTGTTCTCCCACTGCTGCTCTCGATCTTCGTAGGCAAACCGGTCGGCTTGTCCGTCGAGAATCAGAACGCGGCTTTTGTCCCTGATGCCATCCAGGAGCTCTCTCCTTGGGTTCATCTGCCACCCCAGGACAGCCCAGATGGCGCCGGGATGTGAGCGCTGCAACCCGGCTTCAATCGCCGTGGCCGCACTTCTGAAGTTGACATTTCCCGGATCTCCACCTTCATGCAGAGGATCCATCTTGAACATGATGCTGCGCCCCAGCAACTCTTGCTGAACGCGGTAATACTCTGACGCGACCTTCGAGAAGATTTCGCAGGTTGGATCGAGCCAGTCCGGCCGCTTGAGGCCAAGCCAGTTCCCCTGGGGGATGACATGGGCGGCAGCGTTCCGCACCGCGAAGCCGTCTGGAACCATCCCGTAATATCCTGGCAGCACGGGGCACATTCCCAGTTCGCGAAGTCGGGCGGTGATTCTCTGCGCCAGTCTCAGGCGCGCGTCAATCACGTGCTGCGGAGTACTTGGACCGACCCATCCGGACAGGTTTTCCAGCACCCACCATGGCTGGTGAGCGGGTGTCGGCAACCACTCCTGAAGCTCCTTCTGGGAGAATCCAAACTTGAGAAATGTGTGCTGATATACGGCCTCGGCGCCGAGATAAACCAGCACTTCATTGATTCCATGCAGCGCAAGAACGTCAATCTGTTTTTCCCATTGCTCCCAGGACCAGTAAGGTCCCGTGTAGCCATCGTTGGTGTCGTTCAGTGCAAACCTGTGAACTGCATTTGCTTTCCGCTCGATTGGTTCGGAAGGGGCCGGAAGCGTCGACGGCAAGTGGTCGAGAGAATCCCCATTCCAGCTCGTGCTCACTCCGGCCACGTACTTCAAATACCAGTGTGCGCCCATCAGCAGCGAAGACCGAGTTGCCCCCTGGACTACGATCTTGCCTGCACTTCCCGAGACCCGGAAGAACTCGCTTGAGGAGCCGGCGGCAAGCTGAAGACGAATCTGACCGGCATGGGCAGGCAGAATGCGATCCAGAACTCCGTCGGCCTGCTCTGCATGGTTCGGGGATGCTTCGATCCTGGCCGGATCGAATGCGCGGGCGGCCACGGGCGATGCAAGGCAAGAGACAAACGCCCCACCCGAAAGGCGCAGGAATTCACGACGGTTCGACCCTTGCTGTTGGTTTTTATCTGCCATAGTCCGGTTACTTCTCCTCCGAGACCACGATTTTGTCGATGGCCGGGGCCGCCGTCTCAGGGTTATCGATCACAAGAGTATTCAGTCCGGCGCGCAGCGGCATGGTTAACTGCGCTGTACCGAATTGTCCGGCATTTTCCGTAGCCGCAAACTCCACTGCAACAGGACTGCCTCCCTGGCGCGTTTTGTAACGGATTGCCCACTTCATGACTTTAATCCTGTGAAGGCACCACTCAAGGACATCTGACCCAATGATTTCACGCATTTATCGTTCTCTGGGCCTCTTTCTCCTTCTCTCAACGGGAGGATTGGCCGCCGTTGCGCAGAAATCTCTGACTCTCCGGCAAGCTATCAATGAGGCGCTAACGCAAAGCCCTGAGGCGGCGATTGCGCGAGCCGGCAGTATGGATGCTACGGCGGCTGCCAGCCAGGCTCGCACAATGCTTCTGCCCCAGCTTGGCTTTAAAGAAGACATTTCCCGCGGCAACGATCCGGTGTATGCATTCGGTACGCGGCTGCGGCAGAAACAGTTTACGCAGGCGGATTTTGCGCTCAATGATTTGAATTCGCCACAGCCGATTGGCAACTTCTCGACGCGCTTTTCCGGGCAGTGGCAAGCATTCGATTCGTTCAAGACACAGAAGGAGATTCACAGCGCCGACCTTTTCAGAGAGAGCGCCACATCTTCTGCCAAGGCAGTGGACCAACAGATCGTGTTCCGGGTTGTCAGGGCCTACCAGCAAGTGCTGTACGCCCAGCGGGAGGCCGAAGTCGCCCAGCACGAGCAGCAGACGGCGGCAGCGCTTCTGAATTCGGTGGACGAGCATGTGAAAGCCGGCCTTGCGGTAGAGTCTGACCGGATGTCGGCCCAGGTCAATATGTCTGCGCGGAAAGAGGAGTCGATTGCAGCTGAAGGCGACCTGGAACTGGCATGGGCGTCGTTGCGCGAGGCAATAGGTGAACCGGATCTGAAATCGGCCGAATTGAAGCCGATTGAGCCGCGCACTTTTCCTCAGGGAGTGCTCGAAGACGAATTGGCCTCCGCCCGAAAGGCTCGTCCCGATCTGATAGCGCTGGGGGAGGCGCAATCGGCACAAGCTTCCGCGGTGGGAGCAGCAAAGTCCGATTTCGGCCCACGGGTGAGCGCATACGGAAACTGGGAAGAGGATCGTACCTCGTTCGCCAGTTCGGGCGGGAACAACTGGGTGGCCGGGGTCCAGATTAGCGTGGACATTCTGCCGTTGACCAAGCGCTCGCAACTGGCGCGGGAAAGTGCAGCGAGGCAGAAGATTGATGCGCAGATCGCTGCCACCGAGCAGCATCTACGGTTGGAAGTCAGCCAGGCCCACATCCACCGGCAAACTGCAGCACTGCAGCTTGAGACGGCCCAAGCGGCAATGGGCCAATCCGCGGAGAGTCTCCGCATTTTGAAGAACCGCTACAGCGCGGGCCTTGCCACCATCACTGATCTGCTTCGGGCCGAGGATGCCGAGCGGCAGAGTCAATTCGATTACTGGCAAGCCGTCTACGGAAATGCCTTGGCCTATAGCGAGCTTTTATACGCGACCGGGACCTTGACTCCCGATGCTGCGGAGGAACTTCAATGAAAAACATTTTGTGGGCAATTTTGCTTGCTGCATCCGCGTCGATGATCGCCGGCTGCCACGGGGGCGAATCTGACGTGACGCCCGGGGCGGTACAAACCGTGCAGGCCCAGGTTGTCGAGACCCAGCAGCAACAATGGCCTGTCACCGTTGAATCCACCGGTACTGTTCACTCCAGGGAGACGGCTGTCATCTCTGCGCAGGTGATGGGTCGCATCCAGCAGCTGCTGGTGCACGAGGGAGACGACGTGCGCGCCGGACAGACGCTAGTAGTTCTGGACGATGCAGCGCTGCGCGCCCAGGTGGAGCAGGCGCAGGCCGGAGTGACGGCGGCTGAGAGTGCGCAAGCTGCCGCGCAGACGGACGCCGCCCTGGCGGCGAGCACGCTGGCTCGGTACAAGCAGCTCGAATCGCAAAAGAGCGTAAGCCCCCAGGAGATGGATGAAGTATCGCGGCGGGCCGGTGCAGCATCAGCGGGCCTTGAGGCAGCGCGTGCGCAGTCCGACGTAGCGCGCGCCCAGGAGAGCGGCGCGCGTACCATGCTCGGGTACACGCGCCTGGTCGCCCCATTCGCCGGTGTGGTCACGGCACGCATGGCTGATCCCGGGACAATGGCTGCACCGGGCGTTCCCTTGCTTCAGGTGGATCAAGCCGCGGCTTTGCAGCTTCAGGCCACAGTCGATGAGTCAGTAATCGGCATGATTCGCAAGGGAATGAAAGTGCCGGTGAAGATCGATGGCGGAACCTCAACGAGCGTAGTGGGAACGGTTGCCGAGATGGTTCCTGCGGCCGATCCATCGAGCCACAGCTTCCTGGTCAAAATTGACCTGCCGGCTTCAAATCAGGCGCGCGCCGGCATGTATGGAACAGCTGAGTTCGCCAATGGTACAAGGCAGGCGATCGCAATTCCGCGCTCCGCTGTCGTCGCTCGCGGCTCCCTCAACTGTGTGTATGTTCTCGACGGTCAGGGGGTTGCGCAACTGCGATCCATCACGCTGGGCGTGGTACAGGGCGGCCTCATAGAGGTACTGTCGGGCGTTTCAGCAGGGGAGAAGCTCGTGGATGCACCTTCGGACCGCGACCTCGCGGGAAAGCGCATCGAAACCGGCACCGGGGTCCAGCCATGAAGCAGGACCTTGGGATTGCCGGACGACTGGCACACGCATTGATCAACTCCAAACTGACGCTGCTCTTCATTGCCGCGTCGCTCGGCGTGGGAGTCTTCGCGGTCGCTATCATTCCCCGCGAGGAAGAGCCGCAGATTCTTGTTCCGATGCTCGACATTACCACCGCCATGCCTGGAGCATCGCCCGCGGAGGTGGAAGAGCGTGTAACTTTGCCGATCGAGAACCTGGTTCATCAGATATCAGGCGTTGAGTATGTGTATTCGACCTCGGCGCCGGGGCAGAGCCTGGTGATTGTGCGATTTCTTGTGGGCACGCCGCAGGAAGACGCACTGATCAAGGTCTATAGCAAGCTCTATTCCAATTTCGACCGCATGCCGCCGGGGGTTTCGCAGCCGCTGATCAAAGCTCGGTCGATTGACGACGTTCCGATTCTGGCCATGACGTTGTGGGGCGAGCACTACAACGGATACCAGCTGCGCGCGATTGCAGACGAGATGCAACACAACATCGCGCAGATTCGCGATGTATCGGAGACAAACATCATCGGCGGTCTTCCGCGCACCATGCGCGTCATCCTCAGCACGGAAAAGCTGAGCGCCTACGGGCTGTCGCCGATGGCGATCGTCGGACATTTGCAAGCTGCCAATGCCAGTGTGCAAGCTGGAAACTTCTCCGATAACAACCAGGAAGTGCGCGTCGATGCAGGCAATCTGTTCACGCGCCGCGAGGATCTGGAATCCGTGGTTGTGGGCGTGGTTCGCGGGCGTCCTGTGTATCTGCGGGATGTGGCCGACAAGATCGTGGACGGCGCCGCGGAGCCGTCGGACTACGTGGTCTTCGGCACGACCAACGCAGGCGCGCAGCAGGGGGCGCGCCAGTATCCGGCGGTAACAATTACCGTGGCGAAGCGAAAAGGCACCAATGCAACCGATATCTCGAACGCCGTGCTCAAACGCGTGCATGAGATGCAAGGCGTCACCATTCCCAACGATGTAACGGTTACAACCACACGGAATTATGGAGAGACGGCAAAGAACAAGTCGGACGAACTGCTGGAACATCTACTTTTGGCGACATTGTCTGTGACTCTTCTCATCGCACTCTTCTTGGGTTGGCGCGAGTCGGGCGTTGTGCTGCTGGCCATTCCGGTCACGCTCGCGCTCACCCTGTCGGTGTTTTACTTCCTCGGATACACCATCAACCGCGTCACGCTCTTCGCCCTGATCTTCTCGATCGGCATTCTCGTGGACGATGCCATCGTGGTGGTTGAGAACATGGTGCGGCACTTCCGGCTGCTGGGCAATCATGGCCGGCCGATGAGTGAAGTGGCCGTCGAGGCAGTAGCCGAGGTCGGCAACCCTACAATTCTTGCCACGTTTGCAGTCATCGCCGCCGTGCTGCCGATGGCCTTTGTGCGTGGACTGATGGGCCCATACATGCGGCCCATCCCGGTTGGCGCTTCGGCGGCAATGCTCTTCTCGCTCATGGTTGCCTTTGTAGTCTCCCCGTGGGCCGCGCTTCGTCTCCTGAGCAAACATCTCACAGGCGCCAAGCTGCTTGAGCCCGAGATGGAGAACTGGCGCACCAGGCTCTATCGCCGCATCATGACACCTCTGATTCGGTCCGCGCGCAATCGCATTCTGTTTTTCATTGGTGTGGCAATATTGCTTTTTGTTTCGGTGGCTCTGGTACCGCTGGGGCTCGTGAAAGTGAAGATGCTGCCGTTCGACAACAAGAGCGAACTGCAGGTGATCATCAACATGCCTGACGGCACGCCGCTGGAACAAACTGCGCGTGTTGCCCAAGCGCTTGGCGATGAGTTGGCACGGCAACCCGACGTGCTGAACTACCAGACCTATGCAGGAACTTCGGGACCCTATAACTTCAACGGTCTGGTGCGCCATTACTACATGCGCCGCCAGTCGAATCAGGCCGACATCCAGGTGAATCTGCTGCCAGCCAAACAACGCAGCGTGCAAAGCCACGCAATCGCCAAAAGGCTTCGTCCATTACTGGATGCGATCGGCAACCAATATGGCGCGCGCATTCAAGTCAGTGAAGTGCCGCCCGGGCCGCCGGTCGTCCAGACGCTGGTGGCGGAGGTCTACGGTCCAGACCTTGATGGCCAGACCAGGGTGGCGCAGCAGATCAAGTCGATCTTCCAACACACTCCAGGTGTCGTGGACACGGACTGGTACGTCGAAGATGCGCAGCCGAGGCTCGAAATTCGCGTGGATGAAGTGAAGGCCGCGCAACACGGCGTTGCGGTTTCCGATGTTGCGCATGCGCTGGCTCTGGCCATCTCGGGGACTCAGGTGGGACTGATCCACGATCAAACAGCACGGGAGCCTGTGCCGGCAATTGTCGAGTTTGATCGCGCAGACCGTTCCTCGGAACAGGCGCTGGGCAATATTCGCCTACCCGGCGCGGACGGCGGCATGGTTTCTCTGCGCGAGCTGGTAATCGTCGAGCACAAAACGATTGAGCGCAGCATTTATCACAAGAACTTGCGTCGCGTGGTGTACGTGACCGGCGATGTGGCTGGCGAGATTGAAAGTCCCGTCTACGCCATTCTGAAAATGAACAGGGAGCTCGACCACCTGACCCTTCCCGCTGGATACACGCTGACGCGATATAACGCGTCGATGCCGGAGTCCACGGACCACTACTCAATGAAGTGGGACGGCGAGTGGAACATCACCATTGAGGTCTTCCGCGACATGGGTCTGGCGTTCGCTGCGGTGCTCGTCCTCATCTACGTTCTCGTGGTTGGCTGGTTCCGCTCCTTTATCGTTCCGCTGATCATCATGGCCCCGATTCCGCTCACGCTCGTAGGCATCATGCCTGCGCATGCCATGATGGGCGCATTCTTTACGGCGACCTCCATGATCGGCTTCATCGCCGGAGCAGGCATCATCGTACGAAATTCAATCATCCTGGTGGACTTCATCGAACTCCGCATTCGAGAGGGCATGTCGCTGGCCGATGCAGTGATCGATGCAGGCGCAACGCGCTTCCGTCCGATGCTGTTGACGGCGGCGGCGGTTATGGTCGGCGCAAGCGTAATTCTTACCGACCCCATCTTCCAAGGACTGGCTCTGTCGCTGATTGCGGGCGCCGTCGCTTCAACATTCCTCTCCTGGCCCACAATCCCGGTGCTCTATTACATAGTTCACTCGCGGCATGAGGCTGAGCCTGCACATCCATCCGAAGTCGAACAAGGAGAATCTCTATGACGGTTGAACACGGGTTGCGCCTGATGGCGGGCGCAATGATTGTGATCTCACTGTTGCTTGCGCATTTTGTGTCGCTCTATTGGTTGTGGCTGACCGTCTTTGTGGGGCTCAATCTGTTTCAGTCCGCCTTGACCAACTGGTGCCCGGCCATGCTCGTGCTGCGCAAGATGGGGTTGAAAGACGCTGATCGCATTCCGCAGATCTGAGGTCGTGAGGCACAATGAAGGTTCGAAAGGGTACAACCCAGTCCAGCGGCTCCCGGCAATCTCGCGGCGAGCGAATCAAGGATGAGGTGTACCGGCAGATGTTCCTTCTTGAAGAGAGCCGTCCAGGCGCCGAGCTGAGACTCGCTGTAGCATTGCTGCGCGCATGGCTCTTCGCCGACCGAAGGCCCGCAGGCGAAGAGGAACGAGAATGGCTCAAAAAGGTTTCTCCAATCTGTTTGATGATGATCGAAGCCGTATCGCAGGCTTCAGACACTGCTCATCCCGCGATGCAATCAGCACGTTTCAGCGTGTGATGAGTTGCGCGGCGGAGCGTCAGGAAGAGCGGCTCGAAGGCACGCACCCAGGAATATACTGGCATTGATCTCGACTACATCTTGCGATGCGGCCAGAACTCAAAAAAGCGACTGAATTATTGCGCCTCAATACGCCTCAAGCGGTGGAAGAGGCAATCGGGTTGCTGCAAAACACCGTCTATTCCTTCAGCATGAAGGTCTGCGGGCATTCTCAAGATGCTGAAGACACCATGCAGGAAGTGCTTTACCGTTCCCTTGGACACCTGGCTACGATCGAGGACCCGCAGCGGCTGGCCGTCTGGCTCTACACGGTGACCAGAAACAGGTGCTGGCGCATGAGACGTAAGCCTGCAAGCGCCCCGGCTTATATGCTTTCGCTCGATGAGTTGATGCCCAGCAACGAGGAGCTGGGGTTGCTGCTTCAGGATACCGGCAAAGGCCCGGAATCGAATATGCTCCACGCCGAACAGCACCATCTGCTGCACCAGGCCATCCTGCTCATCCCCGCGCCATTGCGCATTGTTCTTGTGCTCCACGACATGGAAGAGTTAACCACTGAGCAGGTTGCGCAGGTCCTGCAACTACAGCCGGGAACGGTAAGAATACGGCTTCATCGTGCGCGTCTAAGTGTTCGCAAGGAAATGAATCGGCTCCTCAACGGCGACGCAACGGTCACGGTTAGCTCGCAGCGCAGGACGAAGAGTCGGAGAGACGCACGATCCAGGAGCCTGCGCCGTCCCGAAGATTGCCGCACTTTGTTTGCCAACCTTTCGGATTATTTGGATGGCAGAGTGGAGCCTGCGACATGCGAACAGATGCGGGAGCACATAGAAGCCTGCCCATCGTGCGTGGCATTTCTCCGCGACCTGCGGACGGCAATCGACCGCTGCCGCTCGCTGGCCATACCTTGCGATTCGGCGATCGCGCCTCGACTGCGCGCCATTCTTACTCGGGAATATCTGCGCATGCTGATGATGCCGCCTGCAAAATAAACATTTCCGATCTTGTAACGAAACGCTCCCTTTGTGTCTTTCTCCTAATGGAGAGGAGAACCACAATGGAAGTGAACGTTACGCATCTCGACCAGGTTAAATTCGCCATTCGCGCGAGGTCACATACAATTGTTTGCGACCAGCCGGCAGAGAATGGCGGCCAGGACGATGGAATGACGCCTCCTGAGTTATTGCTTGCATCCCTGGGCTCTTGCGCGGCCTTTTATGCCGTGCACTACCTGAGGACCCGCAATCTCGAAGATCGTGGCGTGGAGGTTTCCGTGACCGCCGACAAACTAAAACAGCCTGCCAGACTTGGCAACTTCGGCGTGCGGGTTGTGTGTCCTCTGGCCCTTACCGAAGACCAGACAGAAGGACTTATGCGCTCAGTACATCACTGCCTGATTCACAACACTCTGCTCGCGCCACCTGAGATCACAATCAAGTTAACCGTCGCCGAGGCTTCCGTATCGCAAAGCTAACCATTCCCACCGATTCCGGTCGAGCCTTGAACGCAATGCTCAGCGTCTGTTGGGAGCCGCTGTTCTACTCATTAAATGGCTAATATGGAAAGCTTTCGTGTCGTTGTCTTGCGGGCAGGTGCGGAACAACTCGGCTTCCGGAAGCCGCAGAGGATTTGCACTTCACGCACCCCGCGGTGAAGCCGCCAAATCAAGGCGCTTAAGGAAGCAATTGGCATGGAACTGTTCGATCACTCTGGGTCATCTGCAACCTAAAGCGGGCGCTAGCATCTACGCTGGCTTGGTCAAGAAAGCTGGCGATGAGCTCCGCCCCACCGACAAGGCAGATATGCCTCCCCTTCTCGGCTCGCAGATGGTCAGCAAAGACGGCCACGTTTTCGTTGATGATCGAAACTTTTGAACTCGCCACCTTCGTCAGCGCACGGGACAGAACATAATTCTTCTTGCCCGAGTAACCGTCGGCCATACCAAACTTCACCGACTGCTCATAGGTCTTCCGCCCGAGGACACAGGTGTCGACCGATCGGTAGAACGTACCCATACCGTAACTGCCTCTGGGTTGAGGGCGGTCGAGCCAATCGACGGAACCATCCGGCCGCGCGATAAAGCCATCCGCACTGGTGACGACGTAAACAATGAATTTGCGATTTCGTGCCGTCAGGAGAACCGCCTCGTGGCTGTGGTCATTTTCATCATGGTCAAGCGACAAGGTCAATATGTCGTAATCAGGCCGATGCACTCATCGACGGGCTCTGGTCGTGTGGTCGTCGATTCGGACCTAATCCGGAATTGCACCAGAATTGGGTTACTCCCTGTTTGACGGTAATTCGACCGGAACCATAAGAAACCCGTCGCGCGATCCTGTTTTCCTCGGGTTGCTGGATGTCATTCCCCGGCCCGACTAGAAAGAAGCGGAAATCTCAGTTGATGCATTGCCACCTGGCATGAGAATCAGCTGAGCATGGCCTGAAATCGGGGGTCGGAACGGAGTGCGTCGAGGTCGGAATCTTTGGCGGCCCAATTCTTGTAGAAGATGCCATGCTTCATTACCTTTTCAAGACAGGAAATCGCGTCTTCGGTACGCCCCAACAAGGAATATACGCAAGCCACGTTGTAAAGAATCGACGTTTCTTCCGGATCGATTTCCAGAGCCCGGCGCGCCCATTCGAAACCACGTTTGTGGTCACCCATCCGCACCAGAATTGTGGCTCCCAAATACAAGGCCCGCGCGTCGTCGGGATGAAGCTCGATGTGTTTTTCAGTAAGCCGCAAGGCGCGGCGTTCTGTCGATTCAGCCTCGGCCTCGCGGCCCAGTCCGTGATAGACAGCTACCAACAGGCTGACGGCCTGATAGTCGTCAGGGTTCAAACGGGCCGCTTGCTCGTACATGTCCGCGGCTCGTCTCAGATCTCCGCTCTGAAAGAGCGTGCGCGCATAGAAGTAATACGCTTCATAGAGTTTCGGATCGAGCTCGATGGCGCGTTCAAACTCCTTTTGCGCGTTGGCAAAATCCTTGCGCAGGGAATAGACCAAGCCGCTCGCAGCATGGACTTCGGCCAACTCCGGATCCAGCTCAAGAGCCTTCTTGCTGGCAGCCTCAGCTTCGTTCAGATTATCTTCAGAACTATCCCAATACATGTAGAGGCACGTGCAGCAGTCCGCGACGCCGGCATACGCCCGTGCATAGTTCGGGTCGATGACAATGGCGCGGGCAAACATCTGGCGGGCAAAATCGAAACCCTTTCGCCTAAATTGATGGAAGAACTGACGACCGCGGAGATAATAGTCGTACGCCTGGGCGTTCTCAGTCTGCTTGCGGGCAATCGCCTTTTCTTCTTGTGGTGAAAGTTTAATGCGCAGCGCCTGGCTGATGCTGCGGGCGATTTCATCCTGCACTTCAAAGACATCTTTGAGTTCCCGGTCGTATCGTTCGGCCCAGATGGAATGGCCGGTTTGCGTCTGGATGAGCTGAGCTGTGATGCGCAAGCGGTTGCCGGCTCGCCGAAGGCTGCCGCTGAGGATGCAGGCAGCATTCAGTTCGCGTCCCACCTGCGGACCAGTCACGACCTTGTCACGGTACGCCAGAACAGCCGCACGCGGAAACACCTGTAGTTCTTTGATTTTGGAAAGCTCCGTGATGATGTCCTCGGTCATGCCATCACGGAAATACTCATCATCCTTGCTGCCGCCGAGATTCTCAAAAAAAAGCACGGCAACAGATTTCACGCTCGGGGACGCGCCCGTTTGCGGCGCAGCGGTCTTCTGTTTGCCGGAATCGGCCTGGCGACCGCCGGAATCGAGGTCACGCTTCAGCCGCTTAAGGTCTGTGCGAATTTCCGAAGCGGTCTGGTAGCGGAGGTCACGGTCCTTTTCGAGAGCCTTGTGAATGATTCGTTCGACTTCACTGGGCAACGCGGCGTTGAGAATGCCCGGCGAACTTGGCGTGGAATGCAGAATAGAATCGAACATCGCCGCGGAAGTCTCACCCGAAAATGGCAGTTTGCCGGTGGCCATTTCGTAGAGCACGGCGCCGAGGGAGAATAAGTCGGTGCGCGCATCGAGGTCTTTGCCGAGCGCCTGCTCCGGAGACATGTAGGCCAAGGTGCCAAGGGTGGTGCCGGGACTGGTAAGATCGACCGCGGAATTCGCCAGGGTAAGGTGCGTCGAGTCATTGAGGTTGCTCGCAGGGCCATGGGAGGCCATCTTCGCTAATCCAAAATCGAGGATCTTCGACTGGCCCCGTTGCGTCACAAAAATGTTGGCAGGCTTGATGTCGCGGTGAACGATGCCGCGATCGTGAGCTGCGGCGAGCGCGTCAGTGATTTCGAGGCCGAGGTCGAGAATGCGGTCGATGGCGAGCGGCCTGCCGTTGACCAGATGCTTCAGCGTTTGCCCCTCGAGTAGCTCCATGACGATAAATGGCCCGTGATCGGACTCGCCGACGTCATAGATGGTGCAAATATTGGGGTGATTCAACGCCGATGCAGCGCGGGCTTCGCGCTTAAATCGCTCGAGGGCTGAAGCGTCGGCTGGAATGCTGTCCGGCAGGAATTTCAGCGCGACGGCGCGATCCAGGCGGGTGTCTTCAGCTTTGTACACCACACCCATGCCCCCGCCACCGAGCCTTTCGTCGACGCGGTAATGGGAGATGGTTTGACCGAGGAGAGGGTGGGACGTGCTCATGTCGTAATCATCTTAGCAACCCGGTGGAGCGCCCTGCACCTTGAGTACCATTTGGAGTAAAAGAAACTGGAATGCTGGGAGTCTGAAATGGCCCGAGGGATAACTTCGGGATTGCCGGTAATTCACCCCGCTCAAAATCTTCAATGTCATCTTGAGCGGAGCGAGGCAGAGTCGAAAGATCTGTCCTCAAATTCGGCCGGGAGAACACAAAATCAACGACATACAGATAGGCTATTTTTTACGTCTTGGGGTGGCGCATCGCACCCTGAACGACTGCGGTTGTTTTTCGAATTCTCCGGTTAGCCTGTCAGGCACCTGGGCAGCCGATTCGGCCATCTAAAAAAAGTAATTGCTCAAGAGGGAACATGCGCTCGACCGTGCTCGGCCCACTTCCTCTGTTTCTTTTGGCTGCTTCCATAGCAGCGGTGCTTACCGCTTGCAATGCAACCCTGATCGGCAGCAACCAGACATCGCCCGTGCAACCGGCGACTTCGGACCCATCCAAGACCACACCTGTCATTACTTGGCCGCAGCCAGCGCCGATCACGAACCCCGCGCCACTGACCTCTATGCAGCTTGACGCGACGGCGAATGTGCCAGGGACATTTGTATATTCGCCTGTCGCGGGTACGGTGCTCGCTGCAGGAACGCAGACGCTGACGGCGACCTTCACGCCCTCGGATGCGGCAGACTACAACTCGGCGACGGCTTCGGTGACGATTGTGGTGAATGCAGCTGGGGGTAGCCCGCCGGTGGTCGGTGACCATCTTGCGGTTGCCGATTCGGAAAATAATCGCGTTTTGATCTTCGACGCTCCGTTCACCACAGGCATGAGCGCCAGCACCGTATTGGGGCAGCCTGGTTTTAATAGCAATCCCTGGCCGACTCTCAGTACCACCTCCAGCTCTCTTTTCTCGCCTGAGGGATTAGGCGTTGACGCCGCCGGTAACGTCTTGGTGGTGGGTAACGGCACGAACCGGGTGATGCAGTTCGACCCTCCGTTTGTGAATGGGATGGATGCCAGCCTTGAGATTGGGCAACCCAGCTTTACATCCAGGCTCAACTGCGATACCGCGCCGCCCGAGACGACCCTCTGCGGGGCGGCAGGCGTGGCGGTGGATGGCGGGGGGAACGTCTGGGTGGCCGATACGTCGGCCGGTCGCGTGCTGGAATACCAGGCGCCGGTCCAGCAGGGGGTGGACCCGAGCCTGGTCCTCGGCCAGCCTAACCTGAGCGACACGGCGGACTGCGACGGAGGCATCATCGATGACAGACATAACACGGGTTCCCCTACCGCGAATGCCAACGAGTTCTGCCTTCCGACCGCATTGCAGTTCGATTCCAGCGGCGATCTGTGGGTCGCAGACACGGGCAATGGCCGCGTGCTCGAATTCGTACCGCCCCTTTCCAACGGAATGGCCGCGTCACTCGAAATCGGATATCCCGCTTCCGTGAGCATGAACTCGCCCAGCCCATGGGGTCAGTCCTCGTCCATCGCATCCATGTTTCAAGCCAACCAAATCGGCCTCGCTTTTGACGGGCAGGGAAATCTCTGGGTGTCGGACTTCTTCTGCATCCGGGAGTTCGTGCCGCCCTTTACCAGCGGAATGTCGGCCTCGCTGAGTATCGGGACGCCTCGCGCGAACGCTGATCCGGTTCCGCCGACCGCAAGCACAATGAACGACATCACGGCGGTTGCCTTCGATGCTTCGGGAGATCTGATCGTCTCTGACACCGATGATGCTCGGGTGTTAATCTTCACGCCGCCGTTCAGCGCCGGTATGGGCGCATCCGTCGCGATCGGCCAGCCGAATATGACCAGCGGGGGACTCAACCAGTGTTTGGGACAACAATGCCCTCCTTCCGCAGGAAACCTGTCATTTCCGGTGGGTCTTGTGACGTTTTGATTGAGCTCAGATCTCTTCGTGGGCCAGCAGTGCATCCGGGCTGACAACAGCTCGGCTGTTCGTTATCTCCAAGGATCAAAGAGGGAGTAGCGTCCCTCTCGAACCGGCCCCTTCCGCTATATGGAAATTTTCCCCGGTATCGGTCAAGAACTCGGAAGGAACCCGCACTAACTAATTGAAAACATTGGCTCCTCAGGTAGGACTCGAACCTACAACCCTTCGGTTAACAGCCGAATGCTCCGGCTTTTTGCGACTCTGAAAAGCCCAGCAGGAGCACATCCGAGGACA
>Ga0335074_10000604_pt1 | contig 50250 bp, 43 predicted proteins | sample Lox_Sample_23_FD_206715 | JGI IMG/M metagenome (GOLD analysis project Ga0335074, IMG submission 206715) | Soil microbial communities from Loxahatchee National Wildlife Refuge, Florida, United States - Lox_Sample_2.3 | ecosystem: Environmental > Terrestrial > Soil > Wetlands | place: USA...
TCAGGTTGGTCACCAGCAAATGATCTGTCCTGAATCCCAGCGGGACATGGCGCAATGCATACATCGTGCGCATCATCAATCCCGCACCGATCAGCAGCGCGATGGATAGCGCCACCTCGCCAACCAACAGCACGCGCCTCAACCGGTTCTGTCCGCGACTGTCGGTGAACCTCTGCCCGGCGCTGCGCAATCCTGCACGGCTTCCGGTCCATCCAGCCAGAAATGCGGGTACGGTGCCGAACAGAAATGCCGTTGCCAGGGTCAGCACCACGAGACTCACAAACACTACCCAGTTCAAATGGATATTGGCCGCCAGCGGCAGCATCGTTCCCAGAGCGTGCCGGAAAATGTACAGGATCGTAATCGCCAGTCCCAGCCCGATCACTGCGCCGGTAACGCTCAGCAGCAGGCTCTCCGTCAAGAACTGGGCTACGATACGCTTTGTTCCTGCTCCCAACGCCGAACGCACGGCAATCTCCGTGCGCCGCGCGGCGATCCGCGCCAGGAACAATCCCGCTACATTGCTGCAGGCAATCAGCCAAACCACCAGCACCGCAATCTCCAACGCAAACAACGCCGGACGAGCACGCCGGACCAACGCGTCGTGCAATCGGACAAGATGAACTTGAGTCTGCTCGCCGCTCGTTTGAAATGGAATGTGCGCATTGGCTAGCTCGGCTTCAACCCTTTCCAGATGTATTCCCGCATTCAACCGCAAAACTGGCGAGAAGTACGCTCCGTAGAAACCCTTGCCCAATTCAGTCAAGATGCTGCGGTCGACTGGAACCCACACCTCCGGTCGTCCCACATCCACGGGAAACTCGAAGCGTTTTGGCATCACGCCCACCACCGTGTGCAACACCCCATCGATGTGCACTGTCTTGCCCAGCACATTCCGATCGCTTGCAAAGTTGCGCTGCCAAATCCCGTAACTCAACACGACTACATCCGCATGCTCGGAGATCTGTCCCGTAGGCGAGAAGCCGCGACCCATCATCGGATGCACTCCGAGGAGCGAAAACAGATTGGGGCTGGTCACCACCGCTGCAACCAGCTCCGCTCCAGTCGGCGCATCCAGGATGTTTACGCCTCCCCGGGAAAACCCCACCTCGGCCGAGCCCTTCGTCGCCGCCTGCCATTGCCTGATCTCAGCGTAGGATGGGGCGAAGTCATCGGAACCCTTGGCGCTTCGCTCCACGACGTCAAACAATTGCCGGTCGGCACGGAAGGGAAGCGGCTTCAGCAGAACTCCATAGCTGATGGTGAACATTGCAGTCACCACCGCGATTCCCAGCGCCAGCACGAGAACCGTGAAAACTGCAAAACCGGGAGCACGCTGGAATTGCCTTATTCCGAAGCGCACATCTTGCCAAAATGCGCGCATCAACCCAGATACCCGCTTCAAGAGACGACCTCCTAAGTGCTCCAATTCTATCGAGAATCGCACGTCGCATGGCTGAATTTCGACTGGAGGAATGGGTGCGTACTGCTCGATCGCGTTCACCGTTCCGGTATAGGTGTCCTTCCCATCAATCGCACGTACTGAATCACTCGCCGAATGAAGGGTCGTATTCCGGAATACTTGACGAGACTACTCGTACCTCAAGGCAACCATCGGATCAACTTTCGCTGCGCGGCGAGCGGGAATGAAGCTTGCCAGCAGTGCCACGAGAATCAGGATTAACGATACGGCGACAAACGTGAGCGGATCAGTCGGCTTCACGCCATAGAGCAGACTGCCAAGGAAGCGCGCCAGCGCAAACGCACCGGCAATGCCAATGGCTACGCCAATCAGCGTCAGCTTGAGGCCGCTCCCGATGATCATCTTTAGGACATCGCTGTTTTCCGCCCCCATGGCCTTCCGAATGCCGATTTCGTGCGTGCGCCGCGCAACACGGAAGGCGATCAAGCCGTATATGCTCAGTGAGGAGAGCAGCAGGCCGAGCAGGCCAAAGAATCCGCCCAAAGTGGCCAAGAGACGTTGCTGCATGAACCATCCGCGAATCTCATGGTCTTGAGTTTCGACGCCGGTTATCGGTACGCCGGGCGCCATAGCACCGATAACCCGCCGAACCGTGGGCACAAGCGCCAGTGGATCGCCGTGCGTTCGCACCTCGAAATATCCTTGCGCAGTTGGCAGGTACACCGTAGCCGGAGCCGTGCGCAACGGACTCCCGTACCTCGCGTCTGCCACAATGCCAACAATGGGAGTTCGTGAGCCCATTCCTTCGATCACATGGCCCACCGGGCTGATATTCCCGAAAAACCGCCGCACAAACTCCCGATTCACCACTGCTGCTTTCGGGATGCTGCCGATATCGCTATCTCTAATGCTCCGCCCAGCAATGACCGGAATTCCCATTGTGCGGAAGAATTCGGGACCAACCCGCAGGAAATCGACTTGCATGTACTGGCCTGGCTTGGGGTGGTATCCGACAATCGACACATCCCCTGTGCTCCGCCAGCCGGAAAACATCGTGAACCCGGATACACTCGCCGATTCCACTCCTGGTAGAGCTCGAAGGCGGTCAAGGAGCTGCTGGTAGAGCGCACTGGCCCGCTGCTCGGAATAGCCCACGGGGCTGATGCCGAACAAGAGAACGTGGCGGGGATATACTCCGGTGTCTACCGTCTCGACATTTCTAAGCGTGCGTACAAACAATCCCGCCGCAGCGAGAAGCAGGAGCGAAAGCGACACCTGCGTCACCACAAGCCTGCCGCCGGTCCGTCGTGATATTCCACCAGAGTTTCCCCGAGCGGTGCCAGCTTTGATCGCCAAGATCGGCACGGCGGCTGCGCTCCGAATGGCTGGCAGTGTACCCACCAGAATGCCGGCGAGCAGCGAAGCTGCGGCAAGGAACAGCAAAACGTGCCAGCTCAGGCCGGCCGACAAACTGATCCGGCCCAGGCCGGACGAAACTAGGGCGACAAGAATTTGAGATCCCCACTTGGCAAGCACCAGCGCCAGCGCTCCACCCGCCAAAGCGAGCAATACGCCCTCGGTCAGCAACTGCCGGATCAGTCGTCCTCGGCTTGCCCCCAATGCTGCGCGCACAGCGATTTCCCCTTGCCGCGCTGCGCCTCGCGCAACGAGCAGCGCTGCCACGTTCACGGACGCCAGCAGGAGCAGAAAGCCCGCCAGCGCGATCAAGACGGTCAAAGGTTTGGAGAACGACTCTCGTAGCGAATCGAGGCCTCGTCCGCCAGGCGACAACTCAATCCGAGGCATCTCGTCGGGACGCAATCGGCGGCCTAGGCTCGCCTCCAAGTTCTGCTGAAACCCGAGAGTTGCGGCAACCGAGGCTTGTCTGCTGCTCACACCGGGCTTGAGCCGTCCCATAACAGTCATCCACGCAAAGCTTCCGCTCCCGTACACCACGCTGGCGGGCATACCACCCCAGGGGCCCAAGTTCGCGTTGACTGTAATAGGAATCCAAATGTCCGGCATGTTTCCTGGTTCGGCACCCGTAAATCCCTGTGGAAGGACGCCAACAATCGTGAAAGGCGTGCGATTGACCGCGACTTTCTTGCCAATGACGGTGACGCTTTGGCCGAACGCGCGGACCCAATATCCAAAGCTTATGTCTGCTACGCGAGGCGAACCTGGCTCTTCGTCAGGCCGATCAATCGCGCGGCCCAGTGCCGGCTCGACGCCCAGCCCCGAAAAATACGCGCCTGTTACCATCACGCCATCGGCCGTAGTCGCCTGCCCGTGGATGTCCACGGTCAGATTTTCTTTCCCGATATCGGGCGGCGCAAATCCAAAGACACTCGCAAACGCTTGATCTTGCGCGGAGAACGCTTTGAGGGCAGGATATGAGAATGTGGCGCCCATGCCATGTCCGTTCTGTGAATAGCCGGCTGGCCACTTTGGGAAAATGGCTTTCAGCGCGACCAGCCCTCGTGGGTCTTTAACGGGAAGGTCGCTGAGGAGGACTGAGTAGGCAACGCTGTATATAGCCGTATTGGCGCCAATGCCTAGAGCCAGAGTGAGGACAGCGACAATCGTGAATCCAGGATTGCGGCGCAACTGGCGCACGCCATAGCGAAGGTCCTGGAGCAAATTGTCGAGCCATACGAGACCCCATGCATCGCTGCTCCGCTCACGCAGAAGGAGCGCGTTTCCGAACTTCCGCTTTGCGGCTTGAAGAGCCTGGTCCGGCGCCATCCCGTTTTCTTCAAGGTCTTTCTCCTTCATCCGCAGGTGTTCGTCCATTTCCTTAGCGAGATCGAGCTGGAACTGTCCGCGCCTGAAGAAAAACGCCAACCGCCGCCACGCTTCACCCAACCACTGCATAAGCGCCTCCTTACTATGCGGTTTGGATCACCTGCCTGATTGCCTGCATCACGCGGTCAAAATCCGAAAGCTCTACCCCAAGCTGTTTCCGGCCCGCGGAAGTCAGCCGGTAATATCGCGCCCGGCGGTTGTTCTCCGATGTTCGCCATTCCGCTGCGACCCAACCTTTCACCAGCATGCGCTGCAAGGCGGGATAGAGCGAACCTTCTTCTACATCGAGAACTTCATCCGAAAGCTGCTTGATGCGCAATGCAATGCCGTACCCATGCATCGGTCCTCGCTCAAGAGTCTTAAGGATCATCATGTAGAGGGTCCCAGGCGGAATCTCGGTACGAGGCATAGAGTCTCCCATAAGTAGGCTATGGATAGCCTAGCCATGTTAATCGCAAGTTGTCAAGCTCCATTGAGATTCGCATGTCTTGCCGTCCATCCCGTTCCTCCCCTTTCATCAGCCGTCGGACCCGGAAGGGACCATTTCTGAGCATTCACTGCATTGCTGACGATAGGCCAAAAAGCCAAACAAAGTATGTTCTGGTGGTCACGTAATCTTGTACGTAATGTCACAAGGCTATACGCCGGGGACGGCGTAGGCTTGTTCAAGGGCTGATTCCGTACCAGCTTTTCATTGCCCTGTGAAACCACTGCACAGGCTCTTGGTCCAGAGTTATTCGGGCAATCGGCGAGCACGGTACGGATTGACTCCAGTGTGGTGTGCAATGAAGACGGTGCCAGCTCAGATTGGGAAAGGATTCGTCCAGCTAGCTTTGAGCTTGGCGATGACATCCCTTTGTCTCTTTGGATCGACAGGCCGTTTGAATTGGTCGAACGCGTGGATTCTGCTGGCCCTCAATCTTTGCGCAATCGTGGCTAGCACAGTTTTGCTGTGGCGCGATCCCGGGTTGCTCGCTGAGCGCAGGAACGCCGGAGCGGGTAAGAACTGGGACAAGCCAATCGTGTTCATCGTGGTTTTGCTGGGCCCATAGTGACGTGGATCACGGGAGGGCCGGATACCCGCTTTCACTGGTCAGAAGACATGGGTCCACTGGCACTTATATTGGGCATAGCGGTGGCTGTTCTCGCCGTCGCTCTGATCGCGTGGGCGATGCGCTCCAACACATTCTTCTCCGCCGTCGTTCGCATTCAAAAGGATCGCGGTCACACCGTCGTGTCGACCGGGCCTTATCGTCTCGTACGGCGTCCGGGCTACACCAGGTTTTCCGCCTTCACGCTCGTCACGCCACTGATTCTGAATTCCCGATGGGCCTTTGTACCCGCCGCAGCGACGGTTGCCGTTACAGTGCTCCGAACAGCCCTTGAAGATCGCACCCTCAGGAATGAACTCGATGGCTACGCCGATTTTGCGCAGAGTGTGAAATACAGACTAGTGCCAATTGTGTGGTAGGGCGCTTAAGGTCTTGGTGCTCTGATCCCCGCCGCTTCCTTTATCCGCGTCACAACGATTCTGGCGCGGCAAGCGCATTAAATCCAGATTCAGCACCGTCGTGTGGTTGGCAGCGCGTTCACCGAACAGGTGTAGGATCGATCTGCCGGAAATCAAGGACGATCTTCTTTCTTGGGATCGCCTCGAAGGACCATATATGCCCAAAGGTTCCGAGGAGTGCCGAATAGTGCCTCAGTGTTGCGTTTTTCGCATCAACAGGTGCGAAGAAAGCCTTGGACAGATAGCAATATTCCGGCCATTATCGCGTCATCGGAGGTCACGATGACGTTTCCCCTTACATCACGCTCTACTCAAATCACTGCTCAGGCACGCTTCCCGGTTATCGAGTTCGAGCCGCTTCTGGATGCAGTCGAGGCCGCGGCTCTTCTGCGCATGCACCCCAAAACGCTCAAGAAAAAAGCTCAGCTTGGTGAGATTCCAGGACGGCGCATCGGCAAATATTGGCGCTTTCGCGTCTCGGATCTGAACGATTGGGTGTGGCGGCAGGAGCGGCGAGGTTGCGGCCCGCGAGCCGTTTGAGGAACGGCGGAGCGCGAATTGCCGCTGCACATTCCACGGAGGCCGGTGAGCGAGTCGTTGCAGCCTGCGGGATCGGCGTGCTTCCTGTGCCGGGACTCGCATGGGTGACTTTGGTCCAGAAGGCGTCTGCCGTTTGGTATCCCGCGTTCTGCTCGGTCACTGCTTCGGGGCTAAACCCTGCGCCCTGCGGCAGCTCACTCTTCTGCTTCGACGACTCCAACAGGTCAAAAGCCGACCCGTCGGGGTGTCGCCCTGCGGGTTACGGTTTCCGCTCGAAATCTTGTTCGCAAAGTGCGGCGAAAAGATTTCTCCGGAGCCTCCGTAAATGCAGAGCTTCGGCGCTTGGGAGCCGGGCCCCTCGCTCGGCTTCGCAGGGTGTGACCCGAGCAAGATGCGGGAATTTCAACAAAACGGAGACGAAATCATGTACCAGAACAAAGTCAGCCTCATCGGATTCCTCGGCGGCGACGCGGAAGTTCGCAACGCCAACAACCGCAGCTTCACAACTCTGTCACTCGCAACCAAGTCCTCCTATAAGGACAAGAAGAGCGGCCAGTACCTCGCGCAGACCGAATGGCATCGCTGCGTCGTGTTCGGCAAACTCGCCGAGTTCGCTGCAACGCTGAGCAAAGGCGCCCATGTTCAGATCGAAGGCGAACTGCGCAGCCGCGAAATCACGGTCAAGAATACTGACTTCAAGCGGCGCATCTGGGAAATTCGCGTCAACTCGATTCTGAAGCTCGACCGGGCTGAGAAAGCTGGCCCGGACGATCAGGATGCCGAGGAGGAACCGGCCGCATAGGCCGGTTTTCCTCTCCCGTGGAGCTTCACTATGAGCTTTGATTTGATCCTTCCATTCCTTCGCCCGATCGAGCCGCTCCTGTTGGACCAGAGCGTCAGTGAGATCATGGGCAATCCTGATGCGACTTGGTGGAGTGAGCGTGACGGAATTGTCAGCCCGGAAGCGCATGTCCAATTCGAATCCAGCAAACTCCGCACGGGTCTCGAAGTGATCGCCAATCATCTCGGCAAACGCCTGGACGAAGATAATCCTCTCTTGCACGCTCAGCTTCCGGATGGAAGCCGCATCGCGGCCGTCATTCCGCCGGTAGTCCGGCCTGCTCCGGCGCTCACGATACGGAAGTTCACGAGCCGCCGATTCACCATCGATGACCTGATTGCTCGCGGCACCTTGAGCCACTCGCTCGCCGATTATCTAAGCGACCAGATTCGCAACGGGAAGACCATCCTTATTAGTGGCGGAACGGGGACCGGAAAAACGACACTGCTCAATGTCCTCGCCCAAGCGATTCCGGCAGAAGAGCGAATCGTCGTCATAGAGGATACGGCCGAGTTGCGAATTGAGAAGCCGAACGTTCTGGCGGCCGAGTGTCAGACCGATACATTCAAGGCGCGCATATCGTTTGACGACCTATTAAGGTCGGCGCTCCGCTGGCGGCCGGACCGGATCATCCTGGGCGAAGTGCGCGGAACCGAAGCGCGAACGTTGCTCGATTCCTTCAATACGGGCCACGCCGGTTCGCTCGCCACTATCCATGCGAACTCCGCCGAAAAGGCCCTCCATCGTTTCGCCAATCTTGTGATGCGTAGCCACGCACAGAGCACGTTCTCCGACACGGAAGCCGAGATCGGAGAGGCTGTCGATTTCGTGGTCCACATCGAGCGCAAACCAGGACGCCGGGTGGTGCGCGAGGTTCTGGCAATTGGCGGATATGACCGGGACACCAGGCGGTTCCTGATCGAGCCTGTCCTGGAGGCGAACCGTGCAGCATAGAGAAATTATTGATACCGGAATCGGTGCCGGATTCCTGAACCGATCCTTCGCCTCTTGCGAGACGATTGCGATTGTTCTGCGCAGGGTTTCGCCGGCCAGCATCGTCCAGCGAATCGTCACGGTGGAGCGTGCGCTTCAATCCCGGTATCTGGCGTGGCTGGCGCATGAAAACGCAAGCGCAGCGAGCGTCTATTTCGCCGCCAATCCCCTTGTTCCCGGCAGCCGGAAACGGACCAAGGAGAGCGTCGCCCAAGTCCGGCATCTTTACCTCGATCTGGACTCTGATGGGGAGGCGAAACTGGCGGCCGCGCGTTCGTCGAATATGGTCCCGATACCCACGGCAATCGTGTCCACATCGCCGGGTAAATACCAGGTGCTTTGGCGGGTCGCAGGCGTCCCGTTTGAGCAGCAGGAAACCTTGCTCAAGCTGCTCGCCATGACCTTCGGCGGCGACCCCGCCTGTACCGACCGCAACCGAGTCCTTCGCCTCCCTGGGTTCCTGAACCAGAAGTACACTCCAGCGCACCTTGTAACGGTCCAATATCCGAGCGAATCGACGGCACATTGTGAGGACTTTCGCCTTCCTTACCCGGACCCTAATCGGGAGCTTATCCGGGGTGCAATCGGGTCTGCAAAGGCAACCGGAAAGCACTCCAATTCCGAGCGTGATTGGGCCTGGATTGTCGGAGAATTGGCCCGCGGAAAGGACCCCGTTAAGCTGACCGGGATACTGGCTGAAAGAAGGTCCGACAAGCCTAATCCTCTCTACTACGCCCAGCGATCCGTAAACGTTGCATCGGCCTGGCTTTGGCTACGGGAAGGCTTCCCGATGGCAGATGTTGTCACCATGCTTGCGGTTCGGCGGCGCTTTCAGATTCCCCACAAGCTTTACTCTGCCCGTGCGCACGAGATCGCGCTCACGGCGCAGCGCATGATCGCCCGCAAGAAGATCGCCTGACTCCAGGCGCCAAGGAGGTTGTTTAATGCCGTTGATTGAAGTCACTCAAAGCCGATTCGTGAGCGCCACAATTCGCCTCGACTCGGGCACCGCAACCCTGATCGACCAATACGCCGCATTCGTCCACGGATCGGCCGACGATGTCGTGGACAAAGCGCTCAACTACGTGTTCGCCAAAGACCGGGATTTCCAGGAGTATCTCAAGTCCTCGCAGCCGGCCAAAGTCGTGCCTTCTCTGCGCGTGCGCAGAGCCGGAGCGGAGCCAGTGGTCAACGGAAAGGCGCCCGCCATCGGGGTGGAGACGCGTCGTGAGCCTGGTCCGAAACCGTCGTCGGTACCCGAAGAATCCCGTTCGGTGCTGCGCACCGGCTGAATCTCGACACTCCACCCCTCGTAGGGCGCTGCAGAGCGCTCTGGGGCGCTCCAGAGCGCCTTGTTTGGTTTCAACAACTTGTATTTTCGAGAGCGCTCCAGAGCGCTCTCAAGAAAACACACGTAAACGGAGGTACAAATGACGGAAATCATCCTCGATACCAACCAGGAAAACGGTCGCGAGTTCCGTACTGTCACCGCCAGCACAAAGGTGACGGACCAAGAGCTTGCACAACTTGAAAACGCCGCAGCCGCGCGCGGCGTGCGCCTCGGCGAATGGATTCGCGACGTGCTTTTTCGCGAGGCGAAGCTGTCAACGGACGGGCCCGAGGCCGATCCGCAAATGGTCGAAATCATCGGACTGCAGATGTTCCTGACGCGAGTGCTTTCAGCCATCGCATCAGGTGAGCGCATGAGCCGCGAGCAATGCCAGGAACTCATGCGCAACGTAAAAGCCAACAAGCATCGCGCGGCCCGCGATGCCATGGCGCAGTACAGAGAAGGAGACGAGGAGGAGCATCATGGCTGAAGTGACCTGGGGCCGAAAAGAGACCATCGTCTGGCCTCCGCACAAACCCATCTACACCCTTGGAGCGTTGTTCCTGGGACTCATTGCGACCGGATTCTTCGTGTATTTCCGGTTCATTTTTGTGCTGTCGCCACTGCAACAGTTTTACCTCCCGACGTATGTCAAAGCCGCGGCCACCGCATCGATTCCAATCCACATCAAGTACCGGATGCTGCTGATGGCGGATGCGAAGCATCGCGTCTGGTACGCGCGTGCTGTGGATGTCGAAACCGGCTCAACTGCACAGCCGAAAGGCAAGCCGATTCCGCTCCAGTTATCTGATTTCGCGCGGCAAAAAGACGTGGTCCTGCTTTATCGCGGCGCGCCGCTCGCCCTGTCTAGCGGCGGAGTTGAACAGTACCTCAGAAGGCAGGTCTATGGCGGTCAGACTCTTCTCGACATGTTCGGCATGCAGCTTGTTCTGGGAGGAATCTTCTTCCTGGTGCAGCTCCCATGGTCGATTCCGAAAGACATTCGCCGGTGGAAGGAAATGAAGTATGGCCGTCGCCTCAAGGGGCCGGTTCTGGTCTCGCCAAGACAGTTCAATAAGGCTGTCCGGGGGACGGGAATCGGCATCAAGGTGGACCAGTGCCGGGATCTGTTGCGCGTGACTGAACGCGCCGAGGACCAGCACTTCGAGATCATCGGCGACACCGGCAGCGGCAAGACCACGATCATCATCCAGATGCTCCGCCAGATACAAACGCGCAAGCATTCCGCGATCATCTATGACCCGGCGTGTGAGTTCATCGAGCGTTTCTATTCGGAATCACGCGGCGACATTGTCCTGAATCCGCTCGACCGGCGCTGCCGGTACTGGGGGCCGTCCGAGGAGCTGGTCCGGCGCGCAGAAGCGCGGACTATTGCGGCTTCGCTTTTCCAGCCGACCAACGACAAAAGGGGCGAGTTCTTTGTGGAAAGTCCACAGAAGATCTTTGCCCATCTGTTGCTCGACCTTCCAACGCCACAGCAACTGGTCGAGTGGATGTCGCACCCGGATGAGATCGACAAGCGCATCAAAGATACCGAGCTGGCCTCCCTGATCGATCCATCGGCGCCGCAACAAAGATCGGGCGTGCTCGCCTCGCTCAGCCTCGTCGCTGACAGCTTCCGGCTGCTGCCAAAGAAAGAGGATGCGGCAGCGGAATGGACCGCGCGGGAGTGGTCGAAGGAGCGCAAGGGATGGATCTTTCTGACATCGCAGCCGGCGGAACGCGAGGCGCTGCGCCCCCTGCACAGCCTGTGGATCGATATGCTTGTTCTGCGTCTTCTCAGCGCACCCAAGCCGGAGCAGCATCCAGTCTGGTTTGTTCTGGACGAGCTGGCCAGCCTGCAGCGGCTCCCGCAGCTGCACACCGCCATCACGGAAAATCGGAAATCGCGCAACCCGATTGTTCTCGGATTCCAGGGGAAGGCACAGCTCGAAGTGGTTTACGGCCATCTAGCCGAGGTCATGCTGTCGCAACCAGCCACCAAGATCTTCCTCAAGACCACGGAGCCGAACGCGGCCGAATGGGTGAGCCGTGCAATCGGAAAAGTCGAGATCGAGCGGATGAAGGAGTCGCACTTCGACGGCACTCGTTCCAGGAAAAACTTCTCGCTCGACCGCCAGACTGAGCCGCTTGTGCTCGACTCGGAGATTAGTGGCCTCGATAACCTTCACGCCTTTCTGAAGCACGGAAACTATGTGACCCGGTTCTCGTTCCCGGTTCTCGAAATGCCGGCCACGCAGCAGAAGTTTCTGGAGCGCCTAAAGGACGACTTCATTGTGAGGGAGCCCAAGAAAGCGGTCGAAAAGCCGGCTGAGACGAAGGCGCCATCGCCGGTTCCAGCCGCACCAAAACCAACGCCAGAGGGAAAACCGCAGCTGCAGCTCGTGGCCCCACGACATGAGTCGAGCTCCGCGCCACAGGAACAGCAAGGGGTTCTTCCCTTCAACGCGGAGCTTTGAACCATGCTGACGATTTCGAAACCACTTTCGGCCGGACAGGCGCAGACGTATCACGCCAAGGAGTTCACATCGAAAGAGCAGAACTACTGGTCGCAGCGTGGCGAAATCGCCGGCGAGTGGCAGGGGCGCCTGGCGGAGAAATTCGGACTTGCCGGGGCCGTATCCGCCGAGGATTTCGCCGCCTTGAGCCATGGACAGCATCCGCGGACCGGCGACCAGCTTGTCCGCCAGCGTGCGTCCTATGAATACAAGGTTGCCGACGGGAGCACCGTCAAAACGATGGAACACCGCGCCGGATGGGATGCGACCTTTTCCGCCCCGAAGTCGGTCTCGCTGACCGCGCTTGTCGGCGGCGATGACCGGGTCCGGGATGCACATCGCGAGAGCGTCCGCACGGCGCTGGAGCAACTTGAGCACTACACGCAGGCACGGATCGGCGGCAACCACTCGCCGGAGACGACGGCGAAGTTTATCGCGGCGAAGTTTGAACATGACACCGCCCGGCCTGTGGACGGTTACGTTGCCCCGCAACTTCATACGCACGCCGTCATCTTCAATATGACGGAACGGGACAACGGTCAAATCCGTGCTCTGCAGCCCCAGAGCCTATTTGCTTCCCAACAGTTTGCCACTGCGATCTATCAGTCCGAGCTGACCTATCGGCTCCGCCAGCTTGGTTACGAAATCACCGCCGGCCGCAGTGGCGCGCCGGAAATCAAGGGCTACACGCAGGAGTACCTCGATGCATCAAGCCCGCGCAGCCAGCAGATCCGGCAGTATCTCGAAAGGACTGGCCGGGCAGGTTCCGAGGCGGCCGAAATTGCTGCGCATTCGACGCGCGATCGCAAAGAGATTCATTCCACCGCCGAGGTGATGGCGGCGCATCGGAAACTTGCAGCCGAGTTCGGTCATCAGGCCCAGGCTGTCATCCGTGCCGCGCGGGAACGGCAGCAACACCAGGAGAAGCCCGCTCAGACTGTTGACCGGGTTCGCGAATCGCTGACGTTTTCGCGCGACAAGAATTTCGAGCGGGAAGCGGTTGTCGATGAGCGGGCATTGATCCGGGACGGCTTGCGCCGTGGCATGGGCGAAGTGACGTACTCCCAGATGCGCGCCAACCTGAATGCCAGGCTTTCCGCGGGCGAATTCCAACTGGTCGAACGTCCCAGCAACTCGCCTGCCCGACTGTTTACAACCGCAAAAACGATCGAAGCAGAGCAGGAAATCCTGCGCAGGGTCGGCGAAGGGCGGCGCCAGGTCGAGCCGGTTCTTTCCCGCTCTCAAGCCATTGCCGTCGCCGGCGGGCATTCCCATCTCAATCGGGCGCAGAAAACGGTCGTGGAGGATGTTCTCAGTTCGCGGGACCTCGTTCAGGGTATCCAGGGCTACGCCGGCACCGGCAAAACAACAACGCTCTCCATGATCCGTGCTGCTGTCGAATCTCAGGGCTACAAAGTCGAAGGACTCGCGCCGACTTCACGCGCCGCTCGGCAGCTTGCCGAGGCCGGCGTTGAAACGGCAACGCTCCAAGCGTTCCTGGCGCGTGGCGGGAACCGCGAGGCAGCGGAAAAGAAGCACTTCTATTTTGTGGACGAGTCGAGCCTGGCGAGCACAAATCAGATCCGGGAGTTCCTTGCCCGGCTCGCCCCTCAGGACCGAGTGCTTCTGATCGGTGACGTGCGCCAACACCAGGGCGTCGAAGCTGGCCGACCCTTCGAGCAACTGCAAGAGGCTGGCATGCGCACGGCGCATCTCGACGAAATCGTGCGACAGAAGGATCCTGCTCTCAAATCGGCTGTGGAGTCTCTTGCAAAAGGCGACGTGCCGGGCGCGCTTCAATTGCTGCACAGTCAGGGACGAATCCAGGAAATCCCCGACGCCGGCATGCGCATCCGCGCCATCGCCCGTGCTTACGTCGAATCGCCGGAACGGACCCTGATCATTTCGCCCGATAATGCTTCTCGCCGTGACCTGAACATCGCCGTGCGCGAAGAGCTGAAGGCCAAAGAGAAGCTAGCCCCGCAAGATCATCGGTTTAATGTTCTCGTCCAGCGGCAGGAGATGACGGGCGCTGAGCGGCAATGGGCAAGCGGTTATGAAATGGGAGACGTGGTGCGGTACGCACGCGGAAGCAAGGCAGCGGGCATCGAGGCCGGAACCTACGGAGTTGTTGTCAGTGCAAATCCCGCGATGAATCTGCTTTCCGTTGAACAGCCTTCCGGAAATATTGTCACCTATGATCCGCGCCGCCTTACTGGCGTCAACGTGTACCGGGAGGTGGCGCATGATTTCTCGGTCGGCGACAGGATTCAATTCACCGCGCCCGACAAATCCCTCGGCGCCGCCAATCGCGATCTTGCGGTGATCGATTCGATCAGACCCGATGGGCACATTTCCGCGCGCCGCGATGACGGTCGCCAAATCGAATTCGACGCAGCGACCCATCGGCACTTCGATCACGGATACGCAGTGACCAGCCACAGCGCGCAGGGGCTCACGGCCGAACGAGTCCTCATCAATGCCGACACAGGTGTTCATCCTGATCTGCTCAATTCACGATTCGGATATGTTTCTGTTTCCCGCGCCAGCCATGAGGCAACGGTGTTCACAAATGATGCGAGCAGGCTGGGTCGTCAGCTTTCTACCGAAATCAGCAAATCCTCTGCCCTGGAGTTCGCTGAGAAGCCTGCCGTTCGCCAGGAAATTGGGATGAGTCTGTAACAGAAGATACGAAATAGGATTAAGAAGGCTGGTCTGTCGAGCATCTGTCAGTGCAGACCGGCCGCTTGAGGAAATCAACGATGCCCAAGAAACCGAAAACGAAAACTGCGCCTGCGCCGAATACCCTGATACAGCCAGTTCATGGAAACCTGATGGACCGGATCGTATCGATCTTGGAGCAGGCCCGCGCCAACGTAGCCCGTTCCGTCAACAGCAACATGGTGATCGCATATTGGCTGATCGGCCGGGAAATTGTGGAAGCGCTGCAGAGCGGGGAACAGCGGGCAGAGTATGGCGAGAGTCTCCTTGCTGACCTCTCGGCACAGCTGTCGAAACGCTACGGCCGCGGTTTCTCCGTCACGAATCTGCGCTATTTCCGCCTCTTTTATCAGGCGTTTACCGACCGACTGCCCGAGATTCATCACTCGACAAGTGATGAATTGGCCGTGGCTATACTCGGCTCCGCGACGACAAAGCTCAAAGTAGCTCTGGAAACCAAAGAAAAGCAGCGGGGGTTCTCACCAAACCTGAGCTGGACACACTATCGCGCTCTTACAAAAGTCGAACATCCGGCAGAGCGGCGATTTTACGAAATCGAAGCAGAGAAGGCTGGTTGGAGCGTGTCCGTGCTAGAGCGGCAGATTCATAGTCTGCTCTTCGCCCGCCTGCTCAAAAGCCGGGACAAAGATGGAGTGCTCGCTTTGGCTGAACAAGGTCAAATCATCAGCAAGCCAATCGACGTGATTAAACAGCCGTACGTCCTGGACTTTCTTGATCTTCCGGATCAACCCCGGCTCCATGAATCGGACCTCGAAGCGGCTATCATTGAAAATCTTCAACCGTTCCTCCTCGAACTCGGCAAGGGCTTCGCATTCGTCGCTCGCCAGTATCGCTTTGCTACTGAATCGCAGAATTACTTCGTCGACCTCGTCTTTTACAACTTCCTGCTGAAATGCTTCGTGCTGATTGACCTCAAAATCGGCCGCCTTGAACACCAGGACATCGGCCAAATGGATATGTACCTCCGCATGTTCGATGAGCTCAGACGCGGGGAGGGCGATAATCCCACTGTGGGCCTGATCCTGTGTGCGGAAAGGGACGAAGTCGTCGTCCGCTATTCGATCCTGCACGAGAGCCAACAGATGTTTGCCTCCAAATACATGTTGTATCTGCCCACCGAAGAGGAACTACGCCGCGAGTTGGCGCGCGAACGCGTTGAGATTGAGGCCCGTAAGCGGGGCGTGAAAGCCGACGAGAATAAGAAGAAATAGTCCCCCAGGATGAGTCAATCCTCTGTCATGAAGTTGCATGCGGCTTTGATCAAAGCGTTGGGCTCGCCAGTGGCCAAGGATGACACCCGGATTCCAGACCGATCGGTGCGTTGCTGGGCCGCCCGCAACCCCTTGGTTCGATCAGGAGGCAGTCGGAGGATGGTCTTGATGGACCGATTCGAACAGTGACTTCTTCACCAAATATGGTTTATTGATCAGAGTGGCCATTTCCGGCCCCTTGGTGTAGGGCTTGATGAACCGCAGAACATGATCTTTAAGACCAGGCCCACAAGCCTGATGCCGCCAATGTCCTCGCACCGTAAATCGAACTGACAGGGTCCGCGTTGCTTCCGGAGCAGAGGTTTGGACGGCTTCCACCGTCGGAACGCTGGCGCCGACGACGATATAGGGAAGTCGCGAGGCACGCCGCGCTGCCTGCTTCAGTTCTTGGCGCTTCACGCTTGATGGAATTCGTTCGATTTCTTGCTTAACGGTCTCTTGGTCCGGGGGCCGTTGCTCAAGTTCCGCATCCGCAGATGAGATGTAGAGCACGGCGTTCAAAATGATTCGGAAGAACAGGAGACCGTCGGTGTAGAAAAGGCTGTCTTCAACCGTCTCCCATTCGCCTTCGGCATTTACATGTTTCCGTTTTTCAATCTGGGCATCCAAATTTGCCCAATCTGTTGAAAGCGCTTCGCCAAGAGTCCAGTCATCCTGAAGGCAGAGCCGACGTGTCACCATCAAGTGGATCTCTTCGCGATTCGAGTGAAAAGCAATGATGTTCAGCTGACGATAAGGCTGATCGGAGGCCTTTTCTGTGAGGACGAGAAAGACCGAGATCGGTGCCCTGTAATCGATCAATTTCCGGCCACGTTGTTCGGGATGGGCGGCCCAATGCATTTGATAGAGAGCATCGATCGATTCTCGGCTGGTTAATACGAACATGCAGGCGGGGAACGGGAGTTCAAGAAGCTGTGCAACAACGTTCATTTCCGTGCAAGCAAGATGCTGGACTAGCCCATCCTGGAGGTAAAAGGTCTTCGCGCCGAAAAGCTCGAAGTTGAGCAGCGCATAATACCTCGTACTCAACTCTCGATGCTGCCATTCGATGATGTTCCAGGCTTCACGGTCCCGCTCCACTTCCCGTTGAATGACCATGGGGGGAACGCCGTGCTCTCGGGAAGCGGCTTCGATCAGCTTCTCATACTGGCGCTTCCAGATTTGGCCGATACGCGAAGGGAAGCTTTCGAGGTCGTGGAGGGCGTCCGTTGTGCCATCCTTTTTGATGGTCTCAACATCTTCCCCGATTGCCCGATACATATCGGCATCGACGTGTTTGCGGACATCATAGAAGGTGGGCGCTAGCAAGCATGTCTCCTGTGGAACTCCGCATGGGCTCTTGACAGAAACGATGTACTTTCGAGTAGCACCAATGTGGAGCATCGATAAATTCTTGTTTGGTCCTTAGTGGAATCGTCGTGATTGGACCCAGAAAATATTCAGGGCTCTGCATGCACTCGTTGTCTTCGAGTAACTGCTCCAATATCTCACTCGCGATCAATGCGCCGCAGTGAAAGCAGCAAAAAGTGAAATGCTTGCGGCGAGAACTCTGCGCCCGATGCCAACCAGGGTAGCTGACCGTAAGGCCCATCTCCGGATGTTCGGCAACGTATTGTTCCACCTTGCGAACGATCCACGGCGCGCCGGCCTCTTTCAACGGACTCGCCACCAAGCTTTCGAACTCGTTCGCCCGTAGTTGATCGTCACAGGTTGCGGAGCACACCGTCGGGCAGAAAACATGGAAATCTCTGTGGCACGCCCAGCACTCGTGAAATTGGAAGATCGTGATCCCTTCGGCCGTCGCAACCCTTTGCTTGGCGCACCGCCGAAATTGACGATTGAGAAGGGCAGATACCGCTTCCGGCAAAAGCATCTGCCGGCTTCCGATGCTGATCTGATTGGGTGGCACGCCCTGCTTCACCGCCGCAAAGGGATTTTCTCCACTGAAGCTCAAGAGGAATACCGGGATGTCGGTTTTTGGAGGCGGTGGAGGGTTGAGCGCGCCATAGCCATAGAACCAGCAGCCCCGGACTCCGCCATTGGCATAGGCCTGTTGCCGGGCAGCCAACTCAGCAAATGGAATGGCCGATAACTGCACCTCGAATGCCACTCGAAGACTTGCTTTGGTGGCCATCACGTCCGCCCGCCAGGCGCCATTCGGGCCGCAAACTTCGACATCGCCAATCCAGCCAGCCTCCTGCACCGCACGCAGGATGATGCTCTTGAGCAGGAGGTGCTCGGCAGTCTCAGGTGCCGACGCGCAGGTATCAGGGCGCCGCGCATGCACGAAGTGCTGAGTGCCCAGCTTGCTGACGCGCATGAAGCCTCGCCCTCTGCAGCAGCCTAACTCGATCGCCGGCTTTTTTGCGCGCAGATCCTCCCATTCCGATTGATCGAGAAGCGAGGCGATCTGGCGCTCTCCATTGACGTACGCCGATAAGGGCATGCGATTTGCTCTCTGATGTCCGTTAGCACGATGATATCGCGGTCGATCGAAAATGGGGACTACGCCGTACTAGCGGATGCGGAGCATTGCTCATCTGGGTACAGCTCAAAGGAAAGGCCCCAACAGGAGGAACGAAATGTTAACCAGTCCGGATTCAAGCCAACGCAGGCGGATGCACTCTGCGCGAGTAACCCAGTATAAAACTATGCCATCCATCCAGATCACGCTGTCCGGTTCGGCAGTCCAGAAGATCCTCGATCTCCTCTTGCCGCCAACGCCTGTGGTATCCCCAAACGAACAAACAGAGGCTCACTATCTGAGACCCACGCTACGACCTTGGATTGGCATTATCGACCAGATCCTCAAGGAAGATGCTCAGGTCCCCAAACGATACAGGACTACAGTCATGCGGATTCTAAAAACATTGCGGGAGGAACATGGTTTCACCGGGGGCTATACGGTGGTGCAGGAATACGTGCGGCGGACGCGTGGCGAGTTTGGACAAAGCCCGAGTCGCAGATCACGAAATGTCCAGAGAAAGTCAGTGCAAGTACAACCTGCGATTCAGGCGAGTTCAAAGGCCTCGCTGCCCCCGAATGCGGCGACGGAGCATCTAACCCTCTCGTCCCGGCCGCTTCGTCTGTCCCTTCAGCCCAGGAAGTCGAGCAGTTCGGAGGAAGCCGTGTTCGACTGGATGCAAAGCATCGTACAAGGCACGACGTCATTCGAATCTCTTGCGACAGAATTGGGCGAACTTCCTGAGAAAGAACTCAAGGTGCTGTTTAGAGCCGCAACAAACGGAGAGAGACCCGCTCGCAACCGCGCTCTCGTGGTCATGGCCTACGCGCGCGGAATCAATTCCACTCCGATCTGCTCATTCCTGCAGATATCGACGAGGTCGCTATTCCGCTATTGCAGGGATTTTCAACAGGGAGGCACGGAAAAGCTGTTTTTCAGGAGAACGCGCAGTGACAAGAAAGCGTGCATTCCAGCCATCCAGAAAGCAGTCTTTTCCTTGTTGCACTCTCCGCCCTCCGCACATGGATTTAACCGGACGACATGGCGCCTTGCGGACATGAAAGCGGCTCTCGGGGAAGAATACAACGATGCGATCAGCTGCGACACCATTCGAGAAATAATCGTCAATGCCGGCTGGAAGTGGCGGCTCGCAAGAAGGGTGTTGACGAGCAACGATCCCGACTACAGAGAGAAGGTAGATCGAATCAAGAAGACCCTGGCCGAACTCGGAAAAGACGAGGCATTTTTCTCGGTAGACGAATATGGTCCCTTTGCGATCAAGAGAAAGGGCGGACTCAAGCGGGTTGCGCCCGGCGAACAATACGTGATTCCACAATGGCAGAAGTCGAAAGGTTACTTGATCCTGACCGCAGCCCTCGAACTATCAACGAATCAACTGACCCACTTCTACTCTCGGAGGAAGAACACAGGCGAAATGATCAAGCTTGCCGACACGCTGCGCTCGAACTACCGAGGATACCGCGCGCTGTATCTTTCGTGGGACGCGGCTTCGTGGCATGTCTCCAAAGAGTTGGCTAAGCATTTGGACGAGATCAACTTGACCGCAGAAGCAGATGGAGCACCCGTCATTAAGATGATGCCGCTCCCCGCCGGCGCTCAGTTCCTGAATGTGATCGAGTCAGTCTTTAGCGGCATGGCGCGAGCCATCATCCACAACAGCAATTACCCATCGGTCATCGCGGCTACGGAAGCCATCGACCGATACATTGAGGAAAGAAATGCGCATTTCCGCAAGCATCCGCAGCGTGCTGGGAAGAAGATATGGGGCCAGGAGCGCGTCCCAAGCTTCTTTGCAGAAGAACACAATTGCAAAGATCCGATGTACATGTTCCCGCAATGATCACTGAAAACTCTGTAGGCCATTGACCGGTGATTGATCTGCCCGCTAATTTCAGGCGCTGTGCTTCTGCGGGACAATGCGTTCGAAACGATGCGAGCGTTTTTCGGAGGAACTTTAGCGGGTTTTAGACGGATCTGCGTTTTCATTCCCGCGGCCCATTTGCACCGCTCTCACGCGGTGCCCAGGACGGGTGCGGAGGCGACGATTTAAATCAGACGGGTAGCGCCCTAGCAAATCGCCGTCATTGTCATTCTGCCCTCAGCGTTTTCATCGGCTCTATGCGCGCCGCCCTCTGCGCCGGAAGCCACGCGGCTGCGAACGCTGCAGTTCCGAGCAACAGAGTTGCCAACCCCAGCAGCGATGGACTCCAAGGTCTCACGCCGAAAAGCTGGCTTGCCATCAGATAGCCCGCACCAATCGCCGCCGGAATCCCGAGCGCCAGTCCGATGGCGACCTGCGCAAATGCCTCGCGTAGCATCATTGCCACCACGGAGGTTCGGTTCGCGCCCAACGCCATCCTTACGCCGATCTCACTCGTCCGCTGTTCCGCTCCGTAGGCTGTCACACCGTAGATGCCTAATGCTGCAAGCACCAGTCCTAAAGCGCCAAAGAGCCAAGTCAAACTGGCGATCATATTCTGCTGTGCAAAGTCATCGCGGATCACCTCCGCGTACGTACGCATGCCGTACATCATCAAATCTGGATCAACCTCATCCAGCGCCTGCTTCACCTGTATCTCCATACCCTGCGGATTCCCTGGAGCCCAGATCACTATGTGGTACAGGTAGTGGGACCAGACTTCCTGGCTTTCGCTATTTGCATTCTGAAACTGCGTAGCCTGCGCCTCAGGCAGAAAATACATCGGATGCCTCAGTCCACCTTGGAACGTCACATTCTTTGCCACGCCGACAATTTCGTACATTCCCGCGTTACGCTCAGGCACCGGACCAAAGTGTTGCCCGATCGGATTATGCCTCCCGAAGAACTTCTTCGCAAACGCCTCGTTCACGACTGCCACCGGCGGTGTCGCGGCCGTATCTTGTCCGGTTATTGCACGGCCCATCAGGATTCTGTCCTCGAATGTCCTGAAGAATCCTGGCGTCACACGCGTCCATCCGGAGACAAAATTCGTCGATTGTCCTGGTTGCGGTTGCCCCTCAATCCGGATTTCATGTGTCATCCATCCGCCGGGCGGCGCCTCCTGCACCGCACCTACGCCGCGCACGCCGGGGATTGCGCGCAGACGGCCTTCGATCTGCTGGAATAGTAGCGGAAGTTGATTCATCGAAAGATTCGAAAGTTTCGGATCGATCGAAACCAGGTACCGGCCGTCGGGATCGAATCCGAGGTCCTGGTGCTCGTGATTGCGAAGACTCTGTCCGAGCATTGCCGCGATGCTGAGCAGCACCACTGAGAGCGCTGCCTGCATAATGACCAATGTCTTTTGAACCCGGTGGTGATTGCCTCCAAAGGCGCGATTCGCTCCACGCATGGCTTCAATCGGTTCGGCATGCGAGGTGATCCACGCCGGAAAAACACCAAACGCTACTCCGGTGAGAATCGAAATTCCCAGTGCAAACAACAGGGCCGGAACTGATGGCGATGCCTGCACCGGAATCCAGATACTCTGTGCCGAGCGGGCATATGCAAGGTGCAGGATGAGCCGTGCCCCGGCCCAAGCCACGCCTACTCCTGACGCTCCACCCATCACCGCGAGTAACATGCTTTCTACGAGTGCCTTTCGCACCAGGCGCCCACGCGGAGAACCCAGCGCCACATGCACCGCTGTCTGCCGCCGGTTTCGCAATCCTCGCGCCAGCAGGAGGTTCGCGAGATTCGCGCAGGTAAGAAGCAGCAGGCAAAGCGCCGCGACCAGTAGAAGCCGCAATCCGCTTTGATAGTCCGCACGCATCAAGGAAATGCCCGCTGCGCCCGGCGTCAGAAGCAGGGTTTGTTTCTGCAAAAGAGCTTTCTCATGAGCGTTCATATCCGGTATATGGCTGTTCAGCCATTGTTGCAACTCGCCCCGCAATTGCGCCTGGAGCGCCTTCGGGTTTGTCCCCGGGCGTACCCGTCCGATCAAAGCGAGCCATGCCGAAGCGGGATTCTTCAGCTTGGACGTGGCTCCTCCAATCAGTGGCTCCGTCGTAAGTGGGAGCCAAAAGTCAGGCATCCCCCACGTGCTTATCTTCGCTCCATAGAACCCCGGCGGAGCAATCCCGATTACCGTGAACGCATGGTTGTTTATCTCGTACGCTGCGCCAACCACCGACGGATCTGACCCGTAGCTCTGCTGCCAGGTGTGAAAACTCATTACCGCGACCGACGGCGCACCTTCTCGGTCGTCCGCATCCCCGAACAAGCGCCCGCGCCATGCAGAGACACCGAAGGTCCGGAAAAAATTTCCCGAGACATATTCCCCATTACGTGGCTCGACCGGCGTTGACGAGCCCGAACGGCGCACCGCGAGCTCCGCATTCGACTCGCCGAGCTCGAAGGCCGCGAGATGCTCGAATGCCGGGGTGTTCGCCCGAAATAGCTTGTACGCCTCCCACGAAAAAAGACTCCAGTCGTTCTGCGCGTTCGCGTTGTCTTGGGTGTATCCATTTGAATGGCAGCAATCGGCGCTATCGCCCAAGCGCCAAAGTTCCTGCGGCTTCGTCACCGGAAGGGAACTCAGCATCACCTGCTCGACCAGGGTAAAGATCGCCGTGGTCGCACCGATCCCCAATGCCAATGTCACGACGGCGATGCTGGTGAATCCAGGGGATTTTCGTAGCCCCCGAAGAGAGTAGCGGAGATCGAGCAGCAGATGTTCAAGCAGAGGGGAACTCTCCTGAACGTGATACGCTTCCCGAATTGTATCGAGAGACCCAAACTTCAATCGCGCTTGCCGGCGAGCTTCAGCGGGAGCCATTCCGGCCTGGATATTGTCGTGCGTCTGCATGGCGATATGCTGCTCCATCTCTTCGCGCAACCGCTTATCGCCGGCACGACCGGCCGCGAGATTCCTGATGCGGGCGAATAGTCGCTTGAGAGTCCTCATGGGGGATCTCATCACTCCGACCGCAGTGCCTGCATGGGCTCGACCGAGGCCGCGCGCCTCATCGGCAAAATGGTAGCGAGGAATCCGGCGGCGGCCAGAATCAGCACCAGCAAAGCTAGCAATCCGGCCTGGTGGGCGAAGTGGATCACCGCGACCGATGCGATCAGGCGCTTCGCGGCAAAAGTCAGGGCAAGTCCGGCGGCGATGCCAACGGTGAGCAGAATCGCCACGCGTCGCAGAATGAGCGTGAACACTCCGCTCCGTGTGGCGCCCAGGGCCATGCGGATGCCGATGTCGCGCGTGCCCATCTCCACTTCGTGGCTGAGGAGCCCGTAGAGGCCCACAACGGCCAGCAGCACGGCCATCGAGGCGAAGATGCCGAAGAGCCAGCTTTCCATGCGCTGCATCACGAGCTGGTCAGCGACGATCTCGTCCATCGTCTCCGGCGCGCGAAAGGGCAGCGTCGGATCAAGCCGGTGAAAGACCTGGCGCAGTGCCGGAATTACGGACTGTGGATCGCCGTAAGTGTTGACGACCAGATTGGAGCGCAGCAAGATGGCGCTGAATTTCGCTGGCAACTCAGTATAGAGATAGTCCATTTCCGGCATGGGCGGCCGCATCAGGTCTTGGCGGACATTTGTGACCTCGCCCACGATCTGCGTCTTCTCGTCGGCTTTGTCGCTGTCGTCAATGCGCTGGCCGACCGGGTTGAGGCCGGCGGGCATGAACTTCCTCACGAAGGCCTGGTTGACGACGACGGTCGCCGCTTTGTTCGTCGATACATCGAGAGCGGGAAACAGCATGCGGCCCTGGCGGAGATGAATTCCCAGCGCATCAAAGTAGCCGGACGAAACGTAGCGGTCCTCTGCCAGCGTGATTTCGTTCGGAGGTGTTGGCGGCTGACCGGCGATGTGGATTTCGGAGTTCCAGCCCCATCCTTGAATTGGAACCAGGTTGATTACGCCCGCCGCACGGACGCCGGGGAGATGCATCACCCGGTCCAGCATGGGCTGGTAGAAGTCGGCCCAGATATTGCGGTTCTGGTAGCGGCCGGGCGAAAGATCGATTTCGAGGGCGAGGATATGGCGGGCGTCGAAGCCGAGATGAGTGTTCCGGTAACCGGCGACATCGCGCAGCAACACGCCGGCGACGACTAGCAGAACCAGCGACAGCGCCACCTGCGAAATGATGAAAACCGAGCGCAGCCGGTGATGCGCGCGCGAAGTTCCTGCCGTCCCGACGCTGCGCAGCGCCTGGTTGGGATCTGTGCCCGAAAGCTGCAACGACGGAAAGATCGAAGCTGCGAGGGTCGTGAAGACAGAGAGCGCCAGAGCAGCCAGCAGCACCGGCACATCCATGTGTACGTCAGCGCCGCGCTGCAGGGCGTGGATCAGGAAACTACGTAGCGCAGAGAGCAGCACCCAGGAAAGGAATATTCCGCCGCCCGTTCCCAGCGCCGCGAGCAGCAGGCTTTCCGTGAGCGCCTGGCGCACCAGGCGGGCGCGGTTGGCGCCAACGGCCGCGCGCAGGGCAATCTCCCGTTCGCGCTTAACGCCGCGCGCCAGCAACAGTCCGGCGACGTTCACGCAGACGATGAGCAGAATGGCGAGGACGGCGGCGGAAAGCGTCCACAAGGCTCCGGTCTCTTTACCCTCCACCGCGTCAGCCAGGCCGATGAGCTGTACCCTCCGCCCTCCGTCCGTATCGGGATAGGCGCGGCCAAGGTTGGCCAGAACGGAGTTCAGGTCGGCCACAGCCTTCTGGCGGGTGACGCCGGCCTTAAGCCGGCCGATCGCGCGCAGCCAGTGATCGCCGCGGCGGTTAACGAGCAGCGGGTCGGGATGCAGCGGCGTGTAGATGGCGTGCCGCACGCTCAGTGGGTAGCGGAAGCCTGCCGGCATCACACCGATGCAGACGTAAGGGTGCCCATTGAGGTCGATTGTCCGGCCGATGATGCTCGTTTGACCACCGAAGTTGTTTTGCCATACGTCGTAACTGAGCACCGCGACGTCATTTTTCCCGGGCTGATCCTCGCCGGGGCGGTACGTGCGCCCGAGAATGGGCGCGACGCCGAAGACATCGAAGAAATCGTCGGATCCCTGGACCCATTCGAGGGACACCGGGCCCGAACGGGTCTCCAGATTCACGCCCTGATACGAGGAGACGCCCGAGACGGCGGCAAACACGTGATTCTGCGCGCGAAAGTCCCTGAAACTCGGCAACGAGAACGGCTGTGTGTAACCTTCGTGGGAGAAGGTCTCCGGGACATAGATCCTGTCCGAATGGCTGTATGGCAGCGGCCTCAGGATCACCGCATCGACCACGCTGAAGATCGCAGTGGCCGCCCCGACCCCGAGTGAAAGCGTCAGGACGGCAATGAAGGCGAATCCGGGCGACTTGCGCAATTGACGCATCGCGTAGCGTGAATCCTGCAGCACGTTTTCCAGGAGCGGCAATCCTTCCTCCGCGTGGAACTTCTCCCGGATTGCTTCTGTCCCTCCGAGACTCAGCCGCGCCTGGCGGCGAGCTTCCTCCGGCGGCACTCCGGCACTGATGTTCTCTTCGGTCCGAAGGGCGACGTGCTGTTCCATCTCTTCGCGGAGTCGCGCATCGCCGCGACGTCTGGTCGCGAAATTTCGGAGACGTGCAATGGATCGCTTGAGCGCCCTCATGCCAGCTCCTCCGCCTTTACTTCGAAGAAGCGCGCAATGATGGCCGTGGTCTGCTCCCAGTCACGCGTTTCGGCTTCAAGAAGCTTATGCCCCGAACGGGTCAGCCGATAGAAGCGCGCCCTGCGATTGTTCTCTGACGGCCCCCAGTCCGATGCAACCGCTCCCTCCTGTTCCAGCCTGAGCAGAACAGGATAGAGAGTCCCCTGATTCACTGAAAGGAGATCACCGCTGATCTGCTCGATACGCCGCGCGATTCCGTAGCCGTGCTGCGGCCCCAGCACGTCCAGAGTTTTCAGGACCATCAGCGCCAGCGTGCCTTGCTGTACATCCTTCTTCTGCTTCATGCGAATCAAGACCTTCCCGCCGCCATTTGGCTTACCCACAGGAGAATGCCACATTTCCAATGGGAAAGCAACAGGAGAAATCTTTTCGTGCCCATATTTGATTGCGGAGCAGCTTATGGCGTCACACTCGCGCATCCGATAATCTTCAATCTCGATAACAACTAGGGTTCGTACTGCCGTTGCCCGCCCGCTGTCGATGCCAGGCCAACGCGGGCGGCATCTTCCGCCCGCCTGGTCGCCAGCGCCTTGGTTTCGAGTGCGTTTGAGTTGTGAAGCCCGCTTTAATGGAGCAATCCTGAAAATTCGGCAAAAGCAAAGCACGCAGAATGACTTACGCCAGTTGAGCCCTGGTTTATGGATCGCCCCCCGATAAAGGGGGCAAATAATTGACTCACGAATTGCGTGTCTTGACCTTATCGGGGTGGAGGGTATATGTAGAAGGGATAGGCATGAAGCAGGCCGACAACAAATTCGACCTTCCGCAAGGCACTCTCGATCTCCTCATCATGAGGGTGGTAGCCCTTGGCCCTATTCACGGCTATGCCATCGCGCAAAGAATTCAGCAGATGTCGCGCGATGCACTCCAGGTTCAGCAGGGATCTCTTTATCCGGCTCTCCACCGCCTCGAATACAAGAAGATCCTCTCCTCCCGCTGGAAGTCTTCCGAAACAGGCCGCGAAGCCAAGTTTTACGAACTCACTGCAATGGGCCGAGCCCGCTTAAAGGCCGAAACTGAAAACTGGTCGCGTCTCACCGACGTAGTAGGTCTCATTCTCAAGGGGACGTTGGCGGAGGGCTGATGAGTTGGCTACGCAGACTTTTTGCCCGCAATCGGCTAGAAGCCGATCTCGACAAGGAACTGCGCTTCCACTTCGAGTCCCAAATCGCTGATAAGGTTCGTTCCGGTGTTCCGGAGAACGAAGCTCGCCGCCTCACGCGTCTCGAATTCGGCGGCATCGAGCAGATCAAGGAGACTTGCCGGGAACAGCGCGGAACCCTGTTTCTCGAAACTGCTCTGCAGGACGTCTTTTTTGCCTTTCGCCAATTGCGCCGCAATCCCGGCTTCGCCATTGCCGCCGTTGCCGCCTTAACGCTAGGCATCGGCGCCAACACCGCTGTTTTCAGCGTGGTGAATGCGGTTCTTCTGAAGCCACTCACCTACCCCGATCCCGGCCGCATTGTGCGCTTCCTGTACACGTCGCCCAAGGGGTCGATTGCTGGCGCTTCGCCGGTGGACTTCAACATCTGGAGAGCACAGACCAGCGTCTTCGAGGATGTGGCCGCTTACGACTTGAGAGGGCCGGGGTTCAATCTGACCGGCCCCGTTCCGGAACAGGTGCAAGGGCTCCGCGTCTCCCATGATTATTTCCGGCTGTTTGGCGCGCACGTGCTACTGGGCCGCACCTTCACGCCGCAGGAAGACAGCCCCAACGGCGGCCATGTGGTGGTGATCAGTTACGGCCTTTGGCAGAGCCGGTTCGGCGGGAATTCCAAGATCGTGGGAACCGCCATCTCGCTCAACAACGAGCCGTATACCGTCGTCGGTGTGCTGGGCAGGTCGTTCGTCACCGATCCACCGACCGACGTGTGGGTTCCATTTCAGATCGATCCGAACAGCACCAACGTGGGGCACTCTTTTGTTGTTGCGGGCCGGCTGAAGCCGGGAGTGACCCTGGCGCAGGCTAACTCCGAGTTGAAACTGGCCGCCGACGCGTACCGGCGCCGTTACCCCAACGCCGCGGGTCCGAAAGACGCCTTTGAAGTCGAACCTCTACGCGACTCGATTGTTTCCGGCGCGCGCAAGTCGCTGCTCGTGCTGCTGGGAGCGGTGAGTTTTGTTTTGCTTATAGCCTGCGCGAATGTCGCCAATCTGCTGCTGGTGCGGGCCTCTGGGCGCAAGCGGGAGTTCGCGATTAGATCCGCCATGGGCGCGAGCCGGATGCGTATCATGAGGCAGTTGTTGACGGAAAGCCTTGTGCTCGCGTTGTCCGGCGGCGTTCTGGGGCTCGCGCTCGGCTTCATCGGCGTGCGCGCGCTGCTGGCCGTCAGCCCCGCCGTTCTGCCGCGCGTGGGCACACATGGGGCGGCCGTGGGCGTTGACTGGCGCGTGCTCGTTTTTACTCTCGGCGTCTCCCTGATCACCGGTATCCTCTTCGGACTTTTTCCCGCTATCGGGGCCTCGCCCCCAAACCTGAACACCACTCTCAAAGAGGGCGGCAATCAGTCCGGCGCCGGACTTCGCCAGGGAAGAGTCCGCTCGCTGCTGGTGGTCAGCGAAGTTTCCCTGGCGCTGGTTCTGTTGATCGGCGCGGCGCTCCTTATCCGGACCTATATCGCACTGCGCAGCGTGAATCCGGGCTTCGACGCCCACGATGTTCTGACTCTGGAAATGTCTTTGACCGGCGCTCGCTTTATGAAGACCGCAGGCGTCGCACAGGTCTCCCGTGACGGTCGGGAGCGTCTGAACGCCATCCCCGGCGTGGAAGACTCCGCGTTTAGCTGCAGCCTGCCTCTCAGCGTGGGTATAGGGATGCCGTTCAACATCGTCGGGCGCCCCAGGGGCAAGAGCCGCTGGACCGGCGACGCAAGGTGGATGAGCGCGTCACCAGGCTATTTTTCTGTCTTCAAGATTCCTATTCTGCGCGGACGCGCTTTCACCGAAGAGGACGACGGATCGGCTCCCGATGTAGTCATCATCAACGAAGCCTTTGCCAAGCAGTACTGGCCGAAGGAGGATCCTCTCGGCCAGCAGATCCAACTTGGCAACGGCATCGGGCGGCAGATCGTGGGGATTGTCGCCGATGTCCGCGACGAAGGGCTCAACCGCAATCCGCATCCGCTGCTGATTGTCCCTACGGCCCAGGTCCCGAATGGCTTGACCGCATTGATCGCGAATGTCCTGCCCTCATTCTGGGTGGTGCGCACCCATGGCGATCCGCACCAGTACATCCCCGCGATCACCAAACAGCTCCGATTGGCCAGCGGAGGCTTTCCCGTGGCGCATGTGCGCCCCATGACAGAAATCATGGTGCTGTCCACCGCGCGCCAGGACTTCAATATGCTTCTGCTCACGATCTTCGGAGCCATTGCGCTCATTCTGGCGGCAATCGGCATCTACGGTTTGATGGCATATTCGGTAGCACAGCGTACGCAGGAGCTAGGGATCCGCTTGGCGCTCGGCGCCAATCGCGGCCGCATTCGCAACTTTATTGTGTGGCAAGGCATGCGCCTCGCAATCGCGGGAGTTGTCCTTGGCATCGCAGCCGCTTTCTGCCTTACGCGTTTTCTGGCAAGCTTCCTGTTCGGCGTTAAAGCCTGGGATCCGACGGTCTTTGCAACCGTGCCCGTAATCCTGAGCGCCGTTGCGTTGGTCGCGGTCTGGATTCCCGCCATGCGCGCCTCCCGGCTCGATCCGCAGAAGGCACTCCGCATTGACTGATGGGCCGAAGCAGCCTGCCGTCGCAATGGTGGAGCCAGTGTCTGTGCGAATCGTGCTCAGTCATACAGAACAGTACCAGACAATGCATCCGAATACAGGTGTGCGCATAGATGAGTACACGGCGCAGCGGGGGCTTGATCTTCAGTCATCGAATTGTCTTCTCCGTTTGCAGCGAAGAGATCAATCCAGCAATCATCCGGCGACATCAAGGCTGACTTCGCTGAGCGTCGCGCCGAAGAGTATCCAACAATGAACAGCACTTCGGGCCTTCTCCTTGACCAGAAAGGGAAGAAAAGCGTATTCTCCTTTTGCAGCTAGGAGAGAAGATGCCTGATTCCATCGAGCTTCCGCAGGGTGCATTGGAACTGCTGATCCTCAAGGCCATCTCGCTCGGACCACTGCATGGATACGGAATTCTGCTTCGCATTCAGCAGATGTCCACAGACCGTCTTGAGATTCTGCAAGGTTCTTTCTACCCGGCGGTCTACCGCCTGGAAAGCCGTGGATGGATAAGCGGAGAGTGGGGAGAATCAGAAAACAAACGGCGCGCCAGATTCTATCGACTGACAGCGGCCGGCAGACGTCAGCTCAAAGCGGAAAGCGAGCGCTGGCGCGATATGGCAAACCTTGTGGTGAACATTCTGGACGTCGCGCCGGGTGAAGTGTGAGTGTTTTCTCGCGAATCCGCATTTTGTGGAACGCAATTGCGCATCCCGAGGACGTGCGGCACCAAGTGGAGTCGGAGCTTGCCTTTCATGTCGACACTCAAACCAAAGACTTGATTAGTCGCGGCATGCCGGAGGACGAGGCGCGGCGCCGGACGCTTGCCGAGGCTGGCAGGGCAGACACGCAGAACGAGAAATACCGGGATGCCATTGGGCTTCGTCTTTATGACGAGTTCGCGGGAGACCTCGGTTATGGCCTGCGTCAACTCCGCCGCAATCCGGCATTCACAGCCTTGGCAATTATCACTCTCGCCATTGGTATTGGCGCTACTTCCGCCATTTTCTGCGTTGTGAATGGAGTTTTACTGCAGCCCTTACCCTATCCACAGGCTAATCAACTGGTATCCTTCTCGTTCGCCGCGCCCAGTATCAAGATGATGCACCTTGGGCTGTCGCCCTCGATGTACTTCGTCTTCCGCGAAGAGAGTCGAACTTTCCACCATATCAGCCTTTACAACCTGAATAGGGCGACCGTGACAGGAGTAGGAGAGCCAGAGGTCCTGGATACTCTGGACGCAACTGAGGAGTTGCTTCCGACCCTCGGCGTTCGCCCTGTCCTGGGACGTGAATTTACCCTCGCGGATGATCAGCCCAATGGTCCCCGCACCGTGATGCTCAGCTACTGGTATTGGAGGCGCAAGTTCGGTAACAATCGCAGCGTGATCGGCGACGCTATCGACGTTGACGGCACGCTGCGGCAAATCATCGGAGTACTACCGAAGAATTTCAGCTTTCTGGACCGGCCGGGTATTGCTTTGATTCTTCCCTTCAGATTGGATCGCGCAAAAACAGAGCTGGGCGATTTCGAATTTGGAGGAATCGCCAGGCTATCGCCTGGCGTTACGGTGCCAGAGGCTGACGCCGATGCCGCCCGGATGCTTCCCTTTGTGGCTCGATCTTTCCCGCCACCTTCCAGGTTCAGCCTCAAAATGTATGAAAGTGTCCCTCTTCTGCCGCACATTGAGCCGCTGAAAAATGAGGTCGTCGGGAACGTCGGAGGAGTCTTGTGGCTCCTCCTGGGCGGCATCGGTCTCGTATGGCTCATTGCCTGCGCAAACGTCGCGAATCTTTTGCTGGCCAGGATGGAAGGTCGTCGGCAGGAGTTCGCGATCCGGAGGGCACTAGGTGCGAGTCCACGCCGCATTGCTCGCCAGCTGTTGCTGGAGAGTTTCGTCCTCTCTTTCGGTGGAGCGGCACTCGGGTTGGCCTTCGCATATTCGGCGCTGAAAGCTCTGATCGCGATAGCGCCGAGTACTCTGCCGCGTCTCAACGAAATCAGAATCGACGCCGTGGTGATCCTGTTTACCGCTGCCATATCGCTGATCGCAGGGCTTCTATTCGGCTCGATGGCAGTCCTGAGGTTTGCGGGAAGGGGCCCGGCGAGTGGGTTCAAGAGTTCCGGACGTTCCCAGAGTGCCGGCCGTGAGCGCCGGCGCGTCCAGGATGCACTCGTCATTGTCCAGATGGGGCTGGCTTTAGTGTTGCTGATCAGCGCAGGCCTAATGGTTCGCACGTTTCGTGCCCTGATCCGCGTCCAGCCGGGATTCACAGCGCTCCCGGCCAACATCGAGTCTGTCCGCCTTTCAATTCCCGCGACGGATGCCCCTCAACCCGAGCAGGTGGCGCAGATGCAACAGGCGATCCTGCACCAGATCGAAGCCGTCCCTGGGGTCTCCTCCGCAAGCATCTGCTCCTCGGTGCCCTTGCAGGGACCATTCTGGCGGCAGCCGGTTTTTGTGCGCAATCATACTGACCTGGGACAGGAGCCGCCATCGTACACGGAGGAATTTGTCGGGCCTGGCTTTTTCCGCACGCTTGGGATTCCCATCGTCGCTGGCCGCGATTTCACATGGGACGACATTTACAGCAAGCGCCCGGTCGTTCTGGTTTCAGAAAATCTGGCGCGCGAATATTGGGGCAACTCTCGGAATGCGATCGACAAACAGCTCCGCATCGGGGCCACCGACGACTGGCATGAGATCGTAGGAGTGGTTGGCGACGTTCATGTGAACGGGATGAATGAGCATGCGCCCAGAGAGGTTTATTGGCCTATCATGGCCGCAGATATGGAGGGCAAGCCCGTCGTGGATGTACCCAATGCCGCCTTAGTGATTCACAGCGCGCGCGCCGGATCTGAGAGCTTCGAGCGCGAAATCCATCGAACTGTTCATTCGGTGGATCCCAACCTTCCGCTCGAAGAGGTGGACACCATGGAATATTTCTACAGGCATTCGATGGCCTCGACCTCTTTTGGCCTGCTCATGCTTGCCTTGGCCTCCGGGATGGCGTTGCTGCTGGGTGCAGTTGGTCTGTATGGAGTCATCAGCTACTCGGTTTCTCAGCGAACACATGAGATGGGCATCCGGATGGCACTGGGTGCGCAGACACGGGATGTGCTGCGGCTCATAATGAGGCAGGGAATGACGCTCAGCCTCTTGGGAGTGGCCATCGGAGTCGTAGTTGCGCTGGGAGTAACCCGGTTCTTGTCTAACTTGCTCTACGGAGTCAAACCCACTGACCCGTTGACTTTCTTCGCAATTCCATTGCTTCTGATAGGTGTCGCACTTCTGGCATGTTATATTCCTGCGCGCCGGGCGACAAAAGTGGACCCCACAGTCGCGCTACGTTATGAATAGTCGGCTCTGTGCCAGTCGAGACAGATTGTCCGAGAGTGTCAACCGGTGATTGCTAAGTGTCGTAGTCGCGAATCGTCTGAAGAGTGCCGAAGCCTTTTCTGTAACAGCGAAGCCCTGACGGTTGGCTGGTGGGAGAGCGAGCAGATGAAGCTGGCTCCATCCGTCATTTCCATATGCGCGGTGGCTCCATCCCCGGTGTCCATGTAGATGCGGAGCGACTGAATCGTCTTGCCTGAAAGTTCTGGGCATTCGACATAATCTCGCTCCATGAATGGTGACCTCTCAGTAGGTGCCGGCGCTCACGCCTGATCTCAGGTGTCCATTTGCCAACTTAATGGACACTTGAAGGCATTAACTTCATTTGTCAGAGTTGGCCGAGTGATCACTCAAGAATCTCTTTCTGCATTCCGGCAGAGGATGTGGATCTCCGTCTGCAGGTTGAGACGCGGTCAATGGGACCCCTAGCGCCAGGATTCCATCAACTTTTCCGTAAGGAGCGAGATGCGGTTCCAAATAAATGCCTCTTGGGTGCGCTCGGCCTCTCTCTTCGGCGCCTCCCGTGGATGGCCCACAACCACCGCTGGAGTCTACCCACGTCTCGCCGCCAGTATCGGTGACTTCCAAGCTCAGCCTCTCCGTTGGAGGAATGAACATGGCAGCGGGATCATAGCCGAACATGGGGCTCTGCATGGCATGTACATTACCAGTAAGAATGAGAATGAGAGCCTTGGGATGGGACTTCCCAAACGCCAGAAGCGCCTGCCCCATCGCTTCGTCCCGCTTACCAGGTAGATCTCCCGATTTAGAGGGTGTGCTAAACGCAAAAACATTCAACCCTGGGTGGGTAGTGCGTAATTTGCGCAAAGAGAGTAGGAGCTTTAACATCGCTTTGCTCGCCCTGCCGTCCATACCGTTCTTCCATCCGGGCCCTTCGAGTAAGGTCATTTCTGCAGTGGAGAGGTCTTTTGCGGAAAGCAACCGCGTCAGTAATTTCTGTTCGCTTGTTGGACGCTCCAGCGCGACAGTAACGATCTTGTGATGTGCAAGTGAATCGCAAACAAGGTCGAGGAAAACCTCAGGAGCCTCATTGGAACCATGCACCTCTCCGATAAAGACCCAGTGAACCTGCTTGTTGGACCAAATCTGGGCGGCACCCCCGATTGCCGTGCACGCGGCAGATGCGGCCCGACCACCAACTAACATTCCAATGGCGAGCAGCAGAGCGAACTTCAGCATGAATTCAATCTATCCGATGATCCCTGCTGTTGGTCCAGCGGAAGTCGATTTTGATCTTCGTCTAATCCGCGGCAATGCGCCGAGGTCTTCATCAACCTGTTCGGAGTGATTCACGCGATGCGTGATTCTCACTCCGTCGCCGGCGATCTCCGCGCGCCGCAGAATCAGTTCGGGCACCCGCTATGCAGAATTGATTCGGTCAATCTCGCTGCAATTAGAGCCGCGCTGCGCCGATGTCACGACGTAAAGTGGCGCCATCCGATAGCGGTCCCGACGACAGATGGGTGCTGAAGTTCTTTTCCGATCCAGTTCACTTGAACTGCAGACACTTTTGGCGCAGCCTTCGGCTGATCACCTCTTTCGACATTCGTTTCCGGGCGAACTCTAGGCTCCGTTCGGCTCCTTCTGTCAACCCCGCGGCTGCAGCTCCGCGCGGCGCTCAACTTGCGCGCTGTGCTCGCTTCGCCGCCCCTGCGGGCTTCGCTGCGCCTCGGGGGTGGACAGATGGCATGAGACGGCCTGGTCGCGCGACCAGCCTGGCTGTGATGCTGTTTTTAGCACGCACTCAATCCCCTTGGAGGAAACCGAGAAATGAAACGGAACAATAGAAGCAACGTGTCCATAGAGTGGAAAGAAAAGCCTGCGATCACGGTGGGTTTGGATTTGGGTGATCGGTTCAGTCATTACTGCATGGTGAACCAAGAAGGAGAAGTGGTCGAGGAAGGACGTATCCAGACGACAGAATCAGCGGTCAAGGATCACTTTGAAGACGTGTCGCGAATGCGGATCGCCATGGAATGCGGCACGCACTCGCCCTGGATCAGCCGCCTGTTGGAGAAACTGGGCCATCAGACCATTGTGGCGAACGCTCGCAAGCTGCGCGCCATTACCGAGAATGAATCGAAGAATGACCGCCACGACGCAGAGATGCTGGCTCATCTGGCGTATAGCAACCCGCGCTTGTTATCGCCTATTCGTCACCGGAGTGTAGAGCGGCAGCGGGATCTGAATCTGGTCCATGCGCGAGATGCGCTGGTACGTGCGCGAACGATGTTGGTCAACGCTGCGCGTGGCTTGGCAAAGAGCTCTGGTGCGCGGCTGCCTCGCTGTGCCGCAAAATGCTTTCAACTACGGGTAGCACCTGCGATACCGGCGGATCTGTCGGCCGCGTTGGAGCCACTGCTGCAAGAAATTACCGCTCTCACCATTAGGATCCGCGCGATCGATAAAGAGATCGAGCAGTTGGCCGTGCGCTATCCGGAGATTCGAGTGCTGCGCACGGCGCCAGGTGTGGGGCCGATCGTTGCGGCAGCCTACGTGTTGACGCTCGACCGATTCGATGCGATCGCCACCAGCCGCGGAGCAGGAGCGTTTTTGGGCTTGCGCCCCAAGCAAGGTCAATCCGGCAACCGCGATCCCGAGTACCCGATCACAAAAATGGGCAACATGTATCTGCGTCGATTGCTGGTGCAGTCAGCACATCACATTCTGGGGAGGTTCGGGCGGGACTCTACGCTTCGGCGTTGGGGTTTGATGCTGGCTGCGTCAGGAGGCAAGCGCGGCAAGAACAGAGCTATCGTCGCCGTAGCGCGGAAGCTGGCTGTCATTCTGCATAGCATGTGGCGAACGGGAGAATGTTTCAGGCCATTTCCTGGAGAAGCATAGTTCGCCTGCATACCAGAAGGTTGCAACTTGATTCATTGACAATCTTGCGTCCCGGCGACTGCGACGAGGCGTAATTGGTCTTCGAGGCCGATTGACAGATAGCAGCGCCCTTCATCAGTATCGGACCCCCGTATGCACCAAGCCACTTCAACGGCTTACTTAGAGTGCGAATAGAAGCACCGAGATGAATGAACAGGGACAGCAAGGAAGTCCGCCCGAATTGCCAGTCATTTCAAACTCCGGTGAGTGTATGGGCGCGAGTATCCCGTGTCAATCCCCGCTTCGCGCCTGACGGCTCCGCTTACGCTCCGGGGATATGACACAGGATACCTGCGCCCATTTTTATGCCCAGCCATGTTTGAAATGACTGGCAATTCGGGCGGAGTACAAGCAGGCCTTCGGAATGCTCATCACGGACTTGACTTCAGAGGCCGTCTCATAGAAGCGCCTCTCTCCGCTCTTCCTTCGCCAGCCATGAAACGAATGTCTTTTTTTGGCCCACCAGGGCCGAAAAAGGGCAAATCCACCCTGCGAAGGAGCCTAATCATGTTCGACATCGTGACCAATTTAATCTCTCAAAGAAAAATCCCTGCCCTCGACGAACTACAGATGGAGGCTCTCCTGCACCATCTATTTACGTCCACACCCAGAGACATCCGCATTCAGGTGGCCGAGGTTGCCTACCGTTATCATCACGACCATCCCCGCGCCATGGACGTATTTCTTGCCTCTGCACTGCCATTGGCGGAGCCAACTGCACGCCGGCGAGCGTCGAAGATTTTTGTTCATCCCTCCGACTTGCAAATCGAGCTTATGTACGGCGGCGCGGTCGAGGCCGTCGTCACCGTCTTTCAAACGAAATGTGTTTTGAAAACGGAGGAGAATGCCTTTCGGCGCTATCTGCTACGGTCCATGGTACTGGGCGCTGTGCGCGCATACTTCCGGCGCGAGGAAAACCACGGCATCCGCACGGCCGCCGACCTGACGGCTTTGGCAGCCGCGAAATGGCATTGCCGGAATGAGGCGGAGGACGAGATCATCACTTGGGAACTGCTGGACCGCGTGACGACCTTTCCCCAACTCCGGCCGCCGGTGCGGGCGACCCTTGAGTGCATTCGTTCGCTTGGTCCGGATCATGCAGTGAAGGAACATGCCTTTACCGCTTCCGGCGATCCGGATGCGTGGAAACGGGAGCGAGGCAGAAGGCCGATCCTCGACCCGAAGGTAATCGCTCAGGCAATGGGAGTGAGCAAAGCAAAGGTGCATCAGTACCTGCGCGAAGCTCGGATCATTCTCCGCCAAGCATTCAATCACGACGGCAAGCTGTTTCTGACCCGTTGAGAACGAACCATTGTGGGCCACAGTTCGAAGTGGCCCACATCCCAATCTCATCATCGTCGCGCCAGCCACAGGTCGAACCGTGGCTGGCGCGTTTTCTTGTCCCAAAACCAAATCGGAGGAACCAAATGAGTCGTGAATCGGAACCGTATCGCTTCGCCCGCATCGAAGCCTATATCATCACGCTGGCCCGCCTGCAAGAACAGTTCGAGGATACAGCCGTGAACCTCGAAGAGATGGAGGCCGCAGTCGCAGGGCGACTTGCGAAAGAGGATCTATGCGCGCCGTGGCGTCGGTCGGAAACCGAGCGTGCCGGCTGCCGCGAAGGCATGCGGCTCGCCGGCCTTCAGTTTCTTTCGCAGTATCGGGAGGCAATACGAAATCTCAGCTTGAACGGTCCTGTATAGTGTGGCTCCGCTCCAATTATCGAGAACGCTCGGGTCACCTGTAGCGCCTCAAATTGGAGTGATGCGGGCCGACGGCTAGTTCGGCGAAGGCCGCTCGAATTGATCGATCACGACCACATCCACCGTTTCTTTCTCGAAAACCAACTTCAATCCCAATTGCTCTCGCAAAGCCTCCTGAATCGTTGGTCCGCCCGCATCAACCGCCCCCTCAGGCGGTGTGCTGCCTCCTGGCGCTTGCGTGGGCATCGGGGCATTTATGTTGTTCGGCGCAAACTTGAGCGATACATCGTATCGACCGGTCAATCCCGTTTTGTCCACTACCGTGTTTCCGGTTTCTTGCGAGATCAACTGCGCCAGCATTGGCAGTGATATGTTGCTTCCTCCGGCCCATATCCCCCGCGGTGACTCGCTCATGCCCATCCGCGGCTCATGTGCACCAACCGCGCTGCCGGCTCCCGCTGCACCCGATTCTTCCACTTTTGTTTCCTTTAGCTTTGGTCCACCTTTGGCCACTTCGAGAGCAAAGACCGGCAGAACTTTCGTCTCGTGGTGGAACTTGAGGCCAAAGCGTTCCTCAAGAAGCGGCAGCATCATCCTACCCCTTTGCTGCAGAGTGAGCGATGCCAGCCTTGATACATCCCCGGGCGCAACCTTTGCCTCGATGTCGAATCGCGCCGACCGCACCCATTCCGGTTCGTTCAGGATGCGGTCCTCCGAAAGCCCAAACGCCTGCCGGACCAGCATGGTCAAGGGCATGCCGATAATTGAGATACCATCAGGCATCATGTGAATTCCGCCGTGCTGCATCGTCATCCCGTCGTCCTGATGCGGCTTGATTGATGCAACTTCGAACTTCGGCAACTCCGGCCCCGCTGTTGGTGCCTGGGCCGCCGTTTGTGCAGCGCGCGCTAAACCAAAAAACAGAGGAATGCCAAGTGCCGTCAACCCAGCAACACCAATCAATAATCTCCCGCTCACGCTCAGTCTCTTTGCTATCTGACCTGTAATGATCCGCGTGATCCGTTTCTTCAGATCAGCCCCGGTTACTCCTGCCGCAGACGCCACTGGCGACTCAACATAAAACATGCAAACATTCAGAATTCCCTCGGCGTAGATGTGCGCCGCGCTGCCCGCCTGCACCACGGCCTCATCACACGCCTGCTCTCGTTCTTCGATCAAGCGCGCTCCTACCCACCACACCGCCGGGTGAAACCAGAACAGCGTCTCGACAAGCATATGAATCAAAAATGTGAGATTATCCCGACGCCGCACATGGCACATCTCATGGGCGATGATTGATTGCATCTGCTCCGCGGAAAGCCGGGCGAGAATGCCTTCCGGCAGCAGCAGCACCGGCTCGAAGATCCCGAAAATGCTTGGCTCGATCAACGCCGGAGTTGCGAGCACTGGTACGTCCGCTACTAGCTTGAGTGGGGACGCGGTGCGTTTGGCCGTATAAACAGTCCACCATCCGCGGCCAAACCGAACTGCAACCGCGAGCGCTCCGCACGCCCACAACGCCAAGAGTAACAGCGGCAGCCAGTTTCCATGGCGCGCGGGAACCAGCGTTGGTGCCACATCAAAAAACTGCGCGCCCACCAACGGCCGCGTGACTTGCACCACCGCGATCGCCACTCCCGGCTGCACAACGGGCCCCGCGGGGATCAACGACCGTAACCATTCGCCTACTCCGATCAGCAGCGAAAATGGCAGCAGAAACTTTAAGCTCGCCGCCATCCACACCCAATACCGCGCGCGGGAATGATTCTTGCGAAGCGCCAGCGCGAGCAACCAGGCGATCCCCAATATTACCGTCGACTGCCACAGGTGATTCGCCACCGCAGCCGTCCACGAATCGTGCCAAAACTCGGGGATAGTCACGACTGCTTCTCCTTCTTGGATAGCTTGCGCAAACTCTCCTGGGCTTCCTTCACGTCGTCAAGGGTCAGCTTGCCTCTCTCTACTAAATGTGCCGTGACCGGTTGAGCACGCCCGCCAAACACGGCTAGCAACTCGTCAATGAGCCTGCGTTCGGCTTCACCTCGTGAAATAGCTGCGGAGAAGACGTTAACATTCCCGACCTTCTTTACTCTCCGAACGACTCCCTTCGCTTCCATCCGATAGACGGTAGTCTGAATGGTCGTGTATGCTGGCTTGCGCTTACCCGGTAACGACTCAAGAATCTCGCGAACCGAGACCTCGCCGCACGTCCACAGCGCCTCCATAATCTGAAATTCCAACTTGCTCAGCTTTGGCGTTGCCACTTTCCGCCTCCGATAATTACCACTGTAGTAGTTCTACTACTAGTGTATGCACATGTCAACTGCTTCCTCATACTGCGGGCGTCGCGCTCCCTCGTTGGTACTATTGCCCCACGTAAATCCCCTTGCACCTGCCCCCGGGTGCTGTATTTGCTCTGTCCGAATAACATTCATTCTCTTGGACCTGATCGTGCGGTCAAGGAACACGCCTTTACCGCTTTCGGTGATCCGGACGCCTGGAAACGGGAGCGGGGCAGATGGCCGATCCTCGACCCGAAGGTGATCGCTTAGGCAATGCCAAAGAGAGTGTCTGCGTGCCATGGCGCACATTGGAAACTGAGCGTGCCGGCTGCCGCGAGGGGATGCGGCTTGCCGCACATCAGTTTCTATCGCAGTATCGCCCGGCACTACAGGATCTCAGTTTGAACCGTCTGGTATAGACGCCGAACTTGAGCAATCCCCACAGAAATGCGTCAATATCATGGAGGGCTTCATGATAAGAGCTTCGATCCATCGCCTCGTAACACACCTTGCGCCCATGTTATTGGCGCTTGGCACGGCTCTCCCGATTGGGGCCCAAATTCACCATCCGGTTCAGTGGACGCTCACCGCTTCGGCCCAAGGTGCCCGTCCCTTGCACAGAGGGCAGGCCGTCGTTGCGCGCCTTCATGCCCAAATCCAGCGCGGCTGGCATTTGTATGCCTCGGGTCAAGAGCCGGGCGGACCAACAGCTCTCAGAATCAGCGTGCCAGAGCGGCAACCTTTCGCCATCCACGGCGACATCAGCGCGCCGACGCCAGACACGGCAATCGATCCGAATCTCAATGTAGAGACACGTTTCTATGAGGACAGTGTTACGTTCACGATTCCACTTAAGGTCAATAGCCGCCACGTGAACGGAATTCGCAAGATCTTCATCGATGTATTATATCAAGTGTGTAATCAGGTGATGTGCCTTGAGCCCACAGTTTCTCATCTCACATCCCAGTTGAAGCAGTAGATTTCGACGTATTGCTCGGGAGCGATCAGATGCAAAGTTTCCGCATATGTACTATGGCTATTGTTCTGGTTGCTTGCGCCTTACCATCATTCTGCCAATTTAATGGAAGTCAAGCAGCCCGAGCTGCCGATGAACTGGGGAATAAAGCGCGGACGAGTGGGAACTTCGCGGAGGCCGCCAAAGACTACAAGCAGGCCATTTCGCTCGATCCGAACTTTGTGACCGCCTACCAGGATTACTTCTCTGCAAGGCATGCTGCGGCCTGGAAGGCGGTAAAGAGCAAAAGCAAATTGTCTACCGCTGAAAAAGAAAAGAGAGGCCGTGCAATAGCAGACAGAGTTACGAACAGTCTTATTAAGAGTTTTCAGATCTTCGCGCGAGAACACCCCGAGATGGCGGTCTATCCGTGGGCTCTGGGTCAGATTTATGACGAGAGCGATCCCTTGCGCGAGGAGGTATATTGCCGACGGGCCGTACACATTGATCCCAGCTTTGCGCCGGGATACCAATGTTTGGCGGACGTGGCAAGCCTTCGCGGTGACCAAGAGCGGGTCATATCTTTGCGGCGTAAGGTGATGGAGTTGGAGCCGAAAAGTGCAGAGGCGGCTTTCCTGTATTCATGGGAACTGCAGAGTCAGCCCGATGCCTATCGGGAAGCGACCATACAACTTGTTCAGAAATTTCCTCACGCTCCTCGGGCCGCGCAGGCTCTTTATTGGTATGCCGATCATCAAAAAACAGATGCAACTGCAGCGAAATATTTCGAGCAGCTATATAAGCAGTTTCCCCCGAAACAATTTGATTGGTCAGAAGATGGAACCGAGGAACTGTTTGGCATTTACGATCGAACTGACCCGTCACAAGCGCGCAAACTGGCCCATGAGATGCTGAGTACAGATCCGACCGACAAAGACTGGGCGGCTCTTGCCTCGTATGCGGACGCAATGGCGAAGGCAGAACAAGAAATCAACGAGAACAATCCCGCGGGCGCATTGAGCACAGTAAAGGCCATAAAATCTCCGGCCTATGACTTCGACATGCGGCGTCAGCAGTTGTTATTTGCTCGCGCTCTTGACCTCGCCGGAAAACAGTCCGAAGCCTATCAGAGCTTATTGACGGACTACGCAAAGCACCCCACAGCGAAGATTCACGCCGCGCTGGCAGAGTACGGAGCCAAGGTTGGAAAGAATTCCCAGGAGATTGGCACAGCCGTCTGGTCCGCAATGAAGGGCAACTCGAAACCGGCAATCCCGTTCACGCTCGAAGACCTTGCCGATGGGGAGCCAGTGTCGCTCGAAAGCTATCGTGGACGCGTCGTAATTGTCGATTTTTGGTTCCCTAACTGCGGTCCGTGCAGGCAATCGTTCCCTTATTTGCAGCGAATTGCCTCGAAGTACCGGCGTAACGGTCTTGCGGTACTCGCTATTAACGGAATAAAAGGTCAAGAGCCATTCGCAGTTCAGTTTCTCAAAAGCGAAGGATACGAGTTTATTCCCCTGAAGGGCAGCGAAATTTGGGATGAGAATGTCTATCACGTTCATGCCTATCCATCAACCTTCTTAATCGGCGAGGACGGCCGTCTCTATTTTCGTCCGCATATTTACAACAGGCTGGAAGAGAGCGCGACGGAACTGGAAGTGAACGAGTTACTCGCCCACGGCAGGTCATAAGGATCATCTCTGCGCATCTAGTACCGACTTGTCTTCGCAAAGGTTCAGGACCAGATGAAGCGAGTCTTGAGGAAGCTGAAGCCCGTCGGATTGCTTCGGCAATCATTGATACAAAGTATCTCGTAGAAAAGGAAATCGGCTTTTGAGGCTGGGGATACTCCTGTACCCAATCGAAAACGAACCCGTGCGCCGTCGTTGCGCCGTACACCGAATGCTGATTCGCCAGATCATTCCCCGACACAGCCGGCATCAATTCGCTTCGGATTTCGTCGATGGAGTTGGGTTAAGGCGCGCAGCCTCCGCCGGCCAGTGTGCATACCTGCGATGATGCGCGATATGACCCATGTGGTCCACTTGGCTGATGTAAAAACCGCGCGGCAAGAATGGATTCTGGCCCTCCATCAGCGATTGGGCGACGCAACTGAAGAAGAACATCGCAGACAGCACCAACCAGATGATGACTACCGGCTTCCAGGGAACGAGGATGAGCATAGCGCGACCTCCGGGGAAGAGGGGACAACTTGCGCCTTGGCATTATTGTAATGCCGATTGATTCTCCCTTGAATTGCAAACTTCCCTTTCAGCGCTTATCCAGGCCCTTGCCGTACGCACGACGACGGGTCGACCCGCCCACGACTCGCGAATCGGACTCTGGATTGTAAAATCTCGATCTCGAGACAAGATTCTGGATCGTGCGTCAACTGGAGTCTTAGAATCTTTGCAGACGTGATTGCGGAGGGCCGCATGAAGTTCCGTTCGGTCTCAAATTCTCGGGATGATTTCGGAGCTAAGGTCGCGATTGTCCTTCTGCTTTCTTTCGGTCTGGGCGCGGCGGCATTGTTATACACGGCCTTGGATCGCTTTCTGGACAACCCATTGGGTGTCGCACACCCGGAGACACTGGTACGCGCAGTTTACAGTCGTCCTCCGCTGATGGCATGGAAATGGTTTTCTTACAGTACCTTTCAAGCGATGCGACCGATGCATAGCCTCGAGAACATCGCCATCGAGGGGCCAATCGATACGACAGCCAGCATCGGCGGCACAACGCTGCCCGTGACGGCAGACGAAGTTTCAGGGAAGTACTTCTCCCTGTTGGGCAGCAAAGCAGAACTAGGTCGCGTGCTAAATTCCGCGGATGAGCCGGGGAATTCGGGAATCCTGCCGGTGGTGCTGAACCACCGCTTCTGGATGAGTGCATTCGAAGGCATGAAATCGGCCATCGGCTCTACGCTCTCCCTCGACGGAATTTCATTCACCGTAGTCGGGGTGATGCCGAAACGGTTTATCGGCACGCAACTCGACGCGATCCCCGACATCTGGGTTCCGCTCTCCGCCGAGCAATTCTTGTCGCATGTACCTCTGACAGATCCTCGCTCGCCGCGCAGTTTTTCCATCGTTGCCCGCTTGCGCAGCGGCTTCACCACTGCCAAGGCGCAATCGGAATTCTCTGCTGTCTATCGCGCGAGAGAAGCGCAAGAGGGCCAAACCGACCCGAGGATACAGGGCCTGATTCAACCTGCAGCAGATGGCGCATTTGCATTGCACGACCAGTTCGGTCATGCCATCACGCTCCTCCTTTGGGGAATTGCAACATTACTCCTCATGATGTGTGCCAGTGTCTCCGGACTGATGCTGGTGAAAGCGGCGCGGAACCAAAAAGAGACTGCCATCCGCCTGGCGCTTGGAGCCGGCCGCGCTCGCCTGGTTCGAGTTGCTCTGACCGAATCCCTGTCGCTGGGGCTCGCTGGAGCCGCCGGCGGATTGCTGGTCGCGTGGCTTTGCGCACCGCTCATGATGAGCTTGTTGCCTCCAGAACTGACGCAGCTTCCGATTTCACTCGTACCGGATATGAAAGTCGACACGCTGGCATTATTGCTCGCGCTGGGCGTGAGTTTGATCTTCGGCGTATTGCCGGCGTGGGCAGCGTCGCGGATTGCGCCACAGCAGGTATTGCGCGCGGGCACGGCAACCAGGCGGACTGGTCTCATAGGCCGCTCGATGCTTATCTTTCAGACCGCCGCAAGTCTCGTGTTGTTGGTAGGAACCGGCCTGTTGATCCGTACCTTTTACGTTCTGGCGCGCACCAATCCCGGATTTGATGTCGATCACTTGGTCGTCTTCGAGGTCGATTCGAGGCAGTACGGTGGATCGAAGCAAGCTGTCAATGCCTTGCCACAAGAACTGCAGCACCGCATTGAGGCGATTCCGGGAGTTCGGGATGCAAGCCTTGCAAGCATGGCGCTGATGCAGCGCATCGGACTTAAAATTTCGGTGGCCCTTGCCGGACAGAAGGTCCCGCAGGACGCCTTTCTCAACACCAGCGAGGATGACGTGTCGCGAAGTTTCTTTGAGACTATGGGAATTCCAATCCTCTCCGGTCGCAGTTTTTCCGGTACAGAAGAAGCTCACTCAGCGCTTTTCCCAGTCGTCATTAATCAGGCCTTCGCGCATCTGATCTTCCCGCATGAAGACCCGTTGGGAAAATACTTTGGCGTCGCTGCGCCTGGCAAAATGGCAAAGTCCAAGTTTGTTGTATTAGGTGTCGCCGGCGACTCGAAGTACCGCTCCCTTCGCGAGGCGCTACTGCCAATCTTTTACGGCCCTTACTCGCCGGGTGACGGCCAACCTGGACAGTTTTATCTTTACGTTCGTACGCAGGGCCCTCCATCGGACATCGTCAACGCAGCCCGGAAGGTGCTCTCGAGTCTTGACCCTCAATTGCCTTTTTCCAAGGTCTACACAATGAAAGAACAACTAAGCCAGTCGCTCTGGCGCGAGCGGCTGCTCTCCGCGCTGGCTGCAATATTTTCGCTGATTTCGATCCTGATGGCGGGAATGGGGCTGTACGCTCTGCTCTCGTACGACGCCAACCAGAGGACGCGGGAGTTCGGGATCCGGAGCGCAGTGGGCGCCCGCAAGCGCCACCTGACGGCCGTTCTCCTCAAAGAACTGGTGTACATAATTGGTCCCGGCGCGGCCATCGGGCTGGCTGCCTGTCTTCTTCTCACACGCGTCATTGCTTCTTTGCTTTACGGAATCAAGCCGCTCGATCCGCTTTCCGTTTCCGGCGCCTTGCTGATTGTCGCAGCCATTGGGTTGATCTCCGCCTGGCAACCGATCCGCCGAGCCATAGGTGTTGATCCGGCCATCGTGCTGCGCGATGAGTGATCTATAGAGCCTAAGCCGAACACTTCTTGAGCGCAGCTGGGGTGCGGCACTGAAATTGGTTACCAAAATGTAAAGTCACCCGTCACTGGCCAACTGCTCGAAGCTTGAATTGCCGTCTGAGTCTGCTGCATTGCATTGGCGAAACATGTGCGCAATGATTCGAATTGCCCCCGTGGGATATGAGTGAGAGCAAAGAAGAGAGGCGCGAAATTGCTTTTATCACCCTTCGAGCGTCTAGGTGGTAGTTCGCGTCGTTCAATCAATTGTGCAATAGCGATGAGGTGTGCTTGAGCCTATGAAGAAAATTGAATTTGTACTTTTGGCCGCATTGCTCGCAATGATCTCTGCCCATTCTCAAGCGCAGAGCGCTCCATCCTCGCTACCCGAGTTTGAAGTTGCCTCGATCCGGCCATCCGGTCCGACTCAACGGGAACTCAATGGGCTTTATACCTATCCTGGGGGCATGGTCGTCTGCAAGGGGTGCACGGTGCAGTATTTAATCATGGAGGCGTTAAACGTGCAGCCCTACCAGATTTCCGGCGGTCCTGGCTGGATCAATTTAGTGCGAGGGCAAAGATTTGACATTCAGGCGAAGCCCCCAGCGTCATCGCTGTCGGCCAGGTCTAATCCCGCAATCCCCAAGTTACCTCCCAACAGCGAGCAACGCCGTATGCTGCTTTCGCTGCTCAGTCATCGGTTCCAACTGCAGTTTCAGAGCACCACCAATGAAGGCCATGTTCTTTATCTCACGCGGGGAAGAAAGCCGCTCAAGCTTGATCCTCCAGCGGATAAAAATGCGTTCCCCTGGGCCGGGGGAATTAGCGGTGGATGGCTTGGGGGAGGCGTGCGCGGCGAGGACATCTCCATGCCCCAGCTCGCCCAGCGGCTGAGTAGATTCCTGCACTGCCCGGTATTCGACCGCACCGGGTTGAAGGGGTCGTACGATTTTGAATATCGAATCGGAGACGAGCAGAACGACAACGACATTCCAGAAATCTTGAGGCTGGCAATGAAAGGAATCGGTCTGAATCTCGCTTCGGGAAGAGGCCCGGTAGAGACATTCATCATCGAGCATGTCGACCAGCCTTCTGCAAATTAAAGGGTGCAAAGATCCCGTTATAAGCGCCCGGGGCGTGCGGCTGGAGATGAACTCCTTCTATCCGCAGAAACCCATCTACCTACTGCGGCGGCCACGGTGTCCTCTCGCGTTTGGGACCTGGGATGATGACAAGTTCGACAAGATGCTGGCCATTCGGAGCCGTTCCGGTCCCATGGTCAGCAACGATTACCCCTACTGACGGACGGAGAAACATCCGGCATAGAACACCAGCGTTGTTCTACAGATTCCACGAACGGGCATTCGCCGAAGGCTCTGGCGATGGAGAGAGAGGCGAGGAGGCCGGTGAGGGGAGTTTTTTGGGGATTCTCAATAATCTAATCGTGTATAGAAGGTACATCCGCCGCGTGCGGCGCACTCCCTGGCGAGTATATCGATGCCTCGCTCCATCGACTTGTACTCGCGGTAGCCTGCAAGGGCCAGGGCAGAATCCAAGCGCAGAGAATCCCAAAGAGAATGAGAGCAATCCACAGTTTGAAGAATTGGAATTTCCGAAATATGGCAAACCGGGCGTGCTGCCGTGAAGGGATGCACCTTGCCGGCCTTCGGTTCTTTTCGCAATATGGGGGGCCGTGAGACGCTTCCGGCAGAGCCGCGCGTAGATCCGTTGGCTGGTCGAAAATCATGCAGACGACGGCGTTCACAATACAGTATGAACGGAATCGTGGATGTTTTTGTGATAAACTGTCTCTCAGTGAGAGACAGTTTTAGTGGAGGTATCATGCCGCATAAACTGACGAATCTGCTGACGCTTGGCGAAGCCGCGGCTGTTACCGGCGTGCCCGTCAAGGCTGTATACAAGGCTGCGGCGGAACGCTTGCCAAAGTCCTCGGTCATTCGCCGCTCGGGCCAGACGTTTTTGACGCCAAGCGCAGTCGTTTGCGTACGGCTCGACTACGACCTGCCGAAGGATGTGCCGGTCAAGGTGCGCCGTTACGTCTACCAAAAGCTGAAGACGGGCCACGCGGGCCGCGTCGAATACGGAAGCCAATTGTTCAGTTATGTGGTCGACCCGCGCCACGCCGCCGCTTCGGTCGAGGACCGGATGCGTCGCTACCGAAAAGCCATGAAAATGATTGTCGAAAATCCGGAGATCCAGGGCGGCGCCGCGACATTCAGAGGAACGAGGCTGCTGGTTCATCAGATTGCCGCGCTGCTCGAACAAGGCGTGTCCGAAAAGGAGTTGCGCGAAGATTACCCGAATCTCACGCCGGCGATGATCGATGCCGCCCGTATTTTTGCGCAGGCTCATCCGCGGCGGGGTCGGCCGCGCAAACCCTCTTGGCGCAGCTCCCATCCGCTGACGACCGACATCGTGCGGAGGCGAAGTGCGTGAAGCCTCCGCGTTTCCTTGTGGACGAGAATCTGTCCGTCCTACTGCCGAAAACAGCTCACGCACGTGGTTATGAGGCGACCCACGTCAACCATCGTGGACTGACCCAGGCAAAGGACTGGGACATCCTCCGCTTGGTCGCAGAAGAGAACTGGATTCTTGTCACCAACAACGCCATCGAATTCCGCGGCCGGTTTCAACGACTCGTGGTGCATCCCGGCGTGGTCTTCATTCTGCCTGCCGTTCCCCGCTCGCAGCAGACGGCTCTCTTTTCGGCCGCGCTGGATTCGATCGAACGCTCACCGGACACGGTGAACACGGCCATCGACATTGATTATGTCGGCGAACAGATCCGAGTGCGGCGATACCGCCTTCCGTAGCTCTTCATGATTTTCTCCAAAGGGGCAGCACGCGGCGCCCGAAGCTGGTCGCGAACCCACCACACCAGCCCCCGAAAGGCTTAGCAGGGTGAACACCATTTAGCAGGGTAAAACTGTGGAAAACTGGGAATCTTGACGATTTTGGCGACTTTGGCGAATTAGTAAGTTCCTTATTTTTCTGCAAGTTGCTGATTTTAAAGATATATGGCGGAGAGAGGGGGATTCGAACCCCCGATAGAGCTTTTGACCCTATAACGGTTTAGCAAACCGCCGCCTTCAGCCACTCGGCCATCTCTCCAGCTCGGTTATCGAACAGTTTAGCACGTGCACGAGCGCGGCACCTGCTGGACGATTGCTGGACTCTGTCCAGAAGCACCCACGATGCTCTGCAATTGCCGGCGCACCTGTTGCTTTCCCAATGGAATTGTGGCATTCTCCTGTTGGTAACCAAAATGGATGTGGGTGGTCCTGTCTTTCATGAGACAAAAGAGGGATGTTCAACAGGGGACGCTGGCGCTAATGGTTTTGAAAACACTTGACGTGCTCGGACCGCTGCATGGATACGGAATCGCTCGGCGAATCGAACAGATCAGCGGCGACCTGCTGTCCGTAAACCAGGGCACCCTATATCCTGTGTTGCTTCGGCTCGAACAGGAGGGTGCTATAGCGTCCGAGTGGGGGCCTTCTGAGAACAATCGCAGGGCGCGCTTCTATCGCCTGACGCGGGCGGGGCACAAGCTCCTCGAAGCGGAGAAGCGCGATTGGGAGCAGACGACTGCCATCATTGCACGGTTCTTCAAAGTTAAGGCGGAGGATCTGGGATGAGAGCGCTGATCCGGCTTTTGACCCGTATCCAAAATTTCGCAACCGGCAGCCGCGGTCAAAAGCGGCTGCAGGAAGAAATAGAGTCGCATATCGCCGCGCAAACAGAGGACTTCATCCTTGCCGGATTCTCCCCAGCGGAGGCCTGGCGCCGGGCTCGACTCAAATTCGGAGCCGTAGAAGCGGTACGAGAACAATATCACTCCGAGGAAGGGTTGCCGCTTGCCGAGAACCTGCTTCAGGACATGCGTTTCGCCGTGCGTCAGCTCGGAAGATCTCCCGGTTTCACAATCGTCGCCGTACTGACGCTGGCCTTGGGCATCGGCGCCAACGCGTCGATCTTCTCCCTTGTCAATGCGATTCTGCTTGGAAAGCTTCCCGTTGCCGATCCAAGGATGCTGGTCCGTCTCGGCGACCGGAACGACTGCTGCATCGGCTACGGAGTACGCGACGATGGGGACTATTCCGTTTTTTCCACGGATGCGTGGGAGCGGCTGAGAGAGAATACTCCCGAGTTCGAGGAACTTGCCGCGATGCAGTCAGGCTTTGAATCGCAGCCGGTCGTTGTGCGGCCCGGCGGATCGCAGATTCCAGCGCATTCTGCTATCGGCGAGTTCGTCTCTGGCAACTATTTCCGCTTGTTCGGTCTGAGGCCGGCAATCGGCAGGCTGTTTTCCCGCGCGGACAAC
>Ga0335074_10000605_pt1 | contig 50215 bp, 42 predicted proteins | sample Lox_Sample_23_FD_206715 | JGI IMG/M metagenome (GOLD analysis project Ga0335074, IMG submission 206715) | Soil microbial communities from Loxahatchee National Wildlife Refuge, Florida, United States - Lox_Sample_2.3 | ecosystem: Environmental > Terrestrial > Soil > Wetlands | place: USA...
GACAGACACCGTTGAGATTGAGAGCATCCGGCTCGCGTTCCTCGGCGGAACCGGCGACCAGGGTCGCGGATTGGCACGCCGGTTCGCGTTGGCGGGGCATCGCGTCATCCTCGGTTCTCGGCAGCAGGCACGTGCGGAGCAGGCGGCTCTGCAGCTGCGCGAGTCCGTGAGCGACCCTGCATTGGTGACGGGCGCGACCAACGACATCGCAGCCGAGCAAGGCGACGTCGTCGTCGTCGCAGTGCCGTGGGAGGGCCATGAAGCGCTGGTCCGCTCGGTCGCTCCCGTCCTGGCCGGCAAGGTCGTCGTCGACTGCGTCAACCCGTTGGGCTTCGACGCGCAGGGGGCTTATGCGTTGGCGGTCCCCCAGGGCAGTGCCGCCCAACAGGCAGCTGCGTTGCTGCCGGACAGCACGGTGGTGGCCGCTTTCCATCACGTGAGTGCAGTCCTGCTGCTCGATCCCGGGATCGAGACCATCGATACGGACGTGCTGGTGCTCGGTGACGATCGACCCTCGACAGATCTCGTGCAACGCCTCGTCGAGCGGATCGCCGGAATGCGTGGGATCTACGCCGGACGGCTGCGCAATGCCGGCCAGGTCGAGGGGTTGACCGCCAACCTCGTGTCGGTCAACCGGCGATACAAGGCACACGCAGGTCTGCGGATCACCGACGTCTGAGCCGAGCTACTCGAACGAGTGCTCCGGACCGGGATAGCTGCCCTCGACGACGGCTTCGGCGTACGCCCGGGCGGCATCGGTGATGATGCTGCGGATGTCGGCGAAGCGGCGGACGAAGCGCGGCGTCGGACCGGAGTTGAGGCCGACCATGTCGGTCCAGACCATCACCTGGGCGTCACACTCGGGACCCGCGCCGATGCCGATGGTCGGGATGCGGATCTCTTTCGTGATCCGTGCCGCAACGTCGACCGGGATCATCTCGAGCACGACCGCGAACGCGCCGGCGTCCTGAAGGGCGACCGCCTGCTCGAGCAGGTCGTCGGCAGCGTCGCCGCGGCCCTGGACCCGGTATCCGCCGAGCCCGTGCTCGCTCTGCGGCGTGAAGCCGATGTGCGCCATCACCGGCACACCGGCGTCGACGATGGCGCGCACCTGGCCGAGCACCGGGTGGCCGCCCTCGAGCTTGACCGCCTGCGCGCCACCCTCCTTCATGAACCGGACCGCGGTCTGCAGTGCCTGCTCGGGTGACACCTGGTACGAGCCGAACGGCAGGTCGGCGACGACCAGCGCCGACCGGGTCGACCGCACGACCGCGCGAACCAGCGGCAGCAGCTCGTCGACGGTGACCGGAAGCGTGGTGTCGAGCCCGAACACGTTGTTTGCGGCGGAGTCGCCGACGAGCAGCACGGGGATGCCGGCCTCGTCGAAGATCGACGCCGAATGCATGTCGTACGCCGTGAGCATCGGCCAGCGCTCGCCGCGATCCTTGAGCGCTTGCAGGTGGTGGGTCCGGATCCGGCGTACCGCACTGTTGCGTGGGGTGCCGTACGGCGAAATGCCGCCATCGGTCATGGCTGGTCCTCCTCGTCTCGAGGCCCATTCGGGTCCCCGGACTTACCCGTCCAGTCTGCCACCCATAACGGTGCGAGGGCTAACCCAGCGTTTGGCTTTCGACACCGGCCGGACCGAATCGGGTTCACTCCGCCGGTTCACGCCAGGCGTTCGTGATCGGCAGCCGACGGTCGCGGCCGAAGTTCTTGGGAGTGATCTTCGGGCCGGGCGGGTACTGCCGGCGCTTGTACTCGGCCGCGTCGACCAGGCGGATCACCCGGTCGACGACGGCGGGATCGTGACCCGCCGCGACCAGCTCGTCGCGGCCGAGGTCGCGCTCGACGTAGTCGTCGAGCACTGCGTCGAGCACCGGGTAGTCCGGCAGCCGGTCCGAGTCGAGCTGACCGGGCGCGAGCTCTGCGGACGGTGGCTTGTCGATGATCTCGGCGGGGATCGGCTCGATCATGCCGTTGCTCAGCGCCTGCGCGTTTCGCCAGCGCGCGAGCTCCCAGACCAGCGTCTTCGGGACGTCCTTGATGGGCGCGAACCCGCCGGCGCTGTCGCCATAGAGAGTCGAGAAGCCGGTCGCCAGCTCGCTCTTGTTGCCGGTGGTCAGCACCAGATGGCCGCACTCGTTGGACAGCGCCATCAGCGTGAGCCCGCGCAACCGCGCCTGCAGGTTCTCCTCGGCAAGGCCGTGCAACGCGCTGACGTCGGTCTGGCCGAACGTCTTGTCGGCGGCGTCGACCATCGTCTCGATCGGGATGACCTGCCACGACAGGTTCTGGCGCCGGGCCAGCTCCGCGGCGTCGTGCACGCTTCCGGATGACGAGTAGCGGCTCGGCATGCCGACCACGTGTACGGCGCCCGGCCCGAGCGCGTCGGTCGCGATCGTCGCCACGACGGCCGAGTCGATTCCGCCCGACAGCCCGATGACGACCGAGGTGAAGCGGTTCTTGCGTACGTAGTCACGCGTCCCCACAACGAGCGCCGACCACACCTGCGCGCAGTCCTCCAGCGGTGCGGCGACCCTGGACATCACGGAGGGCCGGTCCACATCTGTTGTGGAGTCGAGGACAACTCGCTCGACTCTCATCGTCGTGCCGTCCAGCGCGTCGATGTCTCCTACCAGATCGGAACGAGCCGGCGGAAGCTCGAGGTCCGCGACCGCGAGGTCCGGTTCGAACTGCACGGCGCGAAGCAGCAGCTCTCCGTCCGGCGTCACGATCATCGAGTCGCCGTCGAAGACCAGCTCGTCCTGGCCGCCGACCAGGTTGAGATACGCGAGCGTCGCGTTCGCCTCCGCGGCGCGGGTGCGGTTCAGCTCGAGGCGGACGTCGTCCTTGTTGCGTTCGTACGGCGACCCGTTGATGACCAGCACCAGGCCCGCCTCTGCGCGGCGCGCAACCGCAATCGGTCCGCCGTCCTGCCAGAGGTCCTCGCAGATCGTCGTGGCGACGTCGATGCCGTGCAGGCGCACGATCGGCAGCCGGTCACCGGGCACGAAGTAGCGGAGCTCGTCGAAGACGCCGTAGTTCGGCAGGTGGTGCTTTGCGTAGCGCGCCACCACCGACCCGCGGTGGATGACGGCGGCCGCGTTCTGTGGCTCGCCGGCCGGTCGCCCGACCCGTGGGATGGCGTCCGCGCAGCGATCGACGTACCCGGTCACGACCACGATGTCGCCGAGGTCTTCGGCGTCGAGTCGGGCCGCCAGTCGCTCGAGAGCGGCGCGCGATGCGTCGACGAACGACCGCCGCAGGACGAGGTCCTCCGGCGGGTAGCCGGTCAGAGCCAGCTCGGGGAACAGGACGAGGTCGGCGGATCGGGAAGCCGCCGCCTTGGTGCCGGCGACGATGACGTCGGCGTTGCCGGAGAGGTCTCCGACCGTGGTGTTGACCTGGGCCAGCGCGATCCGCAACCTGGGCACGCTTCCAGCGTAGGCGTCGCGTTGGCGCGCCGATATCAGCCCGTAACACAAACGCCCTACGCTGATGAGCATGGATCGCCAGCAGGAGTTCGTGCTGCGCACCATCGAGGAGCGGGAGATCCGCTTCGTGCGGTTGTGGTTCACCGACGTCCTCGGTTTCCTGAAATCGGTCGCGATCGCACCGGCTGAGCTCGAAGGCGCATTCGCCGAGGGCATCGGGTTCGACGGCTCTGCGGTCGAGGGGTTCGCCCGCGTGCACGAGTCGGACATGCTGGCCCGCCCCGACCCGTCGACGTTCCAGGTGCTGCCCTGGCGCGACGAGCACCTCGGCACTGCCCGGATGTTCTGCGACATCCTGATGCCGGACGGCTCCCCGTCGTACGTCGACCCGCGGCACGTGCTCCGGCGGTCGATGCAACGCGCCGCGGAGCTCGGGTTCACCTTCTACGTGCATCCCGAGGTCGAGTTCTTCCTGCTCCGCGGGCGCCCGACGCCGGAGGACATCCTGCCGGCGCCGATCGACTCCGGCGGCTACTTCGACCAGACCCCGCACGACCTCGGGCACGACTTCCGTCGCGACGCGATCACGATGCTCGAGCGGATGGGCATCAGCGTCGAGTTCAGCCATCACGAGGTGGCGCCCGGTCAGCAGGAGATCGACCTGCGCTACGCCGATGCGCTGAGCACCGCCGACAACCTGATGACGATGCGCCTGGTGGTCAAGGAGGTCGCGCTCGAGCAAGGGGTGTACGCCTCGTTCATGCCGAAACCGTTCGCGGAGCAGCCCGGGTCCGCGATGCACACTCACCTGTCGCTGTTCGAAGGCGACCGCAACGCGTTCCACGACGGCAGCGACCCGCTGTCGCTGTCGAAGGTCGGGCGGGCCTTCGTCGCGGGCCTCCTGATGCACGCGCCGGAGTACACCGCGGTCACCAACCAGTGGGTCAACTCCTACAAGCGGCTGTGGGGCGGCGGCGAAGCGCCGGCGTACGTCTGTTGGGGTCGCAACAACCGCTCGGCGCTGATCCGGATCCCGATGTACAAGCCCCAGAAGGGCAACTCGACCCGGATCGAGATCCGTTCGCCGGACTCCGCCTGCAACCCCTACCTCACCTATGCCGTCCTGCTGGCGGCCGGGCTGAAGGGGATCGAGGAAGGCTACGAGCTTCCGGACGGAGCCGAGGACGACGTGTGGGCGTTGACCGACGCCGAGCGCCGGGCGATGGGGATCCCGCCGCTGCCGGGCTCGCTCGCGGACGCGATCGCCGCGATGGAACGCTCCGAGCTGATGGCCGAGACCCTCGGCGAGGGCGTCTTCGACTGGTTCCTCCGCAACAAGCGCACCGAGTGGGACGACTACCGCGCGCAGGTCACGCCGTTCGAGCTCACTCGTTACCTACCCGTCTTGTAGGGATGGCCTGCGATGGCACGCGTTCACGTCGTCCAGCACGGACCGAGTGACGGGCTCGGCCTGCTTGCCGACTGGCTGCCCGCGTTCGGTGTCGACGTCCATCCCACGCACCCCTACCTCGGCAACCGCGTGCCCCCTTCGGTCGAAGGCGACGCGCTGATCGTCCTCGGTGGGGCAATGGGTGCGTACGACGATGACGTCGCGCCATGGCTGCCGTCGGTCCGGGAGCTGCTCGCGAGTGCGGTCGACGACGGTGTGCCGACGATCGGGATCTGTCTCGGCGCCCAGCTGCTTGCGGTCGCGGTCGGTGGCACGGTCGAGCACGGCAGGAACGGCCCTGAGATCGGGCTCGGCGAGGTGGTCGTCCCCAGCGGTGACGAGTTGCTCGATGCCGGCATCATGCCGGTCCTGCAGTGGCACCACGACGCGGTCAGCGCACTACCGGACGGCGTCGAGGTGGTCGCGTACAACGACCGCTACCCGGTGCAGGCCTTCCGCGTCGGCGAGGTGGCGTGGGGGTTGCAGTTCCACATCGAGGCGACCGCGGAGATCTTCCGGTCCTGGGCGGTCGAAGAGGGCGAGGATCTCTCGATCGCCGACCCGGTGGCGTTCGCCGCCGACCGGCTCGCCGAGGTGGGCGAGAAGATCGCGCGGCGCTTCGCCGCCATCATCACCGGCTGAGCCCGCGTCCGGGGGCGCTCGTCCGGGCCGCGCACGGACCAGCCGCAGTAGGTTGTCCCGGTGTGACGGTGCCCGAGCGAGCCGAGGCGCTGGAGGTTCGTCTCGCCCGGGCCGGGTTCGTCGACGCCGCGCGGGCGCAGGACAACCTGGTCGTGCTCGGGCTTGTCGACCACGCGACGGTCGCCGACCTGATTGCCGCGTTAGGTGCGGTTGCCGATCCTGACCTAGCCCTCGCCACCCTTGCCCGGCTGGTGGAGGCGCTGGCCCCGGGCGAGCGGGCCGGCTTCCTGGCGGCGGTCGACAGTCGCGCCGGCCTGCGCAGCCGGCTGTTCGCCGTACTCGGAGCGAGTCGGGCACTGGGCGAGCACCTCGTGCGCCACCCCGCCGACTGGATGGTGCTCGCCGATGACGCCATGGCGGCCACGCGACCGACGACGTTCGGGCTCCGGCAGGGTCTGAACGAGGCGATCGCGGGGCATCGCGGGCGCGACGGCTACGACGCGCTGCGGCTGGCCTACCGGCAGCGGTTGCTCGGGCTGGCCGCCCGCGATCTTGCCGGCCCGCTCGAGGTCGACGACGTCGCGGCCGAGCTCGCCGATCTCGCCGAGGCCACGCTCGCAGCTGCACTCCGGCTGGCCCTGGTCGAGACCGGCGCCGGCGATGAGGTTCGGTTGGCGGTTATCGGCATGGGCAAGTGCGGAGGGCGCGAGCTCAACTACGTGAGCGACGTCGACGTGGTCTTCGTCGCCGAACCTGCCGACCAGCAGGCCGCATCCGTCGCCGCGGCACTGATGCGCGCCTGTTCGGAGGTCACTGCCGAGGGGGCGATCTGGCCGGTCGATGCCGGCCTGCGGCCCGAGGGCCGGGCCGGGCCGCTCGTGCGCACGCTCGCGAGCCACCAGAGCTACTACGAGCGCTGGGCGAAGACCTGGGAGTTCCAGGCGCTGCTGAAGGCCCGCCCGGTCGCCGGCGATCCGGAGCTGGGTCGCGCCTACGTCGATCTCGTCTCGCCCATGGTGTGGGCGGCCGCCGGGCGGCCCGGCTTCGTCGCCGACGTCCAGGCGATGCGCCGCCGGGTGGTCGACACGCTGCCGCCGGACGACGTCGAGCGTGAGGTGAAGCTCGGCCCGGGCGGGCTGCGTGACGTGGAGTTCGCCGTGCAGCTGTTGCAACTGGTTCATGGCCGGACCGATCCTGCGCTGCGCAGCTCGTCGACGCTGGTCGCGCTCGCCGCCCTGTCGGCAGGGGGCTACGTCGGTCGCGAGGACGCGGCGCGGCTTGCCGCGGCGTACCGGTTCCTTCGCAGCGTCGAGCACCGCCTGCAGCTGCAGCACTTGCGTCGGACCCATCTGCTGCCCACCAGTCCCGCGGCGCTGCGCTGGTTGGCGCGGGCCATGGGTTTCCGGGACGCGGAGGAGTGGCAGCGGGAGTACGACGGCCACGTGCGCGAGGTCCGGCGCCTGCACGAGAAGCTGTTCTACCGGCCCCTGCTCGACGCGGTCGCGCGGCTGCCGGTGCAGGACTCGAGCCTGTCCGAGGCGGCCGCGCGGGAGCGGCTCGAGGCCCTCGGCTTCAACGACCCGGCGGCCGCGTTGCGCCATCTCGAGGCGCTCACTGCCGGTGTGAGCCGCAGCGCAGCGATCCTTCGCACGCTGCTCCCAGCGATGCTCGGCTGGTTTGCAGAGGCGGCCGACCCCGACGCCGGGTTGCTGTCGTTCCGCCAGGTGAGTGACGCGCTTGGCACGACGCACTGGTACCTGCGGGTGCTTCGCGACGAAGGCGCGACTGCGCAACGGCTGGCCCGGCTGCTCGCGACGAGTCGCTACGTCGCCGACCTGCTGGCTCGGGCACCTGAGGCGGTCGCGTTGCTCGCGGACGACGGCGAACTCCGCCCGCGCGCACCTGTGGCGCTCGGCGGCGAGCTGCTCGCGGTCGCGCGGCGAAGCGATGACTGGGAAGGCGCGGTGTCGGCGGTGCGGGCGTTGCGGAGGCGCGAGCTGTTGCGGATCGCGAGCGGCGACCTGCTCGGCCTGCTCGAGGTCGGCGAGGTCGGCCGCGCCCTTTCCGACGTCGCATCGAGCACCCTCGCTGCTGCGCTGGAGACCGCTCAACGCAAGGTAGCCGCCGAGCGAGGCGAGCTACCCGCGCGGCTCGCGGTCATCGGCATGGGCCGGCTCGGGGGTTTCGAGCAGGGCTACGGCAGCGACGCCGACGTGTTGTTCGTCTTCGAGCCGTTGGGCGACGACGAGCAGGCGGCGACATCGGCCGCGCACGAGGTTGCCCAGGAGCTGCGGCGGCTGCTCGCGATGCCGGCACCGGATCCGCCGCTGCTCGTCGACGCCGACCTTCGGCCGGAAGGCCGCCAAGGCCCACTCGTCCGCAGCCTCGACTCCTACGCCGAGTACTACCGGCGCTGGTCGGTGCCGTGGGAGAGCCAGGCGCTGCTGCGCGCCATACCCATCGCCGGCGACCCAGCGCTCGGTGACCGTTTCGTCGAGGTCATCGACCGGTATCGCTATCCGGATGGAGGCGTCGATCCTTCTGCCGTGCGCGAGATCCGCCGGATCAAGGCGCGGATCGAGGCTGAACGGCTGCCGCGCGGGGTAGACCCGGCCATGCACATCAAGCTCGGCCGTGGTGGGCTGGCAGACGTGGAGTGGACCGTGCAGCTGATCCAGCTTCAGCACGCGCACGCCGTTCCGTCACTGCGTACGACGACCACGTTGGAGGCGTTGTCGGCCGCGCGCACCGCCGGCGTGCTCGACGAGGACGATGAACGCGCGCTGCGCGCGGCCTGGCTGACCGCCACCCGGGTGCGCAATGCGATCGTGCTCGCGCAGGGCCGACCGTCCGACGTCCTGCCGTCGGATGCTCGCACGCTCGCCTCGGTCGCGCGGGCGATGGGTTATCGGGCCGGTCACACCGGCGACCTGCGCGAGGACTACCAGCGGGCGACCCGCCGGGCCCGCCGCGTGCACGAGCGGGTGTTCGCCTCGTGAGACTCGACCGCCGACGGCTCGCCGACTGGTCGCCGTACCTCGTCGCGGTGGTGATCGCCGCGCTGTACGCGGCGTTCGCCCCCCACACCGCCGACCTTGCCAGCCAGACCGCGCGAGAGGAGCTGTTCCGGCGCAGCGGTTTCGTGGCCTTCTGGTGGGGGTGGTACTCGGGCATCCCGAGCGCGGAGTACAGCCTGCTCACGCCGCCATTGCTGGGCGTCTTCGGCGCGGTCGGGCTCGGGTCGCTGTCGATCGTGGCGACCTCGTTGGTGGTCGTGCCGATGTTGCGCGACGCGGTCCGGCCCCGCGCCGGTGCCATCGCGTTCGTGCTTGCCGCCTCGCTCGATGTCGCCTCCGGGCGTACGACGTTCGCCGTGGGTTGCGTCGTCGCGCTGGGTGCGGTGCTCGCTCTGGAGCGCGGCTCGGTGCCGCTGTGTGCCGCGCTCGCTGCGCTCGCTACGGTCACCAGCCCGGTTGCCGGCTTCCTGCTGCTCGTCGCAGCCGTCACCGTGATCATCGCCGACGTGAGCCGCCGGGCTGCGGCGATCGGCCTCGGTGCCGGCGTGGTCGCCGCCCTCGGCCTGGTGGCGCTGTTGTCGCAAGGCGCGGCCGGGTACGAGCCGTTCTCGAGGTCCTCGCTGTTCATGGCGGTGGGTACGACGGCCGTCGTCGGGCTGGCTCCGGTCGGCCGACGGATCAGGATCGCTGCGGGCGTGACGATCGCGATGCTGGTGGGCGTGTTCTTCGTGCACTCGCCACTCGGCGCGAACGCGACGCGGATCGCCGTGCTCGCCGCCGCACCAACGATCGTCGCGGCGTCACGGCTCACGCAGCGCCATCTCATGATTGCCGCCGGCGCGGTTGCCGCGGTGCTTCCGATCGCGCAGTTCCACAACGACCTCTACGCGAGCACCGCGAAGGACACCAGCCGTGCCTTCGTCGCGCCGCTGCTCGACCAGCTCCTGGTCGATCCGGTCACGCGGGACCATCGGGTGGAGATCGTCGACACCGCGACGCACTGGCCGTCGACCTATTTGCTTCCCAAGGTCGTGCTGGCCCGCGGGTGGGAGCGCCAGATCGACGAGGTGCGCAACCCGATGTTCTACGGCCGGGGTCCGCTCACCGCGAAGACCTACCGTGCCTGGCTCAACCGCAACGCGGTGGGAGCGATCGCGGTGCCGACAGGAGTGCCGCTCGACTACGGGGTGACCCGCGAGGCGGCCCTGCTGAAGACCGGGCTGCCCTACCTGCAGCTGGTCTGGAGCGACCAGCACTGGCAGCTCTACACGGTCGACCAGCCGCGCCCGATCATCGCCGCACCGGCGAAGGTGGTCAGGCTGACCGACACCGGTCTGACCCTCGAGGTGCCGTCAGCCGGCAACTACCTGTTGCGCATGCAGTGGTCGCAGTACCTGTCGGTTTCCGGAGGCACCGTGATCCGCCGGCCGAACAACCAGGTCGAGCTGTCTCTCAGCAGCAGCGGACTGCACCAGCTGCGTGCGGTGTGGCGGTTCGGGTGAGGCCGAGGGCCGGCGTCAGACGCTGATCAGCTCCTGAGCTGGCTGCCCGTCGGGAAGGACGATCGCGCCGTCCCGGTAGGTGGGGCGGCCTGAGATCAGCCGCTGGATGCCGATCGAGACTCCCAGCGTCACCGCGCCGCCGACCGCGTCGAGCACGAAGTGGTTCGCGGTCCCGATGATGACGAAGAACGTGGCGAGCGGGTAGAGCGCGCCGAGCACGCGCACCCACGGTCGGCGGGCGAGTGCGACGATCGCGAAGGCGCACCACAGCGACCATCCGATGTGCAGCGACGGCATCGCGGCGAACTGGTTGGACTCCTTCGCGAGCCCCGGTGAGGCGAGTGAGCCCCAGGTGTGCAGCTTCACGACGGTGTCGACGTACCCCGCCAGCAGCCGCGGAGGCGCGACCGCGATCGACCAGAAGCCGATCAGTGCCACGAGGTTCGTGATGATGAGGACCGATCGGATGGCCCGGTAGCGCAACGGGTGCTTGAGGTAGAGCCAGACGAGAACCGCGATCGTGACGATGAAGTGCAACGTCGAGTAGTAGTAGTTGCAGATATAGGCCAGCCAGTCGTGACCGGCCACGAAGTGGTTCAGCGACTGCTCGATGTTGATGTGCAGATGGCCCTCGATCGAGAGCAGCGTGCGGGATCGGTTGAACGCTCCGGCTTCGTGGCTCGGCACGGCGTTGCGAACGAGTGAGTACAGGTAATAGACGATCGCGATGAACGCGATCTCCTGCCACCAACGCGGCGGGCGGACGGCGCGGAAGCGGTCGCGGACCAGAATCAGGGTGTGGCGTGCCCGGTCCTCGGCCACGCGCTCACTCCTCAGGGCGGCTGTCAGCTGGGATCCGTGCAGGCTGTGACGTTGATTCTGCCAGATCACACCGACAGAAACGGAACCCGTTTCCCTCTCGGAGCGTCGAACAAGCAGGACGAATCGGAAGGTACGGGCAATGGTGATGGTGGGTCGGCGCCGAGCGCGACCGGTCATGGTGGCAGCCGGGCTCGCCGCGGCGATCGTGGCCGCCACCGGCGTCGCGGGCTGTGCGTCGAGCTCGGGCGGGTCGCACCGCAGCGCGTCGGTGCCGCCTGCGGCAGGCATGGTCCAGGTCGGCCGGCTCGAACCACTGCACCACGGTTCGGTCACGGCGGCTGAGGTTGCGGCGGACCAGACCGCCTTCGGCTTTGCACTGTTCGACCGGCTGTGCGCCGCGTCTCCCAAGAACAACGTGACGCTGTCACCGGCGAGCGCGGCCCTGGCGCTGGGGATGCTCGACGCGGGCGCCGGCGGCGCCACCCAGGCAGCGGTCGGTCGGCTGCTGCACTTGCCGGCGTGGAGCCCCGCGCTGGTCGCGGCTCTGCACGACCAGGGCGAGGCCCTCGGCGCCGTCCCTCAGGTGACGGTGGCCAACCACGTGTTCGAACAACCCGGGCTCACCCCGGCCCAGCACGTGCTCGACGATCTGCGTACCGCGTTCAACGCGGGGCTGCGGCCGATCGACTTCTCGCAGGAGCCGCAGGCCACCAACGCGATCAACGCGGTCATCAGCCAGGACACCCACGGGATGATCCCGGCTTTGTTCGGTGAGCCGCTCCCGGGCTCCACCCAGACCGTGCTCGCGAACGCCGTCGTGCTCGACGCGAAGTGGCGGCAGCCGTTCCCGAGTGCGGCGAAGGGCACCTTTCACGCGGCGTCGGGTTCGCCGGTGCAGGCGCAGATGATGAGCAACCCGGACGGGTCGTTCGCGAGCCGCGCGGTCGACGGGTGGACCTCCGCGGTGCTTCCGTACGTCGGCAACCTGCAGGCTGTGGCGATCCTGCCGCCCGCGGGCGTCCCGGCCTGCGCGACGCCCAGCCTCCAGCAGCTGTCCGCCCTCACCGGTGGAAGCGCCGAGCCGGCCGCGGTGGTGCTGCCGAAGCTCGACCTGGCGCAGACCCTGCCGCTGACGCAGACCCTGTCGGCGATGGGCCTGCCGCTCAGCGGCGACTACTCCGGGCTCGGCGCGGGAGACAGCGCGATCTCGCAGGTCGTGCAGAAGGTGGTCATGAAGGTGGACCAGAGCGGCACGAAAGCCGCCGCGGCGACCGGGATCGCGATTGCCTCCTCGGCGCGCGTCGGAGGCTCCACTCTGACCTTCGACCGGCCGTTCTTCCTGCTGCTCGAGGACACGGCGACCCACACGCCGCTGTTCCTCACCCGCGTGGCCGACCCGACCCAGCAGTAACATCCGCAGCGCTACCAGATCGAGCCGCCGCTCGGCGGGACCGTGCCGGTCGCGAACGGTTGCCGGGGTCCGTACCCTCTTGGGCATGGAGACGCTCATCCCGCACTGGATCGATGGCAAGCAGACGGCAAGCCGCTCCGGCCGCACCTCGCCGGTGTTCAACCCGGCGACCGGCGAGCAGACCGCTTCGGTCGGCCTGGCCGATGTCGCTGAGGTCGACGCGGCAGTCGCGAGCGCGAAGGAAGCGGCCAAGGAATGGCGGCTCGCGTCGCTGTCCAAGCGGGCAGCGGTGCTGTTCGAGCTGCGGGAGCTGCTGCACCGGCGGCAGACCGAGCTGGCCGCGATCATCACCGCGGAGCACGGCAAGGTGCTCTCCGACGCCCTCGGCGAGGTCGCTCGCGGCCTGGAGAACGTCGAGTTCGCCACCGGCGTACCGCACCTGCTGAAGGGTGGTTTCTCCGAGCAGGCGTCGACCGACGTCGACGTCTACTCGATCCGCCAGCCGCTCGGGGTGGTCGCGGGGATCACGCCGTTCAACTTCCCGGCGATGGTGCCGCTCTGGATGTGCGCGAACGCGATAGCTGCCGGCAACGCGTTCGTGCTCAAGCCGAGCGAGAAGGACCCGTCGGCGTCGCTGTTCCTGGCTCAGCTGTGGAAGGACGCCGGGGTGCCCGACGGCGTCTTCACCGTCGTCCAGGGCGACAAGGTGGCGGTCGACCGGCTGCTGATCCACCCGGACGTCGAGGCGATCAGCTTCGTCGGGTCGACGCCGATCGCGCGCTACATCTACGAGACCGGTACGTCGAACGGCAAGCGGGTGCAGGCGCTGGGCGGTGCGAAGAACCACATGATGGTGCTGCCGGACGCCGACATCGACATGGCGGCCGATGCGGCGGTCTCCGCTGCGTACGGCGCGGCGGGCGAGCGATGCATGGCGATCTCGGTTGCGGTCGCGGTCGGTGACTCCGGGGACCGGCTGGTCGACGCGATCGCCGCGCGGCTGCCGAAGCTGCGGATCGGTAACGGCGCGGACCCCGACACGGACATGGGGCCGCTGATCACCCAGGAGCACCGCGACAAGGTCGCCGGATACATCGCGGCCGGCGAGCAGGCCGGTGCGCGGGTCGTCGTCGACGGCCGCGAGGCGGAGCTTCCGGACCACGGCTTCTTCCTCGGCACCACGCTGCTCGACCAGGTCACGCCCGACATGTCGGTCTACACCGATGAGATCTTCGGTCCGGTCCTGGTCGTCCTGCGAGCGGAGAGCTACGACGACGCCATCGAGATCATCAACGCGAACGCTTACGCGAACGGCGTCGCGATCTTCACGCGCGACGGAGGCACGGCCCGTCGCTTCCAGTTCGACGTACAAGTGGGAATGGTCGGCGTGAACGTGCCGATCCCGGTTCCCGTCGCGTACTACTCGTTCGGCGGCTGGAAGGCCTCGCTGTTCGGCGATCAGCACATGTACGGGCCGGAGGGCATCAACTTCTATACGAGAGGCAAGGTTGTGACCTCACGCTGGCCGGATCCGGCCGAGTCCATGGTTGACCTCGGCTTCCCCCGCACGCGATGACCGAGCTCATGCCGGCGCGGGCCGGCAGCACCCTGGACGAGGCCGACGTCCGCAAGTACGACCGCGCGCACGTCTTCCATTCCTGGTCGGCGCAGGCGGCGATCGACCCGCTGCCCATCGCGGGCGCGTCCGGCTGCTACTTCTGGGACTACGCCGGCACCCGTTACCTCGACTTCTCCTCGCAGCTGGTCAACGTCAACATCGGTTACCAGCACCCGAAGCTGGTGGCGGCGATCCAGGCCCAGGCGGCCGACCTCTGCACGATCGCGCCGTCGTTCGCGAATGACGCGCGCAGCGAGGCCGCCCGGTTGATCGCCGAGATCGCGCCGGGCGACCTGAACCAGGTCTTCTTCACCAACGGCGGTGCGGAGGCGAACGAGAACGCCATCCGCATGGCTCGGCTGCATACCGGACGGCACAAGGTGATGGCGGCCTACCGCAGCTATCACGGCGCGACTGCGGGCGCGATCGCGCTCACCGGCGATCCGCGGCGCTGGCCGTCGGAGCCCGGCATGCCCGGGATCGTCCGCTACTGGGGGCCCTACACCTACCGGTCCGCGTTCCATTCCGCTGACGACGCCGAGGAGTGCGAGCGCGCCCTCGCGCACCTGCGCGACCTGATCACGGTCGAAGGCCCGCAGACGATCGCCGCGATCCTGCTCGAGACCGTGGTCGGAACCAACGGGGTCCTCGTGCCGCCGGACGGCTACCTCGCCGGCGTCCGGGAGATCTGTGACCAGTTCGGGATCATGATGATCGCGGACGAGGTCATGGCCGGGTTCGGCCGGTGTGGCGAGTGGCTGGCCGTCGACCACTGGGGCATCACCCCGGATCTGATCACCTTCGCGAAGGGCATCAACTCCGGTTACGTCCCGCTCGGCGGCGTGATCCTGTCCGACCGGGTGGCCGAGTCGTTCCAGAACGTCGTCTATCCCGGTGGGCTCACTTACTCCGGCCATCCGCTGGCATGCGCCTCTGCGGTCGCATCGATCGGGATCTTCCGCGAGGAGGGCATCGTCGAGAACGCCCGCCGGATCGGCACGGACGTGCTCGGACCGGGGCTGCGGGCGCTGGCGGAACGGCATCCGTCGGTGGGTGAGGTCCGCGGCCTCGGCGTGTTCTGGGCCCTCGACCTGGTTCGCGACCGCGCCACCCGCGAGCCGCTCGTGCCGTTCAACGCGGCCGGGCCGGCGGCGGCGCCGATGGCGGAGTTCACCAAGGCCTGCAAGGACCGTGGGCTGTGGCCGTTCATCCACTTCAACCGGACGCATGCGGTCCCGCCCTGCACGATCACCGATGCCGAGGTCGCCGAAGGTCTCGGCGCGCTCGACGAGGCGCTCGAGGTCGCCGACCGCTACTACACCGGCGCCTAGCTGTACTCGGCCGCTCAATGCCGGCTGGACGACGGGCCGGCTCCGGGTTCGGGACCATGGTCCCGAGTTTGCGGCTTCGTCCGCACGCGCGGCGTGGGCCGTGCGACACTTCGGCACACGAGCGCGCCTGGAACTTCCCAGACCCTGTTCTCCTCGCCGCTGACGTCGATACGAAGGTGGCGACGCCATGCACGAGACCAACCGGACCGAGCCGTCCGCAGGTGGCGCGACGGCGACCGCAGGTTCACCGCCGGACCGCAGCCGGGTGACGCCGGGCGACGCCCGCTCGGTGCGTTGCCGCTACTGCTCCGCCCCGATTCCCGCCGCGTCGTTCGTCTATTGGACCCGAGGCAGTCGACTGCTCTCCGCGGACTGTCCGTCCTGCACCCGGCGCACGACACTGGCCGTGCGTGGCATCGGTCCGCTGCCGTTGCCGGCGGAACGTGGGATCACGATCGTGCCGGCGAGCTCGACGCTGGAGCTGGTCGATGTCGACGGTTAAAGCCCGACGGCGGCGGCGACGTCGTCGGCCGGCGCCGCGGCGCTCGGCGCCGGCCGCCCGAACAGGTAGCCCTGCGCGAGCGGTACGCCGAGCTGCTCGAGCAGCGCCGCCTGATCCTCGGTCTCGACGCCCTCGCTGACCAGCTGCAACCCGCAGCCCTTGGTGAGCTCGACCATCGCACGGATGATGTGCTCGCTGACCGGCTCCTTGCCCAGTGCGGAGACGAAGCTCTGGTCGACCTTCACGATGTCGATGGCCGGGAAGCGCTGAAGGTAGCCGAGGCCGGCGTAGCCGGTGCCGAAGTCATCGATGGCCAGGGAGACCCCGACGGCCCGCAACCGGTCGAGCAGCGCCGAGCCGTCGGTGCGCGACAGCAGCCGGTCCTCGGTCAGCTCGAGCACGAGATCGGAGGCATCCAGCCCGGACTCGGCCAGGCAGCGGGTCACGACATCCGGGAGGTCGCCCCGGCCGACCTGCAGCGAGCTGATGTTCACCGACACCCGGCGGCACGATCCCTGGTGCCGCCCGGCGTCAAGGCAGGCCCGCCGGATCAGCCAGTCGGTCACCGGTGACTCGTACTCGCTGTCGAGGATGACTTCGAGGAAGTCCGCCGGCCCGAGCAGGCCGCGCTCCGGATGCTGCCAGCGCAGCAGTGCCTCGCGGCCCATGACGCGGCGGTCGGACAACCGCACGATCGGCTGGTAGTGAAGGACGAACTGCTCCTGCTCGAGCGCCGGTCCGACGTCGTTGCGCAGCTGGAGCTCCGCCGCCGCCGAGCTACGCATGGTCGGGTCGTACACGTACCACGCGCCGCGCTCCTCGAGCTTGGCGCGGTACATCGCGGTGTCCGCCTGGGCGAGCAGGTCATCGGCTGTCGTCGACGGGTCGCCGTAGGCGATGCCGATCGACAGCGAGGGGGTGAAGCTGACGCCGCCGAGCCGCAGCGGAGCGCGGACGCCTTCGACCACCCGGCCGGCGAGGGCGATCACCTCCGCCTTGGTCCGCATGCCGCGGACGATCACGACGAACTCGTCACCACTGAGCCGCCCGACGATGTCGGTGTCGCGAACACTGGCACGGATCCGCCGGCTCACCTCACGGATGTACAGGTCGCCGACCGCGTGGCCGTGCCCGTCGTTCACCAGCTTCAGCCGGTCGAGGTCGCAGAAGAAGATCGCGGTCGCGGTCTCCGACGCGATGTCGGTGCTGAGCGCCTCCTGCAGGCGGAGCATCGAGAGCGCGCGGTTGGGCAGCCCGGTCAGTGCGTCGAAGTGCGCCTGCTGCACGAGCCGTTCCTCGACCCGCTTGCGGTCGGTGACGTCCTCGACCTGGGCGATGACCGTGCTCGGCTCGTCGACGCTGTCCAGTGACGCCAGATGCAGGCGTCCCCACACGACCGTGCCGTCCGGCAGCAGGTACCGCGACTCCATCGGGAACCCGGCCGTGGAGTCGATCGAGTGTCCGCTCCGCGGGTCGGTCATCGTCAGCAACCGGCCCGGGATCACGTCGTCGGGGTGCATGTACTCGCTCGGCCGGTGGCCGACCAGCTCGTGCGGCGCGCGAGCGAGAAAGCCGCAGAACGCCGCGTTGACGCTGGAGAAGCGACCGTCTGCGTCGAGCAAGGCGATTGCCACCGGGCTGGTGTCGAAGACCGACTGGAAGCGTCGTATGCCGCGCCGGCTGTCCGCGGCGAGGGTGGCGTGCTGGATCGCGAGCGACGCGGTGACCGCGAATGCCTCGAGCGCGCGGCGGGTCGCCGGTCCCGGTCGCTTCCCGTCGCGGGGGACGTCGACCGAGAGCATGCCGAGTAACCCGCCCTCGGAGGACTCCAGCGGCGCGAACAGCGCGTCCTCCGGGTGCCACGCATCCGGGTCCTCGGACACCGGAATGTCCGGAACCCACGAGAAGATGTCGGCCGGGTCCTCCACCGAGTTTGCGTGATCGAGGAAGCGCAGCCGGCCCCAAGGCTCGCTCGCCTCGACCAGCTTCGCCCAGCCGTCGCGCCCCTGGCGGCGGTTCAGCAGCGACTCGCGCACCTCGTCCGGGCCGGACACCGCGGCGACCACCATGGTCTCGTCGTCATCGACGATGTTGACGACCGCGACCTCGAAGCCCATCGACTCGACGATGGTGTCGGCGACGAGCTGGAGCATCTCGGTCAGGTCGAGGACCGAGTTGCCGGCCGCCGCGGCTTCGAGCGCGCTCGAGGCAGGGCGAGACCCAGGCATACCGTCCCCTCTGAGCAGCGTGCAGTGCCGTCGTTGGCGTATGAGATGTGTCGGCACGAACGGGCGGCAACTTGTCCGATCTCACACGCCTGTCCGGAGGAGTCGGGGTTGGGGCATTCGGCCCTACGAGGACGCCGCGCAGCCGCTATAGGGCACGTGTGCCAGATCGACGAACCCGGGCAGCAGTTGGCTGTGGGTTTGTCCGTTTTGCCGGTATCGGATGCGGAACTGCACCGGGTCCGGTGCAGGACAGCGGACCAGCACCCGCAGCGTGGCGGTCAGCCAGATCGAGCTGCCGCCCGGCGCGACGGCGTTGGAGTACGGCTCGAACGGGAGCGTCCGTTCCCCGCAGGACCCGGCCGCCGTGCGGAGCACCCGCAGCCCGGGCACCATCAGCCGGATGCGCACCCCCACGATGTCGAAGACCAGGTTGGAGACGTTGTTGACCTGGATGCCCACCTGCAGGCGATGGCCGTGCTGCACCGAGCAGGTGGCGCCGGTCTGTGCCAGCGGTGGCCCGCCGAGGATGGTCGCGCCGCCGCGTGCGCCGGGCTGGGCGACCTGGCTCGACCGCGCGTGGTGCCCACCGGAGCCGGCCCCGGTTCCGACGACGTACCCGACTGCCCCGCCGACCACGAGGAGCGCAACGAACAGCACAGTCCATCGGCTCGCCGGACGGTGCTTGGTCGGGCCGTGGCCGTCCGGCGAACCGCCCTCGAGCAGTTCGGGCTCGCGGTCGAATCCGTACTCGTCGCCCATCGGCCTCGACGATAGGCTCCGGGCCGCGCACGCGGAAGTGGAATGATGTTCTGGTGCCGACCGAGCACGTGGATCTGCTGATCGTCGGCGCCGGATTGTCGGGGGTCGGAGCCGCTCACCAGTTCCAGGAGCGGTTCCCGGGCCGCAGCTACCTCATTCTCGAGGCGCGCGAGGACCTCGGGGGCACCTGGAGCCTGTTCCGCTATCCCGGCATCCGCTCGGACTCCGACATGCACACGCTCGGCTACCGGTTCCGGCCGTGGGTCGACGGGAAGGCGATCGCCGACGGCCCGGCGATACTCGACTACGTCCGCGAGACCGCACGGGCGGGCGGCGTCGACCGCCGGATCCGCTATGGCCGGCGGGTCATTAGTGCCGACTGGTCGTCGGCGACGGCAACCTGGACGGTCGTGGCCGAGGACGCCGGAACGGGCGAGCGCAGCGAGCGCAGCGAGCTCAGCTGCGGGTTCCTGTTCGTCTGCAGCGGCTACTTCCGGTACGACGAGGGCTACCTGCCCGACTTCCCCGGTCGGCAGTGCTTCTCGGGTCCGTTCGTGCACCCGCAGCAGTGGCCGCCCGATCTCGACTACGCCGGCAAACGGGTGGTCGTGATCGGCAGCGGCGCGACCGCGGTCACGATGGTGCCGGCCCTGGCGGAGACCGCGGCGCACGTCACGATGCTGCAACGCTCCCCGTCGTACATCGTCAACCTGCCGAGTGTCGACCGGCTGGCCGAACGGCTGTCGAGGTTGCTGCCGGAGCGGGTGGCCTACTCGCTCGTGCGCTGGCGCAACATCGCACGGATGATGCTGAGCTACCAGGTCAGCCAGCGCGCGCCGCGGTTGATGAGGGCGATCATCCGGCAGGCCGCGCAGAAGCAGCTCCCGCCGGACTTCGACCACGACACCCATTTGTCGCCGCGGTACAAGCCGTGGGACCAGCGCCTGTGCGTCACGCCCGACGGCGACCTGTTCAAAGCGGTGCGCGGCGGCCGGGTGTCGATCGTGACCGACGAGATCGAGACGTTCACGCCGACCGGTGTGCAGCTTGCGTCGGGTTCCCGGCTCGACGCGGACATCGTGGTCGCCGCCACCGGGTTGAACCTGCTCGCACTCGGCGGCATCGCTTTGTTCGTTGACGGCCGACCGGTCGAGCTCCCGAAAACGATGAGCTACAAGGCGATCATGCTCAGCGATGTGCCGAACCTCGCGTTCGCGCTGGGCTACACGAACGCGTCCTGGACCCTCAAGGTCGACCTGACCTACTCGTATGTGTGGCGGCTCATGCGGCACATGGCGAGGACCGGCACGAGGTGGTGCGCGCCGCGGCGCCGTGACGGCTCGGTCAGCGAACGCCCGTTCATGGAGTTCTCGCCTGGCTACGTCACGCGCTCGATCGACAGCTTCCCTCGCTCGGGGTCGCGGTCACCGTGGCGGCTGCGGATGAACTACCTGTTCGACGTGATCATGCTCAGCTGCGGGCGGGTCGACGACGGGACGATGGAGTTCGGTACGCCGGGCGAGCCGTCCGCACGAGCGGAGCCGGCGCGGATCGCCTCCTGAACCGGCAGCCGGCCGGGTCAGCCCACGACCGGCGCGATCAGCTGCGGTCCGTCGTTGCGGACCGAGTTGACCTCGGTGGACACCTCGTAGGTCTCGAGAGTGGGAGGAGGGATCGAGGCGACGAGGTCCCGCACGGTGGCCGGGTCGGTGAGTCGCGGGTCGAGCCAGGCGTCGCGCACGTCGGGAGGGACGATCACCGGCGAGCGGTCGTGGATGTGCCCGAGCGCATCCTGCGCGGTGCAGGTGAGGATGGTGTAGGTCCACAGCCAGTGGTCGGGATCCTCGACGTCGGGACGAAGCTCGTACAGCCCGGCGAAGCCGAGTACGCCCTCGCCGTGCAGGTACATCGGAACCTTGCCGCCGTCGGTGGCCATCCACTCGTAGTAGCCGTCGGCCGGCACCAGGCAGCGCCGGCGGGCGGCTGCCGCCTTGAAGGCCGGCTTCTCGGTGATCGACTCGGAGCGCGCGTTCAGCAGCTTGCTGCCGATCCGCAGGTCCTTCGCCCACGACGGGACCAGTCCCCAGCGCAGCGTCCTCAGCTGGCGGTCGGGTTGCTCGCTGACAACGCGTTCGAGCACCACCCTCGCGTTCTGCGTCGGAGCGATGTTCCAGCTCGGTCCCGGCTCGGGGTCGACCACGGACGCGACGGCGAAGTCCTTGAGCAGGTCGCCGTCATGGCGGGAGTTGGCGTATCGGCCGCACACGGGTTCGTTTCTACACCGCCGGACGTGGCACGCTGATACCGCGCACTCGCGCGTCCGACGGGAGGCCCGGGCCAATGAAGCGGATCGCGCTCGCGGGTGCCGTCGCAGCCTCGGTGATCGCGGTGGTCCTCGCCGGTACTGCGCTGGCAGCCGGCAGCTCGCACACCCTGCGGCTGACGACCACCCGGCTGCAGTTCGTCAACACCAGCAGCACGACCTTCGTCCAGGCGGACACCGTCGACCGCAAGGGCAAGAAGGCGGGCTACGAGACGATCACGTGCGACGACAGTGGCCACCAGATCAGCTGCTCGATGACGCTGTCGCTTCAGGGCGGGGTGTTGTACGGCCACCTGGCAATCCCGATCACCAGCGAGGCGACGACGAAGGTCTCGGGCGCGATCACCGGCGGGCTCGGCCGCTACGCCGGTGCCAAGGGCACGGTGAAGGGCTCGATCACCGGCAAGCACTCGTCGTTGACCGTCAAGTACCACTAGGCCGGCGGCGGCGCTCCGCCCGCGCGCAGCAGCGCGGCGTACAAGGTCAGACCGGGCCCGAACGCCATCATCACGATCGGCGAACCGGGCTCGAGCCGCGTGTTCGCCAGCACCCGCTCGAGGACGAGCAGCACGGTCGCCGACGAGCAGTTCCCGACCTCGCTGAGCACGGCGTACGACGGCTCGACCGCCTCGGCCGCGAGGCCGAGCTGCTCCGCGACCACCTCGACGATCCGCCGCCCGCCCGGGTGGATGGCCCAGCCGGAGACGTCGCCGACGCCGAGCCCGTTGCGCGCAAGCAGGTCACCGACCACGTTGCCGACGTGTCGCGCCAGCACGTCGGGGACCTTCGGTGACAGCCCCATGCGGAAGCCGAGATCCGTGATGTCCCACGTCATCTGGTCGACGGCCGAGGTGTCCGTGCGGGCAACGACGTCGACGACCTCGAGATCTGGCCGGCCGCCGTGCGTAGCGCCGGGCGGCTTCAGGACGACTGCGGCCGATGCGTCCGCGAACAGCGCGTGCGCGACCATCTGCTGCACGTTGTCCGTGGCGGGTTGGATGTGCAGGCTGGTGAGCTCCAGGCACAGCAACACGGCCGGCCGCCCCCGCGCGCAGACGTAATCCGCGACCGCACCGAGACCGGGCAGTGCGGCGTAGCAGCCCATATGGCCGATGTGCAGGCGCTGGACGTCGTCGGCCATGCCGAGGTCGCGGGCCAGCAGGATGTCGAGACCAGGGGTTGCGTAGCCGGTGCAGGAAGCAACGGCGAACATGCCCACGTCGTCGGCGTCGACCCCGGCATCGGCGAGCGCGCCCGCGACCGCCGCCTTGCCGAGCGGCATCGCCTCGACCGCAAACCGCTGCATCCGAGCCCCGGTCGACCAGGACGTGACGTCCTCGGCTCGGGGATCGACGACGGCATGGCGGGTGCGGATGCCCGCGGTCCGCCAGACCCGCTCGGCCGTGGGGTTCCCGTTGTAGTGCGCGGCGAAGAACTCCGACCAGAGCGCGGCGTGCTCGATCTTCGGCGGCAGGGCATGCCCATGACCGGCAACGACGGCAAGGGTCATCGCGCCCTCACCATCGCGGCACCGCGGCGTCGGACTCCGGGTCGAGGCCGAGTACGGCGTAACCGAGCCAGTCCGCGCAGACGTCGCTGGTCGCAGGCTGCAGCGATCCGCAGCGGGCGTCCCGGTAGAGCCGTTCGAGGGCCGATCCACGCCGGGTCGCTCCTGCGCCACAGGCCTCGAGCACCGAGGCGGCGACCTCCATCGCCGCCTCGCCGGCGAGCAGCTTGGCCCGCCAGACCCAGCGGTTGGTCTCTGCCTCGCCGGGCGCATCGGTCACCGCCCGCGCCATCGTCCGGACCACCTCGCGCGCGGAGGCAACCGCGGCGTCCGCTCGTCCGAGTCGCGAGCGCACCGACGGCAGCCGGCCGAGCCCGCGGTCGGTGGCGTACTGCGCTGCCGCGTCCAGCGCCGCCTGTGCCACACCGACATAGACCGCGGCATACGACGCGACCAGCCACTGCGGCATCACCTGGGCGAGCAGGACCGCGAGCCCTTCGACCTGGCCTAGCAGGGCGCTCGCCGGCACCGTCACGTCGAGCTCCAGGTCGTGGCTGACGGTTGCGCGCATGCCGAGCGCATCCCAGGTGGGCACGACCGTGACACCGGGCCCGGCGGGCACGAGGAACTGGCTGATCGCGTCACCGCGGCGCGCGACCACGACGTAGGCATCCGCGTGGCCGGCACCCGAGCAGAACGCCTTCGACCCGGTGATGTGCCAGCCGTCGTCGACCGGTTCGTAGCTCGTGGTCACCTGGGACAGCCTCGACCCGGCACCGCGCTCGCTCATCGCGACCGCGTACAGGCGCCCGTCCGCTGCACCGCGCAGCACGTCGTCGCGGGCGGGGAAGAACGTCTCGGGCACGCCGAGAGCGCGGGCCACCTCGTCGTCGGTGAGCGCGAGCGCGCCCGTGACCGAGACGTGCATGTTGAAGATCAACGCGGTCGAACCGCTGCCGGCCCCCAGCACCGTGGCGATCTCGGCGTAGTCGGCGAACGACGCGCCGGCTCCACCCAGGCGGGCCGGCACCATCAGCCCGAGCAGTCCGGAGCTGCGCAGGTCGTCGAAGTCCTCCGCCGGGAAGCTGCCCTCGATGTCATGACGACCGGCGCGCTGCGCAAAGCCGGGCGCGAGCCGCGCCGCGACGGCCAGTGCCTGCGCGCCGGTGAGCGGCCGCGCCGCGACGTTCGTCATCCGTGCTTGGTCCCGACTGCCTGGAACAGCCCGGCGGTCGACCGGGTGCGCACCATCCGCACCGCCGCGCGCCGGCCAAGCAGCCACATGGCATAGTCCACGGCCGACGGGCGCAGGCCGTTCAACCGCAGCCGGACCCCGCCAAGCTCCGCGGCGGCGAGCAGCTTCCCGCGGTCGACGAACAGCGCGCCGTCGTGCAGCCGAGGTGGCGGGCCGGCCGGCAGCCGCTCGGCGACGGTGATCGAGGAGAACCGCCCCCACCAGGTGTTCGCGATCGCGTCGATGACGAGCGTGCCTCCGGACCGCAGGACGCGGCAGGCCTCCAGCACCGTCGCCGGCAGGTCGGAGACGTGCTCGAGGATCTCGCCCGCTACGACGACGTCGAAGGACTCGTCGGCGAACGGCAGGTGTACGACGTCGCCACGAACCGGCAGCACGCCGTGCGCGGCCGCAGTCGCGGTTGCGGTCGGTGAGAGATCGACACCGAAGTGGCGGTATCCGCGGCCGATGAGGTGCGGCGCGAGCAGGCCGCCACCGCACGCGACGTCGAGCAACGAGGCGTTGGGCCCGGACGCTGTCGGCAGGTGCCGGGTCCGCGCCGCCGCGATCCAGTGCAGCATCGCGAACTCGCCCCGCGGCAACCACCACTGCGCGACGAGGTCGTCGTACTGGCGCGGGTCGTTGCGGGGCCGGACCGGGGTCGCGGTCATGCATCCGAGCCTTCCACACGTCGCTATCCGGTAGTCGGCTGCGGGTGCGGGATGCTGTCACCGACAAGAGCTGCCGCGTCGCGGGCTGGTGTTCGCTCACCCGCGAGGTGCGGTCCGGGGGAGGGCGGCGAGGAGGCTGCGGTGCGCCGGATCGCGTGGGTGGGACTGTTCTGCGCCGTGCCGCTGGTCGCGTCCTGCGGCGGTCATCACGCCGGCTCGCCGCCCGCGCCGGCAGCCACGAGCACGGTGAACCCGGCAACGCTGACCGGCTCAGGATGCGGGCGGGCGGTGCAGCACGGGTCCACCGACCTGACGCTGACCGTGGCGGGGCGGATGCGCACCGCGATCGTGCACATTCCCGGGACCTACCAGGCGAGCCGGCGTACTCCGCTCGTGCTCAACATGCACGGCAGCGCCAGCACCGCGGCAAGCCAGGAGGGGTTCACCGGGATGGATGCGACTGCTGACGCCGACGACTTCATCGTGATCTACCCGCAGGCGCTGATCCCGCAAGGGTCCGGCTTCGACTGGAACATTCCCGGAGTGCCGCTGTACGGCGGCACTCCAGTGCCCGCCGGATCGGCCGACGACATCTCGTTCCTGACCACATTGGTCCACGCCGCCGAGCATCTCTACTGCGTCGACCCGTCTCGGGTCTACGCCACTGGTTTCTCCGGCGGGGCCCGGATGTCGAGCCAGCTCGCCTGCGACGCCTCGGGCGTGTTCGCCGCGGTCGCGCCGGTCAGCGGATTGCGGCTTCCGACCTCCTGCCCGGCGAAGCGCGCCGTGCCGGTCCTCTCCTTCCACGGCACCGCGGACCCGATCGATCCGTACGGCGGGCACGGCCAGGCGTACTGGACCTACTCGGTGCCGCAGGCGGCGAAGGACTGGTCGCGACATGACCGGTGCTCGTCCGCTGCGCAGACCAGCCACCCGGCAGCGACCGTGACGCTCACCCGCTACAGCGGGTGTCGCGACGGCGCGGCCGTCGAGCTCTACACGATCTCCGGCGAGGGACACGAGTGGCCGGGCGGCCCGCACCTGCCCCCGATCTACACCAAGGAGCTCGGCCCACAGTCGACGGCGGTCAGCGCGGACGCGTTGATCTGGGCGTTCTTCCGGGCTCACCCGTTGCCATGACCGCGCAGCGGGAGACCATCGACGTTGCCGGAACCGAGCGCGGTTTCCTGCTCGCGCCGCCCTCGGGTCCCGTGCGCGCGATCGTGCTCTCGCTGCACGGCACGCGTTCGGTCGCGTCGGAGCAGATCCGGCTGAGCCGGCTGGACCGATTCGCCGACCAGGCCGGTGCGGCCATGGTCTTCCCGCAGGCTCTGGTGCCGATCGGGCGGGGCTACGAGTGGGATCCCGGCATCGACACCCGGTACCTGTTACGGCTCTGCGACGTGCTGGCGGAGCGCTATCCGGATGCCGGCGGGCGGGTGTGCCTGACCGGCATGTCCGGCGGCGCCCGCATGTCCTGTCACTTCGCGTCCGTTCACCCCGAGCGGGTCAGCCTGCTCGTTGCCGTGGCCGGGCTGCGGGCGCCGAGTGTGGAGCGCATCGGTGCCGCAGTGCCGGTGTTCGCCTTCCACGGAACCGCCGACCGGATCAACCCGTATACCGGCGGGCACACCGCGCGGTGGTACGAGTCCGTTCCCGATGCCGCGCACGCGTGGGCGGCGGCCAACGGGGTTGTCGGCGAGCCCGCGAGCAAGCGGGTCAGTCAACACGTGACGCGTACGGCGTACGGCGTCGAAGGCGCGGGCAACGAGGTGCTGCTCTGGACCGTGGACGGTGCCGGCCACACCTGGCCGGGCACCCGCCTCGGCCCGCTGGGATGGCTGTTCCTCGGCCGTACCACGACCGAGATCGACGCGACCGCACTCGTCCTCGCCGCGCCCTACCTGCGTCCGGTCGCGGGCTGACGCCGGCGCCGAACCTGCCGGCGCTACCGATCGGGTTGGCCACCGGACCGTTTCAGCACACAACGCCGGCCGACACGCCGCTGTCTGCGCCGTGCCGTGCATCTGCGCCGGCGTGTCGCACCCCGTTGTGTGCTGAAGCGGTCACGCCAACTCGTCAGGCTGACGGCTCGCTCTGCTCGTCGCCGGCCTCGGTATCGGCTGCGGGCTCCGCGCCCGAGGGGGAGCGGCGGCGGATGTCGTGCAGGCTCGCCTGGGTGGCCTCCCAGACTCCGGCCAGGCTGGTGCTGGCCGGTAGGTCGCCGGGAATGGTGTCGGCCTCGATCGACTCACCGAGTGCGGCTAGTGCCTGCTTCGCCAGGTCGATGAGGGTGGGGTCGGTCACCTCGATGGTGAGGCGGTCGTCGGCGACGACCAGCTTCATCTGCCGGCGCCCGGCTTCCTCGGGAGGTTCGTCGCTGGTTCCGGTCACGTCCACGCCGCGCAGCCCTTCGGTCAGCCGGTCGAGGTCGATGTCGAGCGCCGACAGGACCCGTACGACCGCGCTGTTGGGGTCCTCGAGCCCGGCGAGCAACAGATGGTGGGAGCCGATCGGCTGACCCGCCGCCAGCCGGGAGGCGCGATCGAGAATCGCTTCGGCGGCCTCGCTCGTGTGCAGCTCCTCGCGTTCGATGCCGGCCTCGGTCGCGCGGCCGCGTCGCCAGCGCAGCCAGCCGCGCGCGGCCGACGGGCTGCCGGCGGGAACCAGGTCGAGGACTGCCATGCGCAACGCGAGCATGTCCTCGCAGTGCTTGCGCACGACCTGGGCGCCCACGCCGTCGCCTTCGCGGACCAGGCCGAGCAGGATGTGCTCGGTCCCGATGTAGTTGTGGTGCAGCGCGAGCGCCTCCCGCAGGGCGAGCTCGAGGATCTTTTTCGCCCGCGGTGTGAACGGGATGTGACCTTCGACGGTCCGCTTGCCTCGTCCGATGATCGTCAGGACATCGTCGCGGGCGACCGGGAGGGTGATCCCGAACCGGTCGAGGGCGCGGGCCCCGATGCCGTCCGGCTCGCCGAGCAGGCCGAGCAGGATGTGCTCGGTCCCGATGTAGTTGTGCTGCATGGCCCTGGCCTCGTCCTGCGCGAGGACGATCGTGTGCCGGGCTCGGTCGGTGAATCGCTCGAACATGGCACCAGGGTGCGCCGGCCCTTGAACCTCGTCAATACCATGCTATTAATAGGGAAGGGATCGGAGGCAGCAGTGAGCGAGGCACCATGAGCGGGACACCGTGAGTTGGGAGGACCGGCTCGACGACTGGGAGGTCCAGCTCGAGCTCACCGCGCGCTACGAGGACTCGCAGTGGGTGACGCTGGAGCGCGCAGCAGCACAGACCGGGGTCTCCCGTGCCGCGCTGCGTAGCTGGTATCGCACGGGTGCCCTCGCCTCGCGGCTGGTCGAGGGACCGCACGGGCCGCAGCGGCTGGTGCCGCTGGCTCAGGTGGCGGCGCGTGCCGAGGCCTCCCCCCGGCTGCGCCGGGCCGCCGAGCGCCGGCTCGCGCAGGAGGCAGAGCTGGAGCTGCTACGCGGCCGGCTGGTCGAGCTCGAACGCCGGCTGGCGGCCCTCGAGGACGGCGAGAGCTAACCCCCCGACCGCGCAGTTCGCGGTCAGGAGTTCGCGCGCCCCCGCCGGGCGACGGCGTCGACGGTGACGGCTGCGAGCAGGACCAGCGCGATGACCATGCTCTGGCCGGCCGCGCCGATCTGAATGAGCCCCATCCCGTTGTAGATCGTGGTGATGATCACGCCACCGAGGACCGCGTGGATCATCTTGCCGCGCCCGCCGAACAGGCTGGTGCCGCCGATCACCGCGGCCGCGATGGCGTACAGCACGAGGTTGCCGCCCGGCACGTCGCTGGAGACGGACCCGAGCTGCGACAGGTAGACCATGCCGGCCAACCCGGCCGTGAAGCTGCACAGGATGAAAGCGATCAGCCGCACGCGGGTCAGGTTGATGCCGGCCCGGCGGGCCGCCTCGGCATTGCCGCCGATCGCGTAGAGGTAGCGGCCGAAGCGCATCCGGCCGAGCAGCACGGTGTAGATCGCGTACACGGCGAGCAGGATCGGCACGATCCACGGCACACCGACGAGGTGGGTGAGCCCGAATCCGCGATTGGCGTTACACACGAGCACCAGCACAATGCCGGCCGCGGCAACAACCGCGATCTTGATGATGGTCAGGGCGAGTGGCGGTGTGACCAGGCCGCTGCGCCGACGTCGCTCGTGCTGGAACACCGTGAGCACTCCGAACACCGCGACGACGACGATCATGAGCACCCAACCGGCGGTCGGAGTCATCGAGCCGTTGACGATGTCGTTGAGCACATTGCTGGTCACCGCGATGCTGCCCCCAGTGGCTGACTTGTCCTTCTCGATCAGCCAAAGCAAGAGCCCGTAGCCGCCGAGCTGGCCGGCCAGTGTGACGACGAACGAGGGCAGCCCGAGTTGCGTGACGAGCAGACCCTGGACGGCGCCGATCACCGCGCACACGGCCAACCCGGCGATGACCGCGAGTAGCCAGTTCACGTTGTGCGGGTCGGTGGCGAGCTCCCCTGTGACCACCGCGCCGACGCCGGCGACGTATCCCGTTGACAGGTCGATCTCACCGAGCAGGAGAACGAAGACCTCCGCCATGCCGAACAGCACGAAGACGCCGGATTGTTCGATCAGGTTCGTCAGGTTCGTGGTCGACAGGAAGTGCGAGTTCTGGCTCTGGAAGATCGCGACGATGATGACGAGGCCGACGACGACCGGGAGCGCGCCGCTCTCGCCGGCCCGGATCCGCTTGCCAATTCCCGCGATGTACTCGCCGAGGGAGTTCGCGACCAGCTCGTTGCCGCCGAGCAGTGCCGGGGCGTTCGTGGGGTCAGGACTTTCGAGGGTGTCGCCTTCGACCTGGGTGTCCGGACGCGAGGTCGTCATCGGTGTCAGCCCTCCCCGCGGCCGTTCGCGCTGTGTGTGGCGATCGATCCGGTTGTGATGAGTTCTACCGCGCGTTGCGTGTCGATGTCTGCGACCTTCTCGATCCCGGCGATCCGGCCGAGATAAAGCGCGGCGAGAGTGTCCGCGACCGCGAACACATCGTTGAGGTTGTGCGAGATCAGCAGGACGGCGACGCCCCGCTCGCTCAGGCTCTTGACCAGTCGGAGCACCATTGCGGTCTGCGAGACACCGAGGGCGGCGGTCGGCTCGTCCATGATGACGAGCTTCGCGTCTTCGAGCACGGCACGGGCGACGGCGACCGCCTGCCGCTGCCCGCCGGAGAGCGACCCGACCGGCTGCCGGATCGAGCGCACCGTCGTCACCGACAGGTCCGCCAAGGTACGCCGCGCGGAGATCTCCATTGCGGTCTCGTCGAGGAAGAAGTGCGGCGCGGGTTCGCGGCCCAGGAACATGTTCTGGACGATGTCGAGGTTGTCGCACAGTGCGAGGTCCTGGTACATCGTCGCGATGCCGAGGGCTGCGGCGTCACGCGGATTGCGGATGTGGACTTCCTTGCCCTCCCACAGGATCCGGCCGTGGTCAGCACCCCAGATGCCGGAGATGGTCTTGATCATCGTCGACTTGCCGGCGCCGTTGTCACCGACCAGTGCGAGGACCTCACCGGGGTGGATCTCGAGGTCCACGTCCTTCAGCGCTTGCACCGGGCCGAAGTTCTTGCCGACCTTTTCCAGCTGGAGGAGCGGTGCCGCAGAGGCCCGGTCTGGTGACCGGGCCTCTGCGCTTGCGTCAACTGTCATGCGGTTCAGCCGTTGATCCCCGCTGCCTTGCAGGCTGCCTTGTACTTGCTGGTGCACAGCTGCTTGGCCGGCACGAACTGGTCCTTGATGATGGTCGCGTTCATGTTGGACGGGGTGACCCATTCCGGCTTGAGCAGGACCGACGGCATCGCCTTGCCGTGGTTGTTCGGGTTGGCGGTAGAGCCGTTGACCAGAGCCGACGGCGGGGTCTGGCCGGCGCGCACGTACATCGCGACGGCAGCCGCTGCCTGGGCCTCGAGGTAGATCGGCTTGTACGCAGTGCCGCACTGGTAGCCGGACAGGATGTTCTGCAGGCCGACCAGGGTGGCGTCCTGCCCAGTCATCGGGAAGGTCCGCGGCTTGATCCCGTGGTTCTTCAGGTAGGTGATGATCGGCGCGCCGTTCTCATCGTTGGGGATGATCGCGGAGTTCACGCCGGAGTGCGCGGTGTAGGCCTGCTCGAACTCGGTGAGCGCGGTGCCCGGCGTCCAGGTGCCCGGCGGGACCGCGGCGACCGTCCATGACGGGTGCGCCTTGATGACCGCGCCGTACCCCTCGGCGAACAACGTCGCGTTGTTGTCGGTCGGGTCGCCCTTCATCTCGATCAGGTCCGGCTTGGCGACATGCCACGCCTTCACGCAGGTCGCGAAACCGTTGCCGATCAGCTTGCCGACCTCGACGTTGTTGAAGCTGATGTAGTACGAGCCCTGGGTGATCCGGTCGTAGTCGATGACCGCGACGCCGTGCTGCTTGGCGTAGGTCTCGACGCGGCCGCCGGTGCCCGGGTCCTCGGGGTCGATCAGGAGCACGGAAGCGCCGTTGGTGATGTCGGCCTCGGCGTCGGTGACGAACGTGCTGTCCGAGCCCTGCGCGTTCTTGATGCTGATCTGCGAGGAGGTCAAACCGGCGTCTTCGAACGCCTTGGTCAGGTACGGGGCGTCGAACTCGGCGTAGCGGGCTGACGACGTGGTGTCCGGCAGGATGACGCCGACGTTGCCCTTCCCTTGCGAGGCGAGCGACTTCAGCTGCGCCATCGCCGAGAAGTCACGGGTGAACGAGCTGGCGGTGATGTTCGGTGTCGATGGCGCGGACGAGCCCGCAGCCGTGGGCGACGTGCTCGATGCCGGCGGCGTACCACCGGACGAGCTGCTGCCGCACGCCGCGGCGGTCAGCCCGACGGCAGCGAGCGCGACGGCCATCGCGCGCTTGTTGATCAACGGCAAGATGTCCTCCAGGGGCGGAGCTGTTCGCGCCCGGCGAGCTCATTCCCACCGGGACGAGACAGCATTCGTGCGGTCGAGCGGACGATAAGGCTCAACTGCATGAACACCCCGTGAACATCCGACCCGGGTCAGAAACAATCTGTGAACAATGTCTCGGTACGGTAACAGGCCCTGCGGGCGGGGTCACTCCGCGGCCAGCCGGTAGCCCGCACGGGGCTGGGTGATGATCAGGCGCGGAGCGCCCTCGACCTCGAGCTTTGCACGCAGCCGCCGGATATAGACCCGCACGTACTCGGTCTCGGTCTGATACCCGACGCCCCAGACCCGGCGGAGCAGGTCGGCATGGCTGAGCAGCTTGCCGCGGTCGATCGCGAGCTCGCGCAGCAGCGCGAACTCGGTCGTGGTCAGGTGGATCTCGGCTCCCGCCCGGGTGACCCGCTGGCCGGCCAGGTCGATCTCCAGGTCGCCGATCGCGAGGGTGGTGCGTTGCGGCTCGGCCTCGGGCGCCGGACGGCTGCGCCGCAGCGTCGCGGTGATGCGCGCGAGTAGCTCCTCGATGCTGAACGGCTTGGTCATGTAGTCGTCGGCACCGACGTTGAGGGCGGTGACCTTGTCCCTCTCGCCACGGCGCGCCGAGACCACGATGATCCCGACCGTGGACTGCTCGCGCATCGCGCGGCACAGGTCCAGGCCGTCGACGCCGGGGAGCATGAGGTCGAGCAGCACGACATCAGGGCGCCCGCTCTCGAGCAGCGCGAGCGCGCGCACGCCGTCGGTCGAGACCAACGTGTCGAAACCGCGCACCGCGAGGTTGGAACGGATCAGGTCGACGATGTTCGGGTCGTCCTCGACGACCAGCACACGGGTGCGCTCAGCCATCTGGTGTCACCATCGGAGCCGGTTCGGCGTCCGGCTCCTTGCCCGCGATCGGCAGGTCGATGTGCCAGCAGGTTCCGCGGGCCGGGCGCTCCAGGCGGATCATGCCGCCGTGGGCCGTGACGATTGCCCGGGCGATCGAGAGGCCGAGCCCGGCGCCCGAGGTCGCCGAGCGGCGCCGCCCGCGGGGGTCGGCGGGACCGTCGATCGGGTCCGGCATCCCGACCCCGTCGTCGGCGACCGTGATCGTGAGCCGGTCCGCGCCGGCGAGCCGCGCCGTCACCAACACGTTCGTGTCGACGGCGTTGTGGCGGACCGCGTTGTCCATGAGGTTGACGAGGACCTGCTCGAGCCGGTCGTGATCGGCCCACACCGCCGGCAGCTCGGCGCAGTCGATCTTGACCCGGTCGAGGTCCTCGAGCGGTAGGCAGGCTCGGGCGGCGTCGAGGATGAGGGCGATGTCGCACCAGTCCGGCTGGAGCCGCAACAGGTTGGAGTCGATCGCCGAGAGGTCGAGCAGGTCGCCGACCAGCCGGCCGAGGCGGGCCGACTCGGCCGCGATTCGCGCGAGGAACCGGTCCTGGGTTTCTGCGTCCCACGTCACGTCGGTCTGCAGCAGGCTGTCGGCGTACCCGTGGATCGCCGTCAGCGGCGTGCGCAGCTCGTGGCTGAGCCGCGAGAGGAAGTCACGCTGCAGCTCCTGGGAACGACGGAGACCGGCCGCCTCCCGGTGGGCTCGTTCGGCGGTCTCGCGCTCGAGGGCGAGCTGCAACGAACGCGCCGCGTCCTCGACCAATGCCGCCGCGTCGTCGTTCGGACCGGCGCCGCTCCCGGCCGGCCAGGCGGCGAGCAGCGCCAGCGCGCCGTCCGGGCTCGGCACTCGCGTGCCGAGCACCGTGGTGCCGGCGACGACAACCGTGCTGAGTGGCGCCGAGTCGGGAGGGTCGGTGCTTCGATCGAGCACCGGATCGAGCGCGACGAGCAGCGCGGAGTCCGGATCGGGCCCGGCGGTGGCGTCACCCGACCAGCCGCGGCACTTCGGCTGGTCGCCGGTCGTCCGGCCGATCAGGGCAACCTCGCCGGCGTTGAGCCCCAGCCGCAGCGCGTCGAGGGCGACGTCCAAGCCGTCCGAGAGCGGGACCGACACCGCCAGCTGCTCGAGAACCACCCGGATCGTCTCGAGCACGCGGTTGCGCGCGGTGACCTCGCCGAGCAGCCGGTCCCGCTCGGCGGTGCTCGCGGCGTACCCGGCGTACAACGTCACCAGGTCCAGCTCGTCGCGGTGCGGCGTCCCGCGGTTGCGGCGGAAGACAGTGATCACGCCGAGCAGGCCGCCGCTGCCCGTCACCGGAACCGACCAGGAGCTGCGGATGTTCGCGCGCTCCGCGATCCGGCGGAAAGCCGTCCATGCGCCGGCGACGCGAACATCCGGGTCGATGATGGTCGCTCGTGCGTTCGCACTCTCCCCGGGCGGGCCGCCGGCCGCGCCGGTGTCGAGCTCCGACCACGCGGCGAGCAGGTCCTCCGGCAGGCCGACGGCGGCGGTAAGCCGCAGCCGGTCACCGTCGAGCAGGTGGATGCAGAGCCGGTCGGCTGCCAGCGCCGTACCGAGCGCGGAGAGGATCACCGCCAGGCTGGATGACGGATCGACGTGGCTCAGCCGGCCGACCAGGCTGTGCAGCCGGTCCAGCTGGCGGCGCGGCGAGGAGTCCACCGGCTGGCCTGACATGAAGGCCACCACGTCGTCCGGATGTCCCGTCGCGGTGGGTACGTCGGCGACCACCCGGCCCTGGCGCAGGACCACGATCCGATCCGCGAGCCGGAACATCTGGTCGATGTCGTGGGATGCCAGCACGATCGTCGTGCCTTCGTCGGACAGCCGGCGGGTCAGCCCCTCGACCTGGGCCGACTCGAAGACGCCGAGGGAAGCCGTGGGCTCGTCGAGCATCAGCAGTCGCGGCTGCTCGCGCATGGCTCGTGCGACCGCGACCAGCTGACGCTGTCCGCCGGACAGGGTGGCCACCGGTCGGGTCGTGTCGGGGATCGGGATCTCCAGCCGGCGCAGGAGCGCCGTGGCCTCGGCATGGAAGCGCGGATCGGACAGCAAGGAGCGCCGGTCCTCGCGGCCGAGCAGCAGGTTAGACGCGACGTCGAGGTTGTCGCACAGCGCGAGGTCCTGCCAGACGACCGCGACCCCGCGACGCGCGACCGTGCTCGGCGCGGACCTGATCCGCTCGCCGGCGATGAGGATCTCGCCGGAGACAGGGGTCAGATCGCCGGCGATGCAGCGGACCAGCGTGGACTTGCCGGCGCCGTTCTCGCCGGCCAGCGCGACCACCTCGCCCGGGAGCACCTCCAGGTCCACGCCCGCGAGCACCGGCCGGGAGCCGTACTGGGCCGACAGCCGGCGCACCGTGAGCAGCGGCGCGGTGCTGCGCGGCGCCCGGCCGCGGACTTGACCGTCGGGCATTCCGCCATTCTCGCCCCGCCGGGACAGTTCCCGTGGTGTGCTTCACCGGTTGCGACTTTTGACCGATGAACCACCGATGACACTGCGCCGCGCCCTACTGAGCCTGGTCGGGGTCGGCGCCGTGGTCGGCCTCGCCCTCGGCACCGGCAGCGCCGCCCTCGCCGTTCCCTCCTCGCACCGGGTCACGCCGGTCGAGCTCCAGCAGCTCGACGCGGCCAACCTCTCGCAAGCCGCGAGCGACATCGAGGCCCAGGCTGCAGCGAGCGGCGCGCTGCCGAACGGCACCAGCTACCTGGCGCCGGCGAAGGTCCTGTTCCAGGCGGACTCGGCGATGGTCCAGATGGCGATCAACGTGGATCCGACCCTCAAGCCGGCCGACACGACGGCGATCATGGGCCCGGTGCCGCAGACCATCAAGCACCATCTCCGCAAGCGTCCGCGCCACGCGCACATCACGCGGACGCATGCGCTCGGCACGTTCGTCGCGCCGGTGAGCGACGGCGGTTCGCGGGGCCTCGGCCACAACCGCCGTCACGACGGCGCCAAGCCCGCACCGTTCCAGACCGCCGACGGGCTGTTCGTCGATCCGACGATCCAGCGGGCGAAACCGCCCACGGTCGGCCTGGTCGCGCTTCGGACTGCGCTGCAGCAGCTCGGGAAGCCGTACGTGTGGGCGGCCGCCGGGCCGATCACGTACGACTGTTCGGGTCTGGTGCAGTGGGCCTATGCCCATGCCGGGCTGCTGCTCGCCCACCATGCCGCGACCCAGTGGAACGAAGGCCGGCTGATCCCCGGGAGGGACATCCTGCCCGGCGACCTGATCATGTTCGGCCGCCCGATCTTCCACGTCGGCATCTATCTCGGGTCCGGCTGGATGCTGAACGCGCCGTACACCGGCCAGTACGTCGATGTCGTACCGGTTCCCTCCGGCGTCACCGGGGTCATCCGCCCGTAACCGGCCGGGCGCTAGCGTTGGTCTCCGTGACCGACCAACGCGAGATCGTCGACCCGTTCGGTGCGCAGTCGGGCTTCCAGGACCTCATCGGGCTGCAGATCGTCGAGGCCGGACCCGATCGCGTGGCCGCCGAGCTCGAGATCCGGCCGGACCTGCTTCAGCCCTACGGGATCGTGCACGGCGGGGTGCTGTGCACGGTCGTCGAGACGGTCGGAAGCGTCGCCGCCGCGATCTGGTACGGCGACCGAGGGCAGGTCGTCGGGGTCGCGAACAGCACCGACTTCATCCGTGCGACCAGGTCGGGACGGCTCAGCGGCCTGGGCACCCCGATCCATCGCGGGCGGACCTCCCAGCTCTGGCTGGTCGAGGTCACGGACGGGGACGGCCGGCTGGTCGCGCGCGGCCAGCTACGGGTCGCCAACATCGAGAACGCCGACCGACTCGGCCACGCCGCCGGCGGCGAAGCGGCTCAGGACAGCCGGTAGGAACCGCTCGGCGCTTTCGGCCGGGCAGCGGGCTCGCTCACTGCGCGACCGGCTCCGACTGCTCCACGGCCGGTGGTGCCGGCTGAGCCGGGCTCCCGGCCGTGGCGGTGTCAGCGCTCGTGCCGTTGACGATCGCGAGGAGTTGCTTGCCGTCGATGGTCTCGTGCTCGACGAGGAGCTCGACCACCTGGTCGAGCTCCTCGCGATGGCCACGGAGCAGATCGGTCGCGCGGGACTCGGCCTCGTTGAGCAGCCGGGCCACCTCCTCGTCGATCGCGCGCTGGGTGGCCTCGGCGTAAGGGCGGCTCGTCAGCCCGCTCTCCCCGAGGTAACCGGGTCCGTCGGAGCCGTAGCCGATCGGCCCGAGTCGCGGCGAGAGCCCCCACTCGCGCACCATCTTCGTGGCCAGCTGCGTGGCGCCGGCGAGGTCGTTGGCTGCGCCGGTGGAGGCTTCGCCGAGCACGAGGAGCTCGGCCGAGCGCCCGCCGAGGCGGACCGCGAGCGAGTCGAGCAGGTAGCTCTCGGGGTAGAGCCGGCGGTCGTTCTCGGGGAGCTGTTCGGTGACACCGAGCGCCTGCCCGGCCGGGAGGATGGTCACTTTCGCCACCGGGTCCGCGTGGGCGGAGAGTGCCGCGACGAGCGCGTGCCCGGTCTCGTGCACCGCGACGGAGTGCTTCTCGTCGGGCATCAGCGCGTTGGAGCTGTCCCTTCGCCCGAGCAGGATCCGGTCCCGCGCCGCGTCGAGATCCTGCGCGTCGACCACGGTCCGGTGGAAGCGGACGGCGTGCAGCGCCGCCTCGTTGACCAGGTTCGCGAGATCGGCGCCGGAGAAGCCGGGTGTGCCGCGTGCCGCGATCGAGAGGTCGACGTCGGGAGCGATGTGCTTGCCCTTCGCGTGCACCTTCAGGATCGCGGTGCGCTCTTCCAGGTTCGGTAGCGGAATCTCAACCGTGCGGTCGAACCGACCGGGACGCAGCAGCGCCGGATCCAGCGTCTCGGGGCGGTTGGTGGCGGCCATGATCACGATGTCGGTCGACTGGTCGAAGCCGTCCATCTCTGCGAGCAGCTGGTTGAGCGTCTGCTCGCGCTCGTCGTTGCCCCCGAAACTGGTGCCGCGCTTGCCGCCGATCGCGTCGATCTCGTCGATGAAGACGATCGCCGGTGCGCGCTTGCGGGCGTCGGCGAACAGATCGCGCACGCGCGCCGCGCCGACGCCGACAAACATCTCGACGAAGCTGGATCCGGTCAGTGCGAAGAAGGGAACCTCGGCCTCACCGGCGACCGCACGGGCCATCAGCGTCTTGCCGGTCCCGGGCGGTCCGACCATGAGCACGCCCTTCGGGCCGACTGCACCAGCCTTCGTGTAGGGGTCGGGGTTCTTGAGGAAGTCGACGACCTCGGAGACCTCTCGCTTCGCGCCCTCGTATCCGGCCACGTCGCTGAACCGCGTGGTGGGGCGCTCCTCGTCGTACACCTTTGCCTTCGACCCGCCGATACCCATCAACCGGCCACCGATACCTGACCCGCCGAGCTGCGAGCGGGCGCGCCGGCTGACCCAGAAGAAGAAGCTGACGAGCAGGATCAGTGGCAGCAGGTCGACGATGACCGCGAGCAGCGAGAGCCCGCTGCTGGGTGGCGAGCCGACGACATTGACGTGGTGCGCGCGCAACAGCTGGTTGAGCCCGGTGTCCTGCAGCGCGGTGGGGATCTGAGACGTGTACGTCGCACCTTTGATGAAGGTGCCCGACACGTGGCCGGTGGAGCCGATCGTCGCCGTCTTCACGAACCCGCTCGTGACGTCGTTCTGGAACTGGGTGAAGGACAGCTGCTTCGGCGAGGACCCGGCATTGATGCCGGAGAGCACGAACAGCAGCACCGTCAGCGCAACGCCGAGGACGAGCAGCCAGTGCCGCCACGGCGGTGGGGGCGGCGGTGCGGGCGCCGGACGGCGGTCGTTCGGCGGCCCGGGTTTCGCCGACGTCGAGAGGTGAACCTGGCGAATGGTCATGGCCCGCTCCCGTGGTCCGCGCCGCCGGTCGCTTGGGCGCGCCGTGATCACGATATGCGCCTCGCCGATGGTGCCGACCAGGGCACGGTTGCGGTGGCCTGGTCGGGCTCAGGCGCGGTCGCGGACCAGATCGATCAGCCGCCCGAGAATGCGGTCGCCCGCGGCGCGCAGACCGTCGTGCTCGAACTCGCTGGTCAGCCAGGGCCGCAGCCCGCGCACGGCGGCCGCGCTCGGCTCCGAGAACTCGCGCGGGACGTACATGTCGTGGGCATAGATCGCGGCGGCAGCAGGCACCTCGTTGGCGGCCAGCCGCTCCTCGTCGTACAGCCGTGGCCAGGGCTGCTCGGCGAGCAGGCGAGCCGCGTCCCGGTAACAACCGAGGGCGCCGATGTCGTCGAACATCCATGGAAAGACGTGCTCGCCGGTGAACAGGGTCGGGTCGGAGTAGGCGTCGGGTTGCACCCGCTGCGCGGACCAGCGGGTCACGCCGCCGTCGGCCCAGCACGCCTCGTGCACGAGCGCGTAGAGCGGGTTGCGCCCCCAGGCGACAGTGCCTTCGACGTCATGGGCGAACGCGGCCGATCGAGGGTCGAGCTCGAGCAGGTAGTGCAGCCGTTCGGCTCCGTCGCTCGCACCCAGCTGCTGTCCGACCATCCGGAACCGGCGCGCGGTCAGTCGATCACCGCTCGGCAGCGTGATGCCGGCATCGATCGCGTCGTGCACTGCGCGAACCCTGTCGCGGTCGCCGGGATACCGCGCGTAGAAGCGCTCGCAGCGGTCGATCACACGCGAGTAGGTCGTGCGGTAGACGTCGTCGATCCGCGGCCCGATGGCGGCCAGACCGCCGGTGAACATCGCTTCGCGCAGCCCTTCGGGCGCCTGCGACAGATAGGCGAGCAACGTGAATCCGCCGAAGCTCTGCCCGAGAACGCTCCACTTCTCCGCGCCGAGGTGGGCACGCATCGCTTCGGCATCGCGAACGATTGCATCCGCCCGGAAATGGGTCAGGTAGCTCGCCTGTTCGGCCGGACCCCACCCGGCAACGTCATGGATCGGTGTCGAGCGGCCGGTGCCGCGCTGGTCGAGCATCACGACGCGGTAGTCCGCGAGCGCCCGCTCCAGCCAGCCGGGAGAGTGCGGCACTCCGGTCGGGCGAGGGGCCTCGAACCCCGGGCCACCCTGCAGGAAGACCAAAAACGGCCGGTCCTGTCCGTCCGGGTCCGCAACCACGCGGGCGAACACCGCGATCTGCTGCCCGGCGGGCTCCGAATGGTCGAGCGGTACGTCGATGGTGTGGTCGGTGACGACCAGGCCTGGCATTCGGTAGCTCGACGTCATGTGGTGATCCTTGCAAGCGGTGCCCGTGAGTGGCGAGCGGCAGCGGTCAGTGGATCGCGCCATCCCTTGCCCGAAGCGATCCGGCATCGCGTCCGGCACCGGTCGCGAGCGCCTCGGCCAGGATCGACACCGCGATCTCGGCCGGCGTGCGTGCGCCGATGTCGAGCCCGGCCGGGCCATGCACGCGGTCGAGGTCGGTGATGCCGCGGTCGGCCAGCCACTGCGCGCGCGAGTGCTGGGTGTGCCGCGAGCCGAGGGCGCCGATGTAGCCGGCCTGGCCCGCGAGCGCCGCTTCCAGCGATGGCCCGGCAACCTCGTTGTCGTGGCTGATCACGACGACCTTGTCGATCCCGGAAAGGCCACCGATGACGCCGGTGGCAGTGGTGACGTCACCGACCACCTGGGTCGTCCAGCCGAGCAGCCCGGCGGCGTCCGAGAGCGCGTCGGCGATCGCACCGGCGCCGGCCACGACCAGCTTCGGAACCGGGAAGAACACGGTGATGACCAGGTCGTCGCGCACCGCGGTGGCACTGACCGAGCGCCCGAACAGCGAGGCCGCGTCGGGGTCGGCCTGGCCGATGGTGTCCGCCGTGAAGACCGACGTGGCGGTCACGGCGTCGCCGTCGAGCTTGGAGACCAGGCAGACCGGGCGGCGATCACGCAGCTCGTCCCAGAGCTCGTCAGGTAGCTGAGCGGCGGACACCAGCAGGCAGCGGGCGTCCCCGCCGCACGACAGCCCGGCGATGGTCGCGTCCAGCTCACCGACGTGCAGGTCGACGATGCGGTTGATCCGCCGTTCGCTCGCGAGCTGTGCCAGCTGGTCGTCGAGGGCGCCAGAGGCGGCCGACCCGACTCGCCCACCGCCGGGAGTGATCGCCAGCGCCTCGCCATGGTCGCGCGAGCTGAACCCCCTCGTCTCGACCACCCACGCGACGTCGACATCGGTGCCTGCGGACAGACACGCCCGCACCGTCAGTGCGATCTCGTACATGGCGACGAGCCTAGGTCGCGGCGGGGTCGCCTCCGAGTGGACGCGCCCTGACCCGTTCGGGTCCGTCCAGCGGCGCGCCCGGCGTGCTCCGAACGGGCGAGTGGCTTAGGCGGTTTGCGGCATCAAGGACACAGCGCAAATCCGACGAAACCTATCAACGTGGATGGCGCGAATTCGAGCCCGCCGGAGTCGTCCCGCCCGCCGGCGGCTGACTCGGAAGCGATGGATCGCTGGGACGCGCGACCGGTCGCGGCCGGAACGCTGCGGGCCGCGATCCTGCTCGCCCCGCTGGTCGTGAGCAGCGGGGCGCTCCTCCTTGTCTCGCATCTGTGGCCGGCGCCGAGCGGCGGCCGCGGCTGGTGGCTGGCCGGGCTGGCCGCCGTCGCTGTCGTGGTCGCGTTCGTCGTCGAACGCGGAGCCCGGCGGCTGCTGCCGCTCGCCTCGTTGCTCCGGCTGACCATGCTCTTCCCTGACCGCGCGCCGTCGCGGATGCGCATCGCGCGGGCCGCCGGGTCGACCGGCCAGCAGCTGTCCCGGCTGGCCCGAAGCGACGACGACACGGCGCAGGTGGCGGCCGAGAAGGTTCTCACGCTGATCACTGCGCTCGGCAACCACGACCGCAAGACGCGCGGCCACTCGGAGCGGGTTCGGCTGTACTGCGACCTGCTCGGTGACCAGCTGCGGCTTTCGCGCGGGGATCGCGATCGGCTGCGGTGGGCGGCTCTGCTGCACGACATCGGCAAGCTCGAGATCGCGCCCACCATCCTGAACAAGCCGGCCAAGCTGTCCGACCGAGAGTTCGCCCGCATCCGCCGGCACCCGACGCTGGGAGCGGAGATCGCCGCGCCGCTGCTGCCGTGGCTGGGGGAGTGGGGCGGCGGCATCGTCGACCACCACGAACGCTGGGACGGTCGCGGCTACCCGCATGGTCGGTCCGGCACCGAGATCTCCCGAGCCGGCCGGATCGTCGGCATCGTCGACTCCTTCGAGACGATGACGGCGGCACGGGTCTACAAGAAGGCGATGACCACGCGGGCCGCGCGCACCGAGCTCGCGGACTGCGCGGGCAGCCAGTTCGACCCCGACTTCGTCCGTTCCTTCCTGTCGATCTCCCTGCCGCGCGTGCTCTGGGCGATGGGGCCGCTGGCATTCGCCGTACAGCTGCCCTTCCTGCGCAGCCTCGCGAAGTTCGGGACGCAGGCGAGCGCACTGCCGCTGCAGAGCGCTTCGACCGCGGGCGTTGCGGCGGCGGCGAGCGTCATCGGCGTGGCGGCCGCACCCGCGATGGTGACCAGCGTCGTGCATCGCCACACTCACTCCCACGGGCACGTGGACGGCGGTTCGCGGTTGGCCGGTGCGACGGCGCTGCACTCCGGTGGGTCCGTCGGCACCGTCGCCGGGGGCGGTGTCGAGACCGTGTCCGATGCGCATGCGGGAACCGTGCTCGGTCCTCGCTCAGACCTGCCGCCGCGCGTGAGCGGCGTCGTTCCGCCAGAGGCTTCCCGCACGCCCGGCGCCTCGGATCCGGGCACACCGACCGGAGGATCCCCGGTTTCCGGTGGCGGGTCGCCGACGCCGTCGCCGGCGCCGAGCTCGGGTCCGGGCAGCTTGTCGATCGCCGCGACGACCATGTACGCCGTCGAGGACATCTCTGCGACCGTGGACGTGCTGAGCTCGACCGTGACCAATGTCGTGGCCTCGACGTTGCAGATCGCCGACCACCCGTCGCACGGCACCGCCACGGTCGGCTCGGACGGGAACGTCAGCTATCAGCCGGAGCCCGGTTTCGTCGGCGTGGATCAGCTGACCTACCAGGTGTGCGACAGCGCCGGCCGCTGCGGCGCCGCCGAGCTGACGGTCAACGTGCTCGGCCACGACCAGGCGCACGCGAACCTCGACGGTGTCGACCTGTCCGGGATGGACCTGTCCGGCTTCACGTTCACCGGCGCATCGCTCCGCAACGCCGACCTGACCGGCGCGAACCTGACCGGTGCCGACTTCACGAACGCCGACCTGACCGATGCCGACCTTGCCTCCGCCACGGTTCGCAATATCGTCCTGAGCGGGGCCACTTTGACCGGGACCGACGTGTCAGGCGTCGTGGGCGCGGTCGCCCCGGACGCCACTGCGGTGAACCTCTCGGCGACGATCGGCAAGGCCGTCACCATCGATGCGTCGAACCTGGTCGCGGACCCCGACGTGCCGATCGACTGGTCGACGCTGTCGATCTCGGGATCACCCAAGCACGGCTCTGCACGGGTGACCGGTACCCACACCATCGTCTATACGCCGGGTGCGGGTCTGCTCAGCACGGATTCGCTCACCTTCACGGTGGCAAACGTGCTCGGTGCCTCCACGACCTGCACCGTGCACTTCGTCGCGGTGCTCTGACCACTGACAGCCGGACAGCGTCGGGCCGCGCGTTTCACGCGGCCGACTGCTACGAGCGGATGCGGAACGGCCGCGGCGGCGGTTGAAGATCGGCGCGCGGGCAGGTGTCGAGGGTGAGGCCGCCGAACGCGAGCGCTTCGTCACACAGGCTGGTCACCGTCATCCCGTGCTCGCAGCCGAGCCGGGTGATGGTCGCGCGGTAGATCGTGATGTCGAAGCGCGTGGGCACGCCGTAGGCAATCTGCATCGTGCCGAGCACCTCGGCCGATCCGGTGCCACCGTCGGTGCCGTTCCACGACCGGTCGTAGCGCCGCCAGATCGTGGGCTCGGACCACCACAGGCCACCCATGCGGACGTCGCGCATCGCGAGCTCGACCAGCACCTGACGTGCCGCCTGCTCCGGAACGATCGCCGCCGGCCGGATGACCTCGGTGACGACGCCCTCGTCGTAGGCCTCGGTGAGCAGCATCTCACGGTCTTCCATCCGGGCTCCTCAGGTGGACTCATGGCGACTCGGGGTGGAAATGTCCTCGCCGTGGCATTCCGTAACCTTCTTCGGCAGCCGCCGGAGCCCGATTGACCATCGCCGTCAAACTGACTGACGGATCAAGGCAGGTCGCGGGGTCGCCGGCTCGTCGGAGCGCGCGGCCACCCAGTGCGCGCACCCCATTCCGTTGTCATTCCGTCACTTTTCGGTTGTGCGTCCGTGATCGTGGAGCCGTGCCGATCGGCGCCCGGCGTCAACCGAGGCGCCGCTCCGGGCCAGTCCTGTTCGCCGGTTCAACGTTTCGGGTGTCCGGCGTCGAAAATCGGGGTACTGAACGGATCAACCGGAATCGGAGGTCAGGGTGTTACTCATCATCGCGCTGATACTGCTGGTCGTGTTCGCCGGACTCGGCTTCGCCGCCCACGTGCTGTGGTGGGGTCTCATCCTGGCGGTGATCATCGGCATCGCCAGCCTGCTCACCGGCCGCCGAGTCTAGGCGGCGTACGTGGGGGGAGGGGACTGCCGGCGGTCGGCCGAGTCAGCTGGCGACCGCCTGGTCCAGGCTGTCGTGCACCGAGAACACCGCCGTCAGGCCGGTGATCTCGAAGACCTGAAGGATCTGCGGCCGGGTGCAGACCACCGAGAGGTCCCCGCCGTCCGCGCGGACCCGCTTGACGGTGCTGACAAGGACGCCGAGGCCGGTGCTGTCGAGGAACTCCACCTGCTCGAGGTCGACCACGATGCGGGTGCGGCCCTCGCCGATCAGGTCGAGCAACGCGGCGCGCAGATCGGGCGCGGTTGCCACGTCGATCTCCCCGGACGCGGTGAGCACCGCGTACGGCGGATGACTGTCGTCGACGGTCAGTCCGAACTGCACAGATCCGGTCCCCCTGCTCCATGGCGACCCGCAGCCGTCGTCGGCCCGGTCGGCTCGGTTGCTGGCGTCATCGTCAAGATTAGTCGGATGCCTGGGCAATCCGGGCCCGATAGGCGATGGTGAGCCGCGTGGCGCAGCCCGACCGCGAACGGCTCGACCTTGCCGCGAATCCCGCCGCGGTCGGCCAGGCCCGCACCTGGCTCGCCGGTTACCTGAGCGGGTGGTCCTCGGACGGCCTGGCGACTGTCCAGCTGTTGCTCTCCGAGCTGGTCACCAACGCGATCCTGCACACCACCGACGTGGTGGAGGTGGCGGCGACCCGCGCCGGGGCGGTGGTGACCATCGAGGTCTCCGACCACAACCCGAGCAAGCCGGTCCTGAAGACCTATCAGCAGGACGCGGCGACCGGTCGAGGGCTGCATCTGGTCGAGGCGCTCGCCGAGGAGTGGGGCGTGCACGCGGACGCGATGCGCAAGTCGGTGTGGTTCCGTGTCGCCGACGGTGCGAGCCGCAGCGGCCCGGGGCACCAAGTCACCAGCCGCGACGCCTACGACAGCGAGCCGGTCGCACCAGCGCCGGCGGCGGCCCCGCCGGGCACGCTCGGCGGCCCCGCCTTCACCGTGTGGCTGCGCGGGCTGCCGGTTGCGACGTACCTCGCCGTCGAGGAGCACCACGACGCGCTCGTGCGCGAGTTCGCACTGCTGCTGCAGTCCGGCACCGACCACGGTGGTGGGCGGGTCGCGCCGGGCCTGCTGGTTCTTGCGGCGAAGATCGTCGAGCAGTTCGGGGTGGGCAACGAGGAGCGCCGGGCCCAGGTCGAGGCTGCGCGGCGGGCGGGCAAGCGAACCGTCGACGTGTCGATGCTGTTCCCTTCCGGATCTCATGCCCAGGTCGCGCTGATGGCCGACCAGCTCGACGAGGCAGACGCGAGTTGCCGGCGCGGTGAGCTGCTGACGCCTCCATCGACGCCGGAGGTGGTCCGCTTCCGCCGCTGGTACACCGACGAGATCGTCCGCCAGCTCTCGGGCCAAGCCGCCACCTCCTGGCCCTACGGGGTCGACGAACCCGCGCCGTCCGGGGGAACGAACCTGGACGCCGACCGCAGATGACACGACAGCTGCGGCCGCTCAGCATCGCCGTCATCGTGGTGATGCTGGTGATCACGGGAGTCGGGGCCTGGGTCACCCGCGTCGCGGTACGCGATCAGGAGCGTCGTCTGCTCAAGGAGCGCACCAACGAGGTCGGACTCGTGCTGGACTCCTCCATCAGCGCGTTGCCGGTTCCGTTGCAGGTGCTGGGCGGAGTTCTGCGTGCCACCCACGAGTCGCCCATTGCGTTCGAGCGGGCGAGCGCCGCGGCCGAGACCGGCTCGACCCAGCAGGTGACCTTCGCTCTGATCCGCAAGACGCCGACCGGATTTGTCGTCGCGATGGCGGAGGGCGCCGGCCTGCACAAGGGTGAGGTGGTCACCGGGCCCCGAGCGCGCGCCTTCGAGCAGGCGCTGACCACGACACAGCTGGTGCCGACGGCGGTTATCGGGCACGGTGCGACCCGCGCGCTCGGCTTCGCGCTGGGCCCTCCGGTCGCACCCGCGGGGACGGTGCTCTACCGCGAGGACCTGCTCGGTCCGATCGGAGCGCCGAGGTCGGCCGGCGCCGCGCCCTTCAGCGAGTTGCGCGTCGTCATCTATGCCGCTCCGCGACCGATCCGGCGCGATGTCCTTGCAGAGACCACTAGCACGCTGCCTCTCACCGGGCTGGTCCACACCGAGCCACTGATGGCGGGCTCCACGACCTGGACGCTGCAGGCGTCAGCCAAGCACCCGCTGGTCGGGGGCGCGACCTCGGCGGCACCGTGGATCGTCCTTGGCGGCGGCGTGCTGGTGACCGCTCTCATGGCGGTGGTCGTCGAGATCGAGAGCCGGCGCCGGCGGTCGGCGCTCGCGCTGTACGACACCGAGCACCGAGTCGCCGAGGCGCTGCAGCTCAGCCTGCTGCCGACGCTGCCGGTCGTGCCCGGTCTGGGCCTGGCCGCGCGGTACCTGCCCGGCTCGGCTCACCAGGAGATCGGCGGCGACTGGTTTGACGTGTTCGCACTCGATGGCGAACGAACGGGCATCGTGATCGGCGATGTCGTCGGCCACGACATCGCGGCCGCCGCGGCGATGTCGAAGTTGCAAGCGTCACTTCGCGCCTACGCGTCGAGTGGCGCGCGCCCGTCCGAAGTCCTCGACCGCCTCGACGACCTGGTGTCGAGCTTCGAGATCTCCGAGCTGGTGACCGTCTTCTACGGCGTACTCGGCCCTCCGGACGCGGACGGCGAGCGGCTGCTGTCGTTCGCGAACGGCGGGCACCTGCCGCCGTTCGTCCGGCGGCCCGACGGCACCGTCGACGAGCTGGCCGCCGGCGGGTCGCTCGTGCTCGGTGCTCCGGTCGCCACCCCGACCAGGCGCGCGGAAGCCGAGTACCGGGTTGCAGCAGGTTCGATCCTGCTGCTGTTCACCGACGGTCTCCTGGAAGTGCCGGGAGTGTCGCTGTCCGACTCGTTGGCCGAGCTCCGCGCCTTGGTCGAAGGCGCATCGGACGACCTCGATGCGGACTCGCTGTGCGCGTTGGTGCTCGAGGGCGTGGACCCGGATCGTCTTCGCGACGACATCGCGATCCTGTGCATCAGTGTCGACGAGATCTCACGTGCGCCGCGGGTCGGTGTGGTGGAGACGCCGACGAACGTCACGGCGTCAGCTGTCGAACCAGGTCCCGTGACCGCGACCTTGACCGAGTGACGGCTGCGAATCCGGTTCGTCGACGTTTACAAGTTTCACCCAAATGCCTTGCGGTTGTTGAGGTTTGACGTCGTGCCCATGCGGGCAGCAACCGGGTATCGCCTCCGCGTGTGCGAGGCCGCGATCCGGGAGTGCACATGGGTATCGGAGTGGGTCTGTTCTTCATCGCGCTTGGCGCCGTCCTGACCTTCGCGTTACACGCGACTGTCAACGGCGTGAACCTTCAGATGGTTGGCGTGATCCTCATGGCGGTGGGCGCCGTAGGGATCGTCCTCGACCTCGTGATGTTTGCCCCGCGCCGTCGTTCGGTCCAAACCGTCGAGCGGGTTCCCTACTCGCAGTACGACGACGGCACGACGCGCGTCACGCACGTCGAGTCCTGACCTCCACCGGAACGGCGATCAGCTCGCCAGTGCCGCCTCGGTGACCGTGAGCGGCAGTGGCGCCGGCATCCCGAGGTGGTAACCCTGGCCGAAGCGGACACCGAGCGCCTTCAATGCATCGAGTTCGTTCGCGGTCTCGATGCCTTCCGCCACGATGCCGGCGCCGATCTCGGCGCCGAAGGCCAGCAGCGAGGCGGCGAGTGCACGCCGGGCGGGGTCGTCGTCGATGCCTCGGGTGATCCCGAGATCGAGCTTGATGAGGTCCGGCCGGAGGTTGAGGATGTGCCGGAGACTGGCGAAGCCGGCTCCCGCGTCGTCGACCGCTAGCCGCACCCCGCTCGCACGGAGCACGCGCAGCGCGCCGACGACCTCCTCGTAGTTGTCCACGCTTTCGTGCTCGGTGAGCTCCACCACGATGCGGTGCGCCGGTACGCCGCCGAGCAGCCGCTGCAGCTGCGGCGACAGGACCGCCGCCGGCGAGACGTTCACCGACAGGTAGGCGCCGGCCGGAAGGTCGTGCAACCGGCCGAGAGCGGCGCTGATCGCGGCCAGCTCGAGGTCGAGGCCGAGGTCCTCGGCGGCAGCGTCGGCAAACCAGACGTCCGGGGTCGGGTTGGGGTGGCCGGGGAACCGGGCCAACGCCTCGGCTCCGACGATGCGCCCGTTGTCGAGCGCCATGATCGGCTGGAACACCATCGAGATGCGCTGCCGGTCGAGTACGTCGAGCACGCGTTGCCGGCGTTGCGCCGCCACGGATGTGGCCGCCAGCCGCGCCGAGTGCCGGTCGGTGACATCGCTGAGGCACGTGACGACCGCCTCGACGCGCCCGTCCGGTCCGATTGCCGGTGCCGTGCTGAACGACATCCAGGTCGGCTCACCGGTTCCCTTGTCGACCCCGACGACCAGCTCGCGCTGCGGTTGGCCGGTCGCAAACGTCGCCTGGGGCGGGGTCAGGTCGGTGCCGCTCCACCGGCTGCCGTCGGCGTGCAGCAGCCGGCTGCGGAACGCGTCCAGGGCGGCTCCGCCGGCGAGCTCCGCCTCGCTCAGACCGAGGATCGTGCGGGCGGCGTGGTTGTAGGCGAGGAACTTGCCGTCCCGGTTCTGCATGTACACGCCGTCGATCATGTGGTCGAGCAGAGTGGTCTGCAGGCGCTCGAGCTCGTCGGCTCGATCGAGCTGGCGGCGCAGTCGCTCGCCGGTGGTGCGGTACTGCCGCACGAGCATCAACGCGGCGAGGACGTCAAGACCGGCCACGACGGCGATCGCGGCCATGGCGACGCCCGGATCCGTGCCGACCCCGACCGCCGCCACCGCGACGAGCACCACACTGAGGACGAGAACCGCGATCGAGGTCCCCGTACCGTGCAGCGGCTGACCTGGTGTCCGCCGGTGCACGTCGGTCGCTGCGTCCGGATCCTGCCCGCTCATCTCGACAACCGCCCGAGTGCTGCGCACGCCGACTGGATTCCGGCCACGGCGGCGCGACCGGCGTGCGGTTTCCCGTTGGGTATCGGACTGCGAGATCGGGCGCTTGACCCTCCGGCCGGGGGCCTTCGTCGGCCTACCGGCGCGTCCCTGCCGTGCGGCTCAGGCCGACTCGGAATGCCGGGCGGGTGTCCGGTGCTCGCACGGCAGGACCAGCTCCGTGCCCCAGACGCCGAAGTCGCTGGTCCCGAACTCCTCGAGCTCGGCGCACCAGCCGCAGAACCACACCAGTGCCACGCCGTGCTCGCAGCACTCGGGGCACAGCTCGGCGTCGATGCGACGGGTCTTTCTGGCCATCCGAGCAATGTACCGAGGCAGGCGCGGGATTCCGCGGACATCCACGCGCGCGCGGCGGATAGGTTCGGGAGACGGTCGGAGCCGAACGACGGAGGCGTTGGGAGATGACCCGCGATTGCGCTGCGGTGGTGATCGGCGCGGGAGTGGTCGGCTGCAGCATCGCGCTGGCGTTGGTGCGCGAGGGCCTTCCGGTGACCGTCGTCGACCGCGAAGGCGGACCCGGGCTGGGTTCGACCAGCGCATCCTCGGCCATCGTGCGGCTGAACTACTCGACCTTCGCCGGAGTGGCTGTGGCGTGGGAGGCGCAACACGAGTGGGAACGCTGGCCCGACATGATCGGCGTACCAGACCCGTCCGGCTTCGCCCGCTACCACAACACGGGCATGCTCTTCCTCGACACCCCTGGGTACGACGCGGACCTCGTCTGCACCCACTTCGACCGGCTCCGCGTTCCGTACGAGCGGCTGGATGCGGCGCAGCTGGGCGAACGCTTTCCCTACCTGTCCGCGGCCGCATACCACCCGCCGCGGCTGCCGTCGGACGAGCAGTTCTGGGCGGAGTCGAGCCGGACGCTCGGCGCCCTTTACATGCCACGAGGGGGATACGTCGACGACCCGAGCCTGGCCGCGCGCAACCTCTGGACGGCGGCGGAGGCGGCCGGGGCCCAGGCGCGGTTCCGGTGCGCCGTGACCGCGATCGAGACCGACCCGGCCGGTGTCGTCGGTGTCGCGCTCGACGACGGCACTGCGGTTGACGCCGGCATCGTCGTCAACGCTGCCGGTCCGCACTCCGGCGCGATCAACGCGCTCGCCGGCGTGCTCGAGGAGTTCCGGGTCCGCACCAGGCCGATGCGCCAGGAGGTGCACACCGTCGACGCACCGCCGGAGCTCGGCGGCGATCCGGGTCCGGCGGTCGGCGACGGCGACCTCGGGACGTACTTCCGCTCAGCACCCGGCGGCCGAATGCTGGTCGGTGGCGTAGAGGCCGAGTGCGACCCCATGGAGTGGCTCACCG
>Ga0335074_10000606_pt1 | contig 50183 bp, 45 predicted proteins | sample Lox_Sample_23_FD_206715 | JGI IMG/M metagenome (GOLD analysis project Ga0335074, IMG submission 206715) | Soil microbial communities from Loxahatchee National Wildlife Refuge, Florida, United States - Lox_Sample_2.3 | ecosystem: Environmental > Terrestrial > Soil > Wetlands | place: USA...
TCTTCGAGTCAGACTGGCAGCGCTCGTTCTGGGGCAGCAATTATCCCCGCCTCGCCGCTATCAAGAAGAAATACGACCCACAGGGGCTGTTCTTCGTCCATCACGGCGTCGGCTCGGAGAACTGGAGCGCGGATGGCTTTACCAAACTTTGAAGCTCTGCATCGCGTAGATCATTTAGGAGGGACACCGAAAAGGGGGGCTCGTTACTATGAACTGCGCAGATGCGTGCCTGCACATTCCCAGACTTCGTCTCGACGACCGGCCGTTGCCAGATCCGATTCGTTCTGCTTTCGAATAGAGCGCCACATCCACTGGATCGTTTCATCGTGGCTGCAGGTCTAATGCCAGTCGGCGATGCTTGGATCGTAATGCGCAACGGCCGTTCAAAGGCGGTAGACCTCGGCGTTCACGGCACCCCGCTGGCGTTATGCTCGCGATCAGCGCGCTGCTAATTATCGCCAATCGTCACCCGGCCGATTGTGAGAATGGCGCTTTTGCGCATTGCGATATGTGAGGATGTATGGGAGCGAGCATGGAGGTAACAATTCATATTCTTGCCCTGCTGGTGCTGGGCTTAATGTGTGGCAGTGAACTGAACGTGGGGGCGATTGGTCATCCAATTCTGAAGCGTCAGCCGGACCAAGTGCATATCCCGGTACGAGCATCGTTCGCGGCGTTGTTGGGACGTGTGATGCCGTTCTGGATGACGGGTTCGACGTTGCTCAGCCTGCTTTTGCTGCTGCCTTTCGAACACTTGAGCAAAGTTCCTTGGCGTTTCGTCGCAGCTGCGTTTACCATTCAGGTTTTCGCGGTTGTGTTCTCACTTGTTGGTCCAGTACCGATTAACAATCGGATCAGAAAGTGGACCTTGGCCTCTCTTCCCGACAACTGGAAGGCGATGGAGAAGCGCTGGGATGTCTATCACAATGTCAGGACTGGCGGCCTTATCATCGCTTTCGGGCTCCTTGCCCTCAGCCTTCGAGTGAATTAGCTACTTTCCGACGTCAACATACAAGGCGCGCCACAAGCCCCGGGACGAAGCGCTCCGGACAAGTGGAGTCCCAGTACGCCTACAACCACAGAAAGGCCACAAGCGGGAGCGTCATAACGATTGCGCGCAGAAAAGCTAACGTGCAAATAAGCGGACTTTAGCGCGCAAAACGCGGCATTTAAGGCGAAATAAAGCCGTTTTAACGTGCCAATTTCGCGCCCACCCCCGGGAGCGCCAGTCTCCGCACTGGTGCCTTCCGTTTTTCTCCTCCACCTCCTTCACCCTCCTCCACTTCCTCTGCCTCCTCGAATTATATATTGACACCAGACGTATGCCCGTGGTAAACTACGCACTCAATTTCAAGTCATGCCAACCGTGGCCGTAGGCTCTACCCCGAAACCAAGAGCCACCACCCTGCGCGCCCGCGATCACCCAAAAACAGCCCAAAACCGGCAATTTCTAATCGATATCGCTGCGATTAGAAAACGCCGCAACCCTAGTATTTGCACCAGATCCAAACTTCTAATCGATACTAAATCGCCCGTTTCGCAGGAGCAAAAGCGAACGGAAACCGAAATCGCCGCGAAGGCCGCGAATCACGAAGCACAACTCACGACCCACGGCCCCTCTAATCGCAAATGAATAAAATTAAAAATCGACCTAAGCCATTGAAAACAAAGACCGAAAAAATTTCTAATCGCGGTCAGAAAGGGGGGTAAACGAGCACCGCGATTAGAAATGCATAAAGTCGCGGCCAAGGGAAAACCGGGTCAGGCGCGGAGGGCGGCTCTGCGGGAGAACATGCTGAAGCCGCGCCGAATATAGGCGTCCAATTCGCGGACGCGCAAAAGCTTCAGCAGCAAGTAAAGCGCCGCCACGCCCGCGCAAGTGTCTATGCTAAGCACAAGCAGGGCGTAAAAGGCGCGGTGCCAGGGGAATAGGGTCTCGAGCCAGCCCATGAACTCGTAGCACCCGGCGCCAACCGCTGCCGAAGCCGCGGTGACTTTAAAGAAGAAGCCCATCACTCCGGCAGTGTCCGGATTTTGGGTGCGGCGCGCGAGCAGCACGAAAAGGACGACTGTATAGGCGCCGATGCCGATCGAACTGGCCAGCGCCAGGCCCGCGAACTGCATTTCGTGCATCAGCCACTTATAGAGTGGCAGGCTCAGAAACGTGGTGACCGTGCCGACAACCGCCGGGACGACGGTGTTGCGCGTGGCATAAAAGCCGCGAGCAACTATATTCTGCACACCCCAGGCGATCAGGCCGATCGAATAGAAAACAAGGCCATAGGCGATGGCTGAGTAGTCGGAAGGGCCCAGCCGCGGCGTGCGCAAAAAGAGCAGCCGGATGAGCGGCTGGCTTTCGGCCATCATCAGCGCGGCGATGGGAATTAGGGTGACGATCAACGCCTTCACGGAAGCGTTGAGCACGCGATTCAGGTCGCCGAATTTGCGCTCGGAATAGAGTTGCGAAAGAGTCGGGAACGAAGCGACCGCGAGCGCCTGCCCGACGAATCCGAGCGGCACCTGCATCAGCTTTTTGGAATAGGAGAGCCAGGTAACGGCGCCGTTTGCGAGATAGGAAGCGTAGTGCGTGGTGATCCAGTCGTCGGCGTAAGTAAGGCCGAGCGCAAGCATGATGGGGATCGCCAGCTTCAGGAAAAGGATGAAGCCCGGATGCTTCACGTTGAAGCTGGGCCGGAAGGAAGCGCCCATGCGATGCGCGCCATAAGCCTGCAAAAGGAAATTGCCGCAAACGGCTCCCGCGAGCACACCGATGGCGAAGCCGGTGATTCCGATGTGCGAAAAGAGCAGGACGCCGCAAACGATGATGGCGCTGTTATAGACGAGCGGCGCGAGCGCGGGAACGGTAAAGTGGCCTTTCGCGTACTGCACCGCGGCCAGGATGCTGCCTTCGTAGAAGAAAAGCTGCGCCGGAAGCATCAGCCGCGTGAGGAATACAGCGAGGGCTCGTTCGTGCGGCTGGAACCCGGGCGCGACCACGTGATCCACAAGCGGGCCCGCAAGAAACTCGCCAATCACGATCAGGACGGCGAGAGCGACGCCCATTACCGTGACGACGGTGGAAAAAACGCGCCAGCCTTCGCGTTCCTTATCTTCGGCTACGTATTTTGAAAAGACGGGGATGAACGTAACGCTGAGCGAGGCCCCCGCGATCAGGTAATTGACGAAGTCGGGCAGCCGGAAGCCGGCATAGTAGGCGTTCGTGTTGGCGTTTGCGCCGGCGAAATGCGCGATGGCCCAATCGCGGCCAAAGCCCAGGATGCGGCTGAGAAAGACGCTCGCCATCATAATGGCCGTCGCCGCGGCAATGCGGCGGTGCATGTGCGAGGCGCTATGCTCGCGGGCGGCGGCGATGGGCGCAGCTGCGCCGTCTTCACCAGGCAATTTTGGCGAGTCCTGGGAGTTCACTGACCTTTATCGTAGATGGTTTGCGGCAAGCGGGCCACAGGATTTCAGAGCGTAGGTGCTGCGCCAGCTCACATGCCGAAGGGATTGCGGGCGGGCGAACCAGGAGACGCGGCGCGAAGGTACTGCACGGGCCAGGAGGCCGTCACGCCGCCACGGGCGGCCACGTGAAGCGGCCAGTAGGGGTCGCGCAGAAATTCGCGCGCGAGAAAAATCACGTCGGCCTTCCCTTCCGTGATGATCGCCTCGGCTTGCTCGCCTGAAGTGATTAGGCCGACGGCCCCGGTGGCGATTCCGCCTCGGCTGCGGACCGCCGCGGAAAAGGGCACCTGATACCCCGGTGTAAGCGGAATTTTGGCCGTGGCGATGTTGCCGCCGGAGGAGCAATCGATCAGATCAACGCCGAGCGGGCCGATTTGCCGGGCCAGTTTAACGGATTGCTCGACGTCCCAGCCGCCTTCGGTCCAATCGCTGGCGGAGATGCGGACGAACAGTGGAAGTTCCTCCGGCCAGATACGGCGAACGGCCGTGATCACTTCGCGCAGCAGGCGCGTGCGGTTTTCGAACGAGCCGCCGTAGGAATCGGTGCGTCTGTTGGAGAGAGGCGAAAGAAATTCGTGTATCAAATAGCCGTGGGCAGCGTGGATCTCGACAATTTTAAACCCTGCAGCCAGAGCGCGTTCGGCCGCGGCGACAAATTCCCCGATGATTTTGCGAATTCCAGCCTCATCCAAGGCCTGAGGCATCAGATAGCCTTCGGCAAAAGGAATCGCGCTGGGCGCCACCGGCGTCCAGCCGCCTTCAGACTCGGGGATCGCCCCTGATCGAGAATCCCAGGGCCGGAAAGTGCTCCCCTTGCGTCCTGCGTGGGCGAGCTGAACGCCCGGTGCCGCGCCTTGTTCGCTGACAAAGCCCGTAATCCGCGCCAGCATCTCGATATGCTCGTCTTTCCAGATGCCAAGATCTTGTGGGCTGATGCGGCCTTCGGGCGAAACCGCAGTTGCCTCCGTAAAGACGATCGCCGCGCCTCCCACGGCGCGGCTTCCTAGATGGACCAAGTGCCAGTCGTTGGCAAAACCATTGACGCACGAATACTCGCACATGGGCGAGACGGCGATCCTATTGCGGAATTTCAGGCTGCGAATGGCAAGTTCGCTGAAAAGCTGCATGTGTGAAGTTCCCCCGAATTTGATGGTGTGAAAGCTTAGGGCAGGATCGATTGGATGGTCCAGACAAGTGAGAAGTCGCCGCGGATTTTTATGCGAGAGTGGCTCGCGGTGTTAGACGACGCGAAAGTGACAAAATAGGGCGATTCGGCCGTGCCGGGGGCGCGAGTCAGCGCTTCTCGCTCTTTTGCTCTTCTTCGCTGGCGCCGGATGTCCACGCAGGAGGATCGCTGGCGGGAAAGGATTCGCGCGATGCTTCCTCCACGGCGTCGACGTTACCCTTTTCGGGTTCCTTTTCCGGTTTCGAAGCTTTTTCTCCGGGTTTGCGAGGCGGTTTCCTAGGATCTGATCCCATTGTGAAAACTCTCAAGAAGTTTGATGCGTCAGCGGCCGCTTCAGAACTTCCAAACTATGCCGACGGACGCTTTCGGGCTGAGTTGATACGTGCTGAAGTAGTGGCTGCCGATCATGTCGAGTTCGAGGCGATAAGCCAGGCGCTGGCGGTGCCCTGTGGCGTCAATGCCGATGCCCGTCTCATAGGCAAAGGCTTGCTGACTGCCGTAAGACGTTTGCGGGACGTAATGCGAAACGCCGACAAGGCCGTGAGCCCAAAGCTCAAGTCCGCGCGGTGCAGACCAACGAAAGCGCGGGCCAGCGCCTGCGAATGCGAAGCGGGACGTGTAAGGCCCCTGGCTGCCGAAGGCACCGAGCAACTCCCCATCAGCGCCAAACCAGCCTGCATTGTAAAAATACGAAATCGAGGAATCGAAGCCGTTGCGGCTCTGGATCTGGTGCGGCGCCATGTAAAAACGCAAGAAAGTGTAGCCTACGTAAACCTGGAAATCATACTGCTCGTAGACGCCGATCACCCCGCGCTGCGGCTTCGGCGCCGGGACAGGTGCAGCGGGCAAAGCATAGGGCTCGGGCGCTGATGCCGAGGTTGACGTGAGGGAAAATGCCGCCGTTGTGGGCGCGAGAAGTGAAGGTGAAGCAGTTTGAGCACTTGCGCTGGATCCTGCGAGCAGAATGCCCGCGAGTAGGAACCCCAAGAATTTCATCGCCTATCTCCCAAGCCAGTAGCGTCAACCACCTTATATTACTTTGCGTTAAGACCTGTCGGCATGTCCACCCATATTTGTACCGACTTAGGCTGGGGATAAATAGTGGATAGCATCTCCGATGCTTCTGACGCAAGGCATAGTTGGGGTTGGCGCCAAATTCGCATAGTGTCCGCCGAATGCCGAACACTGGCGGCCGCAACCAGGCGCCGCTCTACGGCTCCGTCGAGGCGGCGCGGCGGTGTTGGAAGAACGGGGAGAATGCGTTGATCGCGGCAATGCGAAAGGCGTCTTCGCGGGTGATAAGCCCTTGCGTGAGAATGCCCCAGGCTCCCAGGCCGTTTCGGACGCCGCGGGCGCCAGCATAGCGGTCGATGGCTTCGGAAAGGTCGACGCCCTCATCAACCACCTGAGCGGCGAGCTCGTCGGGCAGGGCGATTGCGCCGGATTGCCCGTAGTGGCCGTGAGCGTCGTCGCCGAGCACATAGACCCAGCTTTCGAGGAAGACTCGACGCTCTCCGTCCAGTTCGATCACGTCTAAGCCGCCTTCCAAACCGACGAAGTAATCGCACAGCTCCGCGCGTTCGAGCGAGATTCGTTTCAGCGCTTCGGCGCGTGCTTTGGCACCTTGCATGGTTTCTGCGCGGGAAAGAGGAGTGGGCCGCACACCGCTGGGAACGTCGACCGGCACGATTTCGACCTGGCTATCCGGCCGAAGGAGGGGACGGCAGGCTTCGAGGGCTGCGCAAATAGCGTTCACTTTGGGCGCGCGAAGGCTGCCTACAGCCACACGAAGGCTAGGCATATCGACAACGGCCCTCGAAGACCAGGGGAGGAATGGAGCGGGATAAGGGAATCGAACCCTCGCCTCCACCTTGGCAAGGTGGCGTACTACCACTATACGAATCCCGCATGCGCAATATTCTCGCTGAGCATCCCTTTATAGCACGCGGTATGAGCGCCAGCAAGAGCGTGGCACGATCGTGCCCGATAATCACCAATAAATCCGGTCGTGAGCGGCGCGGCGATGCAAGGGCTTTGCAGCGATGCGATCCATCGAAATGGCGATCCTGACTCGGACGGCAGGGGCGACTTTGTGACGGGCTGGCGAGAGTGCTGTCTTTTATTTTCAATAACTTATGCAGGAAACAGTCTGACATCGAGTGACGGGCTGGGCGAGCTAAAAACGCGTCTCGCGTCGGATTGAGGCCTTTGCAATGGTACGCGGGTAATAGACATTCGTACGGGGTGCGTTAGCCGAGCGACGCGGCGATTGCCATGCACGGAAAAGTTATTCTTGGGAAGTCTATTCAGGAAAATCCCCGATACGGGGCCATCGTCGCTCAGGATAGAATATCGCGCGTGACGACGGCGATTCACTTCGGAACTTCGGGCTGGCGTGGCATTATCGCGGACGATTTCACGTTTGGCGGCGTGCGGCGGGCGGCGGCGGCGATTGCGGATCACGTTCGCGAGCAGAAAAAGTCTCCGCGGATTCTGGTTGGATACGACACACGATTCCTTTCGTGGGAATTTGCACGCAGCGCGGCGAGCGTGCTGCGCGAACGCGGTTGCCGCGTAGCGCTGTGCCGCGATTTCACGCCGACGCCAGCCATTGCGCACGCGATTCCTTCCGGGAAATTCGATAGCGGAGTGAACATCACCGCCAGCCATAATCCCGCGGAATATAGCGGCGTGAAATTTTCGGGACCGGATGGCGGCCCGGCGCTGCCCGAGATAACAAAAGACATCGAAAGGCGGGCGGGCAGGCTGGGAGAGATTTCGCCTAACGGCCACGAAATTCCCGACGACTTCGAACACATCGATCCGCGCGAACCCTATTTCGAACAGCTTCGCCGGCTGGTGCGATTCAACACTCTGAAGAGCCTGAAACGCGGTCTCGTTTGCGATGCCATGCATGGCTGCGGCGCCGGATGGCTCGACCGGATCCTGGCGGAACATGAGATCGACGTGACGGCGATCCGCGGCGAGCGGGACGTGCTTTTTGAGGGCAGCGGGCCGGACCCATCGGAGGGAAATCTGGGTGCGCTGGCAAACGCCGTGGCCCAGAAAAACGCTATCGCGGGACTTGCGACCGATGGGGATGCCGACCGCTTCGGAATTCTCGACGGCGACGGGTCGTTCGTCTCGCCCAATTACATTCTTGCGCTGATTTTTGACTATCTGCTCGAAACGCGGGGCGAGAAGCTCGGCGCTTCGCGCAGCGTGGCCACGACGCATTTGATGGATGCCGTGGCAAAACTTCACGATGTGCCCATTTACGAAACACCGGTCGGATTTAAGTATGTCGGACCGTTGCTTTCTGAAGGTAAGATTTCGACCGGCGGCGAAGAGAGCGCGGGCATGACGGTGCGGGGGCATGTGCCGGAGAAGGACGGGATCCTCGCCTGCTTGCTCGCAGCGGAGATGATGGCGGCGCGCCAAGCTTCTCTCGGCGAACAGCTGGCGCGGCTTTTCAAGCGGGTGGGGCGGGAGTTTTGGCCGCTGCGCGAGAATCTTCATCTCTCGCCGGAGACCCAGGCAACATTGCCAGAGCGGCTTGGGAGAGATTTTACGGAATTCGGCGGCCGCAAAGTGGCCGATATAAACAGGAAAGACGGCTTGAAATTGATTTTTAAAAATGGCGATTGGCTGCTGATGCGCCCTTCGGGGACGGAGCCGCTGATTCGGATTTACGCCGAAACGGCGTCGCCGGCAGCATCGAAAAAACTGGCGCAGGACGCGCGGGGATGGATCGGGGAATGAATCATCAGAACGAGGGAAAACTTAGCTTCGCGGAGCAGTTTCGCGAGTTTTTGAGCGCGAACGGCACCCTGCTATTGGCTGCGGGCGTGGCCTTGCTGCTGATTTCGGACGTATTCGGCACGCATGGCGTATTGGCGATGCGGCGCTCGCAGAAGCAGGCGGCCGAAATTCAGAAACATATCGACGAATTGAATCAGGAAAACCAGCAGCTGCAGGCAAAAGTGAAAGCGCTGAAGACAGACCCCGAGGCCATCGAGCGAATTGCCCGCGAAGAAATGGGGTTGGCCAAGCCGGGGGAATATATCTTCAAGGTGGCGCCGCAACCCGCCAACAACGCAGCGAAACAGGCCACAACGCAGCCGCAGCCGTAGGCGTTTGCCGCGCCCCTGGCCAGCCGCGAGTTCGTGACCGGTCGCGCGAGGCTACAACTAATCGAGAAAACGGTATTTGATCAGGGTCCACACGGCTTCCCAGCCGTCGCGAAGCTTGATCTTCTTGCCGTCCTGCACGGAACGACCCTCATAGCTGATCGGCACTTCGAAAATCCGGAAGCCCGCCTTGCATAATTTTGCCGTCACTTCCGGGCAGAATTCGAAGCGCTTGCAGCGAAGGTTCATGGCCGCCAAGACATTTTTTCTGAAGACTTTGTAACCGGTCGCTTCGTCCGTGATATGCGCGCCATAAAGCAAGTTGGAGAGAAACGAAAGCAGCTTGTTCGCGGCGCGATTCTGCCAGCGCATGCCCGAAAGCTGACCCAGAAAGCGCGAGCCGTAAACAACATCGCCTCGTCCATCGAGCAACGGCGCAAGCAATTTTTCGTATTCGTTGGGATCGTATTCGAGGTCCGCATCCTGGATGAGAATGTAGTCGCCGGTGGCGTAATAAAGGCCAACGCGAATCGCGGTTCCCTTCCCGAAATTCAAGACGGACCGATGCACTTTGATGGTGCGGTGCCCTTCGATGGTCTCGAGAAGCGTGGCCGTGCCGTCGGTGGAACCATCGTCGACAACGATGATTTCACGGCTGAGGTTCGGCGGAATGGGAGCCGACTGGACGCGATCGAGGATTCGTTCCACATACTGGCGCTCGTTGTAAATGGGAATGATGATCGAGAGCGTCTGCCGCGGCATTACGCCGGAGCGCAACGCTGCAGAAGGCCTTTCGGCTTGTTCGACGGGAGCTTCCGCCGCGAGCTTCGTCATGATTCCCTCGACTGCTCCAGTTCACCAGCTTGCCGCGGAAACGGCAATATGCCGCGGCGAATGAGTCAACGTGCGCCTGGCTCAAGCAACGCGGTGCTTCATCTTCTACGGCTGCGAGCCCGGCAAGCGAAAGAGCACGTATGAGTCGCCGCCGTCGCGCAATTGCGCAACGACCTGGTAGTGGTTCGCGAGCTGGCTGAGCAGATTGGCGAAGTCGTACGAGCGCTTGGCGATCAGCCGGTCGCGCGCGCCGATGCGCGGCTCGGCCATGCGCTTGCGGAAGTCGCCGTCTTCCCACACCGCATAGCCCTGATACTGCCACAGGAAATATTGGGTGCCCGCGGGAACGTGCGCCCATGATGTAGCGGTGCCGGCCATATCCATATCGATGATTTTGTTGCGGCGGTAATCGAGAAAATACGGCGTGTCGATCCAAGCAAAGAGCGCGGCGCCGGGCGGCACTTGCGATTGGAGTTGAGCGATCTGCCGGCGCACGGCATCGGAGAGCGCGTGCTGGATATAAGGCGTGTAGTCCGGCAACGTAGACAGTTGCGTGAATTCGAGAATCGAGCCGTATCGCACAGCCTGACCGGCGCGCGCTTTCGCCGCCGGGGAGAACAAAATGACAATCACGGCGCCGGCCACCGCCGGAATCGCAGTAGATGCGATGCGCGGCAGCTTGCCAGACAAGGACGGCGCGAGCAGCGCGCTGATGATGCAGGCGCCCAAAAGAAACGGCACGGAGTAACGCACGCAGACCTGGAAACCGGTCCACAGCGGGAAATAGAGCACAAGCGTGAGGAAACAAGCGACGCCCGCGGCCGCTCCCGCAAAAATGCCAAGCGGTTTTCCGGGGTGGTCGATTTCATTTTCGGATGGGGCGGCTTTGCGTTGATGAAACCACGCAAGGATGGCCAGCAACGCGACGAAAGCGGCCAGCGCTGCAATTAATGTGTACGAGAGAGCGTTGTCGCCATCAAAAATGCGACCTGTAGAAAAGGGATTCACGTCGGAGAGATCGATCGAATTCAGCGCCGCTTTTGCCACAAACGTTCCGCGAGACAAATACGTCGGCACGAACATCAACAGCCACGGCGCGATGCATACGGCAGAAGCGGCAATCACGCGCGCCGGCCACGCGAGCGCGGCCCTCCAATGCTTCTTTCCGGCGCCGGTCGCTAACGTTGAAAAGACAAAATGAAAGGCCGCAAAGAGGCCGAAGCTTGGTTTGATCGCCACCAGGGCCGCATACGTGAGGCCGAGAAGGATTGGCGACGGCTTCTCGCTCTCGTCGGCGACGAGCATCACGGCTGTGGCGATGAGGACCGCGGCGGTGTAGAGGCCCGAGACGTTGGCGTAGAGCGGATTGATTACGGCGATGAGCAAAGCGCCCAGTGCCGCGCCGGGAAACCATCCGAAGCGCTTCCAGCCCGCGGCGGCCGCGATCAGCATCATTACGAAAAGCGCGAACACAGCGTCCACGCCATTGATATAAGGCAGAGGCAGAGCTGAGAAAACAATGGCGTGAAGAAACGCCTGGCCGCCGAGCGTCTCCGAGCCGAGTGCACTTAGCGGGCTTCCCGCAAGGGTGCCCGTCTCCAGCATCCGTACGGGGTGGGCGAAATATTTTTGCAGGTCGTCCTGATAATTGAATTGGCGCGGAGGCAGTTGCGTTGCGATCGCGAAGATCGTGACGGCGGCAATCACCAATGCCGTCAGGAGCAAATCGACGCGCGCTGCCCGGCTGGCTGGAATGGCATTCGCGAGCTGCAGCTTCGCGCGACGAGCTTCGTTCGCGGCGACCGCTGTTGCAATGAGGAGGAGCGCCCAAATCGCGGGCCGATAGGCGAGGTGCAGGAGGTTCAGCACGCCGCCGGCGAATACAAATGTGGCAAGCCCGATGCCGATGGAAACGGCCCAGCGGCCGCGCGGTGCTTTCGCGAGGCGTCGCACAGCGCAGCCCACCCCCCACAGCACGAAGGCTGCGGCAATGAGCGCGAGTATGGCCAGAAAAATCCTCACGATATCCCTTCCGTTGCGAAAATCGCGCTTTCTCTATGGCGCCGCGGACGCGGTGCCTTGATGCACATCGCCTTTGGCGAGATGAGCGAGAAACCATTGATACGTCTGCTTAAGGCCGTCGCGGAGAGAAATGCGCGCGCGCCAGCCGAGCGCGTTGAGGCGCGAGACGTCCAGCAGCTTGCGCGGCGTGCCATCCGGCTTCGAAGTGTCTTGCACGATGCGCCCGCGATAGCCGGCAATTTCGGCGACCATTTCAGCCAATTCGCGAATCGTGACGTCCTCGCCGGTGCCGACGTTCACGATTTCCGGCGCGTCATAACGTTGCATCAGAAAGACGCAAGCGTCGGCGAGGTCGTCGACGTGCATCAATTCGCGGCGCACCGTGCCTGTACCCCAGATCACAACTTCGGACGCGCCGCTTTGCGCAGCTTCGTGAAAGCGCCGAATGAGCGCGGGAACAACGTGCGACGATGCGGGATCGAAATTGTCATTGGGCCCGTAAAGATTCGTCGGCATGAGGCTGATCGCGCGAAAGCCATATTGTTCGCGATAGGCCTGCGCCATTTTCAGGCCGGCGATTTTGGCGATGGCGTACGCTTCGTTGGTCGGCTCGAGCGCGCTCGTGAGCAGCGAATCTTCCCGAATGGGCTGCGGCGCAAATTTCGGGTAGATGCAGGAAGAGCCGAGAAATTGCAGTTTTTTGACGCCGTGGCGATAGGCTGCGTCAATCACATTGGTTTCAATCAGCAAATTTTCGCGAAGGAATTCCGCCGGACGCGCAGAGTTGGCAAGAATGCCCCCGACTTTTGCCGCCGCCAAAAAGACATATTCGGGCTTTTGCGACGCGAAAAAGCGGGTTACGGCACTCTGATCGAGCAAATCGAGTTCGGCGCGAGTGCGCGTGATCAGGTGTGAATCGTTGGCGGATTGCAAGCGGCGACAAATGGCGGAGCCGACCAGCCCGGTGTGCCCCGCAACGTAGATGCGGCTCGTTTGCTCCATTCGATCACGCGCGCCCGGGATTCATCGCTGCGAAGCGCCGCGCTGCGCCACCTGATGGCCGGCTTTGGCGAGCGTGGTTTCCTGCTTCGCAAGCTCGAGGTCATGGTCGACCATTAATTTCACGAGCTGCTCGAAAGATACCTTCGGCGCCCAGCCGAGTTTCGCGCGCGCTTTGCTCGCATCGCCGCAGAGGAAATCAACTTCCGTTGGACGCAGATAGCGCGGGTCTTCCTTTACGTGCTTTTTCCAGTCGAGGCCCAAGTGCGAAGCCGCCAAATCCAGAAAATCGCTGACCGAGTGAGACTCACCGGTAGCAATCACAAAGTCTTCCGGCTCGGTGTGCTGCAGCATCATCCACATCGCCTCGACGTAATCCTTTGCGTATCCCCAGTCGCGCCGGGCATTCAGATTGCCGAGATACAGGTTCTGTTGCAGGCCAAGTTTGATGCGCGCCAGGGCGCGGGTGATTTTGCGCGTCACGAACGTTTCACCACGGCGCTCCGATTCGTGGTTGAACAAAATTCCGTTGCAGACGAAAAGCTTATAGGCCTCGCGATAATTCACCGCGTACCAGTGCGCGGCAACTTTGCTTACCGCGTAAGGGCTGCGCGGATAAAACGGCGTATTTTCGTTCTGCGGAGGCCGAGCGGCACCGTACATTTCAGACGAGCCCGCCTGATAGACGCGCACGGCATTGCCCGCAGCCGTGTAGTCGCGAACGGCCTCGAGCAGCCGCAAGGTGCCCGTTGCAACGGCGTCTGCCGTATATTCCGCCTGGTCAAAGCTCACGCGCACGTGGGATTGCGCCGCGAGATTGTAGATTTCGTCGGGACGGGCGCGATCGAGCGTACGGCGAAGTGCGGCGCCATCCGTGATGTCACCGTAATGAAGCGAAAGCCGAACTCCCTGATTGTGCGGGTCGGCGTAGATGTCGTCGAGCCGCTCGGTGTTGAACGTGGAAGCGCGACGCACGATCCCGTGGACTTCATACCCGCGGCCAAGAAGAAACTCGGCCAGGAAAGACCCATCCTGGCCGGTGATCCCGGTAATCAACGCGCGGCGCGCGCGATTCCCATTGCCGCTTTTCTCACCGCTCATACGAACTTGATCCTTTGCATCGCCTTCGCCACCATTTGCAGCAGCAGCCAGCCGTGCCTCCAGCGCTGAATATTGGTGGCGCCGTAGGTGCGCTCGCGATAGCGAATGGGCAGATCCACAATCTTCAGGCTGTACTTTGCCGCGCCGAAAAGCAAATCGAAATCGCCAAAGGGATCGAAATCGCCGAAATACGCGCGGTTTGCCGCGATCATTTCATAGTCGCGCTTGCTCAGAACCTTGGTGCCGCAAAGAGTGTCTTTCACGCTCTGGCTCAGCAGCCAGGTGAAGGCAAGGCTGAAAAATTTGTTTCCGACCAAATTGAAAAACCGCATCGACTGATCTTCCATCGGGTAGACCAGGCGAACACCATTCACGAATTCGCCCTTGCCGCTGCACCACGCGTCATAAAACCGGGGCAAATCCTCAGGCGGCACGGTGAGATCGGCGTCGAGGATCATCAGCACGTCGCCCGTAGCATTCGCAAAGCCGAGGCGGACCGCGTCGCCCTTCCCCTTGCCGGTCTGGCGGAAAAGCTTGACGCGGCGATTGGGCCAGCGATGCATCTCTTCCGCGATGGCCTCGTACGTATTATCCGTCGAGCCGCCTTCCACAAAGATCAACTCGGTCGCCGAGCCCATCTCCGGCGTCTCTTCAAAAATCCGGCGTATATTCCCGGCTTCGTTGCGAGCCGGAACAATCACGCTCACGACGGGAGGAGGTCCCAGCCACCGCCGCGGCTGCGGACGCGCGACAATCACGTTCGTCAACCCAAGCCAGCTGAAAAGACCGAGCTTTACGAGATAACGATTGCAGAGCGTATGGATCCCCGGCGTTTTCACGGGCCACATGATTTCCGAAAATTTGCGGATCGTTTCAAAGCCGGCGAGATACAACAGATTTTCCAGGTCTTCGCGCGTAAGCCAGTTCTGATCGAGCTGCAGTTTTGCCGCGCCCATCAGTTCGGCGGCCCAGCGCGGGCCTTGCCACAAGCGGCTATACGCGTTGATCACCACGCGCGTGCTCGGCAGCGAACATTGCGCCACAAGCTCCAGCACGCGCTGCACGTCGCGAACGTCATTCACCAAGTCAGACAGGACAATGAAATCGAATTTTTCCGGCGGCAACGCTTCCTGCACGTCGCCCTGAAAAAACTCGAGGTGCGGATGGCGCGCGCGCGCGCGCTCAAGCATTTTGTCGGAAAGATCGATGCCGACGCCGCGTGAAGGCTCCAGCGCAGCCAGCAAGTCCCCCTGCCCGCAGCCGAGCTCCAGCACGCGCATTTTCGGCGGAATCAGGTTCTTGTAAATTTCCGCCAGCCTCTTCTGGTAATAGCCGCGAACCCATTCCCAGCGGTCCAGCGATTCCGCAAATTCATCCCAGTAGCGTTGCCGCTCTGCGCGATATTGCGCGGCCGCATTGCGCTGCGCTTCTTCGCGCTGAACCTGCTCGGGTTCGATTACGGTCGTGGTCATTTGCAAGGTCACCTGCCGGATGGCTTGCCCAAGAGCGTATTCTACGGCGAAACGGACCAGCCAACATCGCGCCTTTCCTGCCGCTGTAGCCGAAGAGCAACTCTGCTGCGAGAAGCGAGCGGCGCAATTGCGTTGTGGTTTCGGGCATCTGGCCTGGCGGCGGGCCGCGCCGGCCCTTCCTCTATTGCTAAGATGATTTCGGCATCCCTTTTGGATGCGGCACCAGCCTTTGCGAAAGGAACGCATTTGTCCTCTCTGGTCCGGCGCTGGCTCGCGCACCCGCTCACGGCCGGGCGTGACCTCGACGATCCCGGCACGACGCGTCTGCGGAAGCAGATCGTGGAATCGAAGCCTTTCCTGCGCGCCATTTATGACGAATGGTATTCGCTGCTCGCCGCGCAATTGCCAGCTGTGGCGGGCCCGGTGCTTGAACTGGGTTCCGGCGCCGGATATTGCGAAAAATTCAATCCCGGCCTGATCACATCGGAAATATTTTTCTGTCCCGGCATCCAGCTCGTTGCGGATGCACAGCGGCTCCCCTTTCGCGACGCCTCGCTGCGCGCAATCATCTTCACGGACGTGCTCCACCACATGGCGGATGTCCGGCGCTTTTTCGCGGAAGCGTGCCGCTCCTTGCTGCCCGGCGGCAAGATTCTGATGATCGAGCCGTGGGTGAGCGGCTGGTCGCGTTTCGTCTATAAGCACCTTCACCACGAGCCTTTTCAGCCGGACGCACCCGATTGGGCCTTCCCCACCACCGGCCCGCTTTCCGGCGCGAATGGCGCCCTGCCGTGGATCGTCTTTCAACGCGACCGCGCCAAATTCGAGTCTGAATTCCCCGCACTCACGGTCGAACAAATTCGTCCGTTCATGCCGTTTCGGTATTTAGTCTCGGGCGGCGTCGGCATGCGCAGCCTGATGCCCGGATTCACTCACCCGCTCTGGGCGGCCTTCGAGCGGTCGCTCAACGGTTCGATGCCCCGTCTCGCCATGTTTGCCGCTATTTCACTCCGTCGCGCGTGAGGCTGAAGAGCCCGTGTGACAGCATCAAAGCATGGCCTCAGCGGCTGTCTCTGAAGGGCCTGTACTCTCGTACAGTGGAGGCTTCGACATTGTGAACCTTGCTGCCCGCTCCGTTGGGAACTCGCACCGCTACACTTAAGCCATGCCAAAGCAGCCTGCCTCCGATTCAGCGGTGATGCGGGTTTACAAGATCCTGCGTTGGGTGATGCTCGCATGCCTGCTGCTGATCGTGCTGCTCGCGCTGCATAAATCGCCCGCGCCAAACGTCGCGGTCGATCCGGCAGCCGCCACTCGTGCCGCACAAAAATTCGCCGCGGCCGATGAGGCCAAAGCTGACGGCCAACCTGCGCAAGTGCAACTCGATTCGACCGAGCTCAATTCGTATCTGGCGCAAAATTTGCAGACGCAAGGCTCGCCGCAGGCGGTTACACCTGGTGCGCCTCTGGCCGCGCCCGATTCGTCAGCGCCAGTCAGCAGTGCAACGCCCACGCCCACGCCTGCTGCAGCCGATCCGAACGCAGCCGGCCAGGGCCAACCTTCGCTTGAGGAAGTGCAATCTTCGGTGCGCGACGTGAAGGTCGATATGGATGGGGACTTGATTAAGGCCTACGTAGTCTTCAATCTGCACGGGCAAGATCTTTCTCTCGAACTCGACGGCCATCTCTCGACCGAAGACGGCTACATGAAATTTGAGCCGGTTGCCGGGAAGCTCGGGTCGTTGCCTCTTCCACAATCCGTGCTCGACGCGGCGGTCGACAAGCTGATGAATTCGCCGGAAAATCGCGAGAAACTACGCCTGCCGGACGACGTGAACAATATTCAAATCCAAGACGGGCAAGCCGTCGTCTCCTACAAATAGCGGAGCTTCGAAATAGTCTTGTCGCTCACCGAGCTTGAAAAAACTCTCCGATAATTTTGCAAACATCCGGGTATTTCGGTTGATTTTGTCGCGCTAGTTTTGCAGACTAAACGCCGTGATCGGATTAGTTCATTACGCCAAAGAACCGCATTCCGTGGAACTGCGCGAATTGCCCGAACCGGAATTCGGGGAAGAAGACGTTCTTTTCGCCGTCGAGGCCGTGGGAATTTGCGGCAGCGATCTGCATCAATACGCCGGCACGCAAAGCTGGCCGGTAAATTTTCCCGTTGTGCTCGGCCACGAGTTCGCGGGCGTCGTTGCGAAAAAAGGGACCCGCGTCCGGGGCTTCAAAGAGGGCGATCGCGTCGTCAGCGAGACGGCCGCAGTGCTGCCCCTGGATTCCGCGTTCATCCGGCAGGGCCTTTACAATCTGGATCCGAAGCGGCTCGGTTTCGGCTACGGAGTAAACGGTGCGATGGCGCCGTTTGTGCGGGTGCCAGCGCGATGTTTGCATCCTGTGCCGGATGCGCTCGCCTTCGAATGGGCCGCGCTCACAGAGCCGTGCAGCGTCGCCTACAACGCGGTTTGCGTTCACTCGCACATTCGCCCGGGCGACTCCGTCGCGGTGATCGGTCCGGGGCCGATCGGGCTGCTCTGCGCTTTGATGGCCAAGCTCGCGGGAGCGGGGCATCTGGTGGTGATCGGAATTCCGGCGGACGCGACGCGGCTGGAAATTGCGCGAAAGATCGGCGCGGAAACCGCGCTCGGTGCACACGGCGAAAACGTTCACGAGTGGGTGAAGAACTTCGGCGACGGCCACGGCCTCGATCTCGTGATCGATGCGGCCGGCGTTTCGGCATCGCTCAAGCTCGCGCTCGATATCGTGCGGCCTGCAGGAAGAATTACGAAGGTCGGCTGGGGCCCGCAGCCGCTGAATTTTTCGCTCGATCCCCTTGTGCAAAAGGCGGTGACGCTGCAAGGAAGCTTTTCCCACAACTGGCCGATCTGGGAAAAAGTGCTGTTTCTGCTGGCGAGCGGCAAGCTGCAACTCGATCTGATCCTCAACAAAATTTCTCCGTTGGCAGAATGGCGGGCGTCGTTCGACGAGATGCACTCCGGCGCGATTGTAAAAGGCGTCCTGAAACCGTGACCGCTACCGTCAGCCCGACCTGCAAAGACGCAATATGCGGCTGAAAGGCAAAGTCATCCTGGTGACCGGCTCGACGAGCGGCATCGGCGAAGGAATGGTGCGTCTCTTCGCCAAGGAAGGCGCGAGTGTGGTCGTACACGGAATGAAGATGGAGGACGCAAAGAAAACGGCGGACGAACTGGAGAACGCCGGGGGCCGTGCATTCGCCGTCGCGGGAGATTTGCAGGATCCGGCTGTGCCTGCCCGCGTGATTGAAGATGCCGCTGCCAAATGGGGCCGACTCGACGGCCTGGTGAACAACGCCGCGACGACCGCGCGCGGGAACATTGATAACACGGACGCTGCGGAATTCGATCGCGTGATTGCGACGAACGTTCGCGCGCCGTTTCTCTTGATTAAGGCTGCGCTGCCGCATTTTCGCAAGCAGGGCGGGGGGCGCGTGATCAACATCGGTTCGGTGAATGCTTATTGCGGCGAGCGGAATCTTTTCGCGTATTCCATCAGCAAAGGCGCGCTGATGACGCTGACTCGCAATCTTGGCGACGCGCACGGCGCTGAAGGTCTGCGCATCCAGCAGATCAACGTGGGCTGGACGCTGACCAAAGCCGAATACGAGGTAAAAAAGAAAGACGGACTGCCGGACGACTGGCCTTCGCAATTGCCGAAACAATATGCGCCATCCGGCCGATTGCTTTCGCCCGAGGACATTGCATGGGCCGCAGTTTATTTTCTATCGGACGAAGCGCCTCGCGTAAACGGCGCCGTGGTCGATTTCGAACAATTTCCAGTGATTGGACGCAACCTGCCGAAACAGCTATGAAGCCTAAACTTGCCGCCTTCCCGAAAGCTTTCATGGACGATCTCTGCGTGAGTCGCACCATGACGCTTGCCGAATGGATCGATCTCGCGGCGACTCTCGGCGTCGAAGGGCTCGAGTTTTATACCGGGTTCGTCGAAGATGAGCCCGGATTTCTGGAAAGGACGAAGGCGTCGCTCGAAAAGCATGGCCTCGCCATGCCGATGTTCTGCTGCTCGCCTGATTTTACGCAGCCCGATCCTGCTCTGCTGCAAGCGGAAATCGAGCGCGAGAAGCGCATGATCGAAATCACCTCGTTTTTCAGCGGGCGATTTTGCCGCGTGCTTTCCGGCCAGCGGCGCGCGGGATTGCGGCGCGCGGATGGAGTGGCGCAAGTGGTGCGCACGATCAAGGGCTTGCTGCCGTTCGCGGAAAAGCATGGCGTCGTTCTCACGATGGAAAACCATTACAAGGATAATTACTGGCAGTATCCGGAGTTCGCGCAGAAGATGGACGTCTTTGCCGAAATTGTGGACCAGATCGAGTCGCCCTGGTTCGGCGTCAATTATGACCCCTCGAACGCGTTTCTTGCGGGAGACGATCCGCTCGCGCTGCTCGACCGCGTGAAGCATCGCGTGGTCTCAATGCATGCGAGCGATCGGTATCTGAAAACCGGCACTCTGGAGGATTTGCGGAAAGAAGAGGATTCAGTGGGCTACGCAAGCCGCCTGGCGCATGGAGTGATCGGCAACGGGCTGAATGATTACGACGCGATTTTCTCCACACTGAATTCCGTGGGCTTTCACGGCTGGATTTCGATCGAGGATGGCATGAACGGCATGGATGACCTGCGCCAATCCGTGAAATTTCTGAAGGCGAAAATCGACCAGCATTTTGCGAATTAATATGAAGACCATCGTCCAAATCTCGCTCGACATCATCAACATTCCCGAAGCGCTTGAAACGGCGCGGCTCGCCGTCCGCTGCGGCGTGGACTGGCTCGAAGCCGGCACGCCGCTGATCATCGCCGCAGGGATGAACGGAGTGCGGGCGCTGCGCAAGGAGTTCCCGAGCGTACCCATCGTCGCGGACCTGAAAACGATGGACGGCGGTTGGCTCGAGGCGGAAATGATGGCGAAAGCCGGCGCCACGCACGTGGTCGTGATGGAGCGCGCGCATCCGGAGACCGTGAAGATGGTGGTTCGCGCCGGAAAAGATTTTGGCGTAAAGGTGATGGGCGACAATCTGGGCGCGGAGGATATGGTCGCGGCAGCGAAGAGGCTTGAGGATCTCGGCTGCGATTTCGTGGTCCACCATATCGGTTACGACGAACGGCGCGGCCTTGCTGCCGCGGGCAAGCCGTGGCCGAGCCCGCTCGATCAATTGCGCGAAGTTGTTGCCGCGGTGGATGTGCCGGTGCAGGCCGTCGGCGGCCTTTCGGTGGAGCAGGCCGTACGAACGCCGGAGTATGGCGCGCCGCTCGTGGTGCTCGGCGCGCCCCTCACCATCGACGCCGATTCGTTCAAGACTGCGTCCGGGAATTTAGAGGATAAGCTTCGACTCGTTTGCGAAAAGGTTCACGCCTATGGCGACGTTTCGAAACATCGCGGGAAGTGAATTCTTTTCCTAGAGTCCGGCCAGTCAGACAGAATATGAAACAGTGGGATCGTGCTTCCTCTCGGGCGACGCAGATGCCTGCAGCGTAGCCGGCACGCGCGTTGACGTGCCGCGCCGCATCGCTACCGCCCCCGTCCGCACGACTTCGAGCAATCCAAACGGAGTCAAAATCTCGAGCAGCCGGTCAACTTTTTCTTCGCCACCCGTCATCTCCACCGTGATCGAATCGATTGCGATGTCCAGCACGCGCGCTTTGAACACATGCGCAATATCCAAAATTTGCGAACGCGTTTCCTGCGGCGCCTTCACTTTGATCAGCGCCAAATCACGAATCAAAGAAGGCTTGTTCGTAATGTCGTCGACGAGCAGCACGTTGACCAGCTTGTAGACGTTGGCCTCGATGCGGCGCACCTGGTCCGCATCGCCCTCTACAACAATCGTCATCCGCGAAACGTCCGGCTTCTCCGTGCGTCCCACCGTAAGCGAATCGATATTGAAATTGCGCCGCCGAAAAAGCGACACCACGCGCGACAGCACGCCCGGCTTATTTTCCACGTAGACCACGAGTGTATTCAGCATCATTTTTCCCTATCGTCCCTTATTCGTCTTCCGCCGTCTCGACCAGCGGATTCGGCCGCCGGATCATCTCATGCAACGATGCGCCCGCGGGCACCATCGGGTAAACCGTATCCTCCTGCTCGACCTGAAAATCGATCAGCACCGGGCCGTCGTGCTCGCGGGCAGCGCGCACCGTCGGAACCACATCGGCGCGCTTATTGACCGCGATGCTGCGAATCCCGAAAGACTCGCCGAGCTTGACGAAATTGGGGCTCAGCAGCGGTGTCGCCTCGTAATTGCGGTCGTAGAAAAACTCCTGCCACTGCCGCACCATGCCGAGATACCCATTGTTGATGATCGCGATATTCACCTTGAGCTTTTCCTGAACGATCGTAGCAAGCTCCGCCATCGTCATCTGGAATCCGCCATCGCCGGCCACAACCCAGACGTCGGCCTCGGGCCGCGCGACTTTCGCGCCAATTCCCGCAGGCAGCGCGAATCCCATCGTGCCCAATCCACCGGATGTAATGAGCGACCGCGGCCGTTCGTGCTTGTAATATTGCGCTTCCCACATCTGGTGCTGGCCCACGTCCGTGACCACAATGGTGTCCTGCCCCATCGTCTCGTGCCAAAGATCATTGATCACGTGCGCTGCGTAGAGATGCCCGCTGTCCGGCAAATTCTGGATATCGCGAACCGCCGAATCGCCCTTCAGGCTGCGGACATGATCGATCCAGTCGCTGTGATTGGCAGGCTCGAGCTGCGGGAGCAGTTCTTTCAGAATATCGCGCAGGTCGCCAACGAGCGCGACGTCAACCTTCACGTTCTTATTGATTTCCGCGGGATCGATGTCGATGTGAATCTTTTTCGCGTTCGGCGCGTAGGTCTTCAGGCTTCCCGTGACGCGGTCATCAAATCGCATGCCAAACGCGAGCAAGAGATCGGCATCCTGAATCGCCGAGTTGACCCAGGCCTCGCCGTGCATACCCATCATGCCAAGGTTGAGGAAGTGCGAAGCGGGCAGCCCGCCGAGCCCGAGCAGCGTCATCGCCACCGGGATGCACGCCTTTTCGGCGAACACCTGCACTTCCGCCTCCGCACCGGAAACGATGATTCCGTGGCCCGCCAGAATCAACGGTCGCTTGGATTCGCGAATCAGCTGCAGCGCCTGCTGAATTTCGTCGCGCGCCGGCGAATGATCCGGCCGATACCCCCGCATCCTGGGTTCTGCCGCTTCGTAATCGAACTCGCAGGACATCTGCTGCGCATCCTTCGTAATATCGATCAGTACCGGTCCCGGCCGACCAGAGCGCGCGATGAAAAATGCTTCGCGCACGGCATGCGCCACCTCTTCCGGGTGGGTAACGAGATAGTTGTGCTTCGTGATCGGGAGCGTCACGCCGGTGATATCCGTTTCTTGAAACGCGTCCGAGCCGACAAGCTTGCTGCCCACCTGCCCCGTGATGCACACAATCGGCGAGGAATCCATCATCGCGGTGGCAATGCCGGTCACCATGTTCGTCGCGCCCGGCCCGGAGGTAGCCACAGCCACCCCAACCTTCCCCGTCGCCCGCGCATAACCATCAGCCATATGCGTGGCGCCTTGCTCATGTCGCACGAGAATGTGATGGATTTTGCTGTGCTTCAGCGCATCGTAGGCGGGCAAAATCGCGCCGCCGGGGTAGCCGAAGACCTCGCTTACGCCTTCGCGCTCGATGCACTCCCAAAGAATCCTCGCGCCCGTCAGCTTCTGTTTCCCTGATGCCGACGCCGTCTTGCTGCTCTTGCTCGCGCTACTCATCCCATCCTCCTCATCTTCCAGACCTTCCCTGAATCGCGGGCCTCGCGTGCTCTTGCATTTCGCCAGAAACTAAAAAACCCACCGAGCCGGCGGCCGGTGGGTCGAAGGAGCTTTTCAATTTCTGTCACTCAGCTCAATCACACCCTCCAGGCCGGCCCGCGCCTACTACCAGAAATACTACGACGCGAAGTCGCACAGGTTCTCCTGTGCTCAGACCCTGCCCGAAGTTGCTGATTGCATTCATTTCTTTAAACGTGACAACTCTAGCCTTCGCCCAGCGGCCGTGTCAAGGAAGTTTAAAATATGGAAATATAAGCGAAATTTATAGAGAGGGGCTATGCGCATAAGCCCCTCTCGTCCGCGAAACTCTACGGATTCAGGCAAAATGCATAAAGCGTGATGCCCGAAGCCACGAGGATATACTGCCGGCCATCGAGCATATAAGTCTCCGCTGCGTTCGAGACTTGCCCTAGCCGCGTGTGCCAAAGTGGCTTCCCGGTCTCAGGGTCATAGGCCACGAAATCTCCGTCGGCATCGCCGGTGAAAAGGAGATGCCCTGCCGTGGTGAGAATTCCAGTGTCGCCACCGCCTTCGCCTTCGGCGGAAATCTGGGGGTGCTTCCACCTGACCTTGCCCGTCTTGTAATCGACGGCGGTGAGAAATCTCCCGAACGTGCCGACTTGCTGCTCGAGCACGCCATTGAGACCCTGCATCGCCCTCACGTCAGGTTCGGTCCTGTAAAAAACTTCGAAAGGTTCGTTCGTTTGGACGTAGAAAAGCCCAGTCTGCGGATCGAAACTTGGCGGCTGCCAGTTCACGAGGCCGTCCGAATTGGGCGAAACCAGCGAGCCGCCCGGCGAAGCATCCTTCTCGGGATTGCGCAACGGCTCGCCACGCTCGTCAAGACCGTTCGACCAGTTCAGGGTCGGAGTAAGCTTGGCCGTGAGTAAGTGCTCGCCCGTCGCACGATCGAGAACAAAAAAGTAGCCGTTCCGCGTGGCATTCAGCAAAAGCTTGCGCGGCTTTCCGTTCCACGTGCCGTCGACCAGAACCGGCGTCTGCGCCGCGTCCCAATCGTGCGTATCTTCCGGCGAAGACTGGAAATACCATGCTTGTTTCCCGGTATCGACGTTCACGGCGACAAGGCTCGACGTGTAAAGATCCCGGCCCTCGCGCGTCACCGCCGAAAATGCCGGCGTGGGATTCGCCGTCCCGAAATAATAAAGGTTCAGCTCCGGATCGTAACTTCCCGGCACCCATACGCCCGCGCCGCCGTGGCGCATCGCATCCTGATCAGGCCATGTGTTCGAGCCCGGGTCGCCCATCTTCAAAGGTTCGCTGTACCACTTCCACTGCACTTCGCCCGTTTCCGGATCAACTGATTCCATATAGCCCGGCGCGTCCAGGTCGTCGCCCGTGCCAACGAGTAAGTGGTTGCCGATCAGCACCGGCGCCATGGTCGAAAAATACTGCTCGTCAAAGTCGGAGATCACTCTGTGCCAGCGCTCTTTTCCGGTCTTCGCATCGAGCGAAACGAGATAATCGTCTGGCGTTTCGAAATAGAGCCAGTCGCCGTACATCGCCATGCCGCGATTGCCGATGTGCGTGCCGCCCCTGGTCCTCCAGAAATAGTGCCAGAGCACCGTGCCGTCCCGCGCATCTACGGCCCAGGCATTATCGGGCGCCGACATGTACAAAATCCCGTTCACCAGCAGCTCCGCTCCTGAGATCGCGCGCCCGCCCGCAACCGGAACCGGCTCGGTCGCCTCGCCGCCCACGATCGTCGGCGCCTCGCCCGCACCAGCCCTTAAAAACGCGAATGGACCCGCCTCGGCGCTGCCCATTCCCATCGTGAGTTCGCTCACCCACGCCAGCCCCAGATCTTTCACATTCAACTGATTGACCTGTGTCAGCGTGCTGAACCGCCGACCGGAATAATCTCCTGAATACGTCGGCCACGAATCCGTCGCAGGCTTCGTCAGTAGCTTCGGGTCCAGCCCCTGCGCCGCCACCGCCGCGCCAGCCAGCACTATCGAAATCACCAAGACTATGTTCCGCATTCTCGTCATTTCAAGGTCACCAGGTAAGCCGTCAAATTGTGAATATCGTCGTCTGTAAGCGTAAGCAGCATGTCCAAGTGCGGTTGAACCGGGTTCTTCACCACCACCTTCGGCACGTCGCCGTTTCGCACAAAAGTGTAGCGATCCCCTTCCGCATCCGTAAGCGTAACCAGAAAATCGTCGACCTTCTCCAGGTCGCCGCTTACCACCTTGCCGTTGGGGAATGTCACGGTCACCGTTTTCGTCAAAGCCTTTATCGTCTCCGGCGAAGGGACCGCTCCTCGGCCGCGTTCTGCGCCGCCCGAAAGCATTGCGCCTTGCAACGCTCGCGCGTCGCTGTATCTTTCTCCGATGCCGGCCAGATCGCCCGTCACGGAATGGCACGTGTTGCACTTTCCCGCTCCGTTGAAAAACGTCTCGCCCGCGCCGGCATTGCCGACGACCGGATCGACCATTCCCGTCGTCGCTGCCCGTCCGCCAACCGGGAAGCTGTGAATGTAAGCCGCAATCGCGGAAATATCCGCCATCGACAGATCGAACTTAGGCATCGCCGTTCCGGGGCGACCGTTCAGGACCACCGTCGCAATCTTTTCGCCGTTGTTGTCGTCCATTACCAGCTCGCTGCGAATCAGGTTCGGGCCGCCGCCTTCGCCGCCGCGCGCGTCGGAACCATGACAGAAGCTGCAATTCGCGCTGAAGATTTGCTTGCCGCGCGCTACCAGCGCCGGATCGGCAGGCGGTCGCACGGGATAAGCCGGGGCACGCCCTCCACGGCCGCGCCCTCCGCGACCGCCGGGTTGTGCGGCGCCCTCCGCAGGCGGCGCATTCGCAGCAGGTTGTTCCCCCGGCTGTTGAGCGGCAGCCGGCTGCTCTGCTGGTTGCTGGCTCGCAGCAGCAGGCGGTGCGGCCGGCTGAGGCGCCTGACTCTGCGCAATCACCAGCGCCGCCGCGCTCAGACCGAACAAAAGCAATGACCCTATTTTCACCAGACGCAAATGGACCTCCACGCTATGATCACGGAAGACGCCCGAAACTCTATCACGGAACGCAAGGCCCTTCACCCATTTCATAATCGAATCAAATCAATTCGCTTGCTGCGGGCCTCACTTTTCTCGAGGGCCACTCGCATCACATTTGCTGATACATTCCATCCACAAAACAAATGCGGTACCGGGCGCGAGGCCAAGTTGATCCCAGGCCTTTCAACCAGCACCGGGGCCGGGAGGGCTACAGCAACTACCTGATTTTGCGCCAGGTGATCTCGGTACATGATCTACCTGTAACGAACCAACGTGAGCCGGTACTCAGTGCGCATTGCTGCCCTCTTTCGGGTATCACGCGAGATGAGTGGTGTCCGTCTCGCCGTTCTCAGCATTGAAACAAGTCCCTTTTAGCTGAAATCCTTAAGGAATTCGGGTGGGACACGTAAGCCAACGCGAGTCAATCCAAAGGGCACAAGCTGACGTACCTGTGATTGCGGGTGCTCAAAACGACATCGCCGCACGAATAACAACGCTGATCGGACCGGAGACCAACGCTTGGGTCAGGTGGTCGTTGGCAATCATCATCACTGCGCTGGCCCTGCTCGGCCGCTGGCTGCTTGACCCCGCCTTTGGTGACCGCGTTCCATACGGCTTGCTCTATGCTGCTGTAGCGTTTTCTGCAATTTATCTCGGACTCGGCCCTGCCCTTTTGACCTCAGTTTTCGGCTTCGTGGCCACAATTCAGCTTTTCGTTCCGCCGCGCGGGGCCTTCCTGATCCGCGACGTTCCCCACGCTGCCGAAGCCCTTACGTACATCGGCGTATGCACGTTGATCATCGCCGCAGGCGAAGTGAACAGACAGTCGAAAGAAAAACTGAGCGCGGCGCTTGAACAATTGGCTCAGCGCCAGAAAGCGCTGGAAATCTTCAGCACAGAACTCGAATTTCGCGTCGCAGAGCGCACCATCGAGTTGAAGCAGGCCGAAGAATCGGCGCGGCAGCTCGGGGCGCAGGTTCTGAAGATGCAGGACGATGAGCGGAAGCGTATCGCGCGCGAATTGCATGACAGCATCGGCCAAATCGCGGCGCTGCTGAACCTGAATCTCGGGCGACTCGGAGGGACGGCAAAGCTCACTCAGGGGGAGGCGGAGATTCTATCGGACGCGAAACAGCTCGCCCAAGGCTTGGTGCACGAAGTCCGCACTATCTCGCATCTCTTGCACCCTCCTTTGCTCGAGGAAATGGGGTTGCCGTCGGCGCTTACCTGGTATGTCGAAGGATTCTCCAAGCGGAGCGAAATCGTCACCTGTGTGGAAATCGCCCCGGATTTCGGCCGTCTGCCCGCGGAATGCGAAATTGCGATCTTCCGAATCGTGCAGGAGGCTTTGACAAACGTCCATCGCCATTCGGGCAGTAAACGCGCCACCGTTCGCTTGACGGCGGAGCCGGCCAACGTTCGGGTCGAGATCCTTGACGAAGGGAAGGGCATCCCAATCGAAAAGCGTCGCAATTTCGCCGGAGGCGGCGCAATGGGTGTTGGCCTGAGAGGCATGCGCGAGCGCGTCGCTCAACTCGGCGGAGTCATGGATCTCCGTTCCAGCGATGCCGGCACGACCGTCTCCGCCACTTTCCCGGTATCCACGAACCAGAGTGCAGCCGCCGCGGGCTAGTTCAATAGACCGAAGACAACCACACCTGAAGGAGTACCGACATAGACTTTCCCATTGGCGATCAGCGGGGTGACAAATTTATCCGAAGAGTTGTCGGGAAACTCGTCGCGCGAGCCGGCCTGGCTGCTATCGTAAAGCTCGGAGAGATTGGTCGCATTAAAGGCGTAAAGTTTTCCATTGCTTTGCGCGTCGATGCACCAGACGATGCCGTTTGACGCTCCGTTTGCCGAAATTCCTGGTGTGCAGCCGCCGTGGCCGAACGAGGCGGACGTCTGAAAGGCAGACTGCGTCGCGAGCTGCGCGTTGGTGATCGGGAAAGCGCGCACAGCGTCGTTGGACGCGCCGTAATAGACCTCGTTGTTGAAATAGGCAGGCATGGAGAAGACTCCCCCGCCGAGTGCCGGAGTGCCTGTCGCGTTGCCGTTGGGATCGTCCAATTTCTGATAAACGGCTTTATCGTTGCTCGGATTGTATTTGCCCATCGAGTCGCGATTCACCACGTAAACGTATTGATCCTTGCCTGCTCCCACAGCAAGGTGGTGTGTCGCGCCGGTCGCGTCTTTCAAATCCGGCAGCACAATCGCGCCGCCCGAACCCAGGTCTTCGTCCTGGTTCGACTCGCTATTGGCATCAAACATCGCGAAGTAATCTTCCACGGAAAGCGTATTATTCGCCGTCGAAACTTTCATGAAAGCGTTGCCGTAATTTGCGTTTGATGGAAAACCCGATCCGTTCAGCGGCGGATTATTCGAACCATCGCCGAAAGTGCCGTTCGCCACAAGGAAGTAAATGTTCCCTGAGGAATCCGCGGCCATTGCCGAATTGCCCATCCAGATCGCGCCGCGGGAACCATTAGGCGTGATGTTGAGCACGGCCGTCTGCTGCAAGCTCGATTCGCTATAGGCCATCATCCAGCCCTGATAAGGATCCACGTCGCAGTGCGACGCCCACGCCAGATAGATCGTCCCGTTGATCAGCAACAGGCCTGCGCGCTCCTTATACTGCATGGGATTAAACGTGAGTTGGGTGCCGCTTCCCGGCGCCGTATAGGTTGCCGTGATCGCGACGGGGCTCCCAGGCTGTTCCTCTCCCGTGGTGAGATCGAGCGCGTGCAAGCGCTGATGATAATTACCGTTCGAATCCCTCGTCATCGCCACAAGAAAAATGGTGCCGTGCGCGCCCGCGTTTAAATCGATCACGGGCGTGGCCGTGACGCCAATCGTGGGCTGCACCTGCGTGCACCCATCCACTTCGCCGGCCGTCGATTCGCCTTCTGTGACTGGCGTGCTCCAAAGCTGCGCGAAAGTGTCGGCATCAAACGCGTAGACGATGTCCGCTTCCGTCGCTACAAACACCACATTATGCGAGGCACCGTTGATCGTCAGGTTTGAAGCGTAAAGTGGCTCGGCATCGACGTTGGTGGTCACCGGCATCGTACCAAGCTTCCCGAAGGTCGCCGAAGCGACGTTCGCGGGAGTCAAGATTGTCTCGTTCAGGTTTTGACCCGTGCGCGCATTGTCGTTGTGATAGGTGAGCACATTGACCGTGCTCGGATTGCCGGACCCACCTGGATTCGTCCCGCCTCCGCCGCCCGGCGTCTTAGTGGAACCGCCGCAGCCCGCGAACGCGATAAGCGAAACCATTGCGAAAGCGCCGATGCGCAATAGACGGATGTTCACGAAAAAGAATCCCCGCAAGGTTGGATGCGTTTACGCTAATGGAAAACTAGGTAGACGCCAAGATTACGCGGGTACAGCTGTACGAATGTCGGTGTTTGCAGTACTAGGCCGTTTCGACTGGTGTGGCCGTTTCCCGCGGGGCCGCGGCGGGACGGGCCTGGCGCCTTCTCCGGTCGCGTACCCACGCACCCACTCTCCACAAAAGCAGCGCCGCAACAAGAATCCCGTAGCGAATCGGCCGACGCTCGTCGGATTTCACCAGCCAGTAATAATGCACCACGGCGAGGATCGCGATCACGTAAATGGCGCGGTGCAGCGCAACCCATTTCTTGTAGCCGAGCCGGCGCACCATGCGGTCGGTCGATGTGACCGCGAGCGGAATCATCAGCACAAACGCCGTGAATCCTACCGTGATGAACGGTCGCTTCACGATGTCTTTCGCGATGGCATGAAAATCGAAAAAATTGTCGATGCCAAACCACGTGCTGAAATGCAGGCAGGCGTAAAAGAACGCGTAGAGCCCCAGCATCCGGCGAAATCGAATCAACTGCGGCTGGCGCAGGATTTCCCGCAACGGCGTGACAGCCAGCGTGATGCAGATAAAGCGGATCGTCCAATCGCCTGTGAAATGCTCTACAAAAGTAATGGGGTTCGGGCCGAGGCCGCCTGTAAAAGCAATCCAGATGAGATCGCCGAGCGGCACCAGGCACACGACGAAAAGCGCGCGCTTCGTCCATTTGCTTTTCAGGAAGGCGTCCAATTTCGCTCCCGGTAGAATGCGAGGACGAGGATCAATACCACTTCATCAGATCCATGCCGGCGTACATGGACGCGACAAAATCGCCGTAGCCATTGAACATCAGCGTCTTGCGCCGGAAAAACTCGCCCAGACGCCGCTCGGTTGCCTGGCTCCAGCGCGGATGATCGCGGTTGGGATTCACGTTGGAATAAAAGCCGTATTCATCGGGTGCGTAAAGGTTCCACGTAGTCGGGGGCATGCCGCTCACCAGCTTGATCTTCACGATCGATTTGATGCTCTTGAACCCGTACTTCCACGGAATCACCATGCGCACAGGGGCGCCATCCTGGTTGGGGAGCGTTTCACCGTACATCCCGAAGCAGAGCAGCGTGAGCGGATTCATCGCCTCGTCGAGCCGTAGCCCTTCCACATACGGCAGCTGGATGCCCGCTTCGGGTCCCAGCGGCATTTGCCGCAGATCGTAATAGGTCTGAAACGCCACGAATTTCGCCTTTGGCGTCGGCTGCACCTCGTTCAGAAGCGCACTGAACGAGTATCCAATCCACGGCACGACCATCGACCATGCCTCGACGCAGCGATGGCGGTAAACGCGTTCCTCGAGCGGCGCGAGCTGCATGATTTCTTCCAGCGAGAATTTGCGCGGCCTGGTGACTTCGCCTTCCACGGACACAGTCCACGGCCGGGTCACGAAATTCACGGCATTCTTGGCCGGATCGTCCTTGTCCGTTCCGAATTCATAATAGTTGTTATAGTGCGTCACATCGTCTTCCGGCGTGATTTTCTCCCCGGTCGTGGTGTATTTGCTCAGAGGAATATTGTTGAGGGGAACAGGCACGGAGCCCGTCGGCTTCGCGGCAAACACGTAAGGAAGATTCTTATAAAGTTTCACGGCGGCGGCCGTAACACCCAATCCCAGCAGAAAATTGCGCCGCCCCATGTAGAGCGCCTTCGGGGTAATATCTGCGTAAGTCAAGTCGGGCTTATTCTTGATAAGCATGCGTCCGCTCCATCTGCGCCGCCCCAGCGCTGCTCGTGCTATCTACACCTTATGATACAGAAAGGCGGCCTGGGATTCAGAAAAGTGTGGCTGGCTTTACTCTTCCGCAAGTTCCTTGAGCAAAGCTTCGCGCACGCGCTGCGCGTGGATAGCCGTGAGCTTCTCTCCGCCGGAGGTGAGGTAAAAAACGTCGATCGCCGTCTGCCCCTCCGTTTCGATCAGCGCGATCTCGATGTTGCACTTCTGCTCGGCAAACTGCGAGCTGATGCGGTAGAGCAAGCCGAGCTGGTCCTGCACCACAACCTCGAAAAGCGTGCTCTGCCTCGAACACTCGTTGTCGATTTCGACTTGCGTCTCGACCTTCACCTTTGGCGGCTGCTTCTTCTGCCCGCGAATGCGGTCGTTCAGCATGCGGTCCAAATCCGCCTTATCCGTAAGCACGTCGTGAATGCTCGTCTTGAAGCGCTCCCACTCCGGCAGATTCAGTTCCAGCGTGCGGAAGCGGTCAGTAAAGAAAAATTTGTCGAGCACGATTCCCGCCGTGTTTGAAAATGCCGCGGCCTTCACGATGTTCATGCCCCACGCCGCCAGCACGCCGGCCATGCGCGCAAAAAGAAATGGCCGGTCCGTCGTCACCAGCGTCAATTCGTACCACTGGCGCCCGCGCGTCAGCTCCAGTTGAACCGGATCTTCGCTCAGCCGGTTGGCCATCGCCATGTGACTGAGCACGTCGCTCGCAGCTTGCGTCTGCAGATAGCGCCGCGGAAGCCCGTCCAGGAAGCTTTCCAGCTTGGCGCCGGCGGCGGGAGCAAGAGTGCGCAGATGCGTGATCACTTCTTCGTCCACGTCTCCGTGGACTCGATCATCTGCACTACGCATCATGAAATTCGCTGTGCCGATGTAGAGCTGCCAGATGTTTTCGGCCTTCCACGGTGTGAGCGCCTCGGGATTGACGGCCTTAATATCCGCATACGTGAGCAAACAAAGCATCTTCAGCCGCTCCGGCGTTTCGGCTTTTGCCGCGAACTGCCGGATCGTATCCGGATCGAAAATATCGCGACGCAGCGCGGCGCTCAGCTCCATGTGCCTGCCGACCAGAAACGTAACGGTCTCGCGGTCCGGTTCATCCATCTCGAGCCGCTCCATGCACGCCTCGGCCACCTGCAGGCTTCCCATTACGTGGCTGGAAGCGTCCGTGCCCTTGCCCGTGTCATGCACGAGCAAGGAAAAATAAAGCAAATCCGGTTGTTCCAGCTCGTCGAGCAGCTCTGCGTAGCGCTGATCCCACTTGTTTTGCGAACGCCGGAGCGCATGCACGTTTTCAATCGCAACAAACGTGTGCTCGTCCACCGTGAACCGGTGCGAGTAATCGCGCACCACAAGGGACTCGATGCCTTTGAACTCCGGCAACAGCAGTGTGAGCAATCCAATCGAATGCATTGCGCGCAACGCGCTCGCAGCGTGCGGCGCAAGCAGAATCTCCTGCAAATAATGCCAAAGCTCGACGCCCCGTGGCGGTGATGCCTCCAGCCTGGGCATGATCTGCTCAATCTGGTGTTCCGTGGTCGAGCTCAGGCTCAGTCCGTGCCGCGCCATGAAACGGAAGGTCCGCAGCGGCAGCTCCGGGTCGCTCAAGGCCTCAGGGCGATTCAAAAAAATACGCCCGTCCACAACGGAAAACTCGGCGTTCGAGAGCCGTGAGCGCAGATTCTGGAATTGACGATAGAGCGAAGGCCGCGCCGCCGGAAACTCTTCCAGTAGCTGCGCCGAAATGCGATGAACCAGCCGTGCGTGCTGATAGTAGGTCCGCATCCAATCGGACGCCGTCAGCGGTTCGTTGCCACCGACGCCGATTCTCTGTTCTGCCGTTTCATCCTGCGCAGTCCAGGCGAGCGTATTGTCGTCTCGCGAGTGCCGGAAATGGAGGAAGCATCGCGTGGACATCAGAAAATCCAGCGCATCCCGAAACGGCTGCTGCAAAGACTCCGGCAGCAACGAGCCTTCTTCCGGCCACGCGCTCGTTTCCTCCATCGCCGCAATCAGCGCCAGCCAGGACGCGAGATTGTAGTCGCGCAGGCCGCCCGGCCCGTCTTTTATATTCGGCTCGAGGTGAAACACCGTATTTCCGAATTTGTTGTAACGCGCGCGGCAAAGATCCGTAAGCCGCTGCACGATCTGGCGCGATTCGCGCGTCACCAGTTTCGGAATCACCTGATCGTGAAGTTTCTGAAAGACGGCCGGATCGCCCGCAAGATAACGACAGTCGAGCAGAGAAATCGTGAATTCCACGTTGTTTGCGTCGAAGCGGTCGCATTCCGCAATCAAACGCGTCGCCGGGCTCAGCCGTAACCGCAGGTCCCAAAGCTCTTGCGAAAACGCTCGTATCCGCGTTTTGAATTCGCGTTCGGTGTCAGGCGTGGCGTGCAAAAAGAGCAGATCCACGTCCGAATACGGAAACAGCCATCGCCGCCCGAATCCACCAAGCGCCACCAGTGCGAATCCGGCGGGGCCTTCCGGCTCCGCCGACACCATTTCGTTCCACAACCGCAGCGCGATCGATTCGACGAGCGCCGTCCGCGCGAAAACGGCTGCGCGGCCGTTTCCCGTGGCCTCAAAGTCGCGCTGGATGCGCGCCGTCTCAGCCGCGTAAAGCTCGCGGAGTTCGGTGCTCGAAGATGGTTGCGTCGGCATTGAAAAGTGTCAATTCTCCTCGCCCGCCGTCAGATCGGCAGCCGCAGCACTCTATTTAATTACAATGCGCTGTCGCCGCGCTCGTCGTTGCGAATCCTGATCGCATTGTCGATCCGCGATGTAAAAATCTTACCATCGCCGATCTTCCCGGTCCGAGCCGCATTGCAAATCGCCTCAACGGCCCGGTCCACCATTTCGTCAGCCAGGACCATTTCGATCTTGATCTTCGGGATCAGGTCGACCGTATACTCGCGGCCCCGGTAATACTCGGTGTGCCCTTTCTGCCGCCCGTGTCCTCGCGCCTCGAGCACGGTCATGCCCTCAACGCCGATTTCATGCAAAGCATCCTTCACAGCGTCCAGCTTTGACGTCTGAATAATCGCTTCCACTTTTGTCATCGATGCCCCGTCCTGTCGGCCTCGCTCCGCAACGCGCCTTGCATCTTGCGCGTTTCAGAGTTCAGGCCGAGGCCTCCCAAAAGTATCTTGTTGCGAGTGCTGAGTTAAAATCGACCCCCAGCGCCCAGATTCTACAAGAAACCGCATTATACACGCGCTGCTAAAGGCTTTATTCGAGCCCGGTCTTTGGCAGACGGTCAACAAATCGCGTCACCGGGTGTAACCGCCCGATGATGACTCGGCGGGCATATCTGTCCTTTCGGCCAGCTTAAATCCCCCAAAAACGGTCGTAATCTTAATGAAATCGGCTACTCGCCGGGCTGCCCCGCTTAGACCGTCACTGAAGCGAAGCAGTCCGGGTGACGAGTCGGGGAATCGCCAGAACTTTCTCGCGGAGGCTGTGTTCCACACATTGGGCGGCATGCGAGAGATTCAGGCCGTCCTTAAATACACGGCCTCATAGAGAACAAATGGAGGGAATGCCATCATGAACAAGAGGATCATTTTGACCGCTGCGGCGCTGGTCGCTTTCGCCGGGCCAGCCGTTTTTGCCCAGACGAGCACGAGCACTGCAAGCACCCCGGCCACCACGACCACACCGAATTCGCCCGCGCCTGGAACCGCCGGCGTTCGCAAGACCGATCAGCAGGACCGAATCTCCAACGGCGTTGCCGATGGCCAGCTCACTCCGGGCGAGACCAAGAACCTAGAGACGAAGGAAGCCGGCATCAACCAGGAAGAGCGCAACATGCGCTCCCAGGACGACGGCCATTTAACCGCCGCCGACCGCAGCAAGATCAACAACCAGCAGAATCACCTCTCGAACCGGATCTACACCGATAAGCACAATGCGAACACGGCCCATTACGGCAATGGCGAAGTCGGTCAGCGGCAGAAGATGCAGCAGCAGCGCATCGCCCAGGGCATGAAGAGCGGCCAGCTCACTGCCGGCGAATCGGCTCGGCTCGAACGGCAGCAACAAGGCATCAATCGCGAGAAGGCCGGCATGCGTGAAGCCAACGGCGGCAAGCTGAGCGGAGGCGATAAGGCCCAGCTGAATCGCCAGCAGAACAGAGCCTCCGGCAACATCTACGCCAAGAAGCACAACGCCGTGAAGCGGTAACAGTTCCCTCGCACCCCGGAAGAAGCGCAAAGCCCCGGTCTGAGGCAAATCGGCCTGGGGCTTTGTTTGTTCGATATTCGCCGGTAATTGCATGATGCCAAGCTAAATTACGCGGAAGTTCCTCAGCCCCTTCGGCCAAACAACAACGTAGTTTTCGCCAGACTCTTCACGATACGCAACGCGCCCCTTCCAGATCGGATGAGATTCGAGAATAGCTTTGACCTGCTCAAAACAGCCTAATGGGTCGTTTGTAAGGATGAAGATATTGGCCTCGCCCGATCCGATATCGTGGCCATCGACTTGATTACCAAAGGGTAGGAGCCGGACCAGGCGTTCCGTTCGACACAATGTCTCAAAATCAGCGTCGGTGGTTTCTGAGGGCCATTGCAACACCAGTTGGTATTTCATGGCTACGCCAGCGTTAGAACTAGGACTGATACCCGCGCGGGAACTTCTTGCGCCATTCCCACTGCGAGCGAATGATCGACGCCAAATCAGACATCGCCGGCGTCCAACCGAGCACAGCCTTCGCCTTCCGCGCATCGGCGACGAGCTTTGCCGGGTCGCCGGCGCGGCGACCTTCCTTGCGAATCGGAATGGGCGCGCCCGTCACTTTCTGCGTGGTCTCGATCACTTCCAGCACGGAATAGCCGTCGCCGGTGCCCAGGTTAATGAAGTCCGATGCGCCGCCGTTGCGCAGATAGTCGAGTGCGGCGATATGGGCATCCGCCAGATCGGTCACGTGAACGTAGTCGCGAATCGCCGTCCCATCCGGCGTGGGATAATCCGTGCCGAAAACCGCCACTTCGGCGCGCGCGGCCATTGCAGCCGCCAGCACGTTGGGAATCAGATGCGATTCCGGCTCATGATATTCGCCGCGTTCGCGTGTAGCGCCCGCCGCATTGAAATAGCGCAGCGCCACAAACTTCAGCCCATATGCTTCGTCATAGCTCTGCAGCATTCGCTCCATGAAGAGCTTCGACCATCCGTAAGGATTCTTCGGCCATTGCGGGCACGTCTCCGGGATCGGCACAATCTGCGGCTCGCCATATGTGGCGCATGTGGACGAAAGCACGAACCGCATCACTTTCCCCTTGATCAGCGCACCGACAAACGCCATCCCCTCGCCGATATTTTTCTCGAAATATCGCGCGGGCTCGCTCACGGATTCACCCACATAAGCGAGCGCAGCAAAATGAATACAGGATTCGATTGCATGCTCGCGCAGAATTTTCTCCACTAAGGCCACGTCGCCCGCGCGCCCGTGGTAGAACGGCACATCCTTCGGCACGGCCTCCCTATGCCCGCGAAATAGGTCGTCCAGCACCACCACGTGCGCGCCCTTCTCGATAAGCCGCTCCACTGTTGCGCTGCCGATATATCCTGCGCCGCCCGTCACAAGAATCGTCATAGGTCTCCGTTGATGGTGGTTTATGGGTGCGCGCGCCGAGCTTGCAAACCTTGCCACACCCGAGTCGGCCAGTGTAACGTAGCCAGCGCGAAATATAGATGGGTTGCATAGATTTTTTGCGTGCAAGACCATTCCCCGCGGTTGGTAAAGTTGGCCTTATGTCTGTTGCAGGCCCGGCGCACATCGTGAATCAGGGGATATTTGAGGGGTATGAGCTTGGGGGATTCTACGACGAGATGTTCTCGTCGCCTGGGCATCCGCGCCCTCAATACGCTAAGGTTTTCCAGAAGTTGGTGTCCATGGCGCCCGCACATTTCGAGGCGCGCCGCCGCTTGGCCGACATTTCCTTCCTGATTCAGGGCATCACGTTTACCGTTTATAGCGACGGGCGCGGCACCGAGCGGCTCTTCCCTTTTGACCTGATCCCGCGCATTCTCGCTCACTCCGAGTGGGAACGCATCAACCGCGGCCTTTCGCAGCGCGTGATCGCGCTCAATCATTTCCTGCAGGACATTTACGGCCAGCAATCGATCCTCAAAGACGGACGCATTCCCCGCTCGCTTGTCTATTCCTGCCCGCACTTCCGCCGCGAAGTGATCGGCGTCAACGTGCCGCTGGGAATTCACACGCACATCTGCGGAATCGATCTGGTGCGCGATTCGAAAACAGGTGAATTCTGCGTCCTGGAAGACAATGTCCGCACTCCAAGCGGCGTCTCCTACGTGCTCGAAAATCGCATGGTGATGAAGCGTACTTTTCCGGACGCTTTCCAGGCCGCCGAAGTGCTCCCCGTGAATCACTATCCCGCCGAGCTTTCGCGCATCCTCCGCAGCCTTTCTCCGCGCGGCGGCGACGACGCCCAAATCGTCCTTTTGACCCCCGGCATTTACAACAGCGCCTATTTCGAACACAGCTTCCTCGCGCAGCAAATGGGCATCGAGCTCGTTGAGGGCCGCGACCTGATCGTCGATGGCGGCACGGTTTACATGAAGACGATTCGCGGCCTCAAGCGCGTGGACGTGATCTATCGCCGCGTCGATGATGATTTCCTCGATCCGCTCGCTTTCCGCGCGGATTCGATTCTCGGCGTTCCCGGCCTTATGGGCGCCTATCGCGCCGGAAACGTCGCTCTCGCGAATGCCGTCGGCAATGGGGTCGCGGATGACAAGGCAATCTACGCCTACGTTCCCGAATTCATACGCTATTACCTCGGCGAAGAGCCGGTTCTGCGCTCAGTCGAAACGTATATCTGCGCCAAGCCCGAGGATCTCGCCTACGTGCTCGACCATCTGCCGCAACTCGTGGTGAAGGCCGTCGGCGAATCCGGCGGCTACGGCATGTTGATCGGCCCCGATTCCGACAAAGCGACAATCGAGAAATTCCGCGAGCGCATCCACACGCTCCCGCGCAATTATATCGCGCAACCGGTCGTCCCGCTCTCCCGCGTGCCCTCCTATGACGCCAATGAAGGCCGCGTTGGCGGACGCCACGTCGATTTGCGCCCTTACTGCCTCTACGACGGCAAAGACGTCACCATCGTCCCCGGCGGACTGACGCGTGTAGCTTTGCAGCGCGGCTCTCTCGTCGTCAATTCGTCGCAAGGCGGCGGCAGCAAAGATACCTGGGTCCTGCGAGGCGAAGATTGAGCATGCTCTCCCGCATCGCCGAATCGCTCTTCTGGCTCGCGCGCTATATCGAGCGCGCCGAAGGTACCGCGCGCATTCTCGACGTGAATTACCACATGCTTCTCGAGGAGTCCCAATCTTCTTACCGGCTGCGCTGGGAACCGCTGATCATCATGGCCGGCGAAGAGGATCGTTTCCGCAAGCTCTACTCCGAAGTGAACGCTGAAAACGTGTTCGAATTTCTCGCCTTCCGCGAAGACAATCCCAGCTCCATCGTTCAGTGCATCTCGAAAGCCCGCGAGAACGCGCGCACCATCCGCGACCGCATCTCCCGCGAAATGTGGGAGGACATCAACGGCTTCTACCACATGGCCACCGGCTTCGATCCACGCGAAGAAATCGAGTCCGGACCGCACCGTTTCTGCGACCGCACCAAATTCGGCGCGCAGCGCTTTCACGGCGTCACCGATACCACGCTTCCTCACGACGAAGGCTGGCAGTTCCTCCGCATCGGCTGGGCCCTCGAACGCGCGGAGATGACGGCCCGCCTTGTTGACGTGCAATATCACAATTTGCTCGATGAATACGCCGTCGCCGGCGCCGCCGACAATCATCAATGGATGGCCGTGCTCCGTTCCGTCGGCGCGTATGAGGCGTATCACCGCACTTACCATCCGCCGATCGAGCCTGAGCGTGTGGCTGAAATGCTGATCCTGAATCCGCAGCATCCTCACTCGATTCGCTTCAATGCCGCCGAAGTGCAGGCCGGCTTGCGTGCCGTGAGCGGCACCGGCATCGGCGGTTATTCCAACGAGGCCGAACGCCTCGCAGGCCGTGTCGTCGACCGACTCAGCTACGACCGGATCAGCGAAATTTTCGCGCAGGGCCTGCACGGTTACTTGAACGACCTGCTCGGCATGTGCGGCGCGATCGGTGACGACATCGCCCGCACCTACTTCTATTACGCGGTGGTCGCATGAATCGGTACCATCTGGTCCACACGACCGAGTTCATCTATGACGCTCCCGTTTCCGAAAGTTACAACGAGGTGCGCCTTCGCCCAGTCCACGACGACCGCCAGAGCTGCCTCTCGTTTCGCCTCACCACCACGCCCGTATCGCGCGGCACCGCTTACAAAGACGCCTACGGCAATTGGGTCCACCAGTTCAACGTGATGCCCGAGCACAGCCATCTGCGCGTGCAAGCCGAATCCATGGTGCTGGCCCACGAATCGACCGAAGCCGCCAACGGCTCGATTTCGCTCACGGAACTCGATTCCCGCCGCGTGATGTGGGAAGAGCAGCACTTCGACTTTCTCGCCCCGACCACCTACGTGCCGCACCTTGGCGCCCTGCGCGAAATTTCCAGCGCCGCCGAAAAACGCGCCGACGGAAGCGTACGCAGCTACGTCGAAGCCGTCTCCAGCGTGATTCACGAAGGCTTTCGCTACGTCAAGGGTGCCACGCACGTCCACTCCTCGATCGAGGATGCGCTTTCCATCGGCGCCGGCGTCTGCCAGGATTTCTCGCACCTGTTCCTTGGCGTCGTTCGCATGCGCGGATTGCCCGCACGCTACGTTTCCGGCTATCTCGTGCCCAATAGCGCCGCGAGCCCGTCAGCACGCCAGGAAGAGGTGATCGGCGGCCAGGCTTCTCACGCCTGGGCTGAAGCTTTGCTTCCTGAAGAGGGATGGATCGGGCTGGACCCGACGCTCGGTAAGCCAGTGGGATTGCGCCACGTCCGCGTGGCTTATGGCCGCGATTACGGCGACGTCGCGCCCGTTCGCGGCGTTTACAAAGGCCACGCCGGCCAGCGCCTCGCCGTCGACGTGCGCGTTCGCCCCGTCCTCGACGGCGAAGGCCATGAGCAAATCAGCGAAACCGCCGCCCCGCCGCCAGCCGCCACCGCCGCCATCGAGCGTCCGCAGCAACCCGCCCAGCAACAACAGTAACGCCTGTCACTCGAAGTAGATTTTCCTGTGAGGGGAGCTTCAAACGAATGCGACGGGGTTATTTCGCGCTTCTGCTGCTTAGCGACGTTAGACACTCCCAAATAGCCAACTCGCAGAAGAAACGCCGAAGCCCGGTCGGAGGCCGCAAAAAAATCCCGTACAACTTCACGGCTGCTTACTCACTCGTGAGCCCAAAGGCGCGCGATTCAAACTCGAGCGACTGCGGCAAATGCGCGGCAAAATACATCCAGTCATGCCCGCCCGGGTAAAGATGAAAATCATTTGGTATGCCGCGCGAATCAAGCAGTTCGTGAAACTGCTGCGCGCCCACATTGAAGCCAAAACTATCTTCCGTCCCGCAATCGAAATAAACTTTCAGCCCGACGGGCTTCGGCCTTTCCTTCACGATCGTGAACGGGCTTTCGCGGTCCCAATAAGCCCGATCGAAAGGCACGCCAAACGCGGTCCCCACGAGCCGCGTCACCGCCGCCTCTTGCTGCGGATTGATCTGGACCGTGGGCGGCCGCTCGATTAGCGCTGCACTATGCGCACTCACAGAGCCGAATAACTGCGGGTATTTGAACGCAAAGCGCAATGCGCCGTAGCCGCCCATCGAAATGCCGTCCAGCCCGCGCGAGCTGCGTTCGGCGCGAATGCGGTAGTTCTTCTCGATGATGGGCAAGAATTCGTGAATGAAGAAATCTTCGTAGCGGACTTTCCCGTCTTTCGAATTGAGGTAAAACGTGCGCCCTGCCGCCGGCGCCACAATAATAAATTCCCCCAGGCTTTTGTCCGCCCAGGCCTGCTCGATGATCTGCCAGCCGTCCGTATTGAGCAGCACCTGCTCGTTTTCGCCCAGCCCGTGCAGGAAATAAAGCACGGGATAGCGTCGCGCCGGGCTCGTATCGTAACTTGGCGGAAGAAAAATGCAGTAAGGAACCGGTCTGCCAAGAATCTTGCTATCGACGTCGCGGCACTCCGCGCGTCCCTGGCCGGGCGCTGCCGTCATCTGCGCCGGAGCCGCCATCGTGCGCCCGCGTGGCGCGGCTTTCGGCGCGCCGATCAGACCAGAAGCCGCCACAAATACCAACGTAACAACGCCCAAGACCCATCGGCGCGCGCCGCTATTCATACCGCAGCGCCTCGACCGGATTCAGCTTCGCCGCGCGTGACGCCGGGTAAAGCCCGGCCGCCAGGCTCACTCCGATCGAAATCGCAATCGCAAAAAACACCATCCACGCCGGCACCGCCGTCAGCTCGATGCTCGGCAGATTCTGCCGATGTAGATAAACGTTCGCGCCAAAATTGATCCCGCGCCCGATCGCCCAACCCAGCACCACTCCGAAAACTCCGCCGATCAGCCCCATGCAGCCGGCCTCCGTGAAGAACAGCTTCTTCACGTCGCCATCGGAAGCCCCCAGCGCCTTCAAAATCCCAATCTCCCGCCGCCGCTCCAGAATTGCCATCACCAGCGTGTTCACAATACCCAGCGACGCCACGACGAGCGCCAGCCCCCCAAACGATCCGAACAGCGTGTCGAACACGCGAAAGATCAACGTAAGGTTTTTAGACGCATCCAGCAGCGAAAAAGCGCCGAACCCCCGCGTCTTGATGTTCTCCTCCACCGCTTCTACTTCCGCCGGGTCATCCACTTTCACCGTCAGACTGGCATAATTCGGCTTCCCCCCGTTTCCTCCCAGCACGGATCGCAAATCGTTCGTCTGCGCCGCCTGCAGCTTTTCCGCCACGGCAAGCGGGATCATCATCCGCACCTGGCCGAATCCGCCTGCACCGGTTGCGGGCTCCGTATCGATGATGCCCACGATGCGCAGTTTGTCCTCCTGCGGCACCACCGAAAATCCGCCCGAAATTCCCCCGTCTGCCGACGCCGGCAGCGCCTGCCTCTCCGCGTAATTCACCGTCACTTCTTTCCCGATCAGCGAATTCGGATCACTCGAAAGCTGCTTGGCCAGCTCGATCTGCAGGATCGCTTCCTGCGCATCCGGCCCGGAAAAGAACGACCCTTCTATCCCGTCATATGCGCCGCTCCCTTTGCTCGATTGCGGCACTCCTGCGATCACCGTGGGATACGTGCTATCGCCGTACTTGATTCCTGTCGGGAACCGTACCTCCGGGTAAACCTCGGTTACTCCCGGAATCTGCTCGAGTTCCCTTAGCGCCTCGTCGTCAAGCGGCCGCGGCGGCACGGACGTGTTCACATCCTCTCCGCCGCGCATCCGCCCGAATCCCCCGCGGCCATTCTCCCGCGGCATCACGATCACTGCATTGAATAGCCCCGAATTCGTCAGCCGCTTGTTCGCCAGTTCCTGCAGTCCCACGCCGAGCGACAAAATCGCCACCAGCGACGCCACGCCTACGCCGATTCCCAGCGTCGTCAGCGAATTGCGTAAAACGGCCTCGCGCAAATTCCGTCCCGCCAGCTCCGTCAAATCCCGCATTTTCATGGCCGTACCCCGTCGCTCACCACTTTCCCGTCTTTCATCACAATCGACCTGCGCGCGTATTTCTCCGCGCGCTGCTGCTCATGCGTTACCATCAGTATCGTCACTCCGGACTGATTGATCTCCGTCAAGAGCGCCATGATTTCGTCGCCGGTCTTGCTGTCCAGATTTCCCGTAGGTTCATCCGCCAATAGAATCGTCGGCTTGTTCACCAGCGCGCGCGCCAGCGCTACTCGCTGCTGCTCGCCGCCGGAGAGTTCGGTCGGACGGTGGTTGGCACGCTCGGCAAGATGCACGCGCTTGATCGCTTCCATCACCCGCGCCCCGCGTTCCGCGCGATCCACTTCCGCCAGCCTCAGCGGCAGCTCGACGTTCTCTGCCAATGTCATCCGCGGCAGCAGATTGAATGCCTGAAAAACCATCCCGATCGTATGGCTGCGATGTTTCGCCAGCTCCGCTGAATCCATCTCTGCCAGATTTTTTCCGTGCGCGTAGATCGCGCCCGCCGTAGGCCGGTCCAGACCCGCGATCAGATTCATCATCGTCGATTTACCCGAGCCCGAACTTCCCAGCAGCGCCACGAATTCGCCGGGCTGCACGCCAATCGAAACGTCGTCGACGGCGCGCACAATCGTCTCGCCCATGCGGTAATGCTTCGCCACATGCTCGGCGCGCACCGCCGCCCCGTTATTTGCGTCCATCATGTTCTCCTCAGTGTACTACGCGCGGCGAATCTCCAAAGTTGCGCTCCGATTAGGAAGGAAAAAAAAGAGGAGAGAACAGGCAGGTCGGCACAGCGAGGCATTCTGCAAGACGAGTTACGAAGCAGCTGCTTGATCCAGCATCCAGAGGAGGGTTCCGGCCGGCTTGACGCGCGCCGCGGGATATTGGCTCACGCCGGTATCCGGCTCCGCTGCAATCGCTCGCACGATTTCTCGCTTCGATTCGCCCGCCACTAGAAAATACGTGTTCCGCGCTTGATTGATCACAGGATATGTCATCGTCAGCCGGCGCGGTGGCGTCGCGGGCACTGTCACCGGCAGCACCCAGGCCTCTTGTTCATCGAGCGCCGGACTATTTGGAAAAAGCGAAGCGGTGTGCCCCTCGCCGCCAAGCCCAAGAAGCTGCACATCAAATTCCGGCGGATCGGTCCCGAAAAAATTTCGCATTTCCGCCGCATAGGCACGCGCCGCAACCGAAGGGTCCGCATCCTCGGTGGGCATCGGATGAATATTCAATGGGACATTTGCGCCTAATTTGTCAAAGAGCAGCGTCTTCGCCACGCCGTAATTGCTGAGCGGGTCCGTGTGCGCCACGTAACGGTCATCGCCCCAGAAAAAGTGCACGCGCTCCCACGGATACGCCGCCCGATACTTTTCCTGCGCCCATAAAATGAACATCCTCTCGGGGGTGTGCCCTCCGGAAAGCGAAATCGCGCACCGGCCATGGCTCGCAACCGCCTGATTTGTGATGCGCACCACTTCGTCGAGCGCCGCCAGGCTCAGCGCGTCAATGTCCGGAAACACCCGTTTCTGCATCTTCATGGCGCCACACCACTCACCAGCTCCCCACTCACGCCTTTTCCGTCTTAAACGCGTGCCCGCCGAACTCGTGCCGCATCATCGCCAGCAGCTTATTCGCAAATGGCTCCGGGTCCTGCGAACGGAACCGCATATCGAGCGCGCCCGAAATCACCGGCAGCGCCACGCCCAAGTCGACTCCCTCGATCACAGTCCAGCGTCCCTCGCCCGAATCGGTCACATAAGCGCCGATGCCCTCGAGCTTCGGATTGTGCGTCAGCGCGTCCACCGTCAGATCCAGCAGCCACGAACGGATCACGCTTCCGTATTGCCATATCTTCGATACCTGCAGCAGGTCCAGATTGAAATCCTTCTTGTGCCCAAGCAGGTCGAGACCCTCCGCATACGCCTCCATGATTCCGTACTCGATCCCGTTGTGTACCATCTTCACGAAATGCCCTGCGCCCGCCGGACCCACGCGGCCCCAACCCTGATCTTTTCCCGGCGCCAGCGCCTCAAAAATCGGCGAGAGCCGCTTCACCGCGTCCGCGTCGCCGCCAACCATCATGCTGTACCCTTCGCTTATCCCCCAGACGCCGCCGCTCGTCCCGCAATCCACGAAATTGATGTTCTTCGGCTTCAACGCCGCTGCCCGCCGCACCGAATCCTTGTAATACGAATTTCCGCCGTCGATGATGGTATCGCCCGCCGCCAAATGCGGCAGCAGCAAATCGATCGTATCATCCACCGGCTTTCCCGCCGGCACCATCAGCCACACGGCGCGCGGCGCCTTCAATTCCGCAATCATCTTCTCCAGCGTATTCGCACCCACCACCCCCTTTTCTCCGATTCTCTGCACGACCGCCGCGTCGCGGTCGTATCCCACCACGCGATGCCCCGCGCGCGTCAACCGCTCGCTCATGAATCCGCCCATCTTCCCCAATCCAATCATTCCCAGTTCCATAAGTCTCTCCCGTCTTCAGATTCGCACTGAACCGGCGTCACATTCCGTCCGCCGTAACTCCTAAATTCGCCAAATCATTTCGCAACTGCCCAACGCTCTTGAATTGTATTGTCCGCATGCCCTGCTCGCGAGCGCATTCCAGGTTCAGGCTGCGGTCGTCGATCATCACGCATTCCTCCGGCTCGCATTGCGTGATCCGCAGCGCCTGTTGGTAAATCTCGGCGGAAGGTTTGCGCATGGCCAGATAGCACGAACTGAAAAAAGCTTCGAAATAGTCGCGCAGATGAAACTTGTGGACGCGATACTCGTTGAGTTCGAGCGATTCGTTGTTGAGTGACGCCATCGCGTAGCGCCGCGTGCGTGCCAGTTTCCCGATGAATTCCAGCGACTCGGGCATGGGTTGCGATTGGTCAAACATGAACTGCTTGAATTCATCTGCCGAAAACGGCCGGTCCCGATAAAAGACCGTCCGCCGAAGATACTCGTCGAGCGACGCCTTGCCCTCCTCGAAATCGTTCAGCATCAACTCGTGACGGTCTTCGAAGTCGATCGGGTCCAGGTGAAACTGCTCGACTGCCTTCTCCCGCGAATCGCGGTCCCAGCCATTCGTCAAAATCACGCCGCCGTTGTCCCAGAAAAGCGTCGTTATCTTCGCGGTCACTTCGGGCATCGCATCCTCGACTGCCGTTCGGCACAGCGGCAGCCGGTGCGAATCTGCAATTTCGCACATCCGACTTTGTCCGCGCCCGCCCGAGCGGGCCTCTATTATTCCCCATCTCCGCGGACCGACAGAAGCACATTGTTTACCCCCGCCGGGGTTCGCATTGTTCGCAACGGCTATCTATCCCGTCGCCGGATGTACCACCTGTAACAACTCATCCACCTCAGCCCGCTCCAGCGTTTCCTTGCCTAAGGTTCCACAGCCTCCTCCGTCCATTTACGGCCGGACGGGCGGTAATTCCGGAACCGATCCAGCAGCACTTCCAGATCGTCTTCGATCGCCAGCATCGAGGCGAACGTCGGCTTGGTGAAGCCTTCCGCCACCGTGTGATCGATCATGGTTCGCACCGGACTGAAATAATTGTTCACATTCAACATCCCGCACGGCTTTTTGTGAATCCCGAGCTGCGACCATGTCCACTGCTCGAAAATCTCCTCCAGCGTGCCTGCGCCGCCGGGCAGCGCCAGAAAAGCATCTGCCAAATCGGCCATCAGCTTCTTGCGTTCGTGCATGGACTCGACCACGCGAAGATCGGAAAGGCCCGCATGAACGACTTCCGTTTTAAAGAGAGCGCGTGGAATCACGCCCACCACTTCCCCGCCCGCCGCGAGCACGGAATCGGCGACCACGCCCATTAGGCCCACTTTGCCGCCACCGTAGATCACCCGCAGGCGCTCGCGCGCAAGAATCTGGCCCACCGAAAACGCCGCTTCTTCGTAAATCTTGTTTGCACCAAGACTCGAACCGCAAAACACCGCAATCGATTTCATATGGACAAGTCTATTCTAACAAGCCAAAGCGCAGTGGCGACCACGCTAGGTCAAAATTGCGGTTTGCTTTTGTAGCGGCAGTGCCCTGGGAGCGTCAGTCTTCGTACGGGCGCCTTTGCATTTGGTGTTGAACTGCCTTGTGAATGCCGGCCGGCGAACCCTGAATCACCGAAGTGTTGCGGACGTTTCTCGCCCGTGTGTTTATCCATCTCTCACGAAATCATCCGAATCCGAATATTCCGGAACGAAATTCTGGTCCCGGCCGGGCCCGCGTACTGCAGCCCGATTAGCCCCTTCGACTTCGCCTTGCTTGCATCATCGTCCACAAGAATCGCCATCACGTGGCCGTTGATGATCCCGATCGTCGTATCCCCGTGCGCGATCAGATCCACCTGATTCCAATCATCGTGTTTGTAATATCCGCCCAGCTCCAGACGGTCGCCTAATTCCGCAATCAGGCGCGGATTCTTCCCTTCCTCGGTGCGAACCATCTGCCCCCGGTACGCAATGATTCCGCGGCCCGCGCCTTCGGCAATCTGTCCCACCCACGTGCTGTTTAGGTTGAAATCGAACTGGTAACCGCCGAGGTTCCATTTTGCCTCACGCGGATCGGGCGGTGGTGCGCCGGCGCGCCCGGGATTCAGCGGCGCAATGAAGCTGCGGTATTGAATTCCGCTATCGGCGCTCGGGCCTTCCAGTTTGATTTCGAGCTTCAATTCGAAATCGGCCGGTTCTCCGCCCTGCCATACAAGAAACGTTCCGCGAAATGGCGCAGCGGCTGTGCCCGGCGGAGGAGCGGGGCGCTCGCCAACTATCGCTCCATCAACAACTTTCCAGATATCCGGATTGCCGTCCCAGCCGTTCAGGGTCGCGCCGTCGAACATTTCCGCGTAGCCCGTCCGACCGTCGAAGTCGATTGGGTCGGGCTCGCGAAAGTTTCCGCGCCCCCGCCCGCGGCCTGCGGCAGCGCTTGCCTGTGGTGTGGGCGCTGATTGGTCCGGCTGCTGAGCTGCTGCCGGCTTGGCTCGCATTAACGCGGCCGCAGTAACGATCCACAAAATCGCGGCAATGCCTGGAACCCAGAAAATTGTGCGGCGCGGTTGTGCGCGCATTTTTCCCTCCGGCCCTTTTCCTCTTTGCGCGGCGCAAGACGCGCATCATCGCCTGTACGGCGAGCGCGGCGAAATTATCATGCGCGCGAACCATTCGCAATCGTGTGTGCGGAGCGAAAATCAGAAAGAAAAAGAGAGGAAAGAAGGCGAGCCGCGCTGCCTCCTATGCAGCAGCGCGGCCTGCCTGAAGAAATCAGCGGTGTCCGCCTGCTGATGCTGCCGCCACAGAGCCGCTCGAACGCGCACCACCAGACGGGCTCCCAGTCGAGACCGGCCCCGGCGCCGATGCGGCCGCCGGCGCATTCGCCGATGCGGGGCTCCCGAAGGCGCTGGGCGCACCCCCAGACGCCGCCGGCGAAATCCCGCCGTGTTCGTCGATAGAGCCCGAGGGAACTCCGGCCGAACCATGCGCCATCATGACCGGAACGTGCGCTTCGTCTGCGCCTCGCATGCTCGCTTCGCCCCGAGGACCGCTCATCGCCGTCGGCTCTGGGCCGCGATATCTCGAATCGATCGAAACCTCGCCGTCCCGAGCGACCACTGTCGGCACCACGCCCCCCATCGTGCGCCCCAATTGCGCGTGAATAGGTTGCGGTCCCGAGAAAAAGCCGTGATGCCCCACAAAAGCGTCCACGTTAACCTGCCGACCCATCACAACGCTCGTTGGCGCAACGTGCATCATCGCCGGGGAAGCGTCTCCGCGCACCCCAGTTCGCACGGCACTCACGGGAGGCCCAATCACGCTAACCGACCTCGCACCCGCGCGCTCGAGTTGCGGCGGCTCCATCCGCGTCAGGCTCGCCTTCGTCACTCCCACGGGGTGTATGATCACCGGGCTGCCAGGGCGCAACGGAGTGCCCTGCTCGATTGTTCCCGGCGCCACCGCGGTCAAGCATCCGGGCGTGCTGATTGCGCACGCGCCGCCGCCATTGCCAAGCGGCATCCAGCCTACCCAGCCGGGACCGTTGTACCAATTCACCAGAGCCGGGCTCCACGCATCGAGCGGACCGGGCATCCAAAACCACCCCATCGACGCGTCGTAATCCCAGAACCCATTGTGAAATGGCAACCATCCCCACGGCTCGGCAGAAATCCAGGTGAAACCCCATCCAGGGTAATAGCCCCACATTCCGGCCGAATACGGCGACCAGCCGGCAGGCTCGTAAGGCGCCCAGCCATACCCGTAGCCTGGGAAAAAGCTCCAGGCACCGTAAGTATCGAGATCGGACCAGCCGAACATAGGATGGTTCAGCGAAAGAGACTCGTCATCGGTCGCCAACACCGCCTGTTCGTCCCTTGCTTGGCTCCACTTATCCCATTCGTCCTTCTGAATGCCGGTCGAGGTGTTGAACGCCACAGCAGCGTTGGGATCGTACGTGAGAACTCGATTCTTGCCCACTTCCTCGGTCTTGCCGTCATGGGCGGCTTCCACTTGTCCGTCGAACACTTCCACGCGCAAGGAATCGCCCGTGAAATTCGTCCGGAACTCCGTCTTGCCATGGGTTGTGAAACTCACGCCCGAGGCATCGACTTCATACTGATCGTGGTGCTCCGGCACGAAGTGAAACGTTGCGTACCCTTTCGAAAGGTCGAGTTTGTTGATCCGGTCGCCCTGCTGCGTCAGCGCCAGTTCCGTAAAATCGATCTCCGAATTCTGGCCCAGGCGCGCGGTCGACCCGTTCTCGAATTCAACCTCGGCGAAGCTGTTTGCCGACGTGGCCACCGAAAAACCCTCTTCAATAGGCGTGTTCACGCTGCCCGCGCTCCACTCGCTCTCGCCGGACCGTCGAATCGCAACCTCGCCCTGAACGAAACTCAAGCGCACAATGCGGACGTGCAGTAAGGACATTGCCCCTGTCGACGGCCCTGTATCCGCTCGGAGCGAAACCGGCAGAATCAGAGCCACCAGGAAAATCATCGCGAACCATCGCAGATTTTTCATAAAGCACCTCGCGATACCGAACATCTCAAAGGAAAAAGAAGAGGCGGGAATGAGCCCGCCCGGCGATTCGGCGTGAAAAATTGCTGATCCCGAATCCTCGATGGCGTGGCTTCCATGCATTTAACCCCGGCTCGACTAACCATACACCTCGCACGCGCTCGATACAATGATGCGATCGGCGCAGCCAGGATTAACCAGGCGCTAAGCTAGTGTCCTGTAACATTGGTTCATGACATAAGTTCCGTGGCGTGGGCATCCGCCGTGCGCTGGGCGAAGCGGGCGATGCTGGCCAGGATTTCCTCGGCGCTTTTGGTCCACGCAAAAGGTTTTGC
>Ga0335074_10000607_pt1 | contig 50164 bp, 42 predicted proteins | sample Lox_Sample_23_FD_206715 | JGI IMG/M metagenome (GOLD analysis project Ga0335074, IMG submission 206715) | Soil microbial communities from Loxahatchee National Wildlife Refuge, Florida, United States - Lox_Sample_2.3 | ecosystem: Environmental > Terrestrial > Soil > Wetlands | place: USA...
GACGCGCCTAACGTCTCGCGCGCCGTGATGCAAAACGAGACGGCGGGCCGGGACTTAGGGCGATGACGCCTACAGACCCTCGTCGCACGAGGAGTGTTAGGCGCGGGAGGCAGCCGCGCATAATTGGAGCGAGCGCTGCCGGAAGCAACAACGCATCCCGCCAGCGACGTCGGGTGCTCCAGGCCCTGAGCGAGCGGCGGGCAAGACGCGAGATGGCAGAGACCAAGCAGAAGCAGTTGAGCACCCCAGGGCGCATCTCCGGCTATACCGATGCTGTCTTTGCAGTGGTTATCACGATTACGGTGCTCGAATTGCATGCCCCGGAGTCTGCCCGGATCGGAGCGCTGCTAAGCCTGTGGGCTACGGTGGTCAGCTATGTGGTCAGCTATCTGTTCGTCGCGATTATCTGGATCAACCACCATTTTCTGATGGGCTATGTCAAGCAGGTAACACTACGTGTGATTTGGCTCAATTTCATGCACCTTTTCTTCGTGTCACTGCTGCCCTTCGCTACGGCATGGATAGCGCAGACCGAGCTGGCGAGAGCGCCTGTCGTCGTTTACACCACGTTGTTCGTGGTTACGGCCGGCGCCTACAATCTTTTCGAGAGCGAGGTCCTGAGGAGTTCGTCGGACTTTTCTGCAGCCGAATACAGGTCCACCCGCCGTCGGTCCCTGACCGCCTTGGCGCTGTTCGCGACGGCGCCTCTCCTTGCTCTCATCCAGCCGGTGGCTGGGCTGGGCTTCATCAGCCTTGCGCTATTGCTACATGTGCGGCCTGACGTGGCCCGCCGTTCGGTGCTCCGTCTCCGGCGCCGGGGCAACGCGTCGCGCTGATACGCCGACCCCGCCCACAGCTCGACGCGGTCTCCCAACAGGCGATAGGAGATCAAGGCCAACATCCTTATCCCGAACGGACCGTGGTTCCACCCGATGCCGACGCCATGACGCACTCGGTGGCTTCCTGCGGGCCTGTTCAGGCGGGCGCGGTGCCGGATCATCAGTGGCACCCCGCCCGCCTGTTAGGCCGTGATGGTTAGAGGGCCACGATTCCCTCGGCGCCGCTGCCGTTGGGCACGGTAACGCTGCCGATCTCGGTCAGGGATCCCGCAGGGGCGACGGCGAACTCGTCGACGATCCCCGGGCCGGTCTGCACGTAGAGGAACTGGCCGCCGGACGTGGCCGAGGCGTCGATGGTCGCCGGGTCGGTGGCGGTCTGGCCCAGCAGCGTCAGGTGGCCGCTGGCGCTGACGGAGAAACCGCTTTCGGTGGCGCTTCCGGCGTTGGAGGCGAATAGGAGGCTGCCGTCGGACGCGACCCAGCAGGTGGCGGCCTGGCCGGTCGGGACTGCGTCGATCAGGGCCATAGTCCCGTCCGGGTTCAGGGCGTAGGTGGCCACTGCGTTGATGCCGGTCTCGGCGACCACGAGGTGCCCGGCCGGGTCGAAGGTGACGCCGAAGGGAACCGTGCCTGGCTCGGAGTTGACCACTGGGCTCGCCGACAGGCTGCCGTCGAAGCCGACGCCGAAGACGTCAATATCGTTGCCGTTGGCCTTGGTGGTCACGATCAGCTGCGAGCCGTCGGGAGAGAATGCGACCTGGCCCGGGGTGTGCGTAAACTGCGGCGTGGCCGTCGGGTCGAGGCCAAGCAGCCGGTTGGATCCTGGGATCGGGAACAGCCGGCCGAACGAGATCCGGTAACCCTGGACAGATCCGCCGTTCTCCGCGTTCAGGACGTAAACCATGTCGCCGTGCACCGCCACGCTCACGGGGAAGGTGCCGCCCGACCCGATGACCTGGTGCAGGCTAAGCCGGTCCCCGCGGATTCCGAACACCGACACGGTGTTGCTGCCCGCGTTCACGGCAACCACCAGGCCGTCCCGCCGGTCGTAGCCCAGCGAGCCCTGCGAGGACAGATGGTCGGCCGCGGATCCGGCTGTCTGCCCGCCGAGCCCGCCGGTTGCGTAGGCGCCGGCCTGGCTCAGCGTGCCGTCACCGGCCCGGTCATAGACGACCACCTGGTTGCCCGCCGTGTTGTCGGTCTGCACGAGGACGACAGGGCCGGCGCCCCCGAAAAAGTCGTGAGGCACGGTAGCGGCGACGGCCGGCCCTGCGATCGCGAGAGCGGCAGCGCCGGCGAGTGCCGCCACGCCCAGCATTGCGGTTACCCGTGTCCCGGCCATGCCGTGACGAGTGGGGGTTTTCATGCGTTCTCCTTGTTTGGATGTTGACCAAGCGCTATCGGCTAGTGCGCGATCCCGAGTGTTAGCCGCGGATTGACCGTTGTACGCCTTTGGCTGCCGAAGGCACGGGGCGCGACGGCTCACGTCAGATCCCCGCAAACGGGGCGCGCGGGTGAGTCAGCGCCGCCGGCCGGGAGCTGATGATCATGCTGTCCGCTGCGGCGGCCGCTTTCCACCATCACGTGAGCACCTTGCCTTTGGGCTGGGTGATCGGTCATCACCCAGCCGGGCCCGCTCACCCGGGTGATCTGTCGGAGGAAGACCGATCTGCGAACTCGGCTGCCCGCTGTCGGCGACGGCTGAAGAATGACCCGTGTCGCCCCGCCGAAAGGGGGTCAAGATTCAGCCGCCGTTGAGTGCGCCGTGAGGCGCTGTTGATTTGAGTGGAGGTGAGAGACCTTCGCCTCCGTCCTGTCGCAGCAGGGCGGTGAAGCTGAGGGCAGCCTGATCCGGGTGGTGCCGGTGAGGGTGGCAAGCGGCCCTGACAAAGCCGGGGCGGGTCAGTACTGCCAGATGGCCTGGGTCCGGCGAGCGTGGCGAAAAGGAGTACGCGAGGAACCGGCGTTTACGTCCCTCAAAGCTCGGACCGGCTCAAATCTGGCGGATATGGGCCGGGAGCGGCGCGCACCCGCTGTTTGTGCGGCGGGGAACTTCTGGGCTGGCGTTCAACGGCTGGCCGGGAGACCACGGTGAAGTGCTGCGGGGTAGCCGTGGTGATGCCGCAGGGACCGAGTCGGGCTCCTCCTTCGCCGAGCGAATCACAGTGAACACGGGAACCGTCCCGGTCCTGCCCGCTAGCTGCGCATCCGGCGTGGCGCGCGGGCTGAGCGCGCCGACCGCTGACCGGTCCGGGACGGGGCGGAGCCGCCGTAGTACTCCGAGCGCGGGAGAGCCGTGCACATGGGGAAGGGCGGCAGCGGTATCGAGAGGGGAAGGAGGCTGCAATGCCGCAAGACGCGTCGCCGAACGGCAGCGCACCGGACCTCGCCGGATCGGCATGGTCGCGGGTAGCGGGGATGCAGGCCAAGCTTCACCGTTGGGCGGCGGCCGATCCTGGCCGCAGGTTCGATGACCTGTTTAACTTCGTGCACGACCCGGCGACGCTGAAGGTGGCGTTTGACCGGGTCGCGGGCAACCGGGGCGCGAACACTCCCGGCGTCGACGGCCTGACGGTCGCCGATGTCGAGGAGGCCATCGGGGTGCCCGGGTTCCTGGATGGCCTGCGAGCCGCGTTAAAGGAGGGCTCGTTCGCCCCGCTGCCGGTGCGGGAACGCAAGATCCCCAAGCCGGGCGGGTCGGGGAAGGTCCGCAAGCTCGGCATACCCGTGATCGCGGACCGGGTTGTCCAGGCGGCGCTGAAGCTGGTGCTGGAGCCGATCTTCGAGGCGGGCTTCCTGCCCGTCTCCTATGGTTTCCGGCCGATGCGGCGGGCGCACGACGCTGTCGCTGAGGTTCAGCGGTACGGCACCAAGGGCTACCGGTGGGTGCTGGACGCTGACATCGAGGCGTGCTTCGACACCATCTCGCATCCGGCCCTGATGGACCGGGTGCGGGCCAGGGTCAAGGACAAGCGTGCACTCGCGCTGGTCAAGGCCTTCCTCAAGGCCGGGGTCCTCACCGAGCTCGGCAACCGCGAGGACACCTGGACCGGCACGCCGCAAGGCGGCATCCTGTCGCCGCTGCTGGCCAACATTGCCCTGGCCGTGCTCGACGAGCACGCACACGGGCCGTGGCTGGCTGGCGGCGTGATGAGCACGCCGCGCCGGCGCGCCCGGCGGCGCGCCAAGGGCCTGCCGAACTGGCGGATCGTTCGCTACGCCGACGACTTCGTCATCCTCGTGCACGGCACCGGGCACGACGCCGAAACCTTGCGCGAAGACATCGCCCGCGTGCTGGCTCCGCTGGGCCTGCGCCTCTCGGAGGCCAAGACCCGCGTCGCGCACATGAGCGAAGGGCTCGACTTCCTGGGGTTCCGCATCCAGTGGCGCCGCAAGCGAGGCACGAGCAAGTGGTACGTCTATACCTTCATCGGCGACCGGCCCATCCGGTCGCTGAAGGACAAGATCCGTGCCCTCACCCGCAGGACATCGCAGCAGCCGCCAAGGGACGCGCTGATCCGGCTCAACCAGATCATGCGCGGCTGGGCTAACTACTTCAAGCATGCAGTCTGCAAGCACACGCTCGGTGTCCTGGAGAACTTCGCGTGGCACCGGGTAATCCGCTGGTGGATGCACCTGCACCGCTGGAGGTGGAAAGAAGTCCGCCGTCACCTCACCGGCCCCCATGGCCGGTGGCGCAGGCCGACGGCGGATGGGATCGAGCTGTTCAACATCGCCAAGGTGCCGGTCACCCGGTATCGCTACCGCGGCAGCAAGATCCCCAGCCCCTGGGCACCGGTTAACCACGCCTGACGGCAGATGCCGTGGAGAGCCCGCTGCCAGGAGACCGGCACGGCGGGTTCGGCGAGCGGCCTGGAGAAACGGACCGTGAGTAATCACGGCACCGCGCTCCAGGCCGACTCAACCATCGAGCACCGATCAGCCGGTTGTGCTTCCTGCTGGGGAGACTTGGTCGGCGACACCGGGTCGTTTAGGGGCTTAAGGGTTCTGGCTTCTCGAGCGACTGGGTGTTCCTTGGCGGCTGATGGCGGACGTGGCCGGCTGCGCGGGGATGGGTCGTGATATCGGCGGTCGCATCGCCGCCGCGATCACCGTGCTGTTCACCGTCGCCGCCGCCACCACCTTGCTGCCCGCGCTCCTCGGCTTCCTCGGCACGCGGGTCCTGTCCCGCAAGGAACGCCGCCGCCTGGCCGCCACCGGGCCCACGCCCGACGGCACCTCCGGGGCATGGGCGCGGCTCGCCGCGTTCGTGCAGCGCCGGCCCGCCCCGCTGGCGGTTGCCGCCGCGGCGGTCATGCTGCTGCTGGCCATCCCGGTGCTGTCGCTGCGGCTGGGTTCATCCGACGCGGCCAACGACCCGGCCGCCACCGCCACCCACAAGGCCTACGAACTGCTCGCCGAAGGACTCGGCCCTGGCTTCAACGGCCCGCTGCAACTGGTCGGCACCACCGACTCCCCGGCCGCGTTCACCCGGCTGGCGGGCACGCTCAAGACCGAACCCGGGATCGCCGCAGTCTCCGCGCCCGTCCCCGGCAAGGGCGCCTCGCTGATCAGCGTGACCCCCACCACCTCACCCGAGGCCAAGGCCAAGGCCACCCTGATCGCCACGCTGCGCGACAGCGTGATCCCCGCCCCGAGCACGGGACCAGCCTGCGCGTCTACGTCGGCGGCGTCACCGCCATCAACGGCGACTTCGCCTCCGTGATCGCGCCCAAGCTGCTGATCTTCATCGGGGTCATCCTCGTCCTGGGGTTCCTCCTGCTGATGCTGGTCTTCCGCAGCCTGCTCATCCCCGCGGTCGCGGCGGTGATGAACCTGCTCGCCGCCGCCGCCTCGTTCGGCGTGCTGGTCGCCGTCTTCCAGTACGGCTGGGGACTGCGGCTGCTCAACCTCGGCCAGCCCGGCCCCGTCGAATCATTCCTGCCCGTCCTCATGCTCGCCGTCCTGTTCGGCCTGTCCATGGACTACGAGGTCTTCCTGGTCTCCCGCATCCGCGAGGAATGGGCCGCCACCGGCAACAACCACCAGGCCGTCCGCACCGGCCAGGCCACCACCGGCCGGGTCATCATCGCCGCCGCCACCATCATGATCCTGGTGTTCAGCGCGTTCATCCTCTCCGGCCAGCAGACCATCGGCGAGATCGGCATCGGCCTGGCCGCCGCGGTCCTGCTCGACGCCTTCCTGCTGCGCACCCTCCCCGTGCCCGCCCTGATGCACCTGTGCGGCCGCGCCAACTGGTGGCTGCCCGGCTGGCTGGACCGCGCCCTCCCGCACCTGTCCATCGAACCCGTCACCGAACCCGCACCCAGGGCAGCGCTGCAGGGCTCCGCTCGGCATGCCAGCGATCGCGTCCCGCAGCCCGCGGGGGCCGCCGCCCACCACCTCGCAGCCAGCGAGAAAGAGCCGAACTAGCCTCACCCGTCCATTCCCCGGACTAATCCCACACGGACCGGCCGGGCCATCCAGGCACAGAGCAGGGCGCCAGACCACGGCGCCGGCCAGGGCATGCCATGCTCCCGGACTCCGGATACCCAGCGAACCCGCGCAGCGAGCCGCTGGGTATCCGACGTGGCCGCGCAGATCACCCCCTTCGGGCACGGCGCGAACGGTCAGACTGACGATCAGGTCGCCGACCGTATCGGCGGCTCGGCGTGCGGTTATCCAGGATCCTTCGCCTCGTTCGGAGTCCGGGCCCACGGCCGAGCAGGCAAGCGGCCCGGCCGTATATTCATGCATCGGGTAGTGCCGGCGTGAACGTCCGGTTCTGCCGCCAGTCGGGTGGGTCAGGCGATACGGCTTGGTGAAGGCCGGGATCATGGTGCTGTCCGGAGCACGGTCCGGCAATCTGGAAACCAACACAGCACGGCGGGGACAACACCGCGGGGGGAGCAGATGACTGCCACCGAAAAGATCAGCCAGCTACTCCACGAGGTCGGCGAGACCCATCACCGCGTGTTCCGGATCGTCGACGGTGCCGACGACGACTGGGCGAGCTGGTATGCCGACTGGCTGGTCAACTTGTCCGAGCTGCCCTCGCTGTTGGGCGCGGCACCTGTGCGCAGCGAACTGACCTACCTGCTCGTCACCCTCGACAAGGATTACGTGGCCAGCCGACCCGCTGAACCGTGGGAGACGTACTACGCCCAGCGCATCGTCGATCACCTCAGCTCGCCGGGAGCCTGAACTGACGCAGCCGCCGCTCGACTCGCTCCTGAGAACGCTTGCACATGCCGCCGACGGCGCGCGCGGACGACCAGCTGGCCGGTTCAGGGCTACTGGCTCGTTCGTGAGAACGGAAAGATCTTGGAGTGCAGCTCGAGCGGCCGGATCCGGCCGCCCTCCGCCGTGGTCGGAAGAACCTCCGTCAGCTGACCGATGAGCACCACGGGCTTACAGGCGGCCCAGTCTCGGTGCGTCGTAGCGACGACTTGAAGTGAGCGCTTGCGACATTCCTGGATGACGCGCTCTCAGCACGGAGACCGCAATAGGTGGTGGCGGTTCTGGCTGTGCATGCCGGCGCAAGACCGAGCAACCCTTCGGGAGGGATGTGCTCACCGAGCCTACCCAATCGTCTCCTTGAAAGTTAGGTCGCTGAATGTCATATCGGAAATCGCTAACGTATTGGAAATGTCAGGGTCCGGCTAGGATGCCTTGAGCCGACATGGTCGATATCAGCTGAGTCATTGGGGCCACCACGTGTCGTGGCCTTCGGCCATGGTCACGACGGTGCCAGCTTCATCGACCTCAGTGCCGCAGTGCGTGTCGTCGTCCTGGTCAATAATCTCATCTAGAGCCGTGATGACGTCCCATGGGCTGCAGTCGACGGCCATTGCAATGTGCTGAGCAAGCGTGGTTGCGAAAGTAATCGCGGGCGTGAAGCCATCCGGACCGATTCGTAGCGCAAGCTTCGTGGCTGGGTCGTCACTGTTGCGCAAGAGGTGGGCGTAGAGGCTGCCGCTGGCTTCATCCCAGCCCCAGGTGCTGGAATGATCCCAGCCGTCGAGTAGCAACGGCGCCGGACCGTGTGCACGCGCCCAGGCAACTGTCTCATCCGTGTCATCCATATAACCGGCACCTCCCGATGTCCAGGATGCCTGACGTATGCCAAGCTTCATACTCGTTCGGCCTCTGGGGTGCGTTCAAGCTCGGCGTCCCGCTGGCGGACTGCCTCAAGCACGCCTTGTGCGGGCCGTATCTCGGCTTTCGGCGGCTGCAGGATGGCGTCCCGCTGGCCTTGCCACGCCTGCCAGGCCGGGCCTTCGTCGGCCCAGTCGGGGTCCTCGGCCGGAATCATGACATTCTGGCGGGCCTCTAGTTCCTCGCGGAACACGCGCCGCTGGGCATTCAGTTCGGCGAGCCAGCCCGGATCCGTTGCGGGCTGGTCTGTTGCCGTGGGCTCCGCTGACTTGAGTGGCCTGATCTTCTGGCCGGGGTGGCGGCGGCGCAGTTCGCTGTCGGCCTGGACGGCGAGGTGCCGGCTGCCTTCGGTGAGCTGGTTCCAGAGCTTGCGGTCTTCCATCACCTCGCTCAGCCGCTGCTCGTGGTCACGGTGGCGTGCTTCCAGGGCGCGGGCTCTGGCCGCGATCCGGGCGTGCCGGGCCGCGACAACCTGGTCGCGGGCGTGGCGTGCTTCGGCTTCAGCGCGGATGGCCTTGAGCCGCATGGTTTCCGCGCCGAGGCGAACCTCGCGGAGCTGTTTGCCGACGTGGTGGGGTGCCCACCGGGTGTCGGCGCGGTAACTGTCACGCAGGTGCGCCAGCGACTGGTCGGGCAGGCTGCGGACCTCAATCTTGTCGGTCCTGGTGATGGCGGCGAACGCGTCATGCCAGGCGGCGCGCATTTCGGGGGCGTTGCCGGCCGGCTCGGGACCGATCACGTCCCGGTCGTCGTTGATGCCGTACAGCTCCCGGTAGGTGGCGATCTTGCCGGCGCGGCCCTGCCAGCACAGCCGGCCGACCGGGTCGTCGGGGACGGGCCCGAGCGCCTTCAGGGCCCAGGCGGGCGAGGCTCGCACGGCGTGCTCGCCGAGACGGTCGGCCCGCGCGTCCAGCGCGGCGCGGAGCCCGGCCTCGTAAGCGGCTAGGTCAGGGTCGTCGAACTGGCGCGGCCAGCCGGTCCACGGTCGCTGCGGCAGCGGGACGAGCGGGTCCACCACCTGGCGCATGCGGGCATCCAGCACGGCGGCGACGCTGCGGGCATGCGCCAGGCTCCGTGTTCCGACCGCCGCATGCACCACCTCGCCTGCGTCGAGCCCGGCCATCTCGGCCGCGCGCAGGGTCCGCCACAGCCACGCAGCCTCGGGACCGAAATCGTCCAGCCGGTACTCGGGCGGCAGTGCGTCGCGGACGAGCTGCTGATAGCGCTGCCGGTCGGCTCTCCCGGCCAGATCAGCCCACCGGGCATACAGGACGGCCAGGTGGTCGGCGTTGGTCAGAGCCCGTTGCCGGTAGTCGCTCGCGGCGGGTTCGGCGTCCTCACGGTCCATGCAGTCGGCCAGCACGCCGACCGGGTCGCGGACCTCGTCGTCCGGCGGCCCGGCCGGCTCGGGTGGCAGGCCGTCCCGTTCCCGCCGCAGCCGTTCCCGCCGGGCCAGTTCCGGGTCGGGCCGCGTGCCAGGCCGCGGGTCGGCTTCGCGTGGCTGGATGGCCAGCCTGGCGCCGTCTTCATCCTTCACGCCGTCGTGGGTGACCGCGATCGCGGTGTTACGGCACCGGCCTCTTGTCATGGCGACATACAGCCACTCCAGCGGTTCCTTGCCGGTGACCAGCGCCAGCCCGGCGCGGACCGTGCCACCCATGCCCTTGTGCCCGGTGACCGCGTAGGCCAGGTCAGTGACCGCCCGCAGTTTCGATGCGCCGTAAAGGAACGCATGATCAGCAAGCCTGGCCTGCCCGGTCCGCGGGTCTGTGTAAACGATCCGCCGCACCCACGCGCCGCCTGTGGCGACCCGGTCGACCAGGAAAATGTCCCCGTTGGTGAGCTTATGACCGGGATCGGTTTCCGCCCGGCTGTCATTCTCCCGGCAGACGATCACATCCCCGGCCGACGCCCGCTCACCGTCGCTGATCGACACGGCGGGGCCGCCGTCGACCAGGCCCAGGTGGATCAGGTCGTCGCGGATCATCCGCGACAGTTCCCGGCAGTCTTGCCGGTCATGGGCCATCAGCAGCACATCCTCGCCGGCCAGCCGCCGCGCCACGTACGCCTGCCGGGCCACGTCCAGGCAGTCCTCGCGGCTGCCGCCGCTGATCCGGCCGCACTCGGCGTAAGCGTCCAGCGCGGCCTTGTCGCCCGCGCGCAGCCGCAGGCTGGCCTCTCGTTCCCACTCCTGCTCGAACCGCACCGGCACCGCCAGCTGCGTGTACCCAAGATGACCGGCGAGCATGGCCATCCCGCCGCCGGACTCCACAGCGGGCAGCTGCCGGTGATCGCCGGTGATGAACACCTTGCAGCCGTGCCGCTCCGCCAGGTCAGTGATCAGGGCCAGGTGGCCCATCGACACCATCGAGCCCTCATCGACCACGAAAAGCGTCCCCGGCCTGATCGGCATGCCGCGCTCAATCCTCACAAGGAACTTCGTGGTGTTGTAACTATTCTTGATTCCCGCGGCGGCGAGCACGTCCCTGGCCGCCTGCGCGCACGTCAGGCCGATGACCGTGCCGCCGCTGGCCTCCCACGCCCTGGCGCCGGCGGCCGCGGTGTGCGTCTTGCCGGCGCCGGCCGGGCCGACGCCGACCGAGACGCGGCGGGTCGAGGTCAGGGCCTGGTAGATCATCGCCGCCTGGTCCAGGCGCAGCCCGGTTCGCGTCAGCCGGGTTGCGTCTTGCGCCCGTGCCCCCAGCTGCGCCTCCAGGGCATCCGCGTCGGCGCCGAGCTGGGCTGCGCAGAACTCGCGTGTCAGCGCGGGCGCGCCGGTGCGTTGCGCCTGCTGGCACATGCGCTCTTCCATGGCCAGCTGCCCGCGGGTGGCATACCGGGTGGTGCCGGGCCGGGTATAGACGCTCCGGCCGTCCAGGTCGCGGATCAGCGACGCAGGCACCGCCGGCCATTCGGGCGCCTCCAGGCAGACCACGCCGTAGTCCACGCCCAGGGCCTGGTCGGTCATCTGCTCCACCAGGTCCTGCCGGGGTCCTGGGGCCAGCCCGCAGAAGTCCTGGCCCATCGACCACGACAGCGACCGCATCAGATCCGACCGGGTCCAGGTGCTGCGGCTGGCCTGCACCCCGGCCAGCGCCTGGAGGATCGCCTGCTCCCGCCCCTGCGGTGATGGCGGTCGCTCATCCGCGGTGGCATCGAAGTGGCAGACGTTCCCGGCGATCGCCGCGAGCTGCCCCCCGATGGTGGCATCCCACCTGGCCGTGAGAGCGTCCCAGTCAATCGGCTCGTCATCCTTGCCGTGGCGGCTGGCCAGGTTCGCCTCGTCAGTGATGAACAGCATCTCCCGAGCATTCGGCACCCGCCCGTACTTGCGCTCCCACTGCCGCGCCAGAGCCACGGCCGTGCGCGTCACCGCGTGCGTCCGCGTCGAGTACGCATCCAGCGTCTCTTGCGCAATCCCCGCGATCTCGTGGCCCCGCCCGTCGGCGCGCGCCACCCACCGCACGCCGAACTCGCGCGTCAGCGCCGACTGGACGTGCGCGTCCACGATCGCGGCCATCGCGCCCAGCTGCTGGCGCACCGCCATCGTGTCCACCGCCCGCCAGATGCCGTCAGAGTCGGTCGGCGCCATCCGCGCGATGACGTTGTGGGAGTGGTCGTGCGGCTCGCCGTCCCGGTTGGTGCCCTGCAGCCAGGTCGTGCCCACCAGGAGCGCCCGCGCCCACCGGCCCGGCTCCGCCCCGTCGACCCGGCGGCCGTGATACCCGGTGCGCGTGAACCCCGCCTGCTCCTGCAGCCACTCCAGGGCCGCATGATTGGCCTCCTGCAAGATCTCCTGCACTCTTTCCTCGCGCCCCCGCCACACCGCCTCCCCCCGCTCATCGCCGGCCAGCCGGGCCCGGCGGGCCTGCTCCCGGAACGAGGCATGCAGCACCGACACGCTCTTGTTATGCGCAACCGTCACGTCGGTGTACACCGGCGAGCGGCGGGTTTCCTGCGCCGCCTCCCGCTCCAGCTCCAGGTACCGCTCCCCGGTGGCGTGCGGCTCAGCCGCCAGCTTCCTCTTCAGGATGTCCGCGAACTTCGCGTAACCCCCCGGCGCCCGGCCCGGCAGCCGCTCCCCCGTCCGCGGGTCGATCATGTTGTAGACCGCCAGGTACGGCTCCCGCCGCACCACCTGCCCGTCCCGCAAGCCCAGCGCGTCGGCGCCCGGCCCGAACCAGCGGCCGTCCGGCTCCCCCTGCTGCGCCGCGTTCAGGTAGTAGCCGCCAGCCGTCTTCTCCCCGCCGGCCCGGTTCAGGTAGTACTCCAGGTCGAACCCCGACCGGGGCGTCACCACCGTCACCGCGGCCTCCCCCGCGCACGGGTTGTGATCACAGAACTGACCAAGATCATTGGAATGCAACGGTCCAGACGGATCCATGCGTCATGACGATCATGATGGGTCAGCATGAAGCAAGATCGCTAAGACCAAGATCGACTGGAACTCAAATGAGAGGGTCTCGGCTACAGCGAGAAGAACAGCGCCAGGCGCTGCCGGTCGGAGGCGGCGGCAGCCTGGGGTCGCGCCTGGGGTCGTCCGGCCGTCCAGGCGCTTGCGACTCGCGGGCTGCGACAACATCCGACGGGCAACGTCGGGGGCGGCGTGACCGGGCGCAGCACGCAGCGCTCAATGTCTCCGGGTCAGGTGCTGCACCGGTGGCAGCCGGTTAGCGGACAGCACGAGCAGCGCGGCCTGCCGTCGCGCTCGCGGTGAGTTAATCCACGGCGGTCGCTCGGCTGATACCAGGCCAGGCCCGTGCTGAGCACACTGGCATTCGGATGACTCCCCTCCGGCCGGTGTACGGGAGCAGGCGCTGGTGCCCGCCCTGGGTACAGGCCCGGCGGGCACCAGCGGGTTGCAGGGATCAGGTGGTCTCGGCGAGCAGTTGGATCTGCTCCGGGTCCGCGCCGTCCCCGTCCCTGTCGCGGTCGTCACCGGGCTGGCTGTCGCCAGCCCGGAGGTCCGCGCCGGGCAGGTCCGCGCCGACCGGCTCGGCAGGGCTGGCGGCGGTCCGGGCCGTAGTGGCGTGGGCGGCGACCTCGGTTTCGATGTCGGACAGCGCGTAGCCGGTGTGCCCGGCGAGCCAGGCCAGGTAACGTGCCGCGAGCGGGACGCCGTAGCTGGCCCAGTACCCGCCCTCGGCCGATTGCCAGGTCTGCACGTCGCGGACGCCGTGCTCGGCGGCACCGAGCACGATCGCCAGCGCGATCACCTGGGCTCGCTTGTCGGATGCGCGGGCCAGCGCGGCCAGCAGCTCGTCCCGGTACTCGGCACCCGCGCCGTTGCCGGCCAGACCGAGCAGTTCGCACGCAGTCTGGTGGCCGAACGACGACATCTGCGGTTGCGTCTCGCCCCGGGCCATCGCCTCGACGATCAGCCTCAGCGCGCCGGGCGGCGCGGCATTGCGGCCGAGCAGGGCCTTGAGGTGGGAGGTGCGGGTCTCGGTCGCGGCCCGCCACTCCGTGTTGCGCCGCCGTACCCGGCGGCGTTCCTCGGTCTTGCGGGCGGCTTCAGCGGCCTGATCCTCGGCGGACTGCTGCTCGCGGGTCGGCGTGCCGGCGGGCTCGCCGAACACGTTGGTGTGGCCGTGCTGCTGCGGGTCGGTGCACAGGTGACGACCGACCTGCCAGCCGGCCACGAACCCGGCCTCGCGCGCTTCGTCGTCGCTGACGAACTCGACGTCGGACAGGTCGTCATCGTCGGCCAGGCCGTGCGCAGCCCGGTAGGCGGCCTCAGCACCAGGAGCCCAGTCCCACTCGTAGGTGATGGTCACCGCGCGGCCGGGGCAGGCGCCGTGCGCATCGGGACTGATCTGGTTCCCGTCGCCGTCACGCAGGTTCTCCAGGGCCAGCGTCCAGGGCACATGCGGCCGGTCACCGTAGATGGCGATGCCCTGCGCCTCGAGCCCGGCGGCGAATGCGGCCCTGGCCTCCCGCTCGGCGCGGGTGGCGCGGAGCCGGGATACGAGGTGGCCGAACTGGCTGGGGCTGTCCTTGGCCGCCTGGACTAGCGCGGTCAGGGCCTCCTGGTCGCCCTCGAATTCGGCCAGGGCTGCGGCCTGGTCCAGGGTCAGGAACTCCCACCGTTCCGCCGCCTTCACCGCGACCTCGGACCGGGCCACCGCCAGCGAGGCGCTGACCTGCGGCCGGGGCATACCGGTGGCCTTGGCGATGGCGGCCTCGGTCATCCCTTCGTCGTCGAACAGGGCAAGCACGACGGCAGTTTCGTCGCCGACGGTCATCGGCTCCCGGTGGTGGTTCTCGTTCCACTGCTCGATCAGCCGGGCGCGCCGGGCCGACCGTGCGTCGCCCTCGTCGCCGGCCACGAACCCCAGGACGGGCACGCCAGCACGCATGCAGCCGATGGTGCGGCGGTGGCCGGTACGGACCCGCAGCTGGCCGTCGGGGCGGCGGACGATGGTGATCGGGACGTTGTTGCCGCACCCGTCCGGCCGGGATGCGGCGATCGACTTGCACAGGGCAACGTCCGCGTTGGCGACGGTGGCCTGTGCGTTGCTGCGCGCGTTGGCGTCCATCAGCAGGTCGGCCGGGTGGAACGCCTCCAGGGTGATCGGCTCAGCGGTGGTGTCGGACATTGTCTGCTCCTTCGAGAGTGCCTTGCGGGCCCTCCTAGCTGGGGGCCTCTTCTTCCTGCCCGGCCTTTGGCGCGGCTGGTTCTGTCAAGGTGGAGCGCCCGCAGCGAAGCGAGGACGTACGACCTTGACGGGTTCTGCCGCGCCAAAGGACAATCGGCCGCTCGTGAGACCGGCACTGCTGGGGTTCTTTAGGGCAGGTCAGCTCTCTATATGGGAAGGGCTCGTCACGACGGGTCGCACGTGCTGCGGCCGGTCACGTGGCCCGCCAGCGCCAGGGAGCAGGTCGAATCTTTGGGCGGCGGTCGACGTCCACGCGCTGTGACCAACACGAGCCTGGCCGCAGGCCTAGCCCGCCCGCCGCCCTGGTCGATCCGGACACGCGGCAGGTCCGTAGCATCCGACCTGCATGAGCACCGGGTCATCTGCTCGGCCCGCCGCACGCCATTCGCCCGGTGAGTCGAGGTGTGTCCGTCCTTGCTGGCCCGGCCTGACCACCCCGGCTCCGCGCCCAGGCGGTAGCGATCAGCTCGACCTCTGAGTTACGCCGACCGCCCGAGCGAAATCGCTTGCTCGGGTAACCCGGCGCCCCTGGCTGTACGAGAGCCACCTCCGCACGGAGGCGGAACGTGACATCGTTGTCCTGGAAGTCGTCGACGGGCTGGGTTACTGATATGGGCCGTGTACAGCTCAGTGCCGCCGTTCGGGCCCTGCTCGATCCGGAATTGCTGGCGCGGCTGCGGAGCGACCCGTACAGCCGGTACACATGCTGCGTCTGCGGACAGCCCGGCCGCACCGACATCGAGCCAGCGTCAGTGATCGTAGAAAGGTACCGCCTGCCAGCGGCCAGGATCCGGCTGGCTCACGGGCACTGCGCGGCGTCGCAGATTGTCGAAATCGCGGCCGAGGCTCCCGAGGCGGGCGGCTTCGGCGGCATGGTCTCGAAGTCAGCGGTCCTTGAGTACGCGACAGAGCCGCAGGTGCGCCCGCTGCTGATCCTGGAGCCTCTGACCGAGCTGTCGGAACCGACGCCTGGAGGTGAACGGCGCAACCTGCTCATCTCCGGCCTGCTCGACCGCGGCTTCACCATGCTGCGGACAGCAGGCCAGTTTCCTCCGCCTGCGGATGGCTGGCTGCTGCAACTCGATGCCGCCGGAGCACGGCTTCTCGCAAGCGACCACACGGTCGTCTACGCAGGCCCGCTCGACCGGCCGACCTCCTGGCAGCAGCTGGCACGCCAGACCGGCGCGTGCGTCGTGCTGATCGGTACCGTCGGCCTGTACGCCCGCCAGGACGACGAGCTAATCCCCGCCGAGCTACGCCAGCTCCTCCACCAGGCAGCTCGGGCCGGCGAACTCGCTGGCGCTCTTGTACGAACTCAGAACGCCAGCTGAGAATAGGGCGGACCACCAGCGCGAATCTGCACCGGTGTCTGGCTCGGACTTCCCGCGGAGCCCGACAACGGCGCGCGTAACTCAGGTCTTGCGAGGCGAGAACCTGCAAGTCAAAGCGTTGAACCTCGCCTGGACTCAGAACTGTGAGCCAACTCAGGTTGTACTGGTAGTAGATGACCTAGTCGGCGGCGGCCGTTAGTAGTGTCCGCGAGAGAATGACGAGAGAGATTTCGAGTCCGCACCAAGCTGGGGGAAGGATCCATGAAGTCCGTGCTAGAGATTGCGACCGTCGCCGGCTCCGAGCTGGGTGCGGAGGTCAGAGGGTTATCGGCGCCCGTGCCGGCCGCGGCCCGCGCGCCAGACCTGGTGCGGCGCCGGTTCAGCCCGGCCGCCCCGGACCGGCTGTGGGTAGCCGACTTCACGTATGTTCCAACGACCCTTACTTGCCGACGTGCCGCCTGAACAGGCGCCCGACCTCCGCAACCAGCCGCCTTACTGGTGACCTTGGTGCGCGATGGACCGTTGCCTGCTCTCCGCGTCACGGGGCTGCACGACCCGCCGGAGATAATTGTTCAGTAGTATCTCTCAACCTGTGGTCCCCGCCTATCGCGATGCACGACTCGATGGTGGATTCGCCAGTGACCGTCGGACTCGCGCACAATCTCATCCTCATAGCATCCGGCGCCGACAATCTCAGTGGAGGCGCCGGCCGCAGAGTGAATCACCGCAAACGACGCAACTGAGTGAAGCCGATCGTCATCAACAAGAGTCAGGGTCGGCGCATCGGCGAGATGGCGGCGTCGGACATCTGCAAAAGTGGCCTGAAATCCGCAAAGTGCCTCGACGATTGCCCCGCGTCCCAGCGCCGGGAACGGATACCCCGGCACGGGCATGCTTGGTTGAGGAACTGTTTCCATGACCGCATCCTCTGTGAAGAGCTCGCCGAGCCCATTGGCGACACCTGCGTCGTACAGATGCGTATAGCGCGTGATGACGTCCATGGCTGCAAGACGGTCCTCGATGCGTATGATGTCGCGTGGTCCCGGGATCGGCCTGTCTGTCATGCTGACTCCTATGTTCTTCTCGCTGTCATTTTGATTAGTCCGCTGCTACCAAATCCGGTCTCGTCGTTACCGGCAGCGACTACGCCGACCCAAAGCTGCGGCACCTGGTCGATGAATAGCCGGGCGCGCCGAGAATTCGTGCGCAATCGCCAAAGGTTGTCAAAAGTTGCACCTCGCGACCGTGATCGTGCACCCCAGAATCGGCGAGGCCAGATCCTTGACGTCATCGGGCCGCCGTCGGCTTGGACGCTGTCGAGCATCATGCGCGCGAGCTCGGGGTCATATGCCACCTCGGGCCGGGGGCACAGGTGCGTCAACGTCCAAGAGGAAACTGGACGTTCAGCCGCACATTGGGCGGACGGTGCAGTCAGGATGACGTTCGCTGTATGCCTTCTTTCGCATGGACATGGCTTTGTGCATACTATGGCTATGATAGTAATTATCTGAGCAGGCGCGCTCACGACACGCGAGCTACTCCGAGCTGACGGAGGTGACGGTTCGCCGTTTAGGTATATGTCGCCTTCGTCAAGCCAGGTGGGCAGTCGGTGGAAGGCGATAAGTTGCCTGGACCTCGACGGCGCGATCGGCTTCAGCGCTGAAGTTTCTGTCCGCTTATGCCCGCAGCATGTGGCCCGGCTGCACCGGCGCCGATTGGGACTTGCCTTCGAGTGACGACGTCGCCAGCATCACCCGGAGGCACAGCTCGCTATGGACGGTGGGCAAGAACCTCACCGCCACCGGCGCGTTCGGTCCGGCGACGTTCTCATCACCGGCACCCCTGCCGGCGTGGGCCTCTACCGTGACCCGCCGTCGTTCCTGCAGGCGGGGGGACCTGGTCGAGGTGGAGACCGACGACATCGGGAGGCTCAGCAACGCCGTGTGCGAGTCGTGACGTCACGTGCCGTCAGACCATCCGCAGCAACCAAAGGAGGCGGCATGACCGCCGAGCTATCCGACGACATCCTCGCCCGGTTCAAGGTGATCCCGACATCGACCATTTGTGACGCGAGCGTGAAGGGCAAGATCCGGCCGCCGGAGAAGATGCTCATCGCCAGCGTCAGCCCGGTGCTGCCGCTGCCGCTCAGCGCTGTCGGCCGCGCCCGGACCGAACGGCGGGTCCTGGTCCGCGATCCGGAGCGGTCGTCACTGGTGAGCAACCGCCCGCTGTCGACGCGGCTGACCGACGAAGCCGAGGCCGGTGACTTCCTGGTCATCAGTGCCCCGGCCGGGCCGCCGTTCGCCGTCTTCGGCGGCATGATGGCGCTCAAGGCCTCGCTCCGCGGGGTTACCGGGGTGGTCACCGACGGCCCTACCAGGGATGTCGGGGAGATCCTCAGGTTCGGCCTGGCCACCTGGGCCGCTGGCGTCACGCCCATCGCGGGCGGTTACGGCGGCTACTCGGTCGCGGAAGTCAACGGCCCCGTGGTCTGCGGCGGCATCGAGGTGCTGCCCGGCGACCTGATCGTGGCCGACAGCGACGGCGTCCTGGTCGTGCCGGCGGCAGACGCCCTCGCGCTGCTGCCCATCTGCGAGGAGATGGACGCCGCCGAGCAGCAGACTGAGAAGGCACTGTCGGCCGGCGCCTCCATGTCCGAGGCCTATCCATCCCGCAGCTACTACGCCAAGTCTTCCGATTGATAGTCGGCGCCGCCAGCAGAAAGGGCAGACAGATGACTGATGCCAAGCTAGGAGCCAAGCTCTTCAACCACGTCGCGGTGACCGTGGCGCGCGAGTCCCTGAACGAGGACGGCCGCAAGCGGATCGTGGGTGTCTTCGATGAGTGCCTCGGGTTCAAGGAATTCGCGTCGTGGACCAAAGACCGCGAGCTGCTGACCCTGTACTGGGGCGAGGACGTCGTCTCGATCCACGACCCTGGCGTCCTGTACATCGTGTTCCTCGGTCACGACAACCCGGCCACCGCCAACCCCGGCAATATGGGCGACCACTTCGGCGTCACCTGCGGGACCATCGAGGAGTACCACGAATGCCTCAGCCGGGTCCAGGCCTACGCGTCCCGCGAGCCCGGTCTGGAGATCGGCGGCCCAGAGGTGCTGCACAACGAGCGGGAGAACGAGCACCGGTTCTACTTCCGCTTCGGGATGCCGATCGCCTGCGAGGTCCAGTACCAGGAACAGATCAGCTAGCAGCGCCGGCCGCCACGAGGACCGCCGGCCAGCCGGAACTGGAACTCTGCTACCTGACATTGCGCAGTCCGGCGCTTGCCGCCTACCTTGAGGCAGCGTCCCGGGCGGGCTTCGACACAATCACCATGTCGCTCGCCATAGCCGAGGACGGGAGTTGGCCGCGGCGCGGCGGCCGGGAGACCGCTCGGACTACCCGCTGTGGACCGGCACCATCAACCTGCGCGGCGGCCGGGCCGCGTGCTCGCGCGGTCCGATGGCCGCCAGCCAGCCGGACCGGAAGCCGGCCGAGCGCAATCAGGCTGTCCATGTCTGGCTAATGCCCGAGCGGGCCGCCGCCGCCGGGCTGCGCGTCAGCATTGTCGATCCGCTGGTGGCGGGCATGCCCGGTGTAGTCCCGCGGCCGGGGGGCGATCCGGCCCACCTGCGGATGCTGGAGTACTCAGCTCGGGAATGCCTGGAGCTCGCCGCCGAGCTCGGGGCCTTTCCAGCGGCGCCGCACCGAGTCGTGGCTGTTCAGCAACGACGCGCTGTGCTACCTAGAAGACCACGCGCCGCTGCCGAGGTGGACCGGGCGCTGCGCGAACTGCCCGCCGGCCAGGCGGCAGCGCGAAGGTCGAGCTCCGGCAGTTCCTGATCCAGGTCCTGCATCATGTCGCAGCTACCGTGACCGGCATCGGCCATGCCCACCTCGGCGCACGGCACGGGCTAGCCACTCGACGCTAGCTGCGGCAAGAGCCTGCGTGAGGCACCAATTCGGCTGCGCGGGCACCGCAACTCACCAAATCAGCGATTCGCAAGGGCTAGTAGCCTGCCGCAGGCACGTCGACGGCGCAGCGCAGCAGCGCTCCGTCATGCCCGCGGGCCGGGTTTGATCGGCCGAACGGGGGTCCGGCGCACATGAACAGGGTCCGCATGTCACCGCCGCCCAGGGCGACGGCGTAAACGGCGCGAGGGCCGGTGTCAACGTAGTCGAGCGGTTCGCCGGACTCGCCGATCCGCATCGCGCCGGTGCCGGTGGCATCTCCGATCCACAGCGCTCCGTCGGCGTCGATGCAGATCCCGTCCGGCGTGACCTGGCCCGAGGCGAGTGCATCCGCGATGGTGCGCGCCCGCGGAGTGCTGCCACCCAGCCCGGCCCATACCCGGCGCGAGTGCAGGCTCCCGTCCGGGGCGATGCCGAAGGCGGTGATGCGGTAGGCGAAGGTCTCGGCGACCAGGAGCGTAGTGCCGTTCGGCGTGATCGCCATGCCGTTCGGGAAGACCAGGTCGCTCGCCACAGTCCGCGCGTGACCGTCCGGCTCGACCAGCACCAGGCCGGCTGGCGATATCCCGGCTCCGCCGAAGTCCGAGCCGAAGTTGCCGATGTACGCGCGGCCGTGCTCGTCGGTCACCATGTCGTTGCAGTGGTACGGCGCCAAGCCAGCGAGGTCCGCCACCTCGATCAGTCCCGAGTCCTCGAGGCGCAGCAGCCGGCGGTCAGTCATCGACACCACCAGCAGGCGGTTCTCGCGGTCGAATCCGAGCCCGGACGGCTGGCCCGCTACCTCGCAGACGGTCTCGAAGTCACGACCGTCCGGCGTGCGCAGCACCCGGTGGCTGTAGAAGTCGCTGAGGTACAGCTGCCCGTCATGCCAGCGCGGGCTCTCCAGGAACGTGAAGCCGTCAGCCAGCCGGATTACCCCGCCGGGCATCGCAGTCGGCCGGTGCCCGCGCCCGGCAGCCGAGCCTGATCCGCGCGCTGCCGCTCAGCTACCGGCGTCAGCGAGCGCGGCGCCGACCGGCGGGAAGCTGGCGTAGGCGGCGTAGCGGGCAATCTGCCCGCCGTCGGACAGCGTGAACCGGGCCACGAAGGTAGCGGCCGTGGCTCCGTCCACCTCGACCGAGCCGGCGGCCAGGCACTCCTGCCCCTCGGCGAGCACGATCTCGATGCGATGGTGCGCGCTGCGCTCGCCGCGCTCGGCGAATAGTGCGGCCAGGCCGGGCCGGCCCGACACCTCGTGACGCGCGCCACCGGGCTCGTGCGGGTAGGGCGGGTGCGAGTAGAAGACGTCCTCGGTAAAGCAATCGAGCGTCGTGTCCAGGTCGAACGCCTCCAGCGACGACAGGTAGCGCTCCAGCACCTTCCCGGCAACGTCATTCATCGAGCAGGCCTCCAGTCCGCGTTACTCTAATTCTAACTACCATAGTCAGATTTGACCAGACGCCAGTGCGGCCGACCGCCGGCCTGCCCTGGCCACGCGCACATCGCCAGGCTGGCTCGGACAATGAGCCGGCCCGTTGACCTCGGCGCTTATCCATGCCTACTGTTGTTATCAATTCACCACGACGGCTCTGAGCTGACCGGAGGAATCATGACGGGCCCGCGAATTCCGATGGTCGATCCGGACAGCTTCGATCCCGAACTCCGGCAAGCGCTCGCCGATCGCCCTGACGACGAGCTCGGGCACTTCCGCATCTACGCGCACCTGCCCGACGCCACCCGGGCGTTCCTCACCTTTCTTGAGACAGTGCGGCTCGAGAGCAAGCTCCCGCCCCGGACGATCGAGCTCCTGCGGCTGCGGCTCGCCTATCTCAACCAGTGCCCTCACTGCATCGCTGGCCGCGACCCGGCGGCCGTGGCCGCCGGGATGTCCGAGGACATGGTGTGCAGCCTGGAGACACCCGGAGCACCGTCGGATCTGACGCCGTCGGAGCGTGCCGCGGTCAGGTACGCCAACCTTCTGGCCACCGACCACCTGGCCATCACTGATGCGCTCTATGCCGGCCTCAGAGAGCATTTCTCGGACGCGCAGATTGTCGCGCTTGGCTACCTGGCCGGAGTGTTTCTCGCGATGCAGCGCGTGACGTCATCCTGGGCCATCACCGAGGGGCTCCCCGACGAGTACCGGAACACCGAGCCGGGGAACTATAGCCTCGCCTTCGGTTCCGTCGCGTACCGCACGGGCGTGACCGCGGAATGACCGGAAGGCCGCGCCGGACCCGGCACTGACGCCGGACCCGGGAGCCGGGAACTGACCGGAGACTCCAAGCCCTGCCAGGTCCCACCTCCCGTCAGCTGACAGCATCAGGGGCAGCCCACCCTGCCGTAACCCGGACCTGAATCGCATGCGAGGCCAGGAACTGGCCCAGATCGCTCAGCTCGGCGCGCGACAAGGATCGGCCGAGTTCCTCCAGCTCTTCCTCGGTGATCGAGAAGTGATCACCGCAGAGCAAGTCGGCATAGCGAAGCGCCGCGAGCTCAGCCGATCCGAACACCAACGGGTCGTACGGCGGCTGCAGTGAGCGGAAGGTCACATCATCCACGTCCCCCGCCCGGCGCCCCGCCGCGATCTCGGGCCTGTTCTCATGCCACAAGGCGAGCCGCAGCAGCACAAGTTCTTTCAGCCTGAGCGGCAGCGAGCCGCCCGCCATCAGGCCGTCCGCATACCGTTGCCAGCCGATGGCGATCTCGGGCGCACGGGCGTAGATATGCCGGAGCCCCAGCTGATCATCGGGAATTCCGGCGGTGAAGTCCCGGTACACGTCGGGGAACTGTGAGCGCGGAAGGCCCGTCGGCCGCGCCTCATCAGGCGGGAGCGCGGAAACCGAAGTACCGGTGGCACTGGCATCGCCGTCCGCGCCGTCGCCGTCACCAGGACCCGCGCCCGCATTACGTCCCGGCAGCCGGAGCCGCAGCTCCCCGTGCCCGCCGAACCGGATGCTCCCCGCCGCTGCCTGGTAATCGGCGGGCAGATCGTCGATGTCCAGCCGGAGGGCGCCGCGGATCCGCTGCTGGCCGTGCACGGCCCCGAGGAACAGGCCGAGCTCCACGACCTCCCGCTCACTAAAATGGGCGCGCAGGTCGGCGAACGTGGTGCCGGCGATCTCCTGGTGCCGGTTGGCCGCGATCAGGTCCACGTAACGCAGCGCCGAACGCTCGCGCTCACTCAGGCCCGGGGCCTCCTCTGGCTTCTCCAGCGAGCACACCAGTGCCTCATCAATGCCGGTGTCATCGGGGTCGGTAAAGCGGTGGTACATGCAGTGCGGGCACTGCGCGTGGAACGCGGCCCGAAGGCGGCAGATCTCCATCAGCCGGGGCGGCAGCACAGTCTCGGCGTAGAAGAGATCGAGCCAGGCATGGAACGAGTGCTCTAGGGCCGGATCCTCGCTCAGCAGGCTGGGTTTGACGTCTGGCACGAGCCCTCCCGCAGGTCGCATCAGGACGCGTTCCTAGCCGCGCCGCCCCGTCGTGCGGGCATTGCTGGCGTCCTGATAACTGTTATCATCATAATCACGAGTAGCCCGAAAGGACCAGGTCGCGTTGAGACACCGCCACGGAGCTCGCGAGCGAGCCGCCGGCGGATGCGGGACACCGGGCCGAGGTCACCGGCATCCGGAAGCGAGCGCGGAGCCGCGCGCTGACCGCGTCATCGCTACTGCGATAAGGAGAATCTAATGAGCGAGACCCTGCTCGAGCGACCGCGATTCAACCATGTGGGCTTCACGATCGACGCCGACCTGCTCGATGCGGCGGGCCGCAAGCGGATCACCGACTTCTTCGGCGCCTGCTTCGGCTTCACGGAGCGTACGGAGTTCACCAAGGACCGCGAGCTGCTGATCCTCATGGCGGGCGGCCCGGACCAGTTCATCGTGCTGTTCGGGCGGGACCATCCGACGTCTGCCAATCCCCCGGATGATCACTTCGGCATGGCCTGCGGCACGCTGGAGGAACTGCACGGCTGCCTGGAGCGGGTCCGTTCCTTCGCCGCGGCCGACAGCTCAATCGAGTTCGAGGACATCGAGGTGGTCCTCCTGGATGACGTGCGGCCGTACAAGCTACACCGGTTCTACGTGCGGCTCGCGACGCCGTTCGCGTTCGAGGTGCAGTGGTACGAGTGGTTGGACCAGGCAGCCAGCGGCGACAGCGGGCCCGCCGGGACCGATGCATGACGAGCACGCACGCGATCCTCGGGCCTGGCGGGATCGGGGGTCTGGTCGGCGCCCTGCTCGCCCGCAACGGCCAGGACGTGACCTTCATCGTCCGGCCGGGCCAGGCCGTGGCCTATCCCCCGGCCGTGCACGTCGAGAGTGCCGTCTACGGCGAGTTCGACGCCAAGATCCAGGTGACCGAGCAGCTCACTCAGTCGGTCGACGTGCTTTGGGTCACCTGCAAAGCGACGCAGCTCGACCAGGCTATCGCCGCCGCGTCGGCCAGCGCGGCGGCCGGGGCAACCGTCGTCCCGCTGCTCAACGGCCTTGACCACATCGCGATTCTCCGCCGCGCGTACGGCGACGACGCCGTCATCGTCGGCATGATGCGGACCGAGTCGACCCGCGTCTCGCCGGGTCGCATCGTCCACGGCGGCTGGCATGTCCCCGATGCCCCGGAGGACGACACTCATGCGACTGCTCCATTGGAACTGGCGCAGAACTCGGCGGGCCCGGAACTGGTGAGCAACGTCGCCAGCCAGATCCGCGCCGCGGGCATCCGCTGTCACGTCCGAGCCAGCGAGAATCAGGTGATCTGGGAGAAGCTCGCGGTGGTCGCGCCGTACGCGCTGGCCACGACCGCGGTCGCCGGATCGATTGGCATGGTCCGCGCCAACCCCGACGTGCTCGCGCACTTGCGCCTGGCGGCCAGCGAGACGATCGACGCGGCGGCGGCCATGGGCGTCCAGCTCGACCGGGCCAAGCTGATAGCGGCCCTCGATCAGTACCCGGACTCAATGCGCGTCTCGATGGAACGAGACCTTTCCGCCGGCCGCGAGCTCGAGCTGGCGAACGTGGCCGATCCAGTGATCCGCGAAGGTCGGGCCCGCGGCCTGCAGATGACGTCGATGGCCTGGCTGCTCGAGCGGGCCAGGGCCCAGGCAGAGGCACGATAGAGGGAACGAGGACCACTCGGCGCTGGGTCTCCGCACCCCGCGGCCGTAGCTGCGGAAGGAGGCCCGCACGTGCGCATCAAACGCGTTGAGACGCTGCACTGCGATGGAGGCTGGCGCGTTCTGTCGTTCCTGAAGATCACCACCGACACCGGCCCGGCAGGCTGGTCGGAGTTCAACGAGTCCTACGGCAGCCGTGGCCTGTCCGCGGTCATCGCGGGCCTCGGCGAGCTCATCACCGGCGGTGATCCGCGTCCGGTGATCAAGATCAGCACGCAGCTCCAGGCCCGGACTCGTCAGGTCCGGGGCGGGATTGCCCAGCAGGCGATCGCGGCGATCGAGAACGCGCTGCTCGACATCAAGGCCAAGGACCTGGGTGTCTCGGTCTGTGAGTTGTTCGGCGGCCCTGTCCGCAGCAGCCTGCCGGTGTACTGGTCCCACTGCGGTTCCTACCGGCTGCGGCACGCGGATCTGCTGGGCGTGTCACCGCTGCGCGGCTATGACGACATCGCCGCGCTCGGCGCCGAGGTGGCCAGCCGCGGCTTCGGCGCCCTCAAGACCAATGTCTTCGACTTTGACGCGCCGGAACCCGTCATGTTCATGCCTGGGTTTGCCTGGACGAGCGGCTACCCGGAGCTGAACCTCAGCCAGAACCTCATCGGCAAGATGACAGCCCAGCTGGCCGCCTTCCGCGACGGCGCGGGCCCGGATACCGGTCTCATGCTCGACCTGAACTACAACTTCAAAACCGAGGGCTTCATCCGGGCCGCGCAAGCGCTCGAGCCCTATGACCTGCGCTGGCTCGAGCTCGACACTACCGACCCCAGCGCGCTCGCCGAGATCCGCGCGGCAGCGCCGATGCCCATCGCCTCAGGAGAGTCGCTGTTCGGCGCGCGCAGCTACCAACCGTTCCTGGACCGCGGCGCGATCGACGTCGCCATCGTGGACGTCATCTGGAACGGCCTCCGGGACGCGCTCGCGAGCGCAGCGATTGCTGATGCGTACGAGACCAATGTCGCACCGCACAACTTCTTCGGGCCGCTCGCGACCCTGATCAGCGCCCAGTTCTGCGCGACTATCCCGAACTTCGCGATCATGGAGATCGACGCGGACGATGTGCCATGGCGCGACGAGATCGTCACCCGTCCCCCAGTCATCGACGGCGGGTGCCTGCAGGTGCCGGCCGGTCCGGGCTGGGGCGCCGACGTCTGCGAGGACGTCCTCGCTGCCCACCCGCCGCGCTGGTAACGCGGCCGGAGGCATCGCCCGGCCAGAGGCATCGCTTTGCGGCGCGAAGCTATCTCGCGATTAGCACGGCAGTATGCCGCTATGAAGGTCCACAGGATGAGCGTCTCATTCGAGCCGGTCGTTGACGAGCAGTATTGGACCACCGAGGATCTCCCTAGCCGTGACTGCCGCGGTTGAGTACGCCAACGCCGATCGCCAGACCAAGCGGCCGCCGCTGCAGCCGTTGCTTGGCCGAGCAGCGGTGGACCGTCGTCAGGCCGGTGAGCTGGCCAGGGATCGTCCTGGTTCTGCTCCCGTGCCGTGGACGGCCTTCGCGGACCGATCCAGGACGTGCCGCGCGACGACGAGCTGCTGGATCTCGGCCGTGCCCTCCTCGAACCAGAACCCGCGGGCGTCGCGGTATATCCGCTCGATCGCAGCGTCCTTCGTGTAGCCGTAGCCGCCGTGCACGCGCAGGGAGAGATCGGTGACCCGGCCAACCATGTTCAGGCAGAACAGCTTGGCCGTCGCCGCCGGGACCGTGAAGTCCTCGTCCGCATCGCAGAGCCTGGCGGCGTTGAGCACCAGGCCGCGGCCGGCGCTGACGTCGGCGAACATGTCGGCGAGGTGGATCTGCACAGCCTGCCGCTCGGCGATCGGGCGGCCGAACGTAACCCGCCGAAGGGAGAACGAGCTCGCCTCGTCCAGTGCCCGCTGCGCCAGCCCGACCATCGTGCAGGACAGCGAGACCCTGCTGTAGTCCAGGAAACTCAGCGCGACATCCAGGCCCTGCCCGACCTCGCCCAGCCTGCAGGTATCCGGGATCCGCATATTGTCGTACCGCAGCCAGGCGTGACCGGTGCCGTGCAGGCCCATCGTGTGCTGGCCGAGGAAGATGCCGAATCCCGGCGTGTCGCGCGGGACCAGGAATGCGGTCAGCGAGTCTCGCGCCTTCCGGTCGTCGGTGGCGACGACGAGGATGAAGTGGTCGGCCCGGTCGGCGAAGGTGATGAGGTGCTTCTCGCCGGTGACCAGCCAGCCGTCGCCGTCGCGATCGGCGGACGAGTGCATGTCGCGGCCGGTTCCGCCCGCGGTCTCGGTCAGGCAGAACGCCACCACGGTCTCCCCGGACGCCAGCCGCGGGATAATCGCCTGCTGCTCCGGCGCGCCGAACTCGGCCAGCGGCCGCCAGATGCCGTTGGTCACGTGCATCAGCATCCGGCCTGCACCCGGGCCGGACGCCGCCGCCTCCAGGTAGGGCAGGTAGTCCGTCACCGGCAGCGCGTAACCGCCATGCTCGGCCGGCATCGTCAGCCGGTACACGCCGACCTCGGCCGCCTGCCGGAGCAAGCGCTCGGGGATCGCCTCGGCCGTCTCAATCTCCCCGGCAGCTTGCTCAAATTCAGTCAGGAAGAAATCCCGGATGACGCCGACCGCAGGCGGCGGACAGTTCTCTGGCATCGGATGTCCTTTCGTCAGTGTCCTGGCCGACCTGGAGACTCACCTGCCGCCGGCTGTCGCACGATCTGCGCCGCGAGCAGCTTATTGATGCGCTCGGCATCGAAGCCTGCCTCCTGCAAGACCTGAACGGTGTGCTCGCCTTGCCGGGGCGCCGGCCCCTTCTCCGGCGGTCGGCTGCCGTCGAAAGTGAACGGCGCGGCCGGGACCGGGAAGGGCAAACCCGGACCTGACTGGAACAGTCCCCGTTCGCGGGCATGCTCGGAGCCGATCATGTCCCCTGTTGTGTACACGAAGTTCACGCAGGCCTCGTTCCCCGCATATTTATCCTGCGCCTCGTCCCAGGTCAGGCTGGCGAACTCCGCGGTCAGGGCGGCCCCGATCTCGCCTTGCCGGGCCGGGTCAGCGAGTGCGGCGGCCAGGTCCGGCCGCGCGATCAGCGTGCACAGGCTGGCGAAGAATCGTTCCTCGACGGCGCCGACGGCAGCGAAGCCGTGGTCAGCCAGCCGGTAGATCCGGTACCAGGGGCTGCCGCCGTCGTAGGTGTCACGGCCAGGCGGCCCGGCCGGCTGGCCGGCCAGCTCGTCGCACAGCATCAGCGACGGCAGCAGCGCGATCGCCTCGGCCATCGCGGACTCGATCCGGCCCCCTTCGCCCGTCTGCCGGGCCCGCAGGACCAGGGATACCACGCCGAGCGCTGTGACCAGGCCGCCGCCGACCACGTCGGCGATCGCGACGGCGGGCAGTTGCGGTGCCTGATCGCCGGAGCGCATCCGGTCGAGCAGCCCGGAGAACGCCATGTAGTTGATGTCGTGACCCGCCATCTTCGCGAGCGGGCCGGACGGGCCGAAGCCGCTGATCGACGCGAGCACCAGCGCGGGACTCGCGGCGTGCAGCTGTTCCCAGCCGGCGCCGAGGCGGTCCAGCACGCCGGGCCGGAACGACTCGACGACCGCGTCAGCGGTGCGGGCAAGTTCGAGCAGGGTACTGACGCCTTCAGGCTGTTTCAGGTCGAGCACCAGCGATCGCTTGCCGCGGTTGACGACGTGATGGGTCGCGCTCATGCCGTCGACCTGGACGCCGAAGCTACGCATGTAGTCCCCGGCGCCCGGATCCTCGATCTTGATGACGTCCGCGCCGAGGCTGGAAAGCAGCCAGGCACAGTAGTTCCCCGGCAGCAGCCGGGTGAGATCAAGGACTCGCACGCCGCCGAGCGGAACTGCCAAGGACGTCACACCATCGTCAATCCGCCGCTGACGCTGATCGTCTGGCCGGTCAGGTACTCGGCCCGCTCGGAGCAGAGGAACGCGATGACGCCGGCGACGTCGCGCGGCTGGCCCAGCCGGCCGAGCGGAACGCTGCGGCGCAGCGCCTCGACCAGCTTCTCGTTGCCGGCCGCGATGTCTTCCAGTAGCGGGGTCTGCGTCGGCCCCGGGCACACCACGTTGCTGGTGACGCCGCGGCGTGCCGATTCGCGAGCAATGGTCTTGCCGAATCCGATCATGCCTGCCTTGCAGGCCGCGTAGACGGCCTCGCCCGACGAGCCGACCCGGGCCGCATCCGAAGATACGAAGACCAGGCGTCCCCAGCCAGCCTCCAGCATGCCGGGCAGGAACGCTTGGGTGACCTGGACCGGCGCGCGCAGGTTGATGGCGATCAGCCGGTCCCAGACCTCCGGCGAGCTGTCGACGAACGGCCCGACGCTGTCCCAGCCGGCGTTGTTCACCAGCACATCGACGTGCCCGAGCTCAGCGCGGGCCGTCTCGATCATCGCGCTGATCGAGTCCCGGTCGCTCAGGTCGACGCCGAGGGCCACGGCACGGTCGTTTTCCGACGCCACCGACTTGGCTTGTTCCTCGTTGATGTCGCACACCGCGACGGTCGCGCCGAGCGACGTCAGGTCCGCGACGATCTGTGATCCGATGCCGCCCGCCCCGCCAGTGACGAGGGCTACCCGGCCTTCGAGCGTCAGGCCTTCCATGTTTCTCCCTGGCTCGGAATCCGTTAGATTCATGCCTATGATAGTCATATCACAACCGCCGCGAACGGCACTAGTGACCGGTGCCGCGTCCGGTCTCGGCGCAGCTCTCAGCGAGCTTCTGCTGGCTGACGGCTGGCTGGTGGCGGGCATCGACCGGGTGCCGTGCCCGCAGCTGGAGCGCTCCGCGGTGGCGGACGTGACCGACGCCGGGCAGCTTCGCGCCGCAGTCGATGACCTGGCCGGGCAGCTCGGCGGGCTCGGCGCGGTCGCCTCGTGTGCCGGTGTTTTCCGCAACGTGCAAGCGCCGGTCCACCTGCTGCCCGGCGACGTCTGGGACCGGACACTGGCGGTCAACCTGACCGGCACCTTCCACCTGACGCAGGCGGTGCTGCCGCACCTGACCGGCGCCGGCGGCTCGGTCGTGCTGACCGCCAGCGTCGCCGCCCGTTATCCGCAGCCGGGCGGCGCCGCCTACAGCGCAAGCAAGGCCGGCGTGACCGCGCTGGCCCGGTCCGTCGCGCTCGAATACGCCAGCCACGGCATTCGCTGCAACAGCGTGATGCCGGGTTATATGGAGACGGCGATGACCGCGGCGCTGCTCAGCCGCGCTGACCTGCGGGTCGCGATCGAGGAGCGTATCCCGGCCGGCCGGGTCGCCCGGCCCGGCGAGGCGGCCGCGGCCATCGCATTCCTGCTCGGGCCGGAGGCTAGTTACGTCACCGGCCAGGAGTTCGTCATCGACGGCGGCGCGTCGCTGACCGCGTTCACCCAGCCGCACGATGTGCCGCGGATGTGGCGCCGGGTCGAGCGGTCTGGATAACAGGCAGCTCCGCTTGGCTGGGGTCCAGCCGCACTCCCCGGCTGCGGCCGGGCCGCCGACTGGAAGCGAGTGCCAGGGCTGGCGTGCGTCGGTCAGAGTCCGGCGAGGGACGGGAACTGCGGGGCGCGCTTCAGGCTGAACGCCATCATGCCCTCCTGCGCGTCAAGTCCGCCGACGACATGCACGGCCGCCTCGATCTCGTGATCGAGCCGTTCCCGGCTGACCTGGCCCGAGGCTGTCATCCGCTTCATGAACGTCAGCGCGCTGGGGCTGCGCTGGCTTAGCAACTCCGCCAGCTGGTCGAGCCAGGCCTCGATCTCGGTTGCGGGCACGACCTGCTGCACTAGTCCGAGGCCCAGCGCCGTCTGCGCGTCGACGGTCTCCCCGGTGTACATGAGCCACCGGGCGGCCCGAGACCCGATGGCGTCCGTCAACCGTTGCGAGCCGCCGCCGCCAGGAACCAGGCCGTAAGTGATGTGCCCGTCGCCGAGCCGGGCCCGGTCGGTCGCGACGATCAGGTCACACGACAGGGCCAGCTCCAGCCCGCCCGCGATGGCCAGCCCCTGCACGATCGCGATGACAGGCTTCGGGCAGTCCTCCAGGGCGCAGAACGCCCGCTGCCAGTCGTACAGGTTCCGCCGGAACCCGCCGGTGCCCGACGACAGCTGCTCGCGAGCCTCCAGAAGGTCAGCGCCAGCGGAGAACGCGCGGCCTTCGGCAGTGATGAAAACGGCGGCGACCGCGTTGTCAGTCGCAGCGGATGCGGCCGCGCGTCCGATCGAGTCGATGACAGCGGTGTTCAGCGCGTTCATCCGGTCCGGCCGGTTGAGCCGGAGCTCGAGGACCCGGCCTCGGCGGCGCTCGATCAGGACATCGTCCATCCGGCAGTCACCCCCTTGCGACGGTCGTCTCGCGCGCCTGGTACGGGGCGCGGCTCAGTGTGCCCAGCGGACTGGGTCGGCTACCAGTTCGCCGTACTTCCGCGACCAGTACCGGCCGGCTTCGTCCAGATGCTGAGTCATCATGTCCGCGGCCGCGTCACCGTCGTGGTCGCGGAGTGCGTCGACGATGCGCTGGTGCGCCGCGGCGACGGCACGGCGGCGGTTGATCGTGTAGCGGACGCCGGCCAGGGCGCCGTCGGCCACCGTCTTGAGGGTCTCGGTGAAGACGCACAGCACGGTGTTGCCGGCGACATCGGCGACCACGCTGTGGAACCGCTGATTCTCATCCAGGAAGACGTCGTGGTTGTCCAGCTTGCCGGTCATGCTGTCGATCGTGTCCTGCAGGATGCCGAGCTGCGCCGGTGTGATGTTGCGCGCGGCCAGCCGGGCGAGCATAGGTTCCAGCGTTATGCGGGCCTCGAACACCTCGCGCAGCGAGCTCTGCTCGAACTCAAGGATGAGCGTGAGCGCCTCGCTCAGGTCCGATGGCCGCGGGCGGCGCACAACCGGGCCGCCGCGCGGCCCGGACTTGATCGTGATGACCCCGCGGGTCTCCAGCAGCCGGAGGGCCTCACGCAGAGTCGTCCGACCCACCCCGAGGGTCTCGATCATGTTGCGCTCGGGCGGCAGCATCGTCCCCGGCTCGAGCTTGTTGTCGACAATGTGACTGGCCAGGTCGCGAGCAATGCGCTCGGACGTCTTCGGCTGCCGCTTGCGAAATTCACCGCTAGCCCGAAGGACGGCAGTATCGCGCTCAGGCGCCGACTCGCTGGCACTCCGGGTAGCTGGCAAGGATGTTCGGCCTCTTCTCGGTCGCGATGCCCGGTCGTGCCCGGAATCCGCAGTCAAGGTTTAGGAGCGGTTGCCCCGTTTGAGGTACGTTGATAGCTATCATATCCATCAATTCGGGGGTTCTCAAGTTGCCGACCCGCGCTTCGCTGCTGCTGGCTAACATGCCCGATCCCCGCTCTGTCCTGGCGCTCGCCCGGCACGCGGAAGGCGCCGGATTCCGGCGGGTGTGGCTCTCGGAGAACAACGTGCTCGACGCGGCCTCCCTGGCCGGGGCCATCGCGGCGACGACAACACTTGAACTCGGCACCGCCATCGTTCCAGTCTTCAGCCGGTCCCCGGCACTCCTGGCGATGACGGCGGCAACAATCTCGCGACTTGGCGGCGGGCGGCCTTTTCACCTCGGCATCGGCGCAGGTGGCAAGGTCACAGTGGACCGCTGGCACGGCGTTCCGTTTACCGAGACAGTCCGGACCGTCGAGGACACCCTCGCGATCGCCCGACAGGCCCTCAGCGGGGAGCGAACCGACTACGCCGGCGCCAGCCGGCACTCGGACGGCTTCAGGATCGCCAGCGGCCCGGCGTATTCCGCCCGCATCTACATTGGCGGCATGGGCCCGGCGATGCAGAACCTTGCCGCGCGGAAGGCGGACGGGCTCATCCTCACCTGGCTGTCGCCCCGGATCGCGGCCGACATGCGGCCCGGCCTCGACGAGCTGACCCGCGCCGCCGGGCGCGATCCGGCCGAGGTCGAGCTGATAGCCCGGGTCTACGTCGCCGTCTGCGACGACCCGGCCGCGGCCCGCGAGGCCGTCCGCAAGGAACTGGTCGAGTACCTCATCTCCCGGCCGTACGGGCGGTACTTCGCCGCGGCCGGGTTCGCATCCGAGGTGGAGGCCGTGACCACCGCGTTCGCCGCGCGAGACCGCGGCCGGGCGGTCGCGGCGGTCAGCGACCGGCTGCTGGACGAGATGCTGGTCTGCGGCCGGGATGCGGCCGCCATCGCCGCACCCCTGCGGGCCTTCCTCGATAGCGGCGCCGATCACCTGCTGATACAGCCGGTACCGGAGGAACGGCACGGCTATCCGGCCCGTACCATCGACGCGGTCGCCGAGGCAGTGGCCTAGCCTGGTGTCGTTGTCGGGGTGCGACTTCGGCTCGGGCAGCCAACGCTTCACATCCATGGAGTCGTCGTTCAGAAACCGCCGCATCCCGTCGAAATCCACGTCAGTGGAGCGCAGAAAGGACATGTGGTTCGACCGCGCGCCGGTCCTTGCATCTGCCTATCCTTGGACTTAGTGCCCTAGCCTCCAGGCGTCGCGAGCATTCACAAGTTGAGTGTCCAGGTAGTCGGCGTCGGGACGCAGTTCGGGCCTCACCTCGAGCGTGCGGCCGTGGACATCAGTAATGGGCAGCCGTGGAAATCAGCAATGGAGGGATAGGCGAGCAGCCGCGGCGCGACCCGGACGGTCCGGCTTGTTGTGTCAATGGCGAGTAGCCGCTGGTCGAAAAGCGTATGCAGGTCCCGGCGAAGCAGCAACCCGCCGCGGCGGTAGTGGTGCGGCGTCTCGGAGTACCGGTAGAGATGCGCTGCCTCCAGGATTTCGCGCGGCTGCTCGCCACTGATTGCGCTCCGGTTACCGAAGCGGCGCTGAAGTTCGGCGCGGAACTGAACCTGGCCGATTCGTCCGCGACCGAGGACTTGGCGATGCCCGCCCGCGATGTCAGGGCGCACCTCCGTCGGGCGCACACCACAGCGGGCCGGCATCGGCCGGGCCTGTGAGTGGACCTGGCAGTTGACGACCAGATCAAGGGCCCAGTGTCCACAGATGGACTCCGGGCTCTCTGCTGCCATTACAGCGCGGACAGCCGATCGCCGCGCGAGGACCGTAATCTGCCTCATTCGGCCCAGTATCAGGGACGGAGGTTGTGGCAGGGCCGCTAGTCCGAGGAATACTCTGGCGGTCAGTCCAGGGGCTTGCTTTGGGGATGACGCGCCGGACACTGTCCCCTCGACAGGCCGGGCCTAGAGCTTGAACACCGACCGCGCTGCGCCGCCCTTGAACAGCTCCCTAGCGTCGTCCCTAAGACCAAGGTTATCGATCGCGCGCAGCGCGTCGGAGTAATCCATCACTGGGTAGTCGGTGCCCCAGAGCACCTTGCCCTTGCCGCGCGAATTCGCGAACGACACCAGGCTCTTGTCCAGGTACTTCGGGTGGTGAGCGGATGTGCCAACGTAGACGTTGCGGTGCTTCCACGCCAGCGCGATCATCTCCTCGACCCACGGCCACCCGGTGTGCGCGCCGACGATAGTCAGCTCCGGGAAGTCAAGGGCGATATCGTCGATGTGGATGGGCCGGCCTAGCTCGGACGGCATCCGTTCGGCCGAGTGGCCGACTTGCATGACGACCGGGACGCCGAGCTCCGCGCACTTGGCGTAGAACGGGTAGTACCGCCGGTGGTTCACGGGGATCCCGAAGCCGTAGGTGTGCAGGTGCGCGCCGACGAAAACGCCGTCGCCGATGTTTTCCTGCAGCCGACGTACCCCGGTCATGCCCTCGTCCGGGTCGATCCCGAATAGGCCGAGCACGCGGCCCGGCGCCTGCTCGACCAGCTCGCGCACCTGCTCCTCCTTCACGTTCCAGATGAGCTGCCGGGTCTGGTAGGAGGCCATCTTCGCAGACGGCACCAGCACCTGATCGACCCCGGCGGCATCCATGTACTCGACGAACTCGGGCACGGTCTTGCCGGTGAACTTCAGTCCCCACCACTTGACGACGTCGGACACCTCGGGCGGATCCTCGAAGGTGTGCTTGATCCCTTCGTCTGTGAAGATGTTGCACCAGTAGTCGACTGCTCCCACTGCGCTGATCCTTTCGTGTGATCGTTTCATCGGAGGGCCACTGCAAGGCCGCCAGAGGTCATCGCGGCAGCCCGAGCACGCGTTCGGCGAGGATGTTGCGCTGGATTTCCGACGTGCCGCCGGCGATTGTGGCGCCGAGCGAGATCAGCAGCTGATGGCGCCAGCCCTCATGCTCGGCATCACCTGACCACGATGGGCCGAACGTCAGCCGTGCGAGGTTCGCGACCTGCTGATGCAGCTCGGAAGACACCAGTTTGAGCACCGAGATTCTGCCCGCGAACCTGGCTGGATCGGGCTCCGACAGGTACCGGAACCAGGTCCAGCGCAGCAGCTGCACCCGGTTGTGCAGCGCGATCCACCGCTCGCGGAACAGGGCATCGGCCAGCCCCGCGGTCTCCGCCTGCTCGCGTAGCCGGCGCAACGAGATCTCGAGCCCGATGGCCTGGGACCCCAGCATGGTGCGCTCGTTGCCGAGCACCGACAGGGCTACCCGCCAGCCGTTGCCCGGTTCGCCGAGCAGGTCCTTGCGCTCGACCGGCACGTCGGTCAGGAACACCTCGTTGAACTTCTGCTCGCCGTCCAGCTGGCGGATCGGCCGGACCTCGATGCCAGGCCGGTCCATCGGCAGCGCGAAGCAGGTCAGCCCGCGGTGACGTTTGGCCGCCGGGTCCGTCCGGGCGAGCAGCAGCCCGAAGTCGGCGTAATGGGCGCCGCTGGTCCAGATCTTCTGCCCGCTGACGACCCAGCCGTGGCCGTCGGGGATCGCGGCCGTGCTTACCGCGGCCAGGTCGGAGCCGGCGCCCGGCTCGGAGAACAGCTGGCACCAGATCAGCTCGCCGCGTGCCATCGGCCCGAGCATGGCCGAGGCCTGGTCCGGCCGGCCGCTGCCGATGATGACCGGCCCGGCGATCTCCATCGTCACGAAGCTGACCTGACGCGGCAGCGACCGCCGCGCGAGCTCCTCGGCGAAGATCGCCTGCATGGCGAACGACGCGCCGCGGCCGTGCGGCTGCGGCCAGGACAGCGCCGCCCAGCCGCCGGCGTGCAGCAGCTGCTGCCAGCGGCGGGCCGGGCCGAGGTCAGGCTGTGCCGGAGTCGGCCCGTAGTCACGCAGCCCGTCCGGGATGCTGACCTGGCCGAGCCAGCCGCACAACTCGTCCCGGAAGGCGAGCTCCTCGGGCGCGGGAAAAATGTCCACGTCAGCTGGCCATATAGAGGCCGCCGTCGATGCACAAGACCTGCCCGGTGACATAGGAGGCTGCATCGGAGGCGAGGTAGGTGAACGCGGATACGACCTCGTCGGGTTCCGCGAACCGGCCGAGCGGGATCTGGGCGAGGTAGCGGGCCTTCAGCTTCTCGTCGCTGCGGAGCGCCGAGGTCATCGGAGTCGCAGCTACCGGCGCGACCGCGTTGACCCGGATCCCGTACCGGGCGAGTTCCTTCGCGCCGGACTTGGTCATGGCCGTGATAGCGCCCTTGGCGGCGGAGTAGTTGACCTGCCCGATGGTGCCCTGCAGGCCCGCCGAGGACGTGACGTTGATGACCGACCCTGCGACCTGGTGCTCGATCATTTGCCGGGCGGCAGCGCGCAGCCCGAGGAAGGTGCCGGTCACGTGCACGTCCGTGACGGCGAGGAAGTCGGCGAGGGTCATCTTGATGAGCATCGCGGGCTTGCTGACGCCCGCGTTGTTGACCCACACGCCGACCGGCCCGTACAGCTCGAGGCATAGGGCTGCCAGGGCCTCTACGTCCGGCTCGACGGCGACGTTGGCCGCGAGCGCGGCCGCCTGGCCGCCACCGGCGCGGAGCTGGGCGGCGACCGCCTCAGCCCTGTCGCCGTCGATGTCGGCCAGCAGAACCGGCGCCCCGCCGCTGGCGAAAGCCTGTGCCAGGGCGGCGCCCAGCCCCTGCCCGGCTCCGGTGACGACAACCGGCCCGGTCACCGGTTCGCCTCCAGGATGGTGATCGCCGACACGGCGGTCGGGCCGCCGACATTCTGCGCCAGCGCCCAGCGCGGATCGGCAACCTGGTTGGCGGCCTGCCCGCGCAGTTGCTCGAACAGCTCGACGCACTGCGCCACCCCGGTCGCGCCCGGCGGATGCCCCTTGGCCTTGAGGCCGCCGCTCGGGTTGACCGGGATGCGGCCGCCTACCTCAGTGGCCCCGGACTCGATCAGCTTCGGCGCCTCGCCGCGGCCGCAGAAGCCGAGGTCCTCGTAATTCATCAGCTCGACGCCGGTGAAGCAGTCGTGCACCTCGGCGACGTCGATGTCGTCGGGCTCGATGCCCGCCATCCCGAAGGCCTGGGCGGCAGCCCGGATTGTGGACGGGAACGAGGTCATGTCCCGCTTATGCGCGTGCATCACACGGTCGAACGCCAGCCCGAACCCCCGCACCCACACGGGCCGGTCGGTGTAGCGGGCGGCGACGTCACCGGCGGCGATGATGACCGCGGCGGCACCGTCGCTTTGCGGCGCGCAGTCGAGCACGCCGAACGGCCCGGCGACCCGCGGCGCCGCCAGCACCTGCTCGACGGTGACCTCGAAGCGCAGGTGCGCCTTGGGGTTGGTGACGGCGTTGTGGTGGTTCTTGACTGCCACCACCGCCAGGTGCTCGGGACGGGCGTGGCACTCGTGCATGTACCGGCCGACGTGCAGGGCGAAGCTGGCCGGAGCGATCAGGCCGAGCGGGTAGTCCCAGGCCATGTCCCGCGCCATGCCCATCCAGTCCCAGAACGTGGACAAGGTCGAGGTCTCGCGGGTCTTGTCGGCGCCGATCACCAGCGCGACGTCGACCGTTCCCCCGCCGACCGCCAGCGCGGCGTTGCGGATCGCGTCGTTCCCGGTTGCGCACTGATTCTCGACCCTGGTAATGGGGATGCCGAGCAACCCGCAGGAGTCGGCCAGGACGCCGGCCGGGAACCCGTCACTCGGCTGGAGGTTGCCGAACCAGGCGGCCTCGAACTCGGCCGGGGTGATGCCCTTGTCGACCGACTCGATCGCCGCCTTCATGGCCCCCGGCAGCATCTCCTTCATGCCGCTGCCGAACAGCTCGCCGAACCGCAGCATCCCCGCACCGACGATCGCAACCGGCCTCATGAGCTCGCTCCGTTCGTGCTCGTGTCCGGCGCGGCCGCAGAAGGCAGGTCCGGGCGGAACGCGTAGCCGTAGTCCGGGATCCCTTCGCGGATGGCGACGAGTCTCAGCACGAGGTCGCCGGCTGCGCCGATCGGGCTGTCGTGCGGGAGGGCGTCGGTGACGTGCGCCAGCACGCGGACCTGGGTCGGCGGAAGGGCGACGACGGCCAGCCCGCGCGGCGTCGGGATTCCCGGAACGGCAACGTGCACGGTGACACTGGAGTAGACCTCGCCGCGGTGTGGCAGCGAGAACGGCTCGGTGCTGTCGTAGCTGCCGCAGCCGAGGCACAGAGCTCGCTTCGGGTAGCTCTCAGTGCCGCAGACCCGGCACTTCTGCGCGATGAGACCGATCTTGGCGTCGATGGCGCGCTCGTACGCCGGCAGGGACAGCGGGATGACGATCGGCGCCCCCACCGCGGCGGGCCGGGCTCCGGCGGGCAGCGACGGACGCAGCTCGCAGGCCACCTGCAGTTGCCCGGCTCTGCTGACAGTGACCGCGGCTCCGGTGCCGGCATCGAGTCCGATCAGCCGGGCCGCCTGATCCTGCCCGGCCATCGCCGCGAGGGCGAAGATCGGCCCGGCGGCGCCGCCGGGCAGCTCGGCCGCTTTACCGCCGGCCAGGTCGCCGGGCGCGCGGCCGCCGAGCCGGGCCGCGTCCCCGGCGGGGATGCCGACCACGATCGGCTTGCCCTCAACGCCCGCGAGCGCCTCGATAGCCGGGCGCCACCCGAGCTCGCGCTCGGCGCGCGGGTCCGCGTAGGCGGCTGGCTGCGCTTGCCCGGATGCCCGAACGCGCATCGGCAGGCTGCGCCCAGCCACAGCGGGTTCGGTGAGCTGCGCGCCGACGCCCGCGAGGTCTGCGATCAGCGCCGCTGCTGCTCCGGCCTGCGGTCCGAGATCGACGCCGATAATCAGGGTGCCCGGTGCGGCCGAGCTGAGAGCGTCGACGGCGGCCGGTGCTCCGCCGACTCGCACTTCGGCAGGCAGGTCCGCCGCTGCGGCTGGGCCAGCGGCAAGGGCCCCGGTCAGGACCGGCAGCGCGATCCCGTCGAGGTAGCCGGGATCGCGGGCGATGAGAACGACCCGGGTAACAGCGCGGTCGCGCTCGCCGGCGAGCGCGGCTCGGCCTGCAGCCACGGCCATCGTGATCACGTCCTCGTCTGGCCCGGGTGTCCGGCGTCCGGCGTCCGCCCAGGTCGGCTGGTAGGCGCCGACCGCATTGACCACGGTCATGCGCGCACTCCGCGCGGTGAGAGCAAGCCGCGGGCGATGAGGACCCGGTGGATCTCATTGGGGCCCTCGACGATCTGGAACACCTTGGCGTCGCGGTATGCCCGCCCGACCGGGTACTCATCGGAGATCCCGTAGGCGCCGAAGATCTGGACCGCCTCGGTCGCGACCCGCTGGAAGACGTCGGTGGCGTACATCTTGGCCATGCTGGTTTCCTGCCTCGCTCGCTCGCCGCGGTCCAGGGCGGCGGCGCATTCCTGCACCAGCAGGCGCGCCGCCTGGATCTCCGTCGCCATGTCCGCGATCTTCTTCTGGATCATCTGGAACTCGGCGATGGGCTGCTGCCGGACCACCCGCTGGCGCGCGTACCGCACTGAGGCGTCCAGGCACAGCTGCGCGGCTCCTGTCGCGCGGGCCGCTACGGCGAGGCGGCCCCTTTCGACCGCGACCATCGCGACCGCGTAGCCGTGGCCAGCGTCACCCAGCAGCGCCTCAGGGCCGAGGCGCACTTGGTCGAGCACGATCTCGCCGGTGCACAGCGGCCGGAAGCCCATCTTGTTGGTGAACGGGTGCAGCGAGACGCCAGCCGTGTCCTTGGGAACGATGAACGCGCTGATGCCCGGCACTCGCAGGGACGGGTCGATCGTGGCGAACGTCACGAAGAACGACGCGATGTCGAGGTTGGAGATCCAGGTCTTCGAACCATGCAGCACGTAGCTGCCATCATCGTCGACGGTGTAGGTGGTCCGCAGCCCGGCGAAATCCGAGCCTGACTGCGGCTCGGTCACCCCCGCGCCGCCGAAGATCTCGCCCCGGCAGAGCGGCTGCAGCCATTTCTCCCGCTGCTCGTCGGTGCCGAACCGCTCGATGCCAGCGCCCACTAGCGCGGACGGCATGCTCATCAGCACGCCGAGGCAATGGTCGAACCGGGCCATCTCCTCGATCATCGCCGCGAAGGTGACATGATCCAAGCCCGCGCCGCCCCATTGCGGGTCGACCGTCCCGCCGAACAGGCCGAGGTCGGCCATCTTCGTGAGCACGTCCGCCGGCAGCGTCTCCTCCCGGTCGTAGTCGCGAACTCGCGGCTGCACCTCCGTCGTACCGAAATCACGGATGAGGTCGACCAGCTGCTTGCGATCTGCATCGGTGATGACCGTCACGAACACCCCTTGCCGCCGGGGATCAAGCGCCCGGCTGGCGCGACCCAAGATAAGTATAATAACTATAGTCACGGAATCCTAGAAGGGGCTGTGGCTAGCTCGCCGGCAAGACGACCAGGCGCAGCATGCCCGGCGGGTGGTCGCGCAGTGCGGCGAACGCCGCTTCCGCGTCGGACAGGGGGTACTCGTGGGTCACGCTTCGTGCCAGGTCAAGTGCCCCGCCGCAGGCCAGCGCCGCGACTTCGGCCAGGTCGGTCATCGACGATGCGAAGACCCCGCGGACGGTCAGCTCGCGCGTCTGGATCCGCACCGCGGCGCCGACGTTGAGGGGGCCGTCGAGCAGCGAGCCGAAGACATATGTGCCGCCACGGCGCAGCATCCGTACGCCGAGCGCGGGCCCGGCCTCGTCGCCGCTGAAGTCGATGACGGCGTCGAACGGCCCGGCCTTCCGGAGCGCGGCGAAGTCATCAGACAGGAAGGCGTCGAAGCCGCCGTCGCGCAGCCGGCCCGCGCTTGCGGGTGAGCGGACGACCCCCGCAGTCCGGACGCTGGGGTCGAGCAGCCGGGCCAGCTGCAGCACGTGCGTGCCGACGCCGCCGGCTCCGAGCACGCACAGGGTGCCGCCCGCCGACAGTTCCGCGGACCGCAGCGCCCGCCGTGCGGTGGCGACCGCGTCGGCGAGGATCGCGGCCTGACGCGGGTTCAGTCCCGGCACCGAAACCATCCGCGAGGCGGGCCACAGCACGCTCGTGGCGAGCCCGCCAGGCACCTGGATGCCGAGGATGCGCTGCCCTGCACAGTCGTCCGTCCGGCCGGAACTGCACGCCTCGCACTGGCCGCACGGCATGAGCGGATGCAGCACGACTTCGTCGCCGACCGCGACCGGCAGCGGCCCGCTGGGAGGACCGCCCCCGATCGAGAGCTGTCCGCCCGGCCCGAGCTCGCTCACGATGCCGGCGACTTCATGTCCGGGCCGGACGGGGTACTGCGTCCCTGCCGGCAGGTCCATGCCGTGCCACAAGTGCAGGTCCGTGCCGCACAGTCCGCAGGCGCGGACCGTGACCCGGGCCCAGCCGGGCGGTATCGCACCCGGTTCCTCGGTGCGGAGACGCAGCGTGCCGGGCTCGATCTCAACGAACCGGACGGGCGGGTGGCTGCCCGCGGTCATGCAGACAGCCTTTCGCCCGCCAGCGAGTACATCTGCTCGCGAGCTGCCTGCTGCGGACCGAGCAGGCTGGCGAACAGCAACGCCCGGCCGAGGTAGACGTGAGCCGGGTGCTCCCAGGTGAAGCCCATGCCGCCATGCAACTGGATGCTGTCTCGCGCCGCGCGGACGAAGACCTCAGTCGCCGTATCCAGCGCCGCCAGCCCGGAAAGCCGTCCGGAGTCCGCGCCCGCAGCTTGCTCGCAGGCGGCCAGGTAGACCGCCGACGCCGCGAGCTCGATCTCCACGAACAAGTCCGCGAGTCGGTGCTTGACCGCCTGGAAGGATCCGATCGGAACGCCGAACTGGATCCGCTGGCCGGCGTACTGCACCGTCAGGTCGAGGCACGCGCGGGCCCCGCCGAGCGCCTGGGCGGCGATGATCAGCCGCGCGCGGTTCCGGGCCGCGGCGGCCACCGCGGTCACCGCCTCTGCCTCGAGCAGCAGCACTGCTGGCGCGTCCTCGAAGGTCACCAGGGCAGATCCGGCCGTGGGATCGATCCCTCCGGCCGGTTTCATCACAGCTGCGGCCATGTCCACGTCGGCGAGCACCGGCAGGCCAGGACCAGCCGCCAGCACGAGCAGCCGCTGCGCGCCGAGGGCGCCGGCCGGCACACTCGCCCGGCCCGATACCGTCGTCCGGTCCGAACCCAGACCTGACCCAGACAGCGTGAACGACAGCTCAGTCGCGTTCGCCTCGGCCGAAAGCGCCTCAGTCGTGGGGCCAGCCATCAGCGCCAGCAGATCGGATATCACGGCATAGCGGATGCCCAGGGCGGCCCGCTCGAGTGCGGCGCGGGCCGCTGGCTCGCCGGAGCCCGACCGCACGGCCGCGGAAAGCAGGCTCTGGGCCAGCGCGACCGATGCGGTAAACGCAGCGGGCGACACGACTCGGCCGGTTTCCTCGGCGACGATCGCGAGCTCCACGCTGGACAGGCCCAGTCCGCCGTGCTCGGCGGGCAGGTCAGGTGCGAGGGCCTGCAGGTGCCGCGCCAGGACGTCCCACGCCGGGTCGGCCGCAGTGTCGAATTCAGATCCGAGCCACCGGGACACCGGCGCTTCCCGGCCGAGGGCGTCACGCAATACTTCAGACAGCTCGCCCTGTTCGGCGTCGAAAGCAAAGTTCATGCGGGCACCCGGTCCGGCGGTGATGGCCACAGCCCGGCCAATCCATGCACATCGTTATCCTATACCAGGGCGGTCCGGTACCGCGACGATCAATGAAGGCAGGCGGTGCTCGTCGTGCGCAACCCGGACACAGCTCTGCGCGAGGCCATCCGGCCGGGCTGCACGGTCGCCCTCGGGGATGGCGCCGGCATGCCGTCGGCAGTCTGCCGGGAGTTGTCCGAGGCGGCCCGCGAGGCCGGCGACGTGCGGCTGATCACCGGCTGGATCCTGGAGTCCCCGGACGGCCTTGACGTGACCGCCTTCGCCGACGTGCGGACCTACATGGGCGGTTATCGCCTCGGGTCCGCGGTGCGGGCCGGCCAGGCCAGCTACGTGCCGGTCAACCTGTCACAACTGCCCGCGCTGTTGGACACGGTCTGGCGACCGGATGTGGCCATCATCTCCGTCGTCGAGACGCCGCAGGGACTGGCTCTCGGCTCGGAAGCCGGCTGGATGGTCGCGGCCGCCCGAGCCGCGACCACGTGCCTAGCCGAGCTGAATACCGCCGCGCCCGCGGCGTGCCCGCCCGACCTGCTGGACGGCGTCGACATCACGGTGGTTTCGGAAAGCGACCTGCCGCCGGCCGCCGTTCCCGCCGGCACGCCAGACGAGATCACGGCCGTCATCGCGGCCAGGGTGGCCGAGCTCGTGCTCGCCGGCGCCGCGCTGCAGTTCGGCCCCGGCGCGATGGGAGCGGCACTGGTCTCGGCGTTGCGGCAGCCGGTGCGGATCGACTCGGGCCTGCTCGGCGACGCCGTCGCCGCACTCGACGGCCGCGGCCTGCTGCTGGACCGTCCGCGGGGCGCCTATCTCGTCGGTACTCCCGTGCTCTACGACTGGGCGGACGGTCGCCCGGTCCTGGACCGGATCGAGGTCACGCACGACAGTTCGCGGCTGAGCAGCCTGGACCTGATCGCCGTCAACACCGCGCTCCAGATCGACCGCACCGGGCAGATCGGGGTAGAGCAGACCGCCGACCGTGTCATCGCCGGCATCGGCGGCCACACCGACTACATGGCAGCAGCCACACGGTCCATGCGCGGGCTTAGCGTCATCGCGATGCCGTCCAGCCACCGAGGCGAGTCGACGCTACTCCCCCGTCTTGAGGTGCCGGTGTCCACGCCGCGGTCAATGGTGGACATCGTCGTGACCGAACTCGGCACCGCTGATCTGCGCGGACTGACCGACGCCGAGCGCGCGGCGGTCCTCGGCCGCGTATTCGGCGACTGACTCTTTCGGCCGAGCCGCCGCGCCGGCGAGAGACGGGCCTGCGCCGCCGGCGTCTGGCAAGACCCAGAGCCCCTATGCGGAAGAAAATGCCAGTGATCACTCGCACTTTCGACGGCCTAGCAAACCATGTTGCCCAGGCCGCCAGCTGCCGCCACAGCGGGCCGCCGCCGGTTGGCCTCGTCGGCTACTCCGTAGTTCCGCCGCGATTGACCCGGCTTATCTGGAGATGGTAGTCATAGATTAACCGCGGCTGGGAGGTCCGATGAGTGAGGCCAGCACCCTTTATCCGACTCTCTTCTCGCCGATCACCATCGGCAGGACGACGCTCCGCAACCGCATCGCGATGCTGCCGATGGGCCCCCGGTTCGCTGAGGATGGCCGCATCGGTCGGCGTGAGGGTGCCTGGAGCGAGGAACGTGCGCGCGGCGGCATCGGCCTGATGGTCACCGGGGGCGCGCTGGTGCATCCGTCCTCGAACATCCGCAACAACCCGAGCTGGAACATCGAAGGGTGGCATGAGGACGGCGTGCCCGGCCAGCGTGAGCGGGTAGCCGCGCTGCACCGCCATGGCGCCAAGGCCTTCGGACAGTTCCTGCATCTCGGCCGCGATGCATCCACGGGTGCCGTCGGGGCACTCGCCGAAGTGCCGGCCCTGGCCCCGTCGCCTGTGCGCTCGCCGACGACCGAGTTCCCCCCGCATCAGATGGACCTCGATGACATCAAGGAGATGGTCGGCGCCTTCGGGTTCGTGGCGACCCTCATGCAGCGGGCTGACTTCGACGGACTGGAGATCCACGCGGCGCATAACTACCTGATCGGGCAGTTCCTGTCGCCGCGGACAAACATGCGAACCGACGCCTACGGCATCGGCTCGATCGACAGCCGGGTCCGCTTCCTGCTCGAGATCGTCCGCGAGGTCCGCGAGCGGGTCGGGTCGGAGATGACGCTGGGCGTGCGGATGAGCGCGACCGAGGAACTGCCGGTCGGAATCACCGTGGACGACACGATCCAGTTCGCCGAGCGGCTGCAGGTCACTGGCATGGTCGACTACCTGTCGGTAACCGTCGGGGTGCGCGGCGCCTACGTCAAGGACAACACCGCGGGCTTCGGGGTGGCCGTGCCGCACGCGGCCCGGCTGAAGAAGGCCGTGGACCTGCCCATCCTGGTGGGCGGCCGGATCACCACACCCGAGCTGGCCGAGCGCATCCTGGCCGAGGGATCGGCCGACCTGGTCGGCATGGCACGGGCGCTGATCGCCGATCCGGAGCTGCCCAACAAGGCCGCCGCGGGAAAGCCAGCCTCGATCCGCCAGTGCATCGGCTACGTGCAGGACTGCCGACTCTCCCAGGGCGGCGTCACCTGCGGGGTCAACGCAACGGCCGGCCGCGAGACGAACTGGAGCGCGTTCAGTAACACCACGACCACCCGGCCCCGCCGGATCATCGTCGCCGGCGGCGGTCCTGGCGGACTGGAAGCCGCCCGCGTCGCCGCGATGCGCGGGCACGACGTGGTCGTCTACGAGGCCACCGACGAGGTCGGCGGCCAGCTGCTGCGCGCGGTCCGCGGTCCGCTTCGCGGCGACCTGATCAGCTTCGTTGAGTACCTGAAGCACGAGCTCGCGTCGATGTCAGTGAAGGTCAACCTGGGCACCCCGGCGACCGCGGACCTGGTCCTGGCCGAGGCGCCGGACCTCCTCGTCATCGCCACCGGGTCGCGCCCGCCGGCCGATATCGGCCTCGACCCGGCCGCAGCGTCCATCCCGGTCCTGACGACCTGGGACCTGCTCGACGGCAGCGACCGCCAACTGCACGGCCGCGCCCTGGTGTGCGATGACGGTTCGGGCTTCTGGGAGGTCTGCAGCTCCGCTGAGCTGCTGGCCGGCCACGGCATACAGGTAGAGTTCGCCTCCCCGAACGCGGTCATCGGCCGGTCCATCCCGCACGAGAGCGTGGCGCTGCTGCACCAGCGGCTCCATCGCGGCGGTGTTGCCTACGCGCCGTTCACGAGGCCGGTCTCGGTGGCCGCGAATGTCGTGACGGTCGCCTCGACGACCACGGGCGCCGAGCGGGAAATCGAGACTGACCTGCTGGTCCTGCAGGTGCCCAACCGTGCCGTGGACGACCTGAGCGCGGCGGTGGCCGGCAAGATCCCGGCCCGGGTGATCGGCGACGCCGTCGCGCCGCGCCGCCTCGGCTACGCCACGTTCGACGCCAACACGATCATCCGCGAGCTGGACTGATCTGCGCCGACCGGCGGAGGGGCGCCGGATAAGCCGACCCCAGAACCGGAGCTTGCCGGCGAGCCGGCGCCTCGCGTGCAATAAGGTCTCGGCCTGGTCAGCGGGGTTCAGCCGGAACCGCTCGAATAGCTCGGCGGAGGTGCGGACCTCGCCGACGGTGGAACCCCACTCTGGGCGCTGAATCAGGCTGGTGGCTGCTGGTACTTCATGGTCGCTCGCACCGCAGCCGCCCGGACCTGAGCCAGTCAGACGCCGGGTCCGTTCTGGGTACCGCAGGGCAGGGCAACGTGGCCGATCAGTCCCGCCGGGCTCAGGCCGGCCAGGACTCCAGGATCTCCCGCGCCCCGGTTAGCGCCTCCATGCCGAGGTCGCCCTGGTACACCTGCGCGCTGCCGAGCATCTGACCTACTTGCGGCTTAGTGACGCCGAAGCTCCTGGCCATGTGCAATGCGCGCCGAAGCGAACCCGGCTGGCGCATCATCATTGCCTGGTGCACCTGGAGCAGGGCGATGAACTCCTTGGGCAGCGGCCCGTTCATCGCGTTCTCGTACCGGGCCCGCCACAGCTTCAGCGCGCCGGGGTTGCACTCCAGCAGTACCGGCACGTAGTCGGGGACCTCGCCCTGCACCCGCAGGTGCCAGTCCTCGATCGCCTTCTTGTCCTCGGCCGTCGGGGGCGCCTCGGGGTCGGTGTTCAGCCCGCTACGGAACGCGGCGGGATCGGGTGCCCAGCCGGCCGGCCACGTCAGCCCCGCTCCCTCGTCGTCCTCCTGCCAGTCCTGCATGTACTTGTGCGCGACCGTCGCGGCCGTGTTCAGGCCCAGCGGCCCGCCGTGCAGCCAGCCGAGAACCGTCGTCTGCGCCACATCGGCCCTGGTAGCCCCCAGCTTACGGGCCATGATCACTTCGTACAGGTAGCCGTCGGCGTACGCGTTGGTCGTGTAGTAGTGCAGCCACACCAGGGCCGCGGGCTCGGACACCCCGTTCTCGATCTGGCGGCCGCCGGGCACGTACTCCACCCAGTGCCGGTAGCGCTTGAGCGCGTCCGGTCGTAGCCCGAGCATGTAGGGGATGAACTGGCACAGGTCGAGGTTGCCCTCCCCGTGGATGTCCGCGTACCAGTCCGCCATCGCGGTGTACTCGGCTTCGGTAAAGGTGTCACTGTTCCAGTCCTGCGATGTCTCCATGAACGTGCCGGCCACGCGGCCTCCTCAAGTCGGTCGGCAGCGCCGGGCGATGCGCGGCCCTGCAACCCTGTTGACTCTAATGATAGTAATAGATATCAGAGTATTGGACTAGGCCGGCGACGCCAGGCGAGGAGATCCGATGAGGCAGCCTGCATTCGGCTGGCAGCTGGGCGGCGCGACCCTGGACCCGGCGGCGGCGCCGTCGCGGACGATCCTCTTCGAGAGCGAGCTGATGATCCTCAGCCTGCTGGCCGGCGGTGCGAGCGAGGTGCCCCCGCACCTGCACACCCGCCACGATGAATTCGGCTGCATGCTCGAGGGTGCTGGCCAGCTCTGGATTGCCGAGGAGGTGCTGGAGCTGGTGCCGGGCGCCACCTGGGCAATACCCCAGGGAACGCCGCACCGGGGCGTGTTCACGGCGGCGTTCCGGGTCGTCGCCTGGTTTACGCCCTGGGACGACCCCGCGCAGCCCGACCGCATCGAATGCGTCATGCCGTCGCAATAAAACCGCTCCGGAAGTCCGCCGTCGCTGAGAGGTGATCTCGGTAGAAGTAAGGCTAAACGATTCGCAACTATTTTATTTCTGCATTCTTGCGCCTAAAATGTGACGACGTGCCAGCCACCTCTACCGCCGAACGTCGTACTTTCACGCGAACGCGTGCCGCGCCACTCGGTTCAGAAGCCCTATGCACGAGCAGCCAGCCGCTCAACTGCCTCCACCGCGAACTCTCGTCGTGGCCTGATTGCCGGCCTGCCCGCTCTCGTGATCCTGGCAACTGGCGGAGTCGTCTTCGGCCTGGTCGAATGCGCCACGGCTCATACTGCCTCGGCGATCGCAAACAGTGCACGCCACTCCCCTAAGTCGAGCCTGTCTGCAGGCGTTACTATGCTCAGCGCGAGCCGGCAAGTGCCACAGCTTGGGGGGGAGATGTGCCCAGGCTGTACCACTTCCCGAAAACATCTCTGGTCTTGTTGATATCGATAATGCCCTAAAAGAAGTACGTATACTTTGGCGCCGTTTCCGTGACGAGACGGGCGAGTTGCTCGAGGCGGCCCGATATTCGGCCGAGTCTTATTGTGGGTGGGCTGACGAGGACCATTTGCGAAGTACCGCACTCTTCCTTCCTTGGCAACGATCATTATAAACTGGACGGTTCGATGGCGGTGAAAGGGCGCCATCGGGAAGCGACGATGGCCGACGTGGCGTCGTAGGTCTTGTTGCGGGAGCGCTTGCCGAATGACCGCCGAGGGCCAGCGGTCCGAAATGCCCGAACGGCCAGGTGATTGGTAAATTTTGAGCGGAACCACCGGTTCGGCGGCGCCGTCAGTCGGCAATGGCACCCGTGAGTTCTTGTAGCGGACTGCTTCGACCGTACCGGGACGTCAGGAGACTGCATTCAATAGAAGGATGCAGTGCATGGCACGTCCGTCTTCTTGTCCACCTGAACTGCGGGACTGCGCGGTCCGGATAATCTGTCGCTGATACCAAGGGTGATACCCCTCGGAGCCCGCCGCGACGAAGTCGGTAGCTCGCAAGCTCGCGATGATGATCCGCGCCGACAGCTCCAGTCGTGCTAGTGCCTGGCGAATCCGGCGATCGCGTCCGCCACAGCGTCCGGCCGGTCCCACACCAGCATGTGTCCGGCGCGCGGGATAACCCGCAGCTCGGCGTCGGGCATGACGTCCAGCAGGTCACCGGCCCGCCGCCACGGCGCCGAGTCATCCTCACGGCCCCACAGCAGCAGGGCCTGTTGCCGCAGCCCCGGCAGGATCGCCCAGACCTCTTCCTGCTCCTGGCGATGCTGATCGAGCGCCTCAGCAAGGTAACGGGGCCGGACCGCCGCTGACCACCGCGCGTATGCGGCCGTGATCCGGGCATGATCGAGCGTGCCCGGATCGACGACGGTCTCGGCCCACAGTGCCTCGTACTCGGCCGGATCGCGAGCCTGCTCAGCGAACCCGAGCACGCGCCGAACCCTCGCGGTCAGCTCGCCACGGGCGTCCCGGTTGCCGTCCGGGCTGAGGGCTCCGGCCGATAGGACCACCAGCCGGTCCACCCGGTCCGGCGCGAGATTGGCCAGATGGCAGGCGACCCGGCCGCCTGAGGAGTGGCCGGCCACCACGACGCCGCGGAGTCTGAGGTCGGCGACGATAGCAGCGAGTGCAGCCGCAGTCTGCCGCGCCCCCGCGGCGGGCAGGTCGGCGGCCAGCATTTCGAAACCGCCGGGCATCGCCGCTGTGACTGCGTGCCAGGTCAGGTCACCAGAGTTGCCTGGCCCACCGCCGTGCAGGAGCAACACAGGCCGGCCGCTGCCGTGGCGGGCGAGCGAGATGCTGCCGGGCGCGCCGGCGCCGCTACCGCCGGCGTGGTCACGATCAGGCGGTCGCCCGCTCGCTGCGCGCGATCAGCTCATCCCGGAGATCGAGCTTGCTGATCTTGGCTCCGGAGTTCCTCGGGAAGTCGTCGAATAGTTCCAGC
>Ga0335074_10000608_pt1 | contig 50152 bp, 41 predicted proteins | sample Lox_Sample_23_FD_206715 | JGI IMG/M metagenome (GOLD analysis project Ga0335074, IMG submission 206715) | Soil microbial communities from Loxahatchee National Wildlife Refuge, Florida, United States - Lox_Sample_2.3 | ecosystem: Environmental > Terrestrial > Soil > Wetlands | place: USA...
TTTTACGATGTAGTATGATCATCACAATCACGAGATCATGGTTATGGTTGGCATGATAGGCGTTGAAGGATACGTTCTTGGAAGAACAGATATCTGCCGCCGATATGAGGCTTCAGGGAATGATTACGTTCAAATGATGTATACATGGGTCAGCCATAAATTCGAAAGCTTCACATTTTGCAAACATTACTCTCTCATGTGCCTTGAATGTGAAAGCTCCGTACAAGACATATTCTGATTGGCTAATGGGGAATCTTTTTTATTGCAGCTCGTCATGATAAGGTAATTGCAATGCAAAATGTTATTTCAATGCTGGAATCTGGGGTTTTGTTGTGCTTCTTAATCAGTTATCACGGAAATGCGTGGCTCCTCTCCCAGACAGCCATGACGTTGTTACTTCGAAGTCGATGGCTTCTTCGCCATCATTTTGTACTCATGGTAAAAGTTGTTAACACCCAATTCTCTCCCCACATCTATTTCAAGACTCGCTTGAAGCAGCTGCACATCTGACTGGCAGTCAGAATGCGCAAACCACCTGTTCATGACCTCGGAGCCGGCCTCCTCCCGTGTTGCAGCGTTTAGGCCCATAAGAACGACATCCCACGGCGTCCCAAAACAGCTCTTTCCAGCCGGACGCGTGGGAAGGAACGTATCCTCAAGTGGCCAATGCTTAAACAAGCTGTAACAGAGTCAAGTTTCTGCAAGAGACCGTATTCTGCCAGTCGCGCATCGCCGTCGACCTGATGGTGTTGCATGATTTGGTCTTGTAGCGCCCATGTCAGAGTAGCCTCGGCGTCGTGTTTCCTGATTGGCTGAGCGGGCTTATGTAACCACCAATCATGAAAGAGGGGCCACAATCCTCGCGCGCGGTATTGAGAAACAATAGGTAGTTATTTCCATCGCAGTTTATTGCATGGCCAGCGGGAGCAAAAAGAGGCTCCTTCTAATTTCCATTGGACCACGGAAGAAAAGCCGCCTTCTTATAGGTATTCCCTCGTACGCCCTCCAAACTATCAGTTCCTGTGGCGTTTCGCTTCAGTTGGAACCGCTACTTGTACCTACGCGCCGCCCTCGACAACCAGATGACAAGTAATATAAACATTCCGGGTCGCCATCGGAATGGTGGGTCCTTCATCTCTTATCTTCTCTTCGTCATTGCCGCTTTCATGCTGTATCTAGCTTGCAAAGACTTCGTTGATCGGAGCATCCTATCGTTATAGTCTCTTTCTCAGAAGACGTTGATCGTCTGGAAGTACATAGACCTCATATTTGGCGTCTCAGCATTCGCAGTTTCCTGTGTCCAAAAATGGCTTCATTAGATCTCTTGCCAGCTACGACCTATACTCCGCCACCTCCCGTGCAGGTCCACAGGAGGCGACGCTCACTTAATACTATAATCGAAGATGATGAAGGTGCTTCTAAAGAAGGTACCACAGCTAAAGAGCCGCAAGGGCAGGATGAATCAAGACTGGCAAAGTGGCTTTCCCCTATGAGCGATCACTTCCCCACACCTCGAGCTCGGGATGAATCTCAAAAGACAGATTGGTTTTCCCCAATGAGCGATCACTTCCCTACGCCACGAGGGAAGCACTTCATGTCTGCGCCGATAATTCCTGCATCACCCTCATCCGTCACTGACAGCGATAGCGAGTATTCCCAGTCATCGTCAGCCCCATGGAACAGCAGAGACAGCTTCGCTACGCAAGCTACCGACCTCGGTGATATCTATGACGCCTCCTCCGACGAAGAAAAGTATCAAAAGAGGCCTTCAAAAGTGGGACTGACCAGGACATCCAGCAAGCGCCTGTCAAAGGCATCAAAGCATATCTCTGCCGGTTCCGTCGCTAGTCGAATCTCTCTCCCTACTCTCATCATTCCGGATAGTGACGAGCAATGGGGTCCACCCACCTTCAAATATAACTCTCCTATCCCGCCAACACCTCCTCCTAAGCTTCCTATGTCACCCGCAGTGTTCCAATATTTGGCTGCGCAGGAGGTCTTGTCATCGTCAGCAACTCCATCACTGGACGGCAGTTTGTCCTCGGAGCAAATGACTGCTATGTCTGCGCCCCCCACTCCCAATATGGGCTCGGGGGAACACGAAGATGGAGACAACTGGGGTGGTGTACAATTGCAACCTGGCGCCCTAGCGACTTTACAGGCTCTTTCAGGGGATGATCTTTTTGAGCAACAGACCGAACAAGTTATTGAGATTTCGCAAATGTCGCCAACGAGAGAGATGCAACAGAGCCCGCCGCCTGTAAGAACGAACATTCATCGGCATAACTCTGTCGTGCTCCCTCCCGAACAGCAACGGTCCTTGAACAGCCTCAGCAAGCTTGACATACCTTCACCAGGAGGCTTCTTCGCTAGCTTATCACCAGGGTCTAGATATACTTGGGATGTACCTGCAATGAAGCAAGAGGCTGAATTGCCACCATCCTCTACAACAGCGGAGCATTTTTATAAGACTCCATGGACATGCCCCATCAGTGACAGGATTGTCGAGGTTTCTGAAGTTATGTCAGACGGGTGTCCTACAGCTCGTCCCAGCTTCATTGCGCAAAGTTCCGATGAGACTATTCGAGGTGTCATATCCCCTGAACCTTCTGTTGAAGAAATTGTCGCAACCGAAATCCTTGCCGACTATGATGATGACTATCTCCGTACGCTCAAGGATGCTGCATCAGAGAACTTGGATCGAACAAGCATGTGGTTGACTGCGCAAACTTCTTATTTATCTGCTTTGATCAATCCTCCAGAGGAACGTGACGATGAGAATGCCCTTGAAAAGCGTCACACTAATGCTATAGCGAACAATGTCGAAAGTTCCCCATCACCGGTGAAGAAGACGGTAAGATTTTCAACTCTAGCTGAGATCAACACCACCAACTGCCCTTTGCCAAAGTTAGGACGCCAAGAGTCGGCATATTATCGTTCTTTCCAGAATTTCTCCAGTCGTTCAAGATTCCGAGACATCTACGTTCACCGCGTTCCACGTTTTGAGGCTCTTCAAACTTTGCGAGTCAGCTTCCCTACGGCTCATCGTAATTACTTACTTGGGAAGTATCAACTGAGTGTTGTGCCCATGAGCGAGAAGAAGAAGCGTCAGAGCGGTAACGTTGCGCGTGGTGACGAGACTCCCGAGGAAGATCTGGAGAGGCTGAAGAGCGACAAGGAGTTCGAGGCTATGGAGCAGATGCGGTTCGCGACCTGGAGTGTTATGGCGGTCAAGATGCTCAATGGAGGTAGACTCATTGCTGCACCAGTAGCGAAGAGACTCGCCCGACTGTCTCGCATGGGACCAACTGCTGCTGGTAGACCTCGTGATCGCGCCAGGATTCTGGATCTCGGTGGCCAAGCGACTTGCGACTGGGCCTGGCACTGTGCAACGGAGTACCCAAACACAAAGGTTTATACCGTCACGACGAAGGCCATTAGGCAGCTCTCGAACTCCAATATACGAGGTCCAAAGAACCATCGTCGGGTTGCTGTTGAAAAGCTTACAAAGCTTCCATTCAATGATAATCATTTCGATGTCATATCCGCTCGCAGTCTATACGCTATCCTTAAAGTATCCTCGGAGAACGGGGAGGACGAATACGATGCTTGTCTCAAGGAATGCATGCGTTGCCTGAAGCCTGGTGGATACCTTGACTTCTCTCTTCTCGACTCAGACATTGTCAATGCTGGCCCTCGGGGCCAGGCAAAGTCTGTGGAGTTTGGATTTAGCCTCAAGACCAGAGGCTACGATCCCAGCCCCACCAAAGCCTGGCTGGGACGGTTGGGAGGCGCTGGTTTTGTTGGTATCAAGCGTGCATGGATGTTCTTGCCGATGGGTTCTCCTCTCCAGAATGCCCCTGTCAGTCGTGACTCTATGGGCGTAGAGCTGCCACTTGAGTTAGAGGCGATGGTTACTGGGAGTACAAATGCAGTGGCCAGCATCACAGGCTTGGTCGGTAGTTGGGCGTGGGAGAAATGGATGTTGAAACTGGAGATGGAATGTGGTAAAAGTGAAGATTCTCTCCTTGAGGGTATGCATAATATCATTGAAGAAGGGCGAAAGTGCGGCGCCGGCTGGAGGAATCTAAATGGGTGGGCAAGGAAGCCCTTGACGAAGTGAGGATTGGGAAAATGAGAATAGAAACCCCGTTCAATATCTCTTTGCCTCTCTTCTTGAAATACCAGGCGTATTTATTACTCAGATCAATTCGTTGTAAAAATGACAAATTCCCAATGATTTCTCCCACTGTGTCGTGCCCAACACGTGCTATGCCCCGGTGCCTGCTTCAGCAACGGTTTCAAGCCAGAAAATCAAGGCACAAAATTTCCACCAAGGTTCGCGACACAGACTTCTCGCAACCCTACAAGCGACGCAAACGGCAGCAGTCCTCCAGAATGCTGTTCTTCAGGTAGTCTCTACTCTCTGATTTACGACCTCTTGTTTCTTAGGTACCAAGGCTAATCTCTTTTCGACTAGTTTCTTCAAGACTCTGGTCGACCATGAAGTAACCGTCGAGCTCAAAAACGACATCCAGATTCGCGGAATACTGAAGTCGGTGGACCAGTATCTTAATATCAAGCTTGATGATATCACTGTGGTAGAAGAGGTCAAATATCCGCATCTGGTAGGTTTGGGCTGTGGTTTCCTACGGATTTTAGCTGCCTAGGACAAGAACGCGAAGCGGGTGGAACGGCTGGAAGAAGTGCTCCGCGCAAGCTTATTTGCAGGCATATGGACAGGAAGATGGGAGAGCATCATATTTGTGTGGACTGTGTGCTGATAATCAGCTTTGTTAGTCCTCGGTCAAGAATGTCTTTATTCGAGGGAGCGTGGTACGATACGTGCATCTGCCAGGAAGTGCGGTCGATACAGCCTTGCTAGAAGATGCTACAAGAAGAGGTATGTGGATCTGCCACATAGATTACTTGTTTCTCAAAGAGTGTGACTAATAGAGAGGGTATAGAAGCTGCGCAGCAAGCATCCAAGGCGAAATGAGGTGGCCGCGAGGGAAAATGAAGCATCAAGGATATGACGCGTTCTGCATGGAAACAGTTGCCTGAGATTAATCATATGATATGGGAACTCAGCAGACATGAGAGTATGGATCCACTTGAGGCTATAGAACGGTGGTGGGTAGGCAGAGGGAGCGGAGTTGGACGCGGTGCTTAACTGCCAGTCACCCGAACTGGCACTGTCAGTAGATCCCGAGATGTCATTGAATGGCAGCATAACCTTATGATAAATATAATGGCAATTGCTCTCATCAATAAAAGCATGGTTATGATCTATCCTTCATTTTTGACAATTTGGCAACCCAATTAAGGTCACCTGATCACGCGATTTAGTTTCGCGACTGCTTGTCATCGATCAATCCCTCGCTTGAACGCAGCAAGTAATATACTGGTATAACACTTCATATTTAGCTTCAGCTATGGGGGCTTTGAAAACATGTTTCGAAAGCCACGGGAGAATGATTCACTGAGCGCAGATACACCTATTAAACCATCAATAGGCCGAGCTCCTGACGGAACTCAATCCGAAAGGAAGCCTTCGCCGACAATGTCCACGCGCAAGAGTTCCACGAAGCCCCTCACGCCGCAGTCCAATCCAAGGACACAGGTGCCTATAATTGGCAGACAAGGCACGAAGAAGGTTGCATATTCAAAAGCGAGTGGCAAGGCGAACGGCAGCATCCTCAACTTCTTCAAGAAAGTTGATTCGCCAAGTAAGGATGCTGGGACGCTTTTCTTGTCACAAGACAGTGCAGTTGCCCCGCGTTATGACTTGGACCGCACGAGATCGCCCAGTCCTGGCATTTTTGACGAAGAGGAAAGAGAAGACCTTTACAGTGAACTTGATGGCTCGGAGAACCGCTTCAACGAATCTATAGTGTCCGTGAAGAGGCGAAAGCTTAGTGTTGGATCTGAGATCGAGGAGCTTCCTAGTTGGGATTCAAACGGTAGCGATGCAGCTCTGGCTTCTGCCCGGGGTTCGGAGCCTATGGAGAATGGTCATGGACCAGAAGCCGGGATATCAGTTGGAGATGGATGTACATCTCCACCGCCACAAGCCAGAGTCGGGACGACCAAGTCAAACCCACGAAGAATTGGTGGATTTCTGGATGATTCAGAATCTGAGGATGAAGGAGTGGACTTTAAGAATATCGAGCTGGAGAATCAGTCAGGCCTCGAAACAACTTATGACGGTAGTAACTTCGATCAGGATTCATTAGCTCAACAATTGCCTACTGCGAATAGAAGTGCGAAATATCAGCCTGATGAACAATATGAAATACCTATACGCGTGCCAGTCTTTTCAGAGACTGAATCAGTATTATCTATTAATGGAGTTGGCACTCCGCCTTTAAAGAAGGGAAGCACAAGTTTTGATTATTTTGAAGGGTTTGATGATCTTGAAGATTTTCCCGAGGACGATGAATTCGCTGATGGCGAAGAATTTGTGGAAAGGAAATGGATGGAGGAGCAAGTAAGATTAGAGGCCGCCGAGAATGGCTTTACAGATGAAGGCCTAGAATCTGGAATTCCTCAGGATGAGGTTACAGCTTGCTGCCCTATCTGCCAGGGGAACCTCAATGGTCTCACCAGCGATCAGGCTTCGAAACATGTCAACGCTTGTCTTGACGGTAATCCCATACCCATACCGTCGACCGTGAAGGTCGAAGCTGCCAAGACAAAGATGATGCCACCTGGAGCAGGGAGCCGGTTCTCTCGTGCCGCTATTGCCAGACCTGGTCAAGCCAATCCATTTGAATTTGGCAACATTGACGCAGCTTCGTCATCGGCTTTTTCAAAACTCATGTCTTCACATGCGGAGGACATAGCTTGGGCAAATGCTGCAGCTGCAGAGCAAGCTTCTCGTGGAAAGCCTGCCTATCAGCGTACTTGTCCTTTCTACAAAATAATGCCTGGTTTTTACATCTGTGTAGATGCCTTTCGATACGGAGCCGTCCAAGGGTGCAACGCCTATTTCCTAAGTCATTTTCATAGCGATCACTACATCGGTCTGACATCAAGCTGGTGTTATGGTCCGATTTATTGCAGCAAAGTCACGGCCAATCTTGTTAAGCAACAGTTACGAGTCGATCCCAAATGGGTGGTCCCTTTGGAGTTCGAGAGCAAGTTCGACGTTCCAGGGACACAAGGTGTCGCTGTAACTATGATCCCGGCAAATCATTGTCCAGGAAGCTCGTTATTCCTTTTTGAGAAGATTGTTGGAAAAGGTTCCAATCCCAGGATACAAAGGGTTCTACATTGCGGTGATTTTAGAGCATGCCCTGCTCACATTGCACATCCTCTGTTAACGCCCGATATTGTGGACTCAATCACTGGTAAGACGAAGCAGCAGAAGATTGATGTGTGTTATCTGGATACAACATATCTCAACCCACGATATGCTTTCCCGTCACAGGAAGATGTCATCAAGGCTTGTGCAGACATATGTGTAAGTTTGAAGAAAGAGAAAGCCGAAGAGAGTGACACCTGGGAGGTAGTCAAGAAGGAGCGTGCTGGGCTTGGGATGACCAAATTCATTGATGTTACAATTAAAAACAAGGACAGCATTGCAACGGATATCGGTTCGACTAAGTCAGGAGGCAGATTACTTGTAATTTGTGGCACATACAGCATCGGCAAGGAGAGGATATGTATGGGCATTGCACGAGCTCTTGACTGCAAAATTTGGGCACCCCCTGGAAAGCAACGCGTGTGTGCTGCACTGGAAGATCCAGAACTGATGTCAAGAATGACAGACGATCCTAGAGAGGCACAAGTCCACATGCAGATGCTTATGGAGATCCGTGCCGAAACTCTCCAGGATTATCTGAATGGTTACAAGCCGCATTTCTCAAGGGTCGTCGGGTTCAGGCCGAGCGGATGGAATTATCGGCCACCGAACTCCAGGTGATTATTTAGAAATAACAATCTTCAAAATTCCATTAACTGACTTGAGTAGATTTGTAGAAAGCCCAGCGGTGCAAACAGTGCTTACGAGCGACAATTGGAAAAGCCGGTACACTGTGGCTGAGCTTGTTCCCCAACGAGGTAGTACGCGCGAAGCATCGTGCTTTGGAGTTCCATACTCGGAACATAGTAGCTTTAGGGAGCTCACTATATTCTGTTGTGCATTACGGATTGAGAAGATCATTCCAACGGTCAACGTAGGCAGTGCAGCTAGCAGGACTAAGATGAAGGCGTGGATTGATCGGTGGATGAGTGAGCGGAAGAAGAATGGTGTAATAAAGCTTGGAGATGGGAACGGAGAAGTGAGGTGGTAGAGTAGGAGCGCTTTGGATAAAGACAATCCGGATGGAAAGTCCAAAATGGTAAAACATCATACACCCAATGGCACTTGCAACATGGAATGCCACGCCGGTGCAATAATCATGATCCAGATCGTCGCGTCTGGTGTCCTAAGTAAAGAAGTACCAAGATAGACGGGCTTAAAATTTCCTCGTGGATGCCAAACTCGCCTCTGCTAGAGCGCTCATTACCTTCGGGTCGGTCACCTCCACTGAACTGGACCCTCACCAAAACAGAATAGCTTGTGCCTGAAGCCCATGTTCACAACGTAAGTTGGTGCTGCATGAAATCCTCTATGGAATAGGAGTATTATGCTTTCGTCTCCTATGAAATCCCTCCTGCATTTCAGCTATCGCTGCCTGCCTACTTGACTACTTGAAAATACCTGTAATCTGCTCATTCTATCAATCAAACTTTCCATACATCTCCATTTACCTTTCCGCACCTGTCTCCTGTACTCTTGTCAATAATTTTACTGTTTGTTATGCTAAAGAAAGAATTAACTGAGGACTTCTCTAAGCGCTCTCGGAGCAATAAAGATATTGTTAATGGCAAAAGAACTAATACGGTGGGTAGTTATAGACGCCCTTGGGCCTATAATATCATTAAGGCCCATCACCTGATTTCCTGCAACTGATGCCTGTCTAATGCACAACCTCAAATAGATATGAAATTGGACGTCCAGGACGGCACACCGTACGACGCGAATTGGAAACATAGGAGGTATTTCATCCACAAATTGTTCTTTTCTCTTCAGTGTGCTTTTTGCAACACCAACCTCGTTCCTTATAGGAACATCGCCATCATTGAGATAGAACATCAGGGCAAGCAATTGTGGTGGTAAACAGTCCTGCCACCCATACACAGAGGACGAAGAGCATGAGAAGCAATCAAGCCGGATGACAGCTATACTCCTAATGACATCTGTTGAGCTGATCTATCATTGTGCAGCGCGCAAGCTTGATAGCTAGGACTAATGGTCAAGCGCAATTGGTTCGATAATGCAGAAGAATCCTCTAAGTCCTATTGCCTACCTCTGCAATGCCGTGCTCCCTGGTGCTGGTCTAGGTCTTGAAGGGTGAATTAACAGTACAATGCTCAGATGATTCCAGTACTGACCTGTAACAGCTATGTCCTCTTCTCGATCGGTAATCCACTACCACCTTCAAAGCTGCTGCATGGCCAACATGCTAGAGTGCATCAAACCCGAATTCGGTGTGCAACCCTCGGTGGATCGCTGCCGTATCTTATTTAGAAGTTGTTGGCATTATCGTTGGTCAGATAATTGTTGGAATTCTAGGTGATTGGTAAACCTCCTTTGCCCTTCTTGAGATCCAACCTAATGGTATGTACAGCCAGGTTTGGACGTCGGTTAGATTTAGTGCAAAGACGCGGGTATCATGTTCCTTGGTCTCCTGATGCTTACTGCTTCGTGGAGGACGAGTCTAAACGGCTGGATTATATACTACGCCTGGTCTTTGTTCTTCTATAGTTTTGGTGTAGATGGCAAATATCCAATGACCACCACCGCGGCCATGAAGAACCTTACTGCTACTAGTCGTGTGTCAGCCAGAGAAGGTCGTCTACATCACAGCTAAAAGGTGACACTTGCCTTCCTGATGCAAGGTTAGGGTCGATTTGTCAATCAGACCATCCTTTATTCCACTACTTCTCGTTTTCAATAGTAGAAACGATTATGACCTTCACGAAGTAAGAGTGACTCAGTAAGTCTTCCAGATTTCCTTCGCCATAGCTGCTGTCAGTACGCTGTGGCTTGTTTACCGTCGCGTCTACCAGATACCTTTGGCGAGCCATCAGCTGAAGATCGCCAAAAAGGCTACGAATGTCACTGGATATGATACTAAATCTCTTCGTCTTACATTTACGCAGTTTGGAAGCCGTCTGATTGTAACTTCGGGTACATGATTCTGTAGCGACTTTTTTCTTCTATGGTAACAAATTGTTCCAGTTATTCAAGATGCATTAGACTTAGCGGATATACTTGTGAGTATAATTACGAGCTTCCACCAAGGAGAGGGCGAGTGCTGAATTAGAAAGGTTGCTCATACTACAAAAACCCCGTTCTCTGTCACCCTCTTCTCAGTCTCAAGCAGCCAAGCTCCCCCTTGTGGACCGCTGGCATCTAAGCTCACAGTGGTTTTTCTCGCATTGCTTATGACTTTAATCGTCTCGCCTATGTTCTTATAGTCCGTCTCACATGATATAACATCGGCTTTGCCCACCAAATCGTCACCTGGGGTTGGCCCATTGCTGCTCGCACGAGCTTCCGTTGTCGTCGGCTTTGAAATTGAATTAGGCTTTATCTCCAGATGCGGAAATGGTAGGTAGCCTTCCTTGACAGGTATCAGGATTATAGGGAAGCTGTAACTCTTGACCGGCGCTTCATCCTTCGAGGATGGAATCCTGAAATGTCCCTTTCTTTTTCCACCGATTAACCACGTATCTGTTGAAGCTGAGACGTCATAGACAAAGTCTATTTCACTAGCTGCTTCCGAAACACTTGCACCAGCTTGAGATGACCGCGTCTCGCTTGAATGCTTCGAGTCCCACATTCTTGTCGTCTTGATTTTTAGGGTTGCCGCTATGGGCTCATTAATCACTGCGACCGTTTCACCGACTGTCGAGGCCTTATGTGGGATTTTAATATCTGCTGTATGCACCGCAGTGACGGACGGAACATCAACAGGAATAATAATTGATTTGCTCTCGGCAATCATCTCATCGGACGTGTTCAAAGGCACTAACTGAATGATCGTTCTCTGTTCACACCACGTCTGGATCCAGCGGCTGAGCAAAGACGAGATATCTTCCTCTTGACCGCTGCGCCTACCAAGGCCAGAAAAAAATTCGCTCCAGTTGATGCCGGAGAGTATCGATGTAGAGAGCTCTCCTGTTAAAGCAGTTCGCTCAAGAACATAAGGCGAAAGCCTCGAGTGCAATTGTGAGATTAATGTTGGTATTATGAGGCGACTGTACTGGTGCAAAGGCGTTTTGGCAAGTGCGTCACTCAGTTCAGAAGTGACTGCATCGTCAATCTCCTCTTCAAGACAAACGTAATGGATAATTAGAGATAAAGATGATCGGTCTTTTTTGCGAGTACCAGAACTGCTGCTCTGCACTTTCTGAGAAGTACGCTTAGTGATTTTGTACAGCAGAGACGCTGGTTGGCGGGGGAAGATCACGACCGGGTTAGGGAGATCACCGCCATTACATGCCTCAAAGGTGATTGATTGTTCAAGCTTTGATTTTAATAGCCGGAGGGGACTGCTTGTGGCGGAGGAGATGGTAAATTTGGAGAATAGTGCCTTATGTTTGAAGACATCTTGTACGTTGACACCGAGCGGTAACATAATGGATATGCTAGGATTGTTTGCGAAGTAAAATGTGCCCTTATCGGTAGTATATGATATCTCGAGTTTGAGTGAGATGTCGTTGACATCGTTCTCGAGATTGAATGGTACTAGAATCTTGACCTTAGATTCTGGTTGTAACGCACCAAATCTTATGACGCCCGGGTCGGACCTTTTAGATACCTGGAGATCGTAGTCGACTACTTTCACATCGCTTGTCTGGAGGCGAAGACCAGCAGTCGCTGCCCGAACATGTAGCTCGCCACTCGAGACATCGTTCCACCCGCTAGAGAGCTCGATCCCTAGAAACCGGGTACGATCCAGATGCAGGGACCTCGACGCGAATAACTTCAAGTCGAAAGCGTCCGGCCGTTGGTATAGGAGAAGACGAGGGCATTTGAAAAACTTTGGGCCGTTAATTACTGGTTGAGTGGTTGCTTCTGACTCGTATGACAAGATCAGTCTGCTGGCATTGAGCACAACCTGCTTGACCACATATGTTCCAGGAATAATGACCTTTGTAGCCTTAGTACGACGCTTCGATGAGAATAGAGGAACAACTTACATTGCTGCACAAGTTCAGTCTCGAAATGCCATTCTTGAATACAACCATCTCTTCAGTCTCCAGCCAGATATCTCGCCCCTGCCCACCAGCGACCGGCACCATGCGGGCCTTCGCTTTCTCAACCTTCAAATCATCCGTTAGCAAATAACGCATTTTCAGCTGCAACATGAAGCTGTCCCGATCCTCATGATAGATGACATTCTCATCAACCTCGACATTGGCAAAGAAAGTCTGCAATGACACATGAGTATCACGCTGCAATGTCGGTATAACTGTCATCAGCTCCTCAAGATAGCCATCAACGGAAACATTCTCGTCATTCTCCAAATTACTTCTCATCCCAATTCTGATTGCGGATCTGCGTCGAAGTCTCTCTTTCTCTACGGCAGCTCCCTTCGCAAGAAGCTTGAGCGTTACACGGACATACTCATCAGTCTGCTTGAGTTTTTTCAGGCATTTTGTATACATGACCAGCATACACATCTCAATACCCTCCCAGCCGCCCTCGCCATAAAAGGGTGTCATGCGGTAGAAGTATGAAGCTGCTGCTGCGTAATCACCGAGATGGAACTTGAGAATGGCAAGGTCGACCATCTTAGTCTGAACAGATTGAACATAATCTGCTACCGTATAATGGCGCAAAGCCTTGTCAGTGAGGATTTCGTAAAGTCGATAAAAATCGTCTTCATTGTCAAGACCAGTACGAAGAAGCTTATTGTCAATTCCATGTAGCGATGGTTGTATCTTGGCAACCTGTGGCTGCTTTTGCTCATTCTGCACACCATTCTCGTTAAGGTCCACGTCTTCCATCTCATTGCCTTGTCCTTGAATCTCCGCTATAGCATTCCATCCGACAGGCCAACCACGCTCACTCCCTAGCCGCTCTAAAACACTTCGAGAGAGTACGTAGAGCTCTGCCCGATGAGCTGCTAACTCTTCCAGGCCAGTCTTAATGAGAGCAGACCCAGACTTAGAAGCATCGGCTTGATCTGGTACGCTGGCTCGCTGGCCAGGGAATATACCTGGGCTCGGTGGCTCTCGTGAACTAACTCTAAGAGAGGTACTTCTTGCTGGGTGCATCATTGTCTTTGGTTCCGGGATAGCAGCTTTCGGCTCCTGTCCGTGAATGGACATTTTACTGCCAGGTGGTGCAAGGGTTGAAGGGGGTATTGGAAGGGATTTTGTCGATGTCAAGGCAAGAATCTGCTGTGCAACAGCGAATATGAAGGAAGATACCAAGTTTTTAGTGACTTCAATAGTAACTGGGTCACTAATCATTTCGGAGTCATCCGACTCGTCTTTCGAGTTGCCCTGTTGTCTACGATGCCTGTCTGACGCCAGCAGATCTTCCCGCATGATGTGTGACATTGACGCAACGAAATCCAATGCCCTCCGACAGATCTCACCTAACATCGCAAGGTTTTCTGTGTCCTCCGCTGGTTGTTTGGGAGCTTGTCTTGCTGCAACACCCTGCAGACTGGATTCACGCTGTTCCTTTAGCTTAGCCAGTAATTCTTCTCGAGAAGACCATGCATTAGCCATTCGGAGTAGCAGGGAAAGCTGGCGGGCAAACAGATAACACCGAAAATCAAAGATCGAGATGTTGTTTGCTAGAATTAAGTCTCGGTAATTCTTTCTGCTTGCACTTAAGGGTATTTCGTCCTGATCATAACCTTCGTATGCAGATTGTAGATCGATGGGCCCATCAAGATCTTCCCCATCAATGCCCTTGTCATTATGCACGGCTGCTCTGCCTCGCTCTAAGTGTTTCTTGAGATCTTCGGTGTATGGGAGAAACGAGCCACCGTGCTCAGTTCCAGAGCCAGCTATAGCTTGCTCTCTAATAATAGCATCAAGACCGACTGCAAGCTCGTCATACCCTACAAGGGCATCCTCAACTAAACCTACGCTTTCAAAACCTCGCGCTAAACCCTCTTTTAATACAAAAAAGGTACAGAAGTTCCAGCCGGGCAGTGCGCGTTGTGCGTCTTTTTCACTTATATCATCCTCATATTGACTAACTCGCATATCAAAAGATGCGAGAATCAACGACTTGAATTTTTGAATCAGATCAGACCAAGCCTCTGCATTCTCTTGCGCAGTTTCTGTGTATGTACCAGGAATTGCCGGGACAACACGCGGTAACAGATCATAAGGAACGTCATTAATTCCGATCCTGATCTGTGCGATTCTGTCAACGGCAGATTTGGAGGTACCATTAAAATCAGCTCTCAGCTTTTCGAGTATAGTAGAGGACCCTTTCGTACTTGTTCTTGGCTGTGTAGCCGCGGCAGTATTCGGTATAATAATGTGCACTATAAGCCATTCGTATGCGTCATGATTTTCTTGAGCACTGGTCTTTGTGGTGCTCTGGGCAGGCGGAGTGTGGTCCTTAATCCACTCACGAGCCTGTTTTCGAGCCTGCGACTTGTAGGTTTCATTATCATCGCACCGAAGGAGGAACACCTTCAAGTACGGTGTCTGCCTTAGCCCTGGTATCTGATGTCGACGCTCCTTTACATTCCCTCTCGGAAGGCCAGACCTTGAATCCGACCTTTCCCTGTCAGTGCTGGGCTTTCCAAGCGCCTGAGTGCGAAAGCCATCATCGCCACTAGCTCCAGAGTCGGAACTTTTAACTCTTGAGAGGTCTGCCGTACTTGAAGACGAGAGAGGCCTTGTCTCCGCCGAAGGGACTAGGTCGATATGGATGGACTTGATGGATCGCAGAGGCCCCGTGTGCGATTCCCAATGAAGGTCACGCAGTGGCAATCGTTGGAGGAGGCCCGGCGACAGGAGCTGGTATACTCCAAATGGGTCAAAGTACTCAACTATGAAGCGTGGTCAGCAATCAAAGCTTGCACTGTGCTGAAGCAATAGAGTGATACCGGTGACTTTGGAACTCGAAGCAAGCTGTTCCATTTCGAACAGCTAGGCATGCCAGTTCACGTCATTTTAGACCAAGCTGATGAAGTCCCTCCCACAAGTAACCTTAGATCAATAAGTAAAAGACTTGCCTACGTTTACTCGTGCTGCCTCATTCTTCAGAAAGAGTTGTGACCAAAGGCGGTGAACATAGAATTGCATTTCTGCCGGACATAACCCACTACCTTTGACGCGAGATACTCCATGGCTATCCTCAAAACTATATTAAACAGATATGTATCAATTAGAAGCCAGCGAACACGAATCTATGGCGTCTTGGTCAGTTATAATCTTGATAATACAAGCTCCTCTCTCTACCCCGCTTCTGGCTGCTTAATGCCTCCTTCATCTGATCCATGTTTCCTTGGGCTTTTCGATTTCTAGACATTCCTTTTCAAATCGGGTGATCACCCATCCAACTTTCCTTAAGTAGACCTAGTCAATCGAGATATACCTTCAACTCTGTAGCAAGATGCAGGCTGTCTCACTTTTGACGGTTGGCTTTTTAGCATCCGCCTCCCTGCCCTACCTTTTGAACGGACTCTTGTTGACAGGGCTACAATTCTGTCACACAATAAAATCGACGATTGACGGTCCAATCGTTGGCCTGGGATACGGAATATATCGGGGATATCTTAATGCTACTTCAAAACTGAATGTCTTTAACGTGTATGGAGTGGTCCTCTGTCATGCACAGTTTGCACCCGGACCGTTGACTACATCAGCACCGTATAAACAGCTAACTAACCCAAGCAATTTGATGGAGCATACTGACGTGGCCCAAGAGACGCGTGCCAGTACCAAATGTTGAATCTGAACGTGTACGACAGGCGGCATACCGGTAGCAGTACTGTTCGGGGCAGCCGATACGTATTTTGAGTTTCATGCAGTACCCTGCCCCACATCTAACAATCGTGGACGCGTAGGCTTTCGAAGGAGGTAGGGGAGCAAGATGTATGCTTGTTAGGCTACTACAGTGGAGTTATTACCTGAATATATTGTAGTTGTGAGGGGCGTGGAGATATAAAAGATAAAAATTCGAGCAGTAAGTAAATTCCTTACGAACACAAAGCATAGACGTGATAGGTTACGGAACTCTCCTTTCCTTTAGGATAATGCCGCGTATTTCAAGGAAGTTAATCACTTTAAGCAGTTGAAAGAGTCCTTGTGATTTTGAAAATAAAGGAAATTGATCAAGTATGTACAATACATAGAGGCTCAAATCAAGTTATCCGTGAAGTGAAGACGAGATCTGAGTTCGACTTGCTTTGGCTTATAGTACAACAGGCTGGATCTCGAAGTTTGTTCCACCTCCACCTCCACTTCCCAACCATTCCGGTAAGAGAAAAGATCGTAAGATCTATTATCCCGTAGCTCAGCCACAGGCAAAGGATTTTTGTGCGAATATTGACCCAAATGTGAGACTGCTGAATGACTGTTATGCAAGGTGCCAGTGGCCGATCCGGCCATAGTGATGCTGATCCTGACCTGACGGAAAGGGCGAAATGAACAACCAGCTGGACGGACTATCGCACATCAAGTGGACAGGGAAGATACAGAGCAAAGTAACAAGAATGTGCATTGACGGTCGACGAAAGCCCCCAGTGCCTCCTCATCATGACATCTCGAAAATACCGCTGCCCACACGCCTGTCTCAAGATGTATCAACACAACCACCGCTGGGATTTCCCGCGCTGTCTCAGTGCAGACAAGGTACAGGTAACAATTGACATAAAACATTATCCACATCAATATAATAGGAACGAGTTAGGTATTTCGAAGGATATTTGGTGTCGCAAGCCAGGAGGCGAGTTGAATACACCGTTCCGGCCAGGCAATAATCTATTCTGAGATATTGATCGACGGAGACGTACATGGTCGAGGGGCTGTCAGAAGAATTGTGTTGTGGCCAGAAATCCACTGGAGGAGGCAAGACGAGAAATAGGAAACAATAGTGACGATGCCACATATCTTGGAGATGCGAAAGTTCCAGGGTATGCATAGAAACAGAAGACGCCAAACAAACAGAATTCTCAAACGCCTATGATGATGATAACACATAGGTTGCAGTGCCCGTAACCTCCACCTTTGCACTGTTAGCAAGAGACCCAATTGGATTAGTATGTGTTAAAGACTTACTGTGCAGCCGCTTGGGTCAGAGACTCCATTGTTCCAGTATTGACCGTTTGAGTATGAACAAGATCCGCTAATATCACCTGTGATGGTGATAGAGAAGCCAAGACTGCCGGACGGATTTGTAGGTGCATTCTGAAACAGTGAGATGAAGGTCGTACCCGCAGGACCCTTTCCAACGCCCATATTGACAGGAGCCCAATTGCCGATATTGCCGGGAGCCCCGTACCAATTGCCAGGAGCATCAGCTGATTGCCATTGGCATCCAACATCTACATCCACTCCTGTTGGGTTGATATAATATTGTGCGGAGGTGAAGTCGCCCTCCCACATGTAATAGTTACTTGCATCAGGGCAAGTAAGCTGGTATGTCTGCCCTGGTTGGGCGCTCAAGGGGACAGTCTCGGATTCCGTGCCAGGATAATCGGTTCGGCAGATAGCTACTACTCCGCCTAAGTTGTTCTGGATCTGGACTTGTCCAGTACCGGTGATACATAGTTGCGGAACGGAAGGCCGTGACAACTCAAGCATACCGTCGGCATTGCAGTACAGTCCGCCAATTGATTGGCCAGTACTACCTTGAGCAGATGGCCATTGAGACTTTTGGTAACCAGGCGGACAAGCGTAGGAGCAGAATGAGTTGGAGGTACAAGCTGAATTACTGCCGACTGCGGCCGTCGAAATGTAACTGATTGATGAATCGCCGGGGCTGTAATCGGGGGTATTCTGAATGCCAATCCACCCATCAAGCCCAAGCCAATCTGCGGCGACTGGGCCATAGGCAGAGGGAAAGGTAGAGCAAGGGATTGTACCACTAGGAAATTCACTATCCAGACCCGTACCACCGGAACTGCTCGAAGATGAACTGCTTGATGCTGCCGGGCTGGAGGGTGCTGCTGCTGGAGTCGTGGTAGAGGTCGCCGGCGGTACATAAGTTGAGGTGGGTTCGACAGAGCTCGTTGTTGACTGCTGGAAGAATTCTGCAGCTTCAGAGGAGGACGACGACGAACTTGTGCTCGTCGAAGACGTAGTCGAAGTTGTACTGTCCGGCACTAGTATATAATAGCCTGCAGCAATTCCCGCGGCTACTGCAGCAGGATCGAGATCTTGTCCGTTGAGTTCATAGATAGTCTCTGTGGGACCAGCAACCACGGTAGTCACCATGTCGGGAGCGCGAATCTCAACTGGGGAACCGACATGTCTGTCTGCGTGACGGTGACCATGGCGATGGTTTTGGGCAGCAGAAACAATGGTAACTGTGCCAAGAATGGCGAAATGTGAAAGCTTCATCGTGGAGAAGCGTATCCCTGAATGTGGTTGAAGGCTAAATGATCGACAGCAGTCTTTCAAAGACCTTAAGAAGCGACCGATGTCGTGTGCTAATACTCAACGAATGTAGGTATTCTGCTCGAAAAGCTTCTCTAACCGTATCCTATAATCAATATTGTCAGCTCTCTCTCATTCCAATGGCTTCAATTGCGCAGATATGGATCCCGAGGCCGATGGCGATCCAGCCATAGAGCCATTTCGCGCAGATGAATGGAGGGAAACATTCGAGGATTGATGAAAGTGCGATCGGAGACATACGTTGACAGGTCGACTGTTCTTAAGGGGTAAGCTTTTCGCGATTGAGTTTGATTTTAGGTAGCGTCGGATTTTGTTGTTACGTCGAGGGCGATAAGTAGCTGTGATTCCAAATGAATGTGGTAGAGAGTCAAGACTCTCAGGTCGGAAAGGAATGTAGAGAGGAAGAGAGTCGCGGAGGTTTTGACGACCGTGAACGACGACGGCGACGACGATGTTTCTTGAGGGAGGTGGAGGTGAAGAGGCAGGAATAAGGAAAGGGAGACGTAAGATGAGATGCGCTGTGATTGGCAGGAGGGAGATTTAGGCGAAGACGCTATATGCAGCACCCCTGTTGGCCCGGGTGACAGGACATTGAGATTCGAAACAAGGATGCCGGAGGGCTCAGGTTTGCGGAAAAGGGTCGAAAATAATAAAAGAAGAGATTACTGGGGGGGGAGAGACAAAGTCAGAGCGTTGCTGCTAATTTTCTTTGCGACACTGTACTTTGTCACACGTATAGTCTCTTTACATATGATTTCCGTGAGAAACTGGTCCGCATACATAGGTAGCTTGTACGGTGCTACCTCACAGGCTTAGCTGCACTACCTACTTGCTCTGAAAGAATGCTACTTTCTATTTGTAGGCATCAATCTGTCCCGGAGCGCTTACTTGATTGGTGGGCGAAAGGCTCTGATCTTCAATTTCGGTACAGCACTGGATTCTTGAACGCGCAAGCAACAGCTTCTCCACAGATGACGAATGAGCTGCGAAAGACGAGCTTCATTTCATTTATAGTCAGGCAACGATGGATACAATTACTTCGATATCGAGTGGTGACAATAATCTGCCGCTCATACAGTTCTTCCCCTTGAGATATCCATTTCAGGGTGTGCGGAGAGAGGTTTCGTTGATCAACAACTTCCGGCATTGCCACTACTATAGTTTCATGTGTGAGGCCACGATGAGGGATTCTCAAGCTGAAGGATGATCCTCTGGTCGCACGCTTTTCAATACTGTCGCACGCAATATGGTTGAAACAGTACTTCGTACCCGCCTAATTTCACTCATTCGACCACTGCAACTTTCAAAGGCCGAATTGTGCTGACTCATATTAATAGCCTCAACAAGCACGACAAAGTATGGGCTTCATACGTACTTCGTATCCTGAAAAGTAATCGTGAAATAAGACTGCAGTTGGTGTTGAGCTGCGATAGTCGAATTCTCCCCAGCGGAAATGAAGGGACCTTTGGAATACTAAAATTACCAACCCCTGGCTAAAATCCAGGCACAGTCCTTTGATTGGCCGAACATAGCGCCCTAATTTAGACATTTATGCAGGTCAATGCACGGATAATGCAGATCCTTTTTCTCTTGCATCTGAAGACACTTAACAGGGCACGTGAGAACAGTGATGTCACCGATCTGACCTAAAATCTCACGCTATGCGAACAGCTTTCTCTCTGTTGTCATAAATGTCTGCGTACCTCGCCTTAAACAGCCGCAACGTTTCATAGCTTTCCAAAGGAAAACAAAGTCTCAATTTTAAGGCAGCCAAGCCAAACAAGGGGCTACGCTTGCTATAGAATCTCCAACCAGGTGTCAATTACCCGGCATTATAAATTACATGGCATTTGAAGCCCCTTTGTACCACCTTGGCCTTATAACTGTAGTATATCTCACGCTCAATGTAGGTTCATTCCTCTATCACTACCTTCGTCCCTCGTCGCTCATGCGATATAAACATGGCGCCGAATCCTGGGCTCTTATCACCGGTGCTAGCGACGGAATCGGATTAGGCTTTGCAAAAGAGCTCTGCCGCAAAGGGTTCAATGTCATCTTTCTCGGGCACATACCCGATGAACTGCAAAGTGATGTTGGAGCGTCAACCGCCAAATGCAAAGATCAGGACCTTGGTGGCGAACGCAATCTATGTCTCTCGAGAACAAATTGAAGAATTTGTTGCAGAAATCAAAGACCTTCATATCACGATTCTTGTCAATAACATCGACGGCCTTCCTCTCAAGGGGTCATTCTTCAAGCCGTTCATGGAGTATACTATGGAAGAAATCGACGACACCATCTATCTCAACAGTCGATTCATGGCCAGGTTAACTCGTGTACTTCTGCCTATCCTAGTCCGGAATGGCCCATCGCTTATACTGTAATAAACATGAGTTCAGGCGGGCAAGCGGGTTTGCCATACCAGGTCATGTACTCTGGAACCAAGGCCTTTGTCTCTTGTTTCACCGCCGCTCTTAGCATGGAGGCCAAAGTCGAGAAGCTTCCAATAGAATTGATAGCATTTACCCCTTTGAGTATCCGCAGCAGAGGCCATCGTGTACTTCTTTCTTGGGCTGTGCCTTCGGCGGACAAGTGGGCAAAGAGGCGCTAGGCAGGGTGGGCTGTGGCCACCTAGTTGTCCCTGGCTATTGGAGACATGCATTGCAAATATTTATGCTTGGGAGCCTTCCTGAAAGCATAAGACAGAATGCGTTGGCTGATGTAATGAAGATGAAAGAGACTCAGGATCCCTGCATTCAAAAGTCTGGCTCCATACAGCCATTCGTTGCTCTAGTGCCATGTCCAGGCTCGGCACCTTACTCTTCAGTGATTGCAGCGCAGAGAGGGAGCCGTTAGAGAACGCCTGGTTTTGTTGCTTACACATAGCATCCTTAGCCCATTTCTTAAAGGTTACCGCCATTCCGCTCTTGCTTGAAAGCTTCTGTACAGCTGATATGGATATGAATTGCTCAATGTCTTGGATATTGAGTGTAGAAAAGTATACAAACTTGGTGATGTTACAAGACGTTGGAGAAGTTTTAACGCATCTGGCGAAGACGACCAAGTTTCGTGCTTCAAACTTTTAACACTCCATAAAGTGCTGTTAGCTTCATTCACAAAGCCAATTTTTTCACGAAACCATCCAACAGTAATCGTAGTCACAGTTGACGTAGGTTGCGCTATATTGGCGGGAAAAGTTAGCATGTATAATCCTCCAATTAGGTATTCCGCTTACACTCACTCTCTTCAATGTTATTGACTGCCAGGTTTACATGCTAGTTCCCAACATTTAAAACAGTAGTGTCCTTACTAACATACAAGGAGTAGTACTATGATTTGTGTGATTGATTACAGGACGCGGGGGATGAGACTAGTGCGAACACGAAGATGTTCACAGATTCTTGATAACCCATTTTCACTTCATTGATTTTATATTTTTTGTTTATAGCCTTTTCCTCACTTTCTGATCTCCCCCTTTCTTCATCACATAACTTCCACATTCTGCGCCTTGTAACAATACGTCTGATTCTGCTCAAAGGTTTGAGCCACCAGAATTAGTCCGTTCTCTCCAGCCGCAAGAGACCGAGTCCCTGGCGTCTGTCCCACCGTTGACAGTCGCTGTTCCCTTCCAACACCCGTCCCACCGTAACCCTAACGCTAACTCTATAATGCAAGGTCTGAAACCTCTCCTCCCACGGCTCCTGCTGCAAGATTTTAAGCTGCAGAGGTCTTTGGCTGCGTATACGGGGATGATATGTGAAACTCATCTGCAATTCACTCCTATGCATTATTAGAGGAAGTGCTAATTTGACTCCTTACAATAGCTTATAATTATTATTCTCGTACCTCGTAGCCCTGTAAGGTGACTTGCAGAGTGATATTAGTACAGAAACCCTTTCTAACAGCCTGTCCGTGACTCACCCTTTACAGCTCCTTGAACTTGGCATGCCGCATTGACATGCATTTCACCTTATATTTCATGTGAGTCTGTTGTGAGGAAAAGCTCGTTGGTATTGTCTGCGCCATAGTCTATAGACTAAATGCGAGTGTGAGATTCTCCCTCCCCTAGAAAAATTCAGCCTTTTATGTTATGCCTTTGTCTTGCTTGCTCCCAGCGAACAGACTCTTGCTCGCAAAATCGCTTCATCAAGGTCGACTGAAAGGTAATCTGGCGAGAATTAATATGGAACGCGAACACGTTTGCATCCAACAACTTCTCCCCAATTATTCTCTCTGCCAGTTCAAAATAGGTAAGATCGGAGATAGATCCCTTCTTTAAAAGCTCATGCACAACTGCCTCTCCTTCTTTGTGATAACGATATTCAGGAAGAATTTCAGCGATTTTAAGTTCGCTTTCAGCATCGTAGAACATTTGCTCGCGCACATCTGTGAAAGTAATAAGAATCTAAAACTGTTTACTATATAGCATACTATACACCTGCATTGAAGTGCGCGATTTCTCTGGATTTCATCTGCGACCTGCTTAAGGTGAATCATGCGGCCACCAACAAGCTCGTAAATTTGTGCTGCCTGCTCGTTGTCGATCTTCTGAAGCGTGAGGTACTGAAGAGCTTCGTCTTTGCTTACATCAGAAATTTCGACGATCTCCCCATGTCTTGACCACGAGCTTCTCTCTGTAGTATTTAATTAACATAACGAGTAACAAACGAATGAGACTGCAAACAAGAATAACTTACCTATCATATGACGCGGTACGTGGCTTTCGCTCGACACAAACACGACGGTGGCTGTTCCTTGGTCAGTAGCACGCTTCGCATAGTCCTGAATCTGTTCTAGCTGTTTCTCGGCGAGTCTATTCGCATTGTCGATAATTAAGACTGGGATTTTCTTATACTCCTGCTCATACTTGATGGCGGCATGGGAGAAAGTTTCCCAAACCTCTTTGAGAGACAGCGCTGCTAAAGTGTTAGCCTCAAGCAATGCTAACTTGAAGAGAATAGCCTTAGTTACATTTGTTAGAATCGATAACCGGATCCGATTTGCACCCTAAAGCCTGTTGAATGGCTTCAGCAAGGTCAATTGGTGACTCGTTCACAACGGGCACGTCAACGTATATTACACCCTTAGGCTCTTTCAAATCCTTTACAGCGAGCATAATCAGACTTGTCTTTCCAGTTCCGTGCTCTCCGATAAGAAAGGGATAAGAAAGAGGTTCTGACGTGGGTGTGATGAGCGTCCTGACTTCGTCGGTGACAGCTTTACGTGCTATGATATTTTTAATTACTACCCGAAATTCAGGTCCCTTTCTGAGCTTATCATGGATTGCAAATTCGCGCGCAGATTAGTGTATACGTCTCCGACGTTCTTTGTACCAATCTGGGAGCCACAGTTCCTGGGTGACATATACGACGATACCCTTTGGTAATCAGCATATTTCAATTGACAAAATAGAACCTGCACCTACAATACCACCTATGACCAAGACCCTTGCCCAGACCTTTGACCATGTAGAAATCAGGGGGAACCGGTTCTTATCCTCACGCTTAGATAATTGTGAGCCCTTAGCAGATCCGGAGTCTTTTGGAAGGGGAGGAGCGGGAGTAGATTCCGAGTAGGATCTGGACCTGAGAATCGGCGGAGACCTGACCTGGCAAGGCATGGCGATCTGGCGAGATGGTTGGAGGAAGCGAGGCTGTCGGAGGAGACGAGCCTGAATGGCTGAATTGACTGTGAATTTACATGCCATTGTGACAATAGTTGAGTGGCCCGGAGAATGTCACATGTTGGCTCAGCTAGGGATGTACAAATACGGTGAACGGACGGATTCTGGAACGAGACGGCTGATGATTTGGGTATGCTTTCGATATGGAACGTCCTCCTGGGTCTTGAGCTCTCTTTGACTTTTGGCTTGGTATATGTGAGACCTTCGTCTCTCTTCGAGGGTACCTTTGCGTTCGAGTATTCGAAGGTTGTCGTACAGCACGTAGCCGTCTTGTTGTCACCGTTCAGGAGAGTGAGACGCTGTGGATGGCTAAATTAGTGATCCGCTTTTGCATTTTACAGGTATCGTAAAATAGGGTCGCATTTTTACGTTACAGGTAACAGAAGGATTGTTACGAATCACCATACAAATTGGTAAAATGGGAATTTGTATGGAGAATAGTAGTGAAATGCAAGTTTTAGGTTAGGAAACCCTCATTTTGGGATTGAAAAGTCTTATTTCGCACATATCTTTAGTGGACCTGGTATGGTAATTTTACTTTTCCATTCTCCCTAACCCCTTCCAGCAAGACTTTGGCTGGATAAATACTCGCACGTGATATTCCTATCTATAATTGGTATAGTAGATATTTTCTAGCCAATGATAGGCCTTGCACAAAGTCACATGATCTCGTAAGTTTACGGTAAAATAGATCTATTTTACCTATTTTACGGTAAATGCGGACCACTACGGCTAAATAGCCCCACCTGGTAAATAGAACCTGTAGAGGGGTGATGATCCCTATAGGGCGGATGAGGGGTGAGGGACCTCTTGCGATGACAACTAGAGGACATAACTGTGGATTTCGGTTGTGATCCTGGGACCTTAAAGCGTTGCTACCATGTAATAACTTGCTTTACTGGACTCAAGAACAGCACTCACAATGATCAATAGACTTGATATTGTGGTGTCACGTCTGAAGGGCAAGTACAGGAAGAAGCAAATTTAAGGTAATGCCGAGCCTAAGCGAGTATGAAAGCCTCAGGCAACAGCATAGGTCGAGGAAGGGACTAACCTTCTAAAAGCAGGGTCCCTTTCGCAAAATCCCTTCTACAATTTTACTAAGGCATTTCCTTCGCTGTCATCGCGGTGAAATCGGTAAGCCTAGTCCTAATGCAGTGAATCAGAGTTCGTGGGAGTGGGACTACTGAATCGCGTGGAAATGATATGGTGTAACAGAAGCCTTCGTTAGCATAAGATCAATCTCAAGCGAGAGAAACGCTAGTGGAGGTGCGTGTAGTATATGCCACTGCTATATAATCATACCTAAAAAGACCAGTATGACTGTTAAAAGCTTCTTATATCGTGTCCATGGAAAATCCACCGAATTCCAAAGCGTATATCTCAAAACGTCCTTAGTCATAATCACCTCTTGGGAAAGCCCTTAAACGCTTCTGATGGCCCAAGTCCAAATGATGCAGAATGCCCTTCTGCGGATGCTTAACACTATACACGACCTTCTCATGGCCATGGTCATCCAGTAGCTTGCAGATCTCGTCGCCATCCGCAGAAGTGCCAACCGGGCCAAGGCGATCCACAATGGGCCGCAGGAGGCGCGCTGTGGCAATGTGGCTGTCATCCTTGACGATGACCAAGTTGGCGACCACACTAACAATAATGAAAAGGATAAGCTGTGCGCCAGCCGTTACCGCAAAGATAATGGTGATCAAATCCCAAGACACCTGTAGCTGGCTGCCTGTATTGGGCTGGTCGCCAACTACAGTGAGTTGAGGGTTCCAATCTGCTGCAGTTGCGACAACCCCGATGGCGAATTCCGCAATATTAGAACCTGCAAAGTCTGGGTCGCCGTTGTTTGGATAGCCGTAATATGAAGTTGCCGGATAGTATTGGTATTGGTCGCCAGTCTCAAGCTGGGAGGCTTCCACCACATGGCCTTGTAGGGCAATTCCTGCTGCAGCCATATGTGCAAGAGGTTGGCCAATCTGATGCTGCGGCAGCGTGGCATTATTGACCGGGCTTACGGTGATGTTGCACTCATACCACCAAGGTTTGCTGTTTGAAGCTTCAAACGCATGAACAGTGCTGCAGCCGGGACCGCAGTCGTAGGTATTAGGATTCGTTATGAATGTTGTTTGATTCAAACCTCCTGCATAAGGAATAGTAATATGTTGGTAATCACTGTCCGCATCGAGTATGATAGTCAAGTTGGTGCTAGTTCCATTTCCACCTTCCGTAACCAGCCAGCTGTTGCAAGACCACGTTGCATTAACAGTACGATTCGTGAAAATTATTGGTGGCGTTACACTGGAGCTACTATCAGTTGCCGCCTCCGCATTTTCGTCCTGAAAAACATATTCCCAATAGGTGTTAGATGAATTCTCATAACCCTGAAAAATGATAGGACTACTGGCCGACCACAGAGTACCTGGGGTTGGCAAGTTATCTGGAGCTATATCCGTGTAATCATTGAGTGCAATCTGGCCAAAGCTGTCCGAAGTTAGTAACCATTAAAGCGGGCGACTTGTCTCAGAAGCCTACTTATTCGCAGTATATTGCTGATCACTCACTGTGTCAGACTTTGCATCATATGAATGTGCTTCAGGAAACACTTGAGACATGTCAGGCACGAGGACTGTGCCATTTGATACCAAAGCCGTGTTAGTTACTGTGTCGGGAGAGTAGCATAGACCAATCAGCGCGATACCGACTTGTGCAGCCTGCAAGCGGTTAGAATCGTCTTTTCCTAAATAGCTCATATTTGAATATTCACGCATGTGATGGACACTTTAAGAAAGTAAAATTCACATAGAGATGCAATAATCAACAGCAATCGAATCAGGTGCACAGACTTTGGCAAGTCCTTTTAAGAAAAGATGGACTTACGATGTTTAATAAAAGCCATGAGAAACAAGCTGGTGCCAGTCTTGGGGCAACAAAAGCCAGCTTAGTGACTTCAGTAAGGCCATCCAAATGCAATATAAGATCCACCTCTCGTAAATTTCTCTTTGTCAGACTTAAGACCCACCACCTCACATCAAGGGCCATCTGTTTGAGACTACTCGCTAGGTTCATGCCAAGGGCTAGAGACAACCCGAGAACCAGGAAGTTGTACGTTTGCTTGTCCATATCAGTCATCGGCCTTACGTTATAAGCGTAATAGTACATTATGCCACTCATGGTAGCGATGAGCGCAACGGTAATGAACCATTTTATGAACCCTCTGAAAAGAAGCTTCCTTAACTGAGATGGCGGATGGAAGTTCAGGCGTAGTTCTCGCATTTGGGCTTCACCTAGGGGTGGCAGGTGATCTTCCCGATCCTCGATAGGCTCATAGGTAGGAGGGGTGGTGCCTGCAAAGTACAGTCAGATGCAAGAGGAAGAATAAATACGACAGAAAAGGAGAAAAGTCACCATTTTCGACTTCATTGGCATTTACAGTAGCCGATCGACCTGCAAGACGAGTACGCCAACTCAATCCAGTATTGGTCTGTCTAGGCCTGGGTGCGTCATATACTGAATGCTCATTTTTTGTAACATTGTTGTCATATATATCATGTCCTCCACCCTGTTCTGTGATTTCTGGCGACCGAGTCGTGGCTGGGTTAATGTGATCCTCCATTGTTATTGGGGACACGGGCTCTGGATTAGTACTCATAGTCGATGTCGTACAGTACAACCTCCTTAAATACAGGGGAATCACTCTGTGAATTCACATAGGAAATAAAAGAATCTCTAAGAATCTTATACACAGAGTGGCTTGAAGGAAAAAAGAAAAGTCTGACAGAGAGATTCGCGATACCGTTTGTCTATGTAGGACATGCCTCTAGAGTCGTGCTGGATAGAGTCTGCTTCTATTTTGGCAAGCTGAAAGTTAATGCTGACACACATGCTTACCGACCCTCGTAAACGCTGCAAAAAAACGCCGGCAAGCTTCCACGCGACACCAACCAGAGCCGCTGAGCGGCATCCGATCAATGCTGAGGAACGTTATGCCGCCTGAACCACCCATACAGAACTCCTACCCCTGTGCCGGTTGCGCCTCTGCATCCCATTGAAAACCCACCCTACAGTGGCGTTTTGGGGGCCGTCCCGCAGTCCGAACTTATGAAGGAACAATGGGCGCGAATATATGACAAGTACACGTTTTCAACATGCGACTCATCTTCTCTGTTGTTGAGGACCGCGAGACCTTGTCAATAGAAGGGCGTCCGTCCATTCAGTTATTAACCTCTCATTCTAGGCGGGGCCAACTGTTTGCGCGCTTCGTATCTTCGGCTAGGACCACTGTGTTGGCGCCGCTAGGCTACATCCGCCAATCTTCCGAGTCCGAAAGTTCCGCTTACTGTAACTGGCATGGTATGACTGAGATTGGCTTGAGTGCGACGGTTTATTGCGACCAAAGAACCTATGCTTGAGAGATATGCCAAAGTTACCTGGCCAACATTTTTTGTCGCCCTTACTAAGTTTCGGGGAATATGACTTGGAACATACCTTTCAACGCCACTCTAAACCTGTTCCAACGTAACTGCTACTGAAATGTGTTCAATTCTCGATATCTGGTGATCCACAGATACCCTCATCAATCGCCTCAGTTACCTCGACTAACCACAAATCCACCACGACCCCAATTTTCAGATTTTCAGTACGGAAAAAAAAACCCCCCAAATCAGCAGCAGATTGGTTTGGATATCTTCGCGGGAGACCTAGGATCTCGCTTCCAGCCTTTATGCTATTCAATCGCTAATTCCTTTCATTGCTAAAGAGGAAATATTAAGCTCTAGTTACGTAAGTTCACATTTCAAAGATGGATGATTTAGTGGCCTTGAGAGAAGTCTTCATGTTTTAGTTACACTGGCGGCATATGCTAGATACCTTAGGACGGTGTAAGAATTGTTGAGTATAACGTTCCCTTTCTCTCATTTGCCCTCTCATTTGTCCTCTCATATTGTTGGATTCATTAATGGGTTGTCAACCCAGCTGAGTTCTCAGCTTTATATAAGTGGCAACCTGCCACATGGCAAATTGGTTCAGCTGCAATGATCAATGGAACGCCGAACTGTGCTGTATATAGAAGGGACCTGTGGTCCCACTACAATCTCTACACATACAATAGCTGCAGCGATAAAATTGATGAGTCTGTTCCTAAGAACCGCCCAAGATAGTTGCAAATGCAACAAGAATGAATATATATCCCACTGCAAGAGGACGAGTTGTAAAATCAACAATATCCTTAGGTTCCAAATCTTCGGTCAGAGTGCATGTATTAATTTCGACCCAATCTAACTATTCTCCATGAAAACAATAGTCCTGTCGGTGGATATTTTTACTGTCATCAATGAAATTCCTGTTGATGAGAATCCTGTCGTGAAAATAACTTTGTCAGCCAGGATATGTGTATACTTGAACCACGAAAGTCTTCAAACGCTAGGCTGGGCCATTTCTTTATACTCGTACTATATCCTCTCTTGAACTTACGCCTTGCAAACACTGTCTTCTCAAGATTCTCTTTGGTTGGTCTAGTATAGCGCAGTAGTCACCACTGCTGGCATAGACGGTCCGCTTGGCGACATTTTGGGAAAGATCTAAAGGTATTGATGTTTTAAGATTTCACTGTTGCGGTTTCTCATTCGAAGGACTAAGAGTACGCGAGAGATCACTATATCAGGGCCTTCTGTAAAATGTGGATATATATAGAGCGGCTATTTTCATCGATTGAGTGTTTCCGTACGCCATCAAAACTGTGTCCATCTACGTCTCCCACAGCCTATAAATTCATTTCATTCCTCCCCCGCAACAGAATATCCCCTAAATAATCCTCAAGCACCATCCCCCCAAATCCCCACTAAGCTCATCGCAAACCCTGTTGTCGCAAGCGCAAGCCTCACACTCTGACTCAACCTAAACCCATCAATGGCACTTCTCAACTCCTCCCCATTAACATCTACATCCTCCCCCTCGTCACTCGCACTCGTGCCCTCACTGTGATTGTCCCCCAACACCTCATAGCTGGCCTCCATCTTCCCCTTCTTCTCCTTCTTCCTCGTTTGTCTCGCACTCGCAATCGCTTTCGTCCGCTCGGGCCGCAAGACGAAGTCCGTGAGTCCGCTGCCGGCGACGAGAAGCGATGTCCAGAGTAAATAGGGGTGGCGGGCGCCACGCGGGGAGAGGGCGTAGGCTAGGAGGAAGGAGGATGTCGATACGCCGGCCCAGATGCGCAGGTCGGCTAGGGTGCGTATGGTTAGGTGAGTGAAGGTGAGGGAGGCGGTTGAGGCGGAAGGGAGGGTGAGTAGAGTTGGGATAGTGATGGCGCTTAGTGTGTATGAGAGGCCCTGAGAGCGTAGAATCTTAGATTATTATATTGCATTGAATTGACTTGCGGGGGATAGCATTGAGGATGTCATGGTTAAAGGTGGCGTTAGGGATGAAGGGAGGGATCTTACAGTAAGGAGGCCCAGGGAGATGGAGCCGACAAATTTCAGAAGTGTGACTGATTTGGGAGCCATCTTGGCGGTGATGGACCCGCAGTAGCCTTTGGCGTAGTTTGAACTTCCTTATGTGTTGGACCACCAGCTGTGAAGGCGTTGAAGATGTGACAACGTAGTCGAAGCTAAGGCCTGACTTGTATAGTGCCTGAATTTATGCCTTTAATATTAGGTTTAAAGACATGCCAAGTAATCAGATTCAGCCGAGGCACATTCATATGGCTATGAAGCATCCCCAGATTTTTGAATTTACGGCCGTGAATTAAGCTGACTCTCTCGAAGGGATCCAAAAGATGTCTCATAGATGCCAATAACATTGACAACAAGTCTTTCCAAAAGTCCTTCCTTCTTGTAGCAACATATACTTAACCAGCCTATTTATTTCTTCTTTCCTTGAAATCCAAAACGTAATCATGTCTATACCTAAGTCGGAATACGTCTCATCGATATGGAAGGATGGGATTTTTGGTTAGTGAAGGCCCAAATGAATTTCTCAAGAGCTCTCTTACACCCGGGAATCGCCGAAAAGAGCCTGTCTTTTATAATAAACTATAAGATGGCTAACAGAGATCTCTAGACAACCGGGTCGTCTTCTGCACCGGCGGCAATGGCACCATCTGCAGCGCAATGGTCCGCGCCCTCGTCCACCTAGGAGCCAACGCCTGCATAGTCGGCCGCAACGTCCCCAAGACAGAAGAGATGGCCAAGTCCATCGCCACAGCGCGGAAAGGCGCCAGGGTGTTAGGCATAGGAGCAGTGGACGTCCGTAGCATGGACAGCTTACAGAAAGCCGTCGAGCAATGCGTTTCAGAGCTGGGCGGTATTGACTATGTCATGTAAAGCCTTCCAAACCCCAAGACCAACATATACGATGAGCTAACAAATAAAATCAGTGCCGGCGCAGCGGGCAACTTCCTCGCCCCGATAATAGGCGTTTCTACGAACGCCTTCAAATCAGTCATCGACATTGATGTTATAGGCTCCTACAACACCCTCCGAGCCACCATCCCCCACCTTATCAAATCTGCCGAGGCGAATCCCAATACCGGAACTAACTCGTCCACAGGCGGACGCATCATCTTCGTATCCGCGACGTTACATTACTCGGGCACGCCCTTCCAAAGCCATGTCATGGCTGCCAAGGCCGCTGTTGATGCTCTCTCGTCCGGTGCGGCGTTAGAGCTAGGCCCACGGGGCGTAACGAGTAATGTCATTGCGCCGGGCCCTATTGCCGATACTGAGGGAATGGAGCGGCTGGTTGGTGATAAGATGAGGAATACGGCGAGGAGAACGGTGCCTCTTGGCCGATGGGGGAAAGTGAAAGAGATAGCGGACGCGACTGTATATCTTTTCAGTGATGCAGGTAATTATGTTAATGGGTCGGTGCTGGTGGTTGATGGTGGCGATTGGAGAGCGCCAAGTGTCTGGGGTATGGATGGCGATATGCAATATCCTGAAACTGTGTTGGCGGGCGCAATACCTAAAGGGGCAAAATCGGGAAAGAAGGAGAAGGCTAAGCTGTAGGTGTAGAGATTTTTCCAGTCATCGTAAAATTCAACAAGAGAATGAAATAGAATGAAATTCTAGATCAATATTCTTTGGTGACAGAAGATTTTGAACTGGGGTCCAAAACTGATATGGGAAGTCCATATGTATTGGACTTGAATTAGATATATGTCGCCATACGTGCGAGCTCTATAATCCACTTCGCCATCCCCAACCGCCTGTATAAAAAAAGACGACATCGGCAAGCCAAACACGTCTAATGCAACCTTCTAACTCCTTTTTGAACATTTTGTCATGGAACCAGGCCATCATTGCACACCACTCGTGTCGGCAGTGCATTAGGGTCGTATCCCTCTCATCAATTCAGCCATTACTCATCACTCACTTCACGTTTAGTCGTCTTCCATCTCCTCATTCTTCAAGGGCTCCATAGTATAAATGGGCTCCAGAACATGATAGCAAAAGTCCGCAAATGGATCACTACGTTTTAGGTCGCGGATCCAATCCAGCATAAGTTCAATACTTTCCGCTGCATCGGAATCGAAAGTCTCCCCTAAGACTTTCCGTACTTTACGGAGAACTGGCACGTGGTGACTCAGGTGGAGGATAAGGAGGATGCCAAAGAAGGCCTGCGTCCAGCAGAAGAGGTGGGGCACGATGCGTTTCTGCCGTGACGCGGGAGAAAGTGCGATTGGCCACTTAAGGCAAGACTGGCTCTGTTGTTAGACGGACTTCGGATAGAAACTGTGTATTTTGGAAAATGCCTCATGGCAAGGTCTTACCTTCAGACAAGTCTCCACACCTTGCATATCCCCTGGCGTCATTTGATCGGGGAAGTGTAGTGCCTTGTACACGAAAGGCCGATTTACGATATATTTGGCATAATAGAACCTGGTCCTCAAAAATGCCACTTGGATATCATAAACATATGGATATTGCACAGGATCTTGATCGAGATCTATAGTAAAAAGCGGCGCTCGCTGCTGACTTTCCGAACTGGTGGTTAGAGACGGATCTACGGGTTGAAAGTATGAGCTTGTAACCTTTGTCGACTCAGGAAAGGCCGTTGGATCGTCTTCAGGCCATTTTAATTCGAGTGGAAGCAAATTACGCCATTGATCCAGCTGCGAACTGAGCTGCTTAAGGTTATTGGCTGTCGGACCACGGCCGTCTTCAGTGGTGCCTGGAGTGTCCATGCTTGGGCTTGTTGCTGATAAAGCTTTGATCAGCTTATCACCTTTTGGATTAGATTTGAATTGTGTTTCGTACAAAAATTTCAACTGATCATATGGAGGTAGGGGACGTACTGTCATTAACATTGTTACTGAGATATGTGAATAAATTATGAAGTGTAATATGCGCTTCGCAGTGCTTTTCGTAATGTGACACTTCATTACTGCGATGATCCGATTCACAAAAGGGACTGACAAAAGCCGGCAGATCAACAAACTCCTCGGTTTGTTGTACTGAGAGGGGCAAATCAAGCTCAAGCCGTAAAGCACTTGTATTGAGTTAGTTGAACGCCTTATGCAAAATGGCATGGGATGAACCGACGTTTCCGTGATTCTACAGTGCCAGTATGCACGCTTGATGAGATCCCCTCTTTGCGAATTCCAATCGATAACATTGCTGACATCATTGTTATCAATACTCAGCGTAATAGAGATAATTACAACTTACGCCGTGATCACGGACTGACAGGTTGTTGATGCCGCTATTATCATTCTCCAGAACTCCTAATTGATTGAATAAGTAGTTTCAAGTCTAAAGTGCAAGATGGGCTTACCACATGACGAGAGCATGCACTGTAATACATCCTGGTGGAGAGTTAGCCCCCAAAACCGCTGGGTTTCAGTGTTCTAAAGCAAGAATAGACATCACTTACGCAGATAGCAAGAATATCTGGACATTCTCGAGCTCCATGTCTGCAATGACATATCCAAGGCGAGCGCGAGCCTCATTGAAGAGCCCAAGCCCTGGCGGTTTTTCCAATGTCCCGCCACGTAAACCACTTGGTCGGCCATTGTAGACTTCAATTGGATCTCCTCGAATACCTTGTAGGGCTAGTTCTCCCAATGCAAAGATCAAGAGTGCAATGACCGAGTCAGCATCGCCGTTAAAGCCTTCCGAGTGTACTTTGGCAAGTGTGTCTGAAATGAAGTTCTGCCGGTCCATGAAAGGATAGATTAGATTGAACGTGTCAAAATAGGAGGTTGCTAAATTGTGCATGGTGTTGTAGTCCAGATCTTGGAACGTTACTCTTGGCCCTCCTAGCTCCCTAGTTGCCTGCATCTGCATGCCCACAAACGGCTGGTTTACCAAATTCTCATCCAAAGGTATTATCGGTGACCCTCTCTGTAATTGTACGAGATAGGCAGACCCATCTAGCTCTAGGCTTCGAAGCTCTCCACCGCTGATCCGATGACCTCGCAACAGTTCGTGTATTGCGGGCCACATGAGTATTCTGTGTGCTATAGAGGTATACTTGTAAGGAAGGCCTGTTCCACCTGGGCTTCCTCCTTGGGACTGTCGAATGGACCCTGCAGGGAACGGACTTGTCGCCTGGCTAGCTGGAACGACTTGCGGAGGGCCAAAACCACGTTGTGGAGGAAAAGGAGAAATTCGATCAACCTTTCCTTCCAGTCTTATGAGGCGGTCCAGGATCTCCACGAGAGTTCGATCTTTCCTATATAGCATTTAGATTATTTTTATTCTTTAATATTACCCTTATGAGTTGTCTAGACCATTAAAAGGTCTTTCAAGCTTAAAAATACTTACTTTGTCGGCTGCACTTCTCTATAATGGCATTCTAGCTTCATCCTCTGGCAATGGCCACACCTGGGTCGTTGCTCGTCACATCTGTGCTTCCTCGCACGGCACGTGTCGCAGGCCTTCGAAACCGATGGTCAGTTCCCCAGTTCTAGGGCTTAAAGCTTGATATTGGTAATAGTATTGGTATAGGGGAAAAGGCACTGAAACTTACCTGCGCGGCGATGGTACCCCTGTCCTTCTTCACGTTTGGAGGTGGCCCTGAGCTGACACTGGACTGATTGCTTGGACTCATTCTTGAGCGGTGGCTACCGATGTCCCTGATACTGTCTCCTTGTCTCTGTGCCGTGTGCTTGGAGTGATAAGACAACGTTGTACCGCTGACAGCCACCCTAGAGCAACCCTTGAAATCGGGCTAACGATATTGAATGATGAATCATGAGGCTTCGTCGACTGGGGCGATGTACTTGTGGGATTCATTCAAAATATTTGCTCCTTGTCTTCAGTGGACCTGGGTGATGCGCTTTAGGTCCGGGTTCTGGCTTTGTTTTGGATATTATGTTGGTCGTAGCCGCTATTCATATGTTGATCTTGATCGTTGATCTGAGCCGTCCAGTCACGTTTCGAAGAGGCTACCAGGATGCATAGAAGGTGAAAAGACAAGCTTAATGCGATTTCTTAGACACTAGAAAGAGCGATAGGGTTCTATATCGACGGAAGTAGCTCCGGCTCCGTCATCCGCCAATAATGAAACATTTCTTGTTGTCGACCAGAAAATTCAGCGGCGAAGAGTCCGTCTCCGACTTCTCCATCATCTGATTGATTCGTCTCCACTGGAAAGCAATTTTTCGATGAGAGAATTCCATTCAAGGCCGGAACAAAATGCTGCCATGATCATTGGACAGTTGAGCAGTTATTGCGACATCCACCAGAAAAAAGGCACACGAGCAAAACTTCGAGCAGCTTGCAACCTCGCCTGTCTCTTATAACCGTTCAACAACTTTACAGTAGCTTGGCCGTGCGGCTGTCCCACATAGGCTCTTTTCTAAACTCTTTCTGCGCAAATATCTCCGCAAATAATACGGGAATATGGTGCGCGTCTCCGCGGAAGATTCTATCTTAGCTGGTATGCTACAGTATAAAGTGCTATGACCCACGAATTTTTTTTTGGAGTTTAGGGTCAGAAGCAGCCGCCAAGAAGCGCTCACATCCTTGCCATTTCCTAGAGGTTGTAGGCTAGGTAGAAAGGTCACCACAAGTACCTCAACCCCTCCTAGACACAGCAGTATACATTCAGAACCTGCTCGCTTGGTGCAGCATGCGCGTGTTTCACGACATCGATTGGGCGATAATGGTATAGCACGCAGTACCCGTGCTCATGGCAGGTAAGGCGGAATGCACTGCACGGCAAGGGCTGGAGATATTTGAATCTGCTTTGAACTGGCTACGTAGGCCGATTGCCTTGACTCTCGCTTGACTAAAATGGCCTGATGTTGTTCCGTAAGTAATATATCATCCAGGCATGTACCAGTAGTTGTAGGTAGTATGTGGCAAGTGCGATTGACGGATAAGACCTGACTTCCTAGGTCGTTCCGGCTCTTCATTTATGTCATTGTCACTCTGGCCGAGCACCAAGAAGGTCATTCGCCATGAGTTTTATAGCGGCATTTGCCTCTGGAATTGCGCGAGGATCCTGATTCGTGTTGATTCAATTACCCTATATTTCTTTCTACGAAGGTCTAAACATAGATACAGTCACGACCGTTTTAGAAGCCTTGTTGCCGATGCCACTTCTCCTCCCAGCCAGGAAAGTAAGGGCTTTCCGCAAGCGTTGATACGGCCCACTCTTCCTCCCCATCATTCTCAGGTTTCACCCAGCCCTTCACCCTCTGTTCTTCGTCATATGCCTCAAGCGCTGGTATACACACATGCTCAACATGCCATGTGTTCTTGTACTCCATAAGAGACTTCTTCCCCTCCTTCAAAATCTTTAGTAAAAGTGCTGGAATATAGGGCTCGTCGCGAAATTCAGTGACGGGCGTAAACAAAGCTTTGAAGTTGAACGCGACGCCAGCGCTCAATGGCAGTCTTCTCAAAGTTTGCCAATCCACTCGGAGATAACAGTCTTCAACAGTCAAACCCTCCTTCTGAATCTCACGTAACTTCTCATGCGGATGACCTGGGGGCATAAACAACGGTGTCCCTACTTCAAGACCCCAGCTTCCACGTTGGATGGGCGCATCTGTCGGCATTTTGGTGAAATATCGGTCCATGCTGAACGCCATCTTTTCCTTGTAGTCCGGGATTGGCTTGTGGATATCCTTCAGAGCCATTCCAATCTTGGTACTGACATTCCAGCCCAAGGAGCTGCAAATTACGCCGGCACGGAAATAGTACAGTCCATCGGTTTCATTACGTAGAACAATAGCGAAGTCTTCGGGAACGTTACGAAGTAGAACATGAAGAGGATGCATACTCCCAAGGTCGGTGTCTTCCTCGGTGAGCTTGTTATGAAATATCCTTTTGTCACTGGAGAGGGAGAATAGTTTTGGATAGCGGGCACAGTAAAATTGAAGGCACATCTCCATGAGTTCCTTACATGCGAGCTCAGATCCAGCGAGATAGTCCAAAACTAAGGGCCCGTGATGATCATAGAGGTCCCGTCGCTCAGCAATGCGAGAAAGATAAGTGTTCTCTACTTCGAGCCACCAGTCAGGTTCCATCTTTGTTAGAGCTAGGGAAGGGTAGGTCAGTCTCAGAATTCTCGCAAACACCCTTATAATAGGAGAACACCACTCACACATCGTCTGGTGATAGGCCCATCGAAAGGGCCGATATGGCCTTGGAATGGCCTTAGTACTGTCAAAATCTGTATATGCCTCAGGGAGTGGCACGCCACTTAAGATATCATAAGGAGGAAAGTCCCCAAGTGCTCTGATTTCCGCCGTCGAGAACCCCGTTGGAGTGTACTTTGGTGAGCTGTTCTCAAGGTCATACGAACGTGTCGTTGGAAGCGAGTCATCCCGTAAGAAGTCCACCGAAGGTTCGGACCTAATGAGGATCTCCTTGTTGGCAGCAGATACATAATCAACTAATTTGGGAAGAACAAAGCGCCTTGATGGAGGAAAGCTATTGAGATAGTCCGTCGAATTCTTCTCTGAAGCTGGATCCAGGTTCCCCTTTTCAGGTGAGAACGAGCGAGGCGGTGTTTTAGCGCCAGATGTTCGCCTGCGTTGGAAGTGTATCCGACGTAGGACAGTATCTCTTTGCCTTTTGTTCAGGACTAGAATAGTAACTGAGGTCAGGATGAATGCTAAACCGAGCCCAAGAGCCAGTTGTTCTGGAATTTTGTGCCACAAATCCATCGTGTTACCGTTGGATGGATGTTGAGACTAATATTCGGGTGCCGGCGGAGGCTCAGTTTAAACATATATCCTTCACTGGATAGCAGCATATGCGAAGGTTTTCTTATGCCAGGGAATAGAGGTAATCTTATTGTATAGAAAATTAGATTGAAAGAATACCCAATAATAGCAATGACAGGTGTTATGACGATGGCGAAGTGCATCTCATGGCGGTTTGAGTGAAGACTTCGGATTACACGACTTGAACCGGACGAAGGACCTTTCGAACAGAAGGCCAGAAGGAGTAAAGATGCAAAGAGAAATGAATTAGATAGACTAGTGCAGAGAGTGAGGGAAACAGACATGCCCATTACACTACTGGAAGAGGAAAAAAGAACTGCATTTCGGAAAATAAACAAGAGCGTTACGACAAAAATAGTACAATTACGAGCACAAATCTAAGAATACTACTCTTTAGTGGGTGCATCCCAACATATTGGGTGTGTGCGGGTTATCGGAGGCCCTATCACGTCTTCGATAGAAGTAGTCTTGCCAAAAAGTTGGCGCTTGTTATCTTCTCCGCATTGACCTCGCATTTCGCAACCCGATAGAGCAAGCGCCTTACAGACCTCTCTATACCGTTTTAGGACTAAAATTCCTAGTCCCACGTCGTTCATGAGAGGATGATTAAGCTGGTGACAACAATCATTATCACGAGTTGTATCTGCTAGGTGGAGGCGTCTCGATCTTGTGCATCGTGTCAGCCCTGGTGTAGAGACGAACGGTAGGATTTGCGGTAGTCCTTGGGTGACACCTGAACCTCGCTAATGGACCGTCCACGAGAATTAATGTATCTCATATACGTAAAGTGGCTCAAAGAACAATGTCTACTTTACCAACCCTCCCGCCTCGGTTTATTGCTTTTATACCTATCTCATTGAGACATGTAGAATATTAACGTAGCTTTAACACTACTGGTTGACGATATCTTCATTATGGCCGAGATTATAAAATAAAAAGAGCGTCAATACATAAGAATATTTGATAAGCAAACACAGAAAACGCCCGCTCCTAAGACAACATTGCTCCTAGCAAAATAGCGCAACTAAGACAAGCCCAGCAACTTCAATATGTCATATCGATGAAAGAAACTACGATTTCGCTTGCCTAGGACATCTAAGATTCATCAGCAAAGTTTCTGAGTCCCCGCAGATCAAATGACTTACACATAGGTATGCTTAGTAGGCAGATAGCAACTTGGACACTTGAAATGGCCATGAAAGTGTTATAGACCCCTCCCTGGACTTTGACCCAGTTATATGCACTGAATGTAAGGCCGAAGCTGAAAAAGTTCTTAAAGATCAGCAAACATGTGAAGGCCTCGATGGCAATGTCTCCTGGTGATCTTTTAGTATCTCATTGAGCAGATCTGGGGAGATAACATACGGTGGGCATCGACAATATACAATGCACTCGCTACGGCGCCGATGACCATACCCATGACCTCGAGCCCGAAGAAGAAAACTGGCCAAAACCAGATGTAATCGTCAATTCTTGCACTGGTGATACCAAAGCCATATAGTCCAGTGCATCCAAAAATTAGTTGTGGTATAACTAAGACGATGCGAAATTCTGGTTCATAAATTCCGCCATTAAGTCGGGTGAGGAACTTGGCGCTCCAATCTGCCAGACCACCAGCAACCAGGAAGCCGAGCACCGCACCTACGAAAGCACCCGTATACGCATATCCAGTCTCGACTTCGCTCCAGAACAATGGTGGGCCAAGGAAGATTGCAGCCAGAATTATTCCAATAAAGACTGTCCAGCCGATCATTGCGCCTTGAATCAGAGCAGCCCAAAGAATTGCAGGGTGAGCGAAGAGAGGGAATGGGCGAATGAGCAGTTTCCAAAAGCTTTCATCCGTCTTTCTCCCGCTGAATGGCAGCAGTGACTTTGTATAACTTATTCGCGGCGTAGATGATCCAAGCCCGTGTCTAATGGTATGGCGGGTTCCGACATCTTCTCCAGATTTCCCTACCATGGCATTGCTGCTCTTCAGGGCCTCGGTGTCCTCTATCGCATGCTCGTCGTTTCTTGACCCCTCTAGTTCCTGCCCTGTTTCAGCTTGCTTTTGATAAAGCGGAACGTTTTCCGACGATGCCATATCGGTATTGAGATGAGATGATCGGCGATAAGCTGTCTCAGGGACAAAGAAGAATACCAAGGGCAAGCACACGCCGGAAAAGATTGAGACGAAGTAAAAGCTCCAAGGCCATCCAATAGTATGTGTGATCTTGCCTACTAGAATAGGAGTGAAGAAAGCACCTCCAAAGACCGCCAAATTTGTCAAAGCCATGCGCTTGCCTCGCTCCTAATAAGGACAGATGAGTAAATATCCAATGGAAAATCTATTGAATCCAAGCTTGGTTAATCACTTACGTGAACAAAATAGAGGTCTCCAACAGTTGCATTGACTAATGCTTCAAACGGAGCCGTCCCAAAACCTTGAATTATTCTTGCCCATAGTAGGCTTGTATAGCTGCCACTACTCGCACCACCCCACGCACTCGAAGCTACGAGTAGAACCGTTCCCAAGAGAAAAAGATGTCTCTTACCCCATATTCTCGCTGATGCCACAAATAATACGCCAGCAAATCCAACGCCTAGCAGGAAATATCCTGTAAGCAAGGCAATTTTCGTAAACGGCAACCCATAATTAAAGGAGAGGGTCAATGTATTTGCTGCCAATATTGGACCAAGGGCCGTCGCAAAGACTGAGGTAGCTGACAGGATGGCAATGATTATGTCTCGCTTCCATAATGGCCAGTTCTATAGTATATCAGCATAGTAGGGGAAAGAATTAGAGAAAGCCCAAACATACAAGAGGATCGTTGGGGTCATCACTTGGCTGTGGGACAAGAATTATGGGAACCGGCCCGCTCGTATCGCACTTCAGACCAGTAGTTCCCTCTCTGGCAACTTGTGGTCTTTCCGGATCGTCAAAATACCTTGTCGTCCCTTTGCTCGATGTCAACGGTAGCTTCAAGAGAGCAGATCATGTTGGGCAAACCTGGAACATGTTCCATCACGCGATCCTCCAGAATGCCGAGACCCATCTTGCAAAGGCTGGTGGAGAGATATGTTAAGATCAGACGCTTTCATCCACAGAGGCTCCTGTCAGGAAAGTTATGCACTTGAGGTTTCGTTCATCGCATGGTAGATGTTGAAGCGGGATGCAACAAGCAAATATCTCCCAATTATCCATACACGCGAGAAAAGAACGCTAAACGGATTAGGAAGGGTTTGCTCCATTGGTCAATTCAGCAAATTAACACCGGCATGTGTCAACGCAGAGATCGAGATGACTGGTAATCCGCTTCTATTAGGGATTCTTCTCTAAATTATGTACAGTAAGAGCTGGCAATCATGATTATGGTCCTGTGGATGCTCTATGGCTATGTATAAATATATTCCAGAATTCGAGACCAATGCAATGGACCCCATTGACTTCACTTAAAATGATCCGGGGCACGCACTTGCCCAAAAGTGGCTAGTCTATTAGGGGCTGAATCCGCTGAGACACTTTTAAATTCATATATACACCAATTCATTCATTTACCTCATCCCTCAATAACGCTCAATCACTCATACCAACCCGCTTCACGGAATCGCGTTGATATCCTCTCTATTATACTCTATCGCAAGATGAGACCGATCGTCCTAGGAACCGTAGTAGCCCTTGCAGGTGTGGCGTACTCGCAGAGCGGACTGCCAACATGTGCTGTAAGTGCCCAATTGCACTGCTCCTGCAATCGAAAAGAGCGCTATCAGCTCGTAAAAGTTCTAATACTAACCATGTTGATAGCAAAACTGCGTAGACATGCTCACATCAGGCAGTGAAATCGGCAATTGTGGTAGTCTTGATATCGCATGCATCTGTAGCAGCCCGAGCTTTCTCACCGACATAGCCTGCTGTCTTGCCTCCGCCTGCGATGCAGCTGATCAGCAAGCTTCCATCGCATACGCAATACAGATCTGCGCTACTGCGGGTGTCACAGTTCCCGATTCTATCAGTTCTTTATGTACTAGCACCACTACCAGCGCGACATCTACTACCTCATCCTCTGTCGTCCATTCGAGCTCCTCGGCAGGTTCATCAAATGGAACATCGGTTACCTCATCTACAAGTGCGGCAACAATCTCTACTACTTCTTCTTCATCTGTCTCTTCTACCGCCTCTGCAACCAAGAATGCAGGAATTCAGAACGCAGCAGGTGCTGGTATGAGCTTCGCGGGTGGTCTTGCAGCAGTGTTCGCACTTTTATAAAGTCGAGACGGAGAATAGTATTGGAGAGATGAGATCGGGGAGGCCTAAATCTAATGTTCAGGAATTGGTGTCCTTTGAACGAAGTGTTATTCTCTGCAAATACTCAGCCGTTTGCCCTGTACATACTACAGTATTCGTTTAATATTAGCCTAATGTAGCGCAGATGAACTCAAGCGGCTTGAATAAGCACAAAAAGAGGACCATGTTTAAGATTGAGGGACTGGCTTCAAGCATTTACCTTGCTCAACCAGATCAGGAAGAGTGAAAGATGCTGGATAAGGCAAGAGTGACGCATCAGTAGAGATATGGTTTTAGTGAGGCTCTGGGGCCATTCTGCTGATGTTCTTTCCGCAAATCGAGCTCACCATCAAGCAATTTGTAACCATGTCCCGCGTTTCAACTAGTCAATCCGTTCGAAGTGGCTTGCAGAAACACGCAAGCTCTCGATACGGCTTTGATCCCGAAGTTCCCCTGGGTCTCACCTTCCGCCTATATGCTTGAGCTGGGTGGCCTGGCATAAATAGATCAACTGGACGGTTTCTCAAATCCCGAAAGGAAATCAAAGCAAGGAGATATGCATGTGGTATGCTTTGCAAACATCCCCCATAATAACGTGATTGTAGTGCGGAACCGCCAGACATGGGCAGTCAAGAGTAAGCTGGCAATACTGATCGGCTTGCATCCGAGAACCCACGGTGGGGTCCTTCGGCTTTTTGGACCAGGGCATTAGAAAGGTTCCTGAACCTAAAAACGATGTTAAGTACGAAATACGTAATGTAGATGGATCTGCTCTTGTTCCCACGTGGATAGGCGTTTTTAACAATTAGATCTCCACCTCGGATACAGTCTGTAGGCATGCTGGCGGGACCATCTCCGGGGGCCCTTGTCATGGCGAAATTTATGCCACAACGTCACTCCAAAAGCCCTAAACACCATCGCCAAACCCGCCGGATGCAAGTATCGCCAAGTATCTGCGTAAGGACTTCTTTATATATATTCCATCAGGTGAAAAACCAATAAGTATAGAGTGATGGCATCTGATATACCTTCTGAAAATTCGTTATGGTAGTCCGCATTGACCTCACCGCTGGCCGCGTCTCGAATCTGCTCGCGGGCCACGCTTTGACCTCTGGTCTGAAGGTTTAAGATCCCTTGAAGTATGGCCGAGATCTCTCCTCACGTCCTCGCCCGGGTCGAGCCGTCACGACTGTGGCTAGCAATAGTCACAAAGATGCTCGTACATCAAACAAGTTGACTTCCGGTGAATAACCAACGTCACGGCTGAGCGCAGGCTGTAATGAGCTAAAGTCGTACCACACGGAGCGTAACACAGCAACTCAATTTGCACTGGCCGGGATTGGAAGAACTTAGTCCAAAGCTCCGAAGGCCAGAAGCACGATTCTTGACCTTCGAGATGAGTGCTTGTATTTTTCAGTCTTGCATATGTGTGAGTCCATTTGAGATAGCAGCCAGTACTGAAAAGCTCACAAGGACATAATTAAATGAAGCCCGGCTTCAAATGTTTGTCAAAAGGCGTAGGCTACTATCGACTGATGCATCTTGCTGAATGCGGAAAATCTTCGCCGCTCGAAGATGACATCAAGACCATGGTTGTTGAGTGGAGTCCCACAGAAACACCAAAAAACGTGCGCCGTTCTTCGGCACGGCCCTCAATGACACTGGTACTGGTACCCAGAAAATCCTTCCCGACTGGAAGGAACAGTACGTACAATGGTCCTGTGGCTTTTTAGAAGCTGTGTTCTGTGCATGCGAGACACGAACGGAGTCGTGGACACCGAAGATCAACCCTGCAGCATCCTGGACAGCGTCCGCCGTGTCACGTCTGGTACGCGGTAAGCTAGAAGATCGCTACTCGATACATAGCATCTCTGTTCGGGCCCTGGTCTCTACAAACCGTATTTATGCAAAAGTAGCGTATGACATCCCGCACGAAGTCCTGGAACCGGAACGCGGCCGCCTCAGTTGAACCTACTGCAAACACAACGACTGGGCTTTCTTCCCGAGCCGTCTCTCGGTGCAACGGGGCCGCAAGAAAGGGGCGTTTCGTCCTTCTCAGTTTCTGGTGACACCTGCAGACCTTAGCGTAGGCAGACGGGAAACGACATGCATGAATATCTTCCTTACAGCGATCGAAGCAGCCCGGTTGCAAAGCACGGACCTCAGTTTTGGCGCCACTTCCTGCAGGTCTGCACGCGATTAAGCTCTCGAGCGAGCCGAGAGGGGAAAGGTTGATGGTGAGGGCGTGCTGACGGCAAGTCAACAACCTTACTTTCGTGCCTTGACACTTTCAAATGCTTGGTACCTCCCCCTGCTAACACACCTTAACGTGCGGAAGAGGGACAAAAGGAATGTTCAAGCTTCCATTCCCTAGCCTCGAACACCACCTTTCTCCATTCACCCCCAACGCGCCCCCTCACTCCTTCCCTTCCTCCTCCTCCTCCCTCCTCCTTCTCCTCATCCTCCTCCTCTTCCCCCTCATCCCTCCCCCCTCCAGGCTTGAGGGTTTTGTCGGGATTAGAGGTCAAAAGCCGTCGCTATGACCTCCTTTTTATTCCTCTCTTTAGCCTGTTGTCATGGGCTATGAAATCTGCTCACTGGTGCCACTGCCCGTGCTTCAACAGCCTCCGCCGGGCTTTCATCGCCGCCACACGTGCCTCTCTGCGGGTGGGATGGACGTAATGCGCCGCGCTGCAGCAAGGGTATATGTAGGGCATGTGCCCGAGCCTGGTAGGTGGGTTGATCTTGGATCATCCTGGAATTTCACCTTCTTTTGGTATACGATAGAATCCGGAAGACTCAACCGCCCTAATGCTTGTCGAAGCCTCCCTGTCCTTTGACCTCTGCCATCCCTATCCCCACGTTCTGAGAGATCCTAAGGTTCGGGGCGGGTTGATTTGGTTGATTGACTAGCCTTCCTTAGACACCGGTATCACGACAGGTGAGAAGGCTCGCTTCAGAACCGATCTTCACACCCATATCTGGTCAGCGAGAACTGGGTGGAAGCGTACGTGCACTGAGGTCTTACAAGGCTCCTTGTATAACACGATTCTTGTCTTCTAGTATAAAGGCGTTCTAGAACGAACCACAAAACGTTCAACTTTACTTTCTACACACTCTTCACTTAGAAAGCGACTCTCTCAGACCTAGTCTCACCCTGCACTCTCATCTTACTACGATGTATGTTCATCATTCCAATCTATCAAGATTCTGTTTTTGATATCTGATATTTGTCAAGAGTCTCAACGAGATTGGCAAGATGTGCGAGTATACAAAGAACTACTACATCTATGCATCATGCCAGGACCCAGGTGCTCATTTCTTCAAGTGTTCCGTTGATGGGAGGAAGGACAAATGCTGCCCCAAAGGACCTCACGAGCGATATATAGTGCAACCTGGCCACTGTCCCCTATGCCTAAATTAGAGACGCACCGGCTCCATTGATTTACAGGAGCACTTCTTCGATATCGGCCTTCAACCTTACTAGGTTAACTATTCAGCTTGCGGGCTAGCAAGGTATAGCTTCATCTAGAACCAGAGAAGGATCCTGTGAATCGGTTTCCACGTCAACTGCGACCTGCCAGTATCCTGGAATTTCATTCGAGAGCTAGCACTCTATGAATGCATTCAGGTTATGATTTTCTTCTGCAACACTCCTTTCGTCAAACTACTTCGGGGCGTCAACGGTAACCACTCCCTACTTCCCTTCCTCAACTCCGCTGGAAGTGAGCCGGATATCAGATTCCGTCTACAGGAAGGAGACACTTATTCTCAGCCAGGAGCACAAGTCTGCTGATGGTCACGAGTTACCGTTCTGGAAGTCACATTCTTTTATGTGTATACACGGGACGGTACGAAATGGATATCATGGATTGGGCATGTATTTCGTATGATAAGACTACTCTATTATTGTATGTGTTACTTCTATGGGAGATGGAGTTTAGGATGTCCATTCTTTTTGTTATATCAGGCAACCTCATATATATGTCGAATCTTTAGTCATAATATACTTGGATTTTAAAACATGATTCGTCAACAAGCCACTTTCAACCTCGGTTTCATACCTCAATACCCTCTATGCCTTATCTTTAGTTACAGGTATCAACACCTCGACTTCAAGGAAAAGCTACTGTTGTCTGGGTTATTCCTGGTCACTTGTATCACATGAGTATGATACCAGTGACACGCAACTTATGCAAAACGGGATAATAGGCGGAACGTTTGTTTTGTCCGCGTAGCCTTCAATGCCCCATTCGCCCCTAGTGTCTGAAGATTGGTGTTAATGTGGCTCGATTCGGGCCGAGTGTAAGGACCCCAAATTTGCGTTACATCAACCACTCACAATAATAAAGGATTACTTCTCTTCGTACCCTTCAACATAAGTTAGCGAAATTTTCACCCAAATTCCCATCTCAAACTCTTGGACTGAGTAAGTGAGCATTGACTTGTCTACGAACAGCTTTTCTTTCTGTCCAGCTCTCAGAACTGATACTTTTTGATGAACCATCGAAAGCAGCAACTGACGGGACGGCTTGGAAATTGTTGTACGCGCATCACATTCCACATTTTGGTAACGAGAAGTAAACTATCAAAGTATCATGCGCCATTATCCCTTACTTCTATTCTCAAATTTTCTAAAGTCCAAGTGAAATGGTATTCCTGTGCAAGCCCTCCATTTCCCCGCCGTGTCGTAACTTCTACAGATTCGCCTTCGCCCACAACCCTAACTTTTCTAGGCCTGCATGGCCATCATAGATGTCTCTCTCTACTACTCTGGAATTAATCTTCAACACGAGTCAGCTGAGTATATGCATAGGCAATATAATACATGTTTACTCACATGCTTCGGACCCAGTTGACTGACTTTCTCAACGCCCAGAAGCCTCATACAAGTATCCATCTCAGCCTTCAGAACTAGACGCTCATTGTTAGTACCAAAGTAATCCAGTAGAACGTTCTGATCGCCTACTCTCAAATGTCCGCTCCACACCCTCAACTCCACCGGCCCCCAGACCAAACAAAGCAGCCCGTCCCACACCCACCGTCTTCGCTCCCAAGCACAACGCCTTAACCACATCCGTCCCCCTCTTGATACCCCCATCGACCCACACCTCAATCTTGCTAAAGACCTCCGGGCAATACTTCCGTATCTCCAGTAGCGTATGCACTGCTGGAGGCGCTGTATCCAAGGCTCTGCCACCATGATTACTCAAGATGATAGCTTTGACTTGCGGTGCATATTGCATTGCTAGATAAGCATCTTCATGCGTCTGTAACCCCTTCAACACAATTGGCAAGCTCGTATGCTTCCCCAGCCAAGGCAGAGTCGTCTTCCACGTCAGGTCAGCGGCCGTGCCGAAGAACAAAGCCCTCCCAACGCCTGCGCCAGGGCCTCCCTTCTTGGCCTTGTGTCCCGCTTTAACGCCAGACGTGACAGGTAATTTAGTGGCCACTTGTGATTGTCTCTCGTCATGCTCTCGCTTCCCCGGAATGGGGGCGTCGAGTGTTAACACGATAAACTTATACTTGTCCGTCATCTTGTTGATGCGCGCCAGCATATCCTCGCTTTTCTTCCGCTCGTTTTGCACATATATTTGCCAGCCAAAGATTTGTCCTGGAAGCGAGCCTTCGACAATCTGTTCTGGTGTCATGGAAGCATTGTTAGAAACAATCTGCACAGCACCGAATTTGCTAATCCCTCGCGCGATGCCATGCTCGCCAGCTGGGTGGCCCAGGCGGGCCATTGCGGCGGGTGCGACGAAGAGTGGTATGCCAACTTTGTGCCCGAGGAGGGTGGTGGATACATCGCATCTTGTACAATCGACAAATACGCGAGGCCGGAGTAAGATTTGCCTGTACACGGTGTTGTTGAAAGATTTGGAGAAGAGGTCATCACTGGCTGAGTAGTAATATGCCCATGCCTTCTTGGACATTTTCTTCGTTGCAACCGCCTCTATTTCGTCGAGATTCAACAGATTTTCCATATCTACCGGCCCCTCGTCTTCTTGCTGTTGCTCTGCATCGTCTGCCTTCGGTTTTGGAAGTGTGGCGGGATCAATCTTCCCAAGCTTGGCTGATGGTTTGAGGTTCTCCTTTAGGGTCCCTGGAGGATGGACGGGATCGTAGCTCTCTGTGGCATCTTGGCCTGCTAATTGCAGTATAATCTTCGAGCCTCCTGGATGAGAAGGGAGGAATTCGGTCACGTCGTAGACGTCGCCGTATAATATGACCCAGCAGCTTTCTGCAGACCTGTGTTTCGCAACTGATGCTGGCCGTTAGCATAATGTATATCTCGGTAAGGCTGCACGACTTGTCACCTTCGGCGGCATCATATGTCTTCATGGTGGGCGTATCTGGTCAGAATGTGGGTACCGACCTTGGGTTATAAGGATATTGAAACCCAGATAAATTCTCCGGTCTAGTTTTCGAGCTCAATTGATGGTTAAAGGCTGCTGTGATGTCTGCCAGTCACTCGACAACGAAATGTTTGCTGCACGGCCCGCCCCCCACCAAAACGGGCTTTGACGGCCAACGACCTCGGGTTAATGGCCACCGAAATTACTATTTTCGATACCTCCTACTGTTCTAAATTGAATATACTTGAGGCAATATTTCCGTTTAGATGCACTCATTTATATCTAAGAACCAATACACAGAAAGCTCGAAAAGTATGTTTCCAACTCTTTCACTGCCTCCCTTCCAAGTATGGTGCCTGTCCCAATCCAACCATCGGGCCTCAGAACGATAACTGCTCCTTTCTTGACATCTACTCCATATCTGGCGTGCGCTGTCTGCTTCTGGTCGAAGTAAACCCTGCCCAATGGACTGCCACCCAAGAGCTCAAATGCTGAAGGCCCTCTTTGAGCTGGAATCGTAAGCCAAGCAATAGGCAAAGGAGCATCACCCAGTAATTTTGAGGACTCGAGCGCATTCGAAAATGATAAAAATGATGCTGACGTTTGCTCTGGTTCCCCTGCAAAAACCACCAGGTAAAATCGCGATAAATTGGGCGTCACCTTGTGTAAACGCGTTGTCTCAAACGTTCCTGGTTTCTGTAGCTGCACATCTGGACCTCTTTGCCCGGGTGAAGGGCCTGTTGTAGAGACAAATGAACCTTGAACATTAAGCATGTTGGCGGTAAATTCAATGCTCAACCCGGACGTAAATGTGGAAGCTTCCTCCATAACGTGACCCAATACTTCATTGGGATCTGCATTGGGATCACCTCTCCATCCAGTGGGCAGCTGCATCGTCATAAGTCTCGAGATGTCCTTGTCGTAGTTGATCAGTTTTTGCACGTTGGGCAGGCGTTCGCTCTCATATGTGGCTAGGAGAGACTGGGGGGCGAGACCTCGTAAAACAA